>JABAOD010000466.1_pt1 | contig 10538 bp, 14 predicted proteins | sample 7062151 | NCBI WGS metagenome assembly JABAOD01 (sample SAMN14538626, study PRJNA623070) | marine sediment metagenome | biome: marine biome [ENVO:00000428]; feature: marine pelagic biome [ENVO:01000023]; material: deep marine sediment [ENVO:00002113] | place: India: Gulf of Khambhat ...
GGCGTCGCACACCTCGCCGGGGAGCAGCAATCCCAGATTCAGGTAGGGAGAGAGTAGGGAGTGGGCGAGATGCCAGTTGCCGGTCAGCATGGCGTCCTCATGGGGACCGAACCCGGCCAGCACGTTGTCGACGAAGTGCCGGAGCCGGGCGAGGGCTCCCCNNAGCCGACCGGGTCGGCGCCGGGAAGATCATCCGGTAGCTCACCCAGCACCGCCCGGTCCAAGCCGTCGAGGCGGCTGCGCACGGGGGAGGGCCAGTCGCCTCCCTCCGCGGGAGGAGGTTGACGGTTGTCCCGATCGAAGTTCCAGCGACCGCCCGCCGGTTGGTCTCCATCCATCAGGTACCCGAGGCGCCGCCGCTGATGCCGGTAGAAGTCCTCCAACCGCAGCCGGTCCCGCCCCTTGGCCCACGCGGCGAAATCGTCCCGGTGACAGAGGAACTGATTCGACGGAACCACCTCGACGTCGAGAGTTCGCACGATACGCTCCACCGGACGCGAATTGGGTTCGGTGACCACCACCAGGTCTGGATGGTGCCGGGCTCGGTGCTCGGCCAGCCCGGCGGACAGCGTGGCGGCTCGCCGGTGATCGACCCGGTAACCGGCAGCGCGGAGCCCGGCTGCGAACCGGCGCATTGCCGCCAGTACGAGATGCAATCGCTGGCGGTGGAATCTCCGCCTCGAGAGCATCGCTTCGCTCTCCACCAGCAGGACCCGAGTGTCGCCGGGATCGGCGGCTGCGAGGGCTCCGATCCGCCGGTTGAGCTGATCACCGAGGACCCAAACGGTTCGCATCACCATTCCCTCCGGGTCTATGGTGCCATCCCGGCCGCTCGTGAGCTCCGTAAACACGAAGAAGAGCAAGGCCAGGAGAGGAAGTCGCAATCGGTCCTCTCCGCGGACGGGGACCTGTGCCATGCCCGAGGGACACACTATTCACCGCCATGCCCGCCTCCAGCGGGAGGCCCTGGCCGGCTCGAAGGTCCGGGCCTGGTCTCCACAGGGTCGCTTCACCGAGGGGGCGGCGCGATTGGACGGGCGCACTCTGGAAAGCGTGGAAGCGCTCGGCAAGCACCTCCTCTACCGCTGGGAGGGCGGCGAGACGCTGCACGTCCATCTCGGCCTGTACGGGAAGTACAAGTCCTTCCAGCAGGATCCTCCCCCGCCCACGGACCAGACGAGGCTCGCCCTGGCCAACGGCCGGTCGGTCGTCTACCTGGCCGGACCGACGATCTGCGAGCTNNCCGAAGAGGAAGAGCGCCTGCGGGCTCGCCTGGGACCCGATCCCCTGTCCGAGCCGGAGGCGGCCGGGCGGTTCGCCGCCAATCTCTCCCGCCGCCGGGTACCTATCGGAGCCGCCCTCCTCGACCAGCGGGTGGTAGCCGGGGTCGGCAACGTGTACCGGGCGGAGGTGCTTTTCAAATCGGAGATCGACCCCAACCGTCCCGCCAATGCGATCGACGCCGGCGCCGGGCGCGGCCTGTGGTCGACAATCACCGCCGAGCTGCGCCGCGGCGAGCGGGCCGGGCGGATCGTCACGGTGGCTCCCTCCGACGTCGGCGTCCGCCGCCGCGCCGACATCCCCCGCCAGGAAAGGCTGTACGTCTACAAGCGGCACGGATTGTCATGCCGAAGATGCGGCGACCGGGTGCTCTCGACCGTGATGGCCGGCCGCTCCATCTGGTGGTGCCCCACCTGTCAGGAGGGCTGACGAGATGGAGGGCGGGTCCCGGGAGCGGTTGCTCGCCCGACTGGTTGCCGGGGGGATTTCCCTCGCCGAATCGGGGCGCCTGCCGGATCCCCTGATCCGATCGGCGATGCGGCGGGTGATCGCCGCCCGGGCAACCGCCCTCGACCGGAGAGATGAGCGCGCCGATCAGGCGGTGATCGAATCGCTGTCGTCGGGCCCCCTGACAGAGGCGCCCGACCTCGCCAACCGGCAGCACTACGAGGTGCCGGCGGATTTCTTCCGGCTGATGCTGGGACCGCGGCTCAAGTACTCGTGCAGCTTGTGGGAGGACGGAACGACCACCCTGGCGGACGCCGAAGAAGGCATGCTGTCCCTCACCGCCTCCCGGGCGAGGCTCGCCGACGGTCAACGAATACTCGAGCTGGGTGCCGGCTGGGGTTCCCTGACCGTATGGATGGCCGAACGGTTTCCCGGTAGTGAGATCACCGCGGTCACGAACTCGACCGGGCAGGCTGCCTTCATCGCCCAGCAGGCAGGCGAGCGAGGGATCAACCGCATGCGGGTGCAGGTCGCCGACGTTGCCCGGTATCACCCCGACGGCCGTTTCGATCGGATCGTATCGGTCGAGATGCTCGAGCACGTCCGCAACTACCGGGAGCTGTTCCGTCGTATCTCCGACTGGCTCGAGCAGGACGGCCTGTTCTTCGCTCACGTGTTCGGACACGTCTCGGCCGCCTACCTCTACCGGGACCGAGGGCCGGCCGACTGGATGGCCCGCACCTTCTTCAGCGGCGGAGTGATGCCCGCCCATTCCCTGTTCGCGCGGTACGGAGAGGACCTGCGTGTCGAGAAGAGCTGGCGCCTTTCCGGCATCCACTACCGACGAACCCTCGACTCCTGGCTGGATCGGCTCGACCGGAACCTTGAGCCGGCCGGGCGCGCCCTGCGCTCGGCGGGGGATTCCGTACCTACGGTCCAGCAGTGGAGGATGTTCTTGATGGCCTGCTCGGAGTTGTTCGGCTATCGGGGAGGAAACCTGTGGGGGGTCTCCCACTACGTGCTGCGACCGCACTGACTCGGGGGCCCCGACGATCGAGCTCCCCGGCGGCTGCCTGCCGCGTTCCCTGAAGTTCCCGGACTCCGGCGCGCCGGTTGAGCGGTGGGTAAGGTGGCCTCGTGAGCCCGGGGCCAAACTCAACCTCAAGCAGCCGATGTCGGTGACGGTGCTGGGAGCTCCCCCCGGGCTGACTCTCGACCTGGGCGAGGGCGCGGTCGTCACATCCGATCCGGATGCGGGAGCGGTGATCCTTTTCGTTGCCGACCGGAGGGAGCTCTCGGAACGTCGGGCTACGCTGGTCGAAGCGGTGTCGGCGGATCGGGTGGCGTGGGTGGCCTACCCGAAGGGCGGGCAACTCGGCACCGACTTGAATCGCGACGTCCTCTGGGAGTTGCTCGCCGCAGAGGGTATCCGGCCGGTTCGCCAGGTATCGATCGACGACACCTGGTCGGCGTTGCGGTTCCGTCCCACCTGAGTGACTCCCTGCGAGAAGAGGGTGGTGCGAGAACCACGCGGAACCCACGAACGGTGACGAGGAGATCCGCACTGTAGTGGCCTGAAGGGCTGCAGCCTGGCGTCCCGGCCCTTGCCTTCGCTTCCGGTGCCGTGACGCTACGCGCGCAGCCGGCGGCAGTTGGTGAAGCCGTGGGTGCCGTCGAGTACGAACACTTCGAGATAGACGGCTGTTCCGTCAGGCAGCTCGTCGATCTGCCGGATCTCACCGGTAGAACACGATCTTCGATGCAGGGTGGTCGTAGTCGAAGGAGATCAGTGCACCCGGCTCGGCAGGTCCGTCACCGTCCGGATCGAACGGTGCCACGACCTCGGCGAAGCCTGAGGCAAACAGCGGACGGGCGAAGTTGTCGGCGTTCGACCGCCCGGTGATCCCCGGCGCCAGGAGCGCTCCTCGTCCCGCGCACCATTGGCCCACGATCTCGTGGACGGTAGCCGATGCCGGTGCGGCGAGCAGACCAACGGCCGGCGAAACGGCCATCACCAGGATGAGCAGTCTCCGCATCCTCGGCTCCTCTCTTCCACGCCCGGACCGTACGTCCGGGCCTCCCTCGACACGGCAATACGCAGCCGTTGCCGCATCGGTTCGCGGACGGGCTCTCGCCGGGCCGGCAGCGACGGTGGTCAGTCCGCGGGCAGGACCTCGTAGCCGTCGCCGGTGTCCACGATGACGACGCCTTCGCCTTTGCCCAGGGGCGCCACGATCACCCCGGTCAGGCCGAACACGGCTGCTTCGTTCGTCGGGCTGTGCCCGATCGCCAGGGCCCGCTGGCCGTCGTGCAAGAGATCGAAAACACGTTCGAGCCCCTCGGCGAGCAGTTCGGAATCCATGCGAACCAGGTCCGGGTCGGAGGTCTGCAGCGACTCGAGGTCGCTGTTGCCCGCCGCACCCACGGCGGCTCGCCATCGCTCCTCCCGCGTCGATCGCAGACCGGATTCGACGACCACCCCGTTCGGGACCGCCTCGCCGAGGCCGGCTATCACACAGGCGGCCGTCTGGGTTGCCCGTTGCGCTCCGGACGACACCACAACCTGGTAGCCGCCGCGAAGAGACCCTCCCAGGGCAACGGCCGCCCGGATACCTTCGGTGGTCAGGAAGATCACCCTCGTTGTCCGTGTGGCGCCGCAATTCCACAGAACGGACCATCCACTGCGTCCTTTTCCGACCGTCCCATTCTCCCCTATCCCGGCCGTCGGGTTGAGGATCTCACCCAGGCCCTCGCGGAAGCAACGGGTCGCCTCATGTCGCCGGTTTCGTATGCGGAACTCGGGGCGAGGGACAACCACTCCGGGAGCCGCCGGGCGTCTCGCGCCCAGCATTCCGCCGACCCGGGGCTCGAGCGGGAACCGCTTGCCGGTAGAGATCCGTCAAATGGCCATGAAAAGGACCCTGTTTCTCGTCACCCTCTCCGCGCTGCTCGTAGCCGCCTGTGCTCCCACCGGCGACGACGGCGCCGGAGGCACACTCACCACCACCACCACCACCACGACGGCGCCGCCTGCCACCACCCCACCGCCGTTGGAGCCCGCCGTCCCGGTGCTCCAGATCACCGAGGAGGGTGGTTTCGTGCCGGTCGAGTACAACCTCGCCCGGCTCCCCCGGTACAGCCTTTACACCGACGGCACGTTCTATTACCCGGGAGCCGTCCCGGCGGTCTACCCGGGCCCGCTCCTCCCGAATGTGCACGTGGCACGTCTGGGAGCGGACGACTACTCGGCCGTCCTGGGGCAGATCTCCCGCCTCGGATTGCCCGGGATCACCGACGAGATCGACGACAGCGCTTCGGCCCGAATCGCCGATGCCTCGACGACGGTAGCCACCTACTTCGACGAGTNNCACCGGTACGGGGTGTACGCCCTCGGGATGAACGACTTCGCCGATCCACGCGTCGATGAGCTGAGCAGCCTGATTCTGCTCCTCGACCGTTTCGCCGCCGAACTCCCCGCCGAGCCATACATTCCCGACGGGTATCAGGTGTGGGTCGGACAAGCCCGGTTCTTCGATCCCGAGTTGGCCGTCATCGAACCGTGGACATTCGCCTTCGATCCGAGTGTGCTGGACGTACAGCCGTTCGGATTTGCGTGCACGGTGCTGAATGGAACTGCGGCCGATGATGCGAAGGCACTGTTCTCCGAAGCCCACCAGCAGACCTTCTGGGAACGCCAGGGCGTGACGTGGCAACTGATCCCGGTTCCCGTCCTCCCGGGACGGCCGGGCTGTACGATCGAATAGGTGCCGTTTCGGCGGCCGCCCACCCCTGCCGCGCTCTCGTTTCGCCGTGGCCGGGCAAAGACGGGCGAACGCAGGAGGGGCGGTACGCCTTTCGGTCGAGGGGGCCGGGTCCGTCGGGTTCGGCAATCTCGTTCCCTCTTGCCCTGCAAGCCGGGCGGGCGCACCATGGAAATGAAGGGATCACGATGGGACATCTGCAGGATTCCGTATTCGTCGACGCCTCNNTGGTCCTGGCTCACCGAGCTGGCGGCTCACTACACCGACTGGCACCCTGATCATGTCTCGGCCGAATGGGAGAAGGGTGAGCCGAATCAGGTCGGTTCCGTCCTGAAGGCGGTGGAGCACCTCGGCGGGCACCGCGAGGAACTCCGCTTTGAGATGACCGGCGTGGATCCGCCCCACGCCATGGTCTACCGGATTCGGGGACCGCACTCCCTCCTGCTGCCCGGCGGCAGCTTCGAGATATCTCCGCACAACGGGGGTTCCATGTTTACGGCCCGCCTGCGGTACCGGTTCGGTGCGGTCACCGCAGGGTTGTTCTTCCGGCGCATCGCCGCCCTCCGCAGGCACATGAGGGAAGAGGGAGAGAACCTCAAACGGCTCGTCGAAGGTCGGCGTTGACCCTGCGGGGCCGGCCCGCCGCACAGCACCGATTCTCGATCTCCCCCGGCGTGCTCGGCCGGACGCCCGGAGCAGAGCATGATGGGCGCCGGCTCGGACGCTTGGTGGCAGATCCGACCCCACCCCGGATACGCTGCCGGTATGCTCATCGACCTCTCCCATCCCATCGAGTCGGGGATGATCACCTACCCGGGTCTACCCGGGCCGGTGATCACCGACTACCTCACCCGGGAAGAATCCCGCAATCATTACGCTCCGGGTACCGAGTTTCACATCGGGCGCATCGAAATGGTCGCCAACACCGGCACCTATCTCGACACACCGGCTCATCGCTTCGCGGGCGGGATCGACCTCGCCGGGATGCCTCTCCCGGCGCTGGCCGACCTCCCCGGAGTGTGCCTGGAAGCGGCGGGTCCGGCGATCGGTCCTGAATCCCTGGCCGGGATCGAACCGGCCGGGAAGGCGGTGCTGTTCGCTACCGGATGGGATGTGCACTGGCGCACCGACCGCTACGGAGATCCGGACCATCCGTACCTGACCGGCGAGACGGTGAAGCTCCTGATCCGCCACGGCGCGGCGCTGGTGGGGATCGACTCCGTCAACATCGACCAGACCGGTACCGGTCACCGACCGGCCCACACCGGGTTGCTAGAGGCGGGTATACCGATCGTCGAGCATCTCACCGGCCTCGGCGACCTGTTCGGACGCCGGTTCCGGTTCTTCGCGGTTCCGCCCAAGGTGAGCGGCCTCGGCACCTTCCCGGTTCGCGCCTTTGCGCTGCTGGGCTGAACGCCGGTTCGCACATCCACGACGGCCAAACCCCCGGCATCCTCCCGGTCGGAACAACGGCACCCCGCCCTGCGTTGGTTCCGGCATGCCCAACGCCGACAACCCGACCCTGGTCTACATAGGCGACGTCATGTGCTCGTGGTGCTGGGGCTTCGCTCCCGAACTGGAGAGCATCGTCGACCGATCGAACCTTCCGACCCGGGTGATGGTCGGCGGTTTGCGGCCCGGACCCTCCGCCGAGTCGATGACCCCTGCCCTCGCCGCGTTCCTGGACCACCACTGGACCCAGATCGAGCAGCTCACCGGGCAACCCTTCGACCGTTCGGTGTTCGGCTGGAAGAACTGGCGTTACGACACCGAACTGCCGGCTATGGCCGTCGTGACGATGCGTGCGCTGGCCCCGCAGCAAACACTGCTCTTCTTCAACCGCCTGCAGCGGGCCTTCTACGGCGAAGCGATCGACATCACCGACCCCTCCGTGTACGGAGATCTGCTCGCCGGCTTCGATGTGGACCCGGCTTCTTTCCTCGACCGGTTCACCACGGAGGAAATCCGCGCCGCGGCGTGGCGAGACTTCTCCACCGCCCGCTCGCTGGGTATCAGCGGCTTCCCCACCCTGCTGCTCCACGACGGCCCCTACCGGCGGATTGCCGCCGGCTACCGTCCCGCCGCCGACATCGAGAGAACACTCTCCGAGTTGGGGTACACGACCGATGCCTCGGCCTGCGGGATCGGAGATATCTGCTGAGCGTGGCAAACGGTCCTACGACCGGAGGCGACAGTGTCCGGCTGCCGAAAGAAGCGCCGGACTCAATCGGCGGGTGGTGTATCCCAATCCTGGACGTCACTACCCGCCTCACGGGCCAGCACGTCGAGCGCAGCCTTGGCGCCGTCTCCGGCAGAGATGATTGCCTGGCTACGCTGCGGTCGGGCGCTGCGACCGATCACGTACACCCTCGGATGCGAGGTGAGCCCCTCTGAATTCACCAAGATGGAGCCCCCCTCCCCCTCGGCGAGACCGAGCGATCGGGCCAGCACCGGGCTCTTGCCTTCCGAGAGGATCAGGTAGTCGCCCTCTAGCACCTCGCCCGATTCCAGGGTGGCCGTCACCCCATGCTCCCCGGCCGACACGGCGTTCACTTCGAGGTCGCGAACCGAGACACCGACGCCGGCCACCTGGCGGCGGGCACGCGCCTGGAAGTCGGTTCCCGAGATATCCGGAATACCCAGGTAGTTGTGGAGGTGCGCGTGGTGCATGGCGGTGGTGTCCCGGCCGTACACATCGACCTGGTGGCCGTTCTTGGCGAGGAAGAGGGCGGCGCTGAGCCCGCCGGGGCCGTCTCCGACGATGATCACACGTGCCATAGAGTGCCTTTCTCGTTTTGACGGCGGCAACGCTTCCGTCTCGGCGGGCATTCCCTGAACCATCCCCCCTTTCGACGGTCGAAACAGAAGCCGCTGCTTCCGAGGCGGCCGTGCCTCGCCGCCATACCCGGTGCGTAGGCTGTCTGATGACGAGGAGGGGGAACATGCCGGGAGCTCACGATGTCGTCATCATCGGTGCCGGCCACAACGGCCTGGCGTGTGCTGCGTATCTGGCCAAGGCGGGATCGAACGTCCTGGTCCTCGAACGGAGCGAGCAGGTCGGAGGAGCGGCGGTCACCGACCGCCCGTGGCCCGGCTACCGGGTGTCCTCGGCTGCCTATGTGGTGAGCCTGATGCCACCCCGCATCGTCGAGGAACTCCAACTGCCCCGCTTCGGCTACCGGGTNNTCCCGACGGGTCGTCCTTGACGCTGTGGGGAGACGTGCACCGCACCGCCGGGGAGATCGCCCGGTTCTCCAAACGGGATGCCGAGGCCTACGTGGCGTTCGACGCCTATTTCGATCGAGTAGCCCGGCTGATGCGCGACCTCCTGTTCGTGATACCCCCCAACCTCGCCCTCGGGGAGGTGCCTCGCTGGCTGGCGCTGGCCGGCCGCCTTCGCCACTGGGACCACCGTGACGTCGTCGAGGCGGTGCGCCTCTTCACGTTGAGCGCCGCCGACTTCCTGGACGAGTGGTTCGAGGACGAGCGGGTCAAGGGCGCGCTCGCCACCCAGACGATCATCGGGGCGTGGAGCGGCCCCATGAGCCCCGGTTCGGCCTATGTCCTCATGCATCACTGGATCGGGGAAGTCGACGGACACGACGGGGCCTGGGCCTGGGTACACGGCGGGATGGGCGCTCTCAGCGAGGCCCTGGCCGGTGCCGCCCGGGCCGCCGGAGCCGAGGTCCGGCTCGAAAGCAACGTCGACCGGATCCTCATCGAGGAAGGGCGAGCGACGGGCGTCGTCCTCGCCGACGGCTCGGAGGTGCCCGCCGGACGGGTGATATCCAGCGCCCATCCCATCACGACGTTCCTGGAGCTGATCGGCGAGCAGCATCTCTCCGACCGGGTGGTCGCCGACGTGCGGCGCTTCCGCACCCGGTCCGGGTCGGTGAAAGTGAATCTGGCCCTCGGGGAACTGCCCCGCCCGACCGCCTGGAGCGGCCCCGTGCCCGGGGATCCCCACCGTGGCATTCTGGCGGTCGCGCCCTCGGTCGACTACCTCGAGCGAGCCTGGGACGACGCCAAGTACGGCCGTACGTCGCAGCGCCCCTACCTCGAAGCGGTGTTCCCGACCGTCCTGGAACCGGGTCTGGCCCCGGAGGGCAAGCATCTGGCGCTGTGCTTCACTCAGTTCGGACCGTACGAGCTGGCCGACGGAACATGGGAGACCGAACGGGAGGTGTACGGCCGGCGCATCGTCGACACCCTCGGCGAGTACTGCCCCAACCTGCCCGGCGCGGTCGAGCACATGGAGGTGCTCGCTCCTCCCGATATCGAGGCGCGTTACGGCCTGCTGGGTGGGAACATCTTCCAAGGGGAGATGTCGATCGACCAAATGCTGTCGCTGCGGCCGATCCCCGGCTACGCCGACTATCGCACCCCGATCGACCGCCTGTACATGTGCGGGTCGGGCACCCACCCGGGCGGCGGGGTGATGGCGGTTCCGGCCCGCAACTGCGCGCAGGTGATCCGCAACGAGCTGCGCCGTGACCGGATGCTGGCACCTCTCCGGCGGCTGCGACGCCTCTGAGGATCAGCGACCGGGCGGATCAATCATCGCCGGAGCCGCCGGTTCGCCCGTGCTTCCAGTACCCGCGCACCGTTGCCTCGCGGCGGGAGAGCCGTCGCTCATCGAAGAGATGGCGGCGAATCCGCTGCATGGCGGCCGCCTCCCCGGCGGCCCACACCCGGCACGCCGGATCGATCTCAGCCTGTTCGACGGCATCCACCAGGGCTTCGCCCGGTTGAGCGCCCGGCGGCAGATCCATCCAGGCCACCGCCGCGTTTGGGTGTGCGGGCAGCGAGAAGCGGGCATCGGGGGCGGCGACCTCGATGAGCACCCGTACCGGGGTTGCGGCGGGCAGGGCTTCGAGAAGCTGACCGATGGCGGGGATGGCTGTTTCGTCGCCGGCCAGGAGAAAGGCGGATGCCCGAGGGTCGACGGTATAGCCGCGGCCGGGACCGGAAACGGCCGCCGGGTCTCCCGGCGCGGCCGAACGAACCCACGCCGAAGCAGCCCCGCCCGGGTGAAGGACTATCTCCAGG
>JABAOD010010501.1_pt2 | contig 10535 bp, 13 predicted proteins | sample 7062151 | NCBI WGS metagenome assembly JABAOD01 (sample SAMN14538626, study PRJNA623070) | marine sediment metagenome | biome: marine biome [ENVO:00000428]; feature: marine pelagic biome [ENVO:01000023]; material: deep marine sediment [ENVO:00002113] | place: India: Gulf of Khambhat ...
TGGACGAAGCCTGCCATCAGCCGCGCCTCGACGTGAGCGGCACGCCGACAGTGACCGTCGACGCGCGGCTTGCGGCGGACGTGTACGAAAGGATCGCCGAGCAGCATACCGTGGTGCGCGCCCGTAACGGCGTCTATCCGGCGCTGTTCGCCTGCCCCAACCTCGTNNCGTCTATCCGGCGCTTTTCGCCTGTCCCAACATGGTTGCACGGGACGAGAGTCGAGGAATCAATACCGGTGGTGCGTTCGTGATGTCGCCGTGGTCGGCAGCGGTGGCCGCGGGCTAGCTGCAGGGCTACTGTGACCCGGTCGGCAGACCGCTCACGATTCGACACCACCGGGGAACCCTGGGCACTGGGGCGGCTCAAAGGGATCCAATAGCGGCGATCGACTACTGATCCCGTCGGGTCAACACATTGGAGTTTCCCTATGAGAGTCCCTGTCGGGGAGCTGATGCTGTCGGTCGTGCTGGTGCTGACATCGATCCCATTCGCCTACTCGCTGCACGAGGTCGATCATCGTTACGACGTCACCGGTTATATCCTCGACGCCGGTCGACAGCCGCTCGACGGCGTGCCAGTGGTCGCCCATGTGGACGGGAAGCGCATGGGCAGCGGCAGCAGTGATTCGAACGGCTACTTCCGATTTCGAATGCATCTGCACGATTCCGATATCGGTCGTGAGCTGCGCCTGAAGACACCGGAATTCGAGGGCACGGTACGGGTGACGCTCACCCCGGGCGATAGCTCGACGGAACGCATCCATCACGTGAACTTCATAGACGGGAAGCTGGTGGAAGGCGAGCTCCCGGGGCGTGGCGGCGTTCCCGTCACGATGCTGGGCGTGGCAGCGGCCGCGACGCTCCTGATAGGTGGCTTTTTGGTGGCGGAAAAGGTGCGTCGCCAGCGCCGGCGTCGTCAGCGGGCGGCGCAGCAAGCGGAAAGCGCCCGGTCGGGGAAAGCATCCAAAGGTCGAAAAGGCAAGAACAGGAAGCGACGGCGCTGATGGCGCGGCTCGATGCCATCGATGCCCTGAAAGATCGCGCTTCTACGCGCCCTTGAGCCAGCCGGCCACGCGTAATGCGAAATAGCTGAGAATGCCGTCGGCCCCGGCGCGTTTGATACCCGTTAGCACTTCCATGACCGTAGCGCGCTCGTCGAGCCAGCCGTTCTGCACCGCGGCCATCTGCATGGCGTACTCGCCGCTCACCTGATAGACGAAGGTCGGCACGCCGAAACGATCCTTGACCCGGCGCACGATGTCCAGGTAGGGAAGCCCCGGCTTCACCATGACCATGTCGGCGCCCTCGGCGAGATCCAGCGCGACCTCCTGCAAAGCCTCGTCGCTGTTTGCCGGATCCATCTGATAGCTGAACTTGTCTCCGCCGCCGAGACTCGCAGCCGAGCCCACGGCGTCACGAAAAGGATTGTAAAAAGACGAGGCGTACTTCGCGGAGTAGGCGAGGATGCGCACGTTCACGTGGCCTTCGCTCTCGAGCGCATCGCGGATCGCGCCGATGCGTCCGTCCATCATGTCCGAAGGTGCGACGATGTCCGCGCCGGCCTGGGCGTGGCAGAGCGCCTGATTTATCAGCGCGCTGACGGTCTCGTCGTTGGTGACGTAACCGCTCTCGTCGAGGAGTCCGTCCTGGCCGTGGCTCGTGTAGGGATCGAGAGCGACATCGGTGATCACGCCGAGCTCCGGCACGGCCTCCTTGAGCGCCCGGACCGCTCGCGGGACGAGCCCTTGCGGATTCCAGGCCTCGTTCGCGTCCAGTGACTTGCCGTGCGCGTCGATGAACGGGAACAGCACCACGGCGGGAATGCCGAGCTCGGCGGCTCGGACCGCGTCGCGTACCAGCTCGTCGACGCTGACGCGCTCGATACCGGGCATCGACGGCACCGGCTGGCGCACGCCGCTACCCTCGATGACGAACATCGGGTAGATGAGGTCGGCGGGGCTCAGCAGCGACTCCCGCATCAGCCGGCGGGAGAAATCGTCGCGCCGCATGCGGCGCATGCGGGTTGCCGGATAGTTACGCTGATAGCGTCTGGATCCGCTCAAGCCCGTGACTCCTTCGAACCGCCGGATGCTGGACAAGTTGGCTTTATACCATACGGCCCGCAGCGGCAGGCGCAGCCGCGAACAAAAAAGCCGAACCCAAAATTCGGGTCCGGCTCTGACCGCAGGGGCACCGCGGCCGAATGAAGAGTGAGCAAACTAGCGCTTGCCCGAAGTGGTCATTCTTGACGCGACCTTCGAAAGTGCCTCGGATGCGCGCAGCTCGACATGACGACGCGGCGATCGCCGTTGGCTAGTCGAGCGGCGATGCCTGGCGCGGGGCGCGCTGTCCTCGCGGGATGGCGGTGCGTGTCGCCGGCGTGGGATCGTTTCCCTGCGGGTGGAGCATCGACGGGTCCGACTCGCTCGCCAGGCCGACGGCGGCGGCGCGGGTACCGGACTCCCTTGCCAGCCATATCGTTACGAGCATGGCCGCTACGACGACGAGTCCGAAGGCGCTGCGAAGGGCGTTGTCGGCGATGGTGCTCATGGCGGTCATTCTCCTGTCTTCCCGATGAATCGGCGGCGATCCGCCGGCGCGCGTCCGGGCGATCGTCCGCAGAGCCTTTATCGGCATGAAACTGCGTCGAATTTAGTCACCGGTGGATTCGCGAGATTTAAGGAAAAGGTTTCTTTATCAGGTTGTTACGTAACCATCGAAGGACCCGCGGCTGGCGCCGGCGCACGAAGCTGCGCCGGTCAATGACTTATGCCCCCCGAGCGGGTACGGTTTTCAACCGGCGGCGATTCAGCAGGCGCAGGCGGCGGTGCAGAGACTGGGAATGCGAGTGTTACTCGCTTTGTGATTGTTGCCCGCCCGCGCCCGGTGGCGCGTTGCCGCGTCTGAGCCTTTCGAGGCGCTGCCGGCGCTTGCGGCGCAGCTCGCGCTGCAGGCGCTGGCGCTGCTCGGGTGTCATGTCGCGGAACTTCTCGAGCAGCCGCTGGCGCTCGGCCGGGGGCAGATTCCGGAAGCGCTTGCGTGCGCTCAGGATGCGCTGTTGCTCGCTCGGCGGCAGCGCGCGAAAGCGCTGGAAGTGGCGCCGGATCTCTTGTCGCTGCTGCGGGGTCAGCGCCTTCCACTTCTCGTAACGCTGTTCGAACTGCTGGCGCTGCGCTTCATCGAGATTGCGCCAGCGCGCCGCGCCCCTGCGCAGCCGCTGCTGGCGCTCGGGCGAGAGCGTCTCCCAGCGATCCTGAAACGGCCCGAGCACCTCGCGCTCCTGCGCGCTCAGCGCGCTCCAGGGGATGGTCTCAGCAGCCGGCCACACCGGGGGCGCGACAAGCGTGGCGAGGATCGCCAGCAGGCATCGCCGCTTAATGCGCATTGTCGATCTCCGCATCCTTCGCGCCGGGCGGCTCATCGGACACCGTCGTCCAGTCCGAGGCTGGCAGCTGCAGCGGGTCGAGCCACTCGCCGTCGCCGCTCTCCCAGGTGCCGAGATACTCCAGAAAGTCGAGACTCGGCCCGGTATCGTCGCCGTCGGCCGGCGCCCGGGAAGGCGGGCGCTCGGCGCTCTGGGTCTGCGCGACAGCCGAGCCCGGCGCCGGGCCGCCGGCGAGGCACAGGCCGATCAGCAGCCAACGCAGTCCCGGGCCACGCCTGCGCACGCGCTTCACTAGCCGGTCTGTTCGCGTTCATCGAGCCACTGGTAGAACTCGAGGTTCTCGTAGAGCTCGAGCTCTTCACCCGCGGAGAGCAGATCGAGATCTTCCACCTCGCGCGCGAGGCCGTTTTCCGGTTCGCTGACCGTGAGTGCCAGGGCCAACACCGTCGCGACGACGCTGGCCAAAGCGCCCGCGGGCACCAGCCAATCGCTCGCCGGCCTGACAGCGAGCGAGCGGATCCACCGGCGCGCGCGCCGGCTATGACCCGGGTCCGCCGACAGCGCGCGCTGGCGCGCCTGCGCGAGGCGCGACAAGGTGGCCTCGTCGAGCTCCGCCACGCTCTCGTCGAGTCGGCGACGGATGCGCTCGATCAGGCGATCGTCCTGTTGCCGTGATGGCGTGCTCATGCTCTCTGTCTCCCGAGGCGGCTCACCGGTGATGGTCCTCGAGCTGCTCGCGCAGCGTGCGCATGGCCCGTGACAGGTGGGTCTTCACGCTGCCCTCCGAGCAGCCCATGGCGCGCGCCGTCTCGCCGGTGTCGAGACCTTCCCACATTCGAAGCAGAAAAGCCTGTTGCTGGCGAAGCGGCAGGTCCGCGAGCACCTGCTCGAGTGTCTGCGCCATGGCCGCGGCGTCGCTGCGCCGCTCGGGACCGGCGCTCGCGGGTGCCGGCTGGTTCTCCAGCGGGTCGCCGCGCTCCTGCGTGTCGCCACGAAGCCAGACGCGCCAGCGCCGGCGAACCGACTGCCGGCGGTGGAAATCCGCAATGCGCGACTGCAGTATGCGATGCAACAGCGCTGCCCATTCCTGCTCCGGTCGATCGGCGTAACGCTGCACGAATCGCAGCATCGTCTCCTGCACCACATCCAGGGCGTCTTCCCGGTTTCCCGTGCCGAACTGCGCGATGCGCAGCGCGCGCCGCTCGACGCCGGCTAGAAAACGATCCAGGGCCTTTGTATCCAGCGCGTGCGTCTCCGTCGCGTAGCGGCGGGAATACCGGGCGCGGCGCTGCGGGCCTAGCCTCGGTCCCAGACATGTTTACTAGACGGCCGGCCCGCATTTGCCAAGCTTGGAGCGCATTTGCCGAGGGCTCCAACCGAGATCAACGCACCAGCGGGAAAATGGTTGACAGCGCTCGAGGACGGGTCACTCGAGGATCGCGGGCAGCTCCTTGGTGAGTGCCCCTTTCTCGACGATGTGCTTGCCCGTAAGCACGAAGCCCAGCGTCTTGCCGGCTGCATCGACGTAAAGCGCCCGCACACCCTCGCTGTCGTGTTCCACCTGCCATTGCCCGCTGCTGCCCGGTGCCGGCGGCGAGACCACGGCCGGGTGGGCGGGCGTCTTCACGACCACCGGCATCGCCGGGTAGTGCAGCCGGGTGGGCTCTCCGCTGAGTGTCTTCGCCAGTGCGCGCGCCGCGTGCATGATGGGCATGATGAAGGGCAATACCAGCTGCCCGACCTGCTTGCAGTCTCCGAGGGCATAGATGCACGGATCGCTCGTGCGCAGATGCCGATCCACCACGATGCCGCGATCGGTCTCGAGCCCGGCGGCCTCGGCGAGCGCGGTGCGGGGCCTCAGACCAACGGCAGAGAGCACCGCATCGGCCTCGAGCGTTCGCCCGTCGGCCAGACCCACGTGCAGGATCTCGCCGTCGCGACTCACGCCCTCGCAGGCAGCGCCGAAATGCCATTTGACGCCGCGCTGCGCCAGCGCCTCGCTCACTGCGTCCCCGGCCTCGCGCGGGACGAGCCTGCCGAGCGCGTAGTCGAACAGCTCCACCACCTCGACCTGGTAGCCGGCCGTGACCAGGTCATTGGCGAACTCGCAGCCGATGAGGCCCGCACCCAGAATCACGATGCGCCTGCGATCGGCGATGGCCGCGCGAAAACGTGCGTAGTCATCGAGGTCGTTCACCGACAGCGGCGCATCGGCGTCGCCCGCGAGCGCGAGTCGCACGGGATCGGCGCCGAGCGCCAGCACGAGCTGGCCGTATGCGAGTGTCTCACCGTCGAGATGCAGCTCTCCGGCATCCCTGTCGATGGCATCGACGCGCGTGCGTGGGCGTACCCGGGCGCCAAGATCGGCGGCCATCTTGGCCGCGTCCGCCGTGGGCAGATCCATCGGCTGCTGGTTGCGTCCGAGCGCGTTGGAGATCATCGGCTTGGAGTAGAAATACCCATCGTCGGCCGTAATCATCTCGAGCGGCGTCTCCTTGTCGATCTTGCGAAGCTCGCGGGCCGTGGTGTAGCCCGCCAGCCCGCTGCCGACGATAACGATGGGCCTGTGCGACTTTTCAGGCACTCTGAGTATGCTCCTCGACGCCTTCGCGCTCGTGCCGGCCGACGCCTCCACGATTGCGCCCGCGCCTTATCTCTTCAACTGTGGACTCGATCCATTTTTCCGCAAGACGATTGATTTCCGCAGCGCTGCGCCCCGCGCTCTCTATGGGCGGGCCGATTGCGAGCCGGATCGTGCCCGGTCGCTTGATGAAGCTCCTGCGCGGCCAGAAGTCGCCGGAATCGTGTGCGACCGGCACGACCGGGCAGTGCGTCTTCTCCGCGAGTATGGCGCCGCCTTGACGGTAACGGCGTCGCTGTCCGGGTGCAACGCGCGTACCCTCCGGGAAGATCACCACCCAGCACCCCTCCTTCAGCCGCTCTCGCCCCTGATTGAGTATTTGGTCGAGTGCCGTGCGGCTGGTTTTGCGATCGATGGCAATGGGTCGGAGCGTCGCCAGCCCCCAGCCGAAAAAAGGGATCCAGAGCAGCTCACGCTTGATGACCCACACCTGTGGTTTGAAATAAAGCTGCAGCGCGAGCGTTTCCCACGCCGACTCGTGCTTGCAGAAAACGATTGCAGGCCGCTCGGGAATGTTCTCGAGCCCGACGACGGTGTGATTCAGACGGCAGGTCTTGTCGAGCCACCAGAGATTCCAGTGGGTCCAGCGCGAGACCAGCGCGTAGCGGAGCCGGTAGGGCAGCGCCAGAGCGAGAATCGCTGCGATGGAGAAAGGCACCGACAGCAGAGTCTGACCGATCGCGTACAGAAGGGAACGAACGATCAAGGCTGTCGTCACGGGTTGCGGGTTCGATCTTGTGCGCTTCATGTGCTCGGGCAGTCTAGCGCAGAATCGCAGCCCGGGCTGCGCTGCGGTCAGATCGGCCGACGGCGTTGAAAAATCCGCCGTGTTTCGAACACGCTTGCAGAAAATGCTTTTCCGTTGCGGCGCAGGGCGCGTTTGAGGACGAAATCGAAAAGAAGCCGATTGTGCGGCCGGATGGCGCGGATGGTCTCGGCCTGGCGCCGATCGATGTAGCCGCGATCGACCATCTCGGTCATGGAGAACAGCGGGTAGACGCCCGGCAGGGGGTAGTCGGAGCCGTTCAGCAGGCGATGATGCCAGTCGTCGCGCTCGAGCACGGTATCGAGAGGCGCTCCGATGCGGTTCAGCTGGGTCATTGCCGAGATGTCGCCGAAGAGCAGATGTTCGTAGCGCGGCTCGTCCATCATTCGGGCAAACAACGCGAAGTTGGTGCGCCGGCGTGCACCGGGGCCGGCGTCGAGATCCTCGCCGTCGCCCATCGATGCGCAATGGGCGACGATGACGCGCACGCCGTGCTCGAGCGCGCGGCGCAGACGCAGCGGATTGCCCAGGCGCTGCGCATCGGGGACGTTCACGGCGCGCTCGAGGCCGGCATGACTGAGGAGCGGCACGTCCAGACGCACGAGCGCCTCGTAGAACGCGTCGCAGCGTGGCGATGCCGGATCGATGTTCATGGAAGGCGGCAGCCATTTGACTGCGCGGGCGCCATCGCGCACTGCGCGCTCGAGGGCGCTGACGGCGTCTTCCCGGTACGGGTGCACGGAGGCCGTCCATTCGAACTTTCCCGGGTGGCGTCGCGCTACGGCGGCGGCATAGTGGTTCGGCACGTGAAAATGGCTTTCGCTGAGCAGGCGTTGACCGTTTTCGTCGTAGGCGTAGTCGAAGGCGAGCAGCATGAGCCGCGATCCGGGCGCGAGGCCCGAGAGATCGGCGAGCAGGCGCGCGACATAGTCGTTGTCGATCTCGTCAGAACCGTGCACGCACGCTGCGTTGAGAAAAAAATTGTACTGGCCGAAAAGAACGGGGTTGATTGTGCTGCGCATGTCGGGATTGACCCAGGCACCGCCGCCGTTGTCGCCGATGCCGAGCAGGTGCACGTGACAATCCCAAGCGAGCCCGGGATCGATGCCGTCCCAGGCTGCGGCAATGAGGCTGTTGTCGAGGAGCGCACCCGGGAGCGACGACTCGAGACAGGGGTTGAGGAAACCGTCCTCCGGCCAGAAGTACCAGCCGCTGGCGGCGGATGCGCCCAGCGCGCCCAGGAACAGGCGGCGTTTCACGCCTGCAGCCGCGAAATGTCCGCCGTCTCGAGGAACAGGTTGCTGATGTTTCGCAAAAGCGCCAGTCGATTTTTTCGCACCTGCTCGTCGTCCTCCATGACTTTGACGTTGTCGAAGAAATCGTCGACGCTTTCGCGCAGTCCGGCGAGGCTGGTCATGGCGCTGGTGTAGTCGCGCTTCTTGAGCAGGTCGCGCACGCGGGGCCCGAGCCCAAGGGTCTTGGCTGCCAGGTTCCATTCCGCGTCGTCCGCGAACAGGCTCTCGTCGACTTTCTCGGGAACGGCGTCCTGGGCCTGCTTGAGAATGTTCTGGATGCGTTTGTTGGCGGCCGCCAGGCTTGCCGCCTCCGGGAGCTTGCGGAAGGCATCGACGGCATAAACCCGTCTCGCGAAGTCGTGTGGCTCGGTCGGCTCGCGCGCCTGCACGGAGAGGAAGACGTCGATGGAGACACCGCGGTCGATGAAATACGCCTTGAGACGCTCGAGAACGAATTCCATGACCTGTTCGACGGCTCCTGCTGCATCCGGAAATTTCTCGTAGCCTTCGACCGTCGACTTCAAAAGCTTGTGCAGATCGAGAGGCAGCTCGGCCTCGATCATGATGCGCAGCGCGCCGAGCGCGGCACGGCGCAGCGCGAAGGGGTCCTTGTCCCCGGTCGGCGCCTCGCCGATGAGGAAGATCCCCAGCAGCGTGTCGAGGCGATCGGCTATCGAGAGCGCGCGGCCGATCGCCGTGGACGGTATGCGGTCGCCCGCGAAGCGAGGCATGTAGCTCTCGCCGATGGCGTTGGCGACCTGCAGATCCTCTCTGGCGACGAGCGCGTACTCCCGGCCCATGGCGCCCTGGAGCTCCGGGAATTCACCAACCATTTCGGTGACCAGGTCGCATTTGTACAAGGTGGCGGCGTGTCGCGCGAGCTTGATCTCCTCGGGACCCAGGCCCATGGCGATGGCAACGATACCCGCGAGTCGCGACACGCGCTCGGATTTGTCGAAAACCGAGCCGAGCTTCTCCTGAAAGACGATGTCCTTGAGCGCGTCTCGCCGTTCGCCAAGGGACTGCCCCTGATCGGCTTCGAAGAAAAAGGCGGCGTCCGCGAGACGCGGGCGGATGACACGCTCGTTTCCGTTTCGCACGGTCTCGGGATGACGGCTTTCGATGTTGCTGATGGCGATGAAGTTCGGCATCAATGCGCCGTCATCACCCATCACCGGAAAGTAGCGCTGATGCCCCTGCATGGTGGCGCTCAGCACGCAGTCGGGAAGCGACAGGAACGATACGTCGAAGCTGCCGGTGACCGCGACCGGCCATTCCACCAGGGCGGCATTTTCCTCGAGGAGCGAATTGTCGATGACCGCGCGACCACCGAGTGCCTCGGCCGCCTCTTCGACCTGTGAGCGAATCATGTCCATGCGGGCAGCAAAGTCGGCTACCACGTGCGCGCCCCCGTAGAGCGCGCCGGCGTAGTTCGATGCCTCTCCGATTTCGACGCTGTGCGGGTGATGGAAGCGGTGGCCGTAGGTGACGGCGCCGCTTTTCACGCCCATGATGCTGGTCTCGATGACCTGGCTGCCGTGCAGGATGGTGACCCAGTGCACCGGACGCACGAACTCGGCTTCGAGATCGGCCCAGCGCATGCGCCGGGCGACCGGAATCCGGGCCAGGGCTTCCTCGACTACGGCCGGTAGAAGCGACGCGGTCGATTCGCCGACCTGCGTTGATCGAAACAGAAGCCAGCGCCCGTCGGCCGTCTCCAGGCGCTCGAGCTGCGCCACCTCGACGCCGCAGGAGCGGGCGAATCCCTCTGCCGCCTTGGTGGCTTTGCCGTCCGCATCGAAGGCGGCGTCGAGCGCCGGGCCGCGCCGTTCGACGTCGCGATCCGGCTGATTGAGGGGGACGCCGGGGACCAGAACCGCGAGACGCCTCGGCGTCGCGTACACGGTGCACTCGTGACTGCCGAGGATCCGCGACGCCAGCCGCTCACAAAGGGCCTCGCCGAAGGCTTCGGACATCCCGCGCAGTGACTTCGGCGGCAGCTCCTCGGTGCCGATCTCCACGAGCAGATCGGCGGTCTCAGCCATGGGCCGCCTCCTCGATCTCGTTCAGCAGCGGAAAGCCGAGAGCGCGGCGCGTCTGGAAGTAGCACTGAGCGACATCCCGCGACATGGTCCGCACTCGCAGGATGTACCTCTGGCGCTCGGTCACCGAGACGGCGTGACGCGCATCGAGCAGATTGAATGTATGTGAGGCCTTAAGCACCATGTCGTACGCCGGGCGGGGCAGCTCGAGTTCCACCAGCTTCTTGCACTGGTGCTCGAAGGCGTCGAACTGCTCGACGAGCACCGCGGTGTCGGCATGCTCGAAGTTGTACGCCGACATCTCCACCTCGTTCTGGCGGAACACGTCGCCGTAGGTGATTCTTCCCCGCGGTCCGTCCGTCCAGGTGAGATCGAAGATGCTGTCCACGCCCTGCAGGTACATGGC
>JABAOD010008624.1_pt3 | contig 10534 bp, 9 predicted proteins | sample 7062151 | NCBI WGS metagenome assembly JABAOD01 (sample SAMN14538626, study PRJNA623070) | marine sediment metagenome | biome: marine biome [ENVO:00000428]; feature: marine pelagic biome [ENVO:01000023]; material: deep marine sediment [ENVO:00002113] | place: India: Gulf of Khambhat ...
CCGCCGACCACGACGCGTATGTGTCCCAGTCCCGCTTGCGCGAGGGCCTCGGTGAGCTTCGGCACGAGCAGATGGTCGGTGGCGAGCGAGCTGACGCCGATGACGTCGACGTCCTCCTGGAGCGCGAGCTGCACCACCGCGGCGACGTCCTGCCAGGGGCTCGTGTAGATCACCTCCATGCCGGCATCGCGCAGAAAGGCCGCGACAACACGGCTGCCCCGGTCGTGTCCGTCGAGGCCGAGCTTGGTGACGAGCACGCGCACCGGCTCCGCGCGTCGCGATATCATCGCTTCGCGGCCTCGAGCGGCTCGCGCAGGCACGCGAGAATGCCCCGCGCGATGCGCGCCGGCGCGTCGCCGCCCGGCCGGTACCAGGACTGGGCAGCGTTCAAGGCACCGAGCAGGGTGAGGCGCGCGTAGCGCCGGCGGGCGCGCGGCAGCCCGAGCGCGGCAATGAGACGGCGGAAACGCGCCTCGTAGTCGTCGCGCAGCGCCGTCAGGCGTGCGCTCGCCGCCGGCACGTCCTGCGGCAGAACGCGCACGACGACCTGCGCGTAGTCGCTGTCGGCGAGCAGCATCTCCAGGTGCGCGACGCAGGCTGCCTCCAGACGCTTCAAGGGTGTCGTCTGTGCAGCCACGACGCGATCCACGCGCCCGGCGATGCGCTGCACGCCCTCGGCGTACACCGCCACCAGCAGCGCGTCCTTGGAAGCGAAGTGATAGTAGATGGACCCTGGCAGCATGCCGGTGGCGCGGGCAATGTCGCGCATGGAGGTGGCGTGATACCCGTGCCGGGAGATGAGACCGGCGGCGGCATCGAGAACGTCCCGACGCCGGTTGTCGTGCCGGGGTGTGCCTGCGGGTGCGGCGACTGGCATACGCTCAAATCAAAAAACAAACGGTTGTTTGGTATTACGCCACCACCGCCGGCGCCGGTCAAGCGCCAGGCAGGCGCCGCTGCGTCTAGGTGCCGCGGGATTTGAGCCGGGTCGCGTCGCGGCGCGCGTGTTTCGAGGGCTTGCCGAGGCGTTCGCGGCGCGCCCCCGCCTCGAGCCTGCGCCGTGCGGCTTCCTGCTCCCGGTGAGCGATGCTCTCCTCGGTCTCCGCGTAAAGACGCGCAGCCTCCTCGGCCGGGCGTCGCTGCGCGGCGACGGCGCGCACAACGATCAGCCATCGCACCGGTCCGCGACGGATCTCGAGGCGGGTCCCGGGGCCCACGCGGCGCGACGGCTTCACGCGCTCGCCGGCGACCTGCACTTTTCCGCCCGTGATGGCGGCGGCCGCCTGAGCACGGGTTTTGAAGAAGCGTGCGACCCACAGCCACTTGTCGAGGCGCTGGGTCTGCGCTTCGGTTGGTATTTCGGGTTCGGCCATAGAGTGCGCGTGATTTGCCGTCAGCTCGCCGGATGGCGCAGTATAAACGCCGAAGCGGGGAGAGATGTCATGGGTGATCAGTCAGCACGAGCGGTCGTCGATGAGCCGGTGCCGGCGGGCGCGCCCTGGGCGCGGGTCATCGAAAAAGGTCAATCCCTGCGCATAATCGACGTCCACGGCAATCAGGGTGTCGATTTTCTCTGCTACAACGCTCACGCGCCGGAGGAGCGCTACCACGCCCCCAACACGCTCAAGGCCGCGCGCACGCTGCGCCTGACGAAGGGGCACGTGCTTTATTCAGACGTTGCGCGGGCGATATTCACGATCACCGAGGACACCTGCGGCACCCACGACACCATCGCCGGCTGCTGCAGCGCACCGAGTAACGAGATGCTCTATGGCGTGCAGGACTGCCCGGGGTGCCGCGAGAACTTTCTGAGCGCGCTCGCCCGATTCGGCCTCGGCCGCAAGGACATCGTTCCCAACATCAACTTCTTCTGCAACGTGCCCGTCCACGACGAGGTGCGGCTGGCGGACACGGTATTCGTCGAAAGCCCTTCGAGGGCGGGCGGCTTCGTCGAGCTGCGCGCCGAGATGGACGCCCTCGCCGTTATCTCCAACTGTCCGCAGGTCAACAATCCCTGCAACGGCGGGACGCCGACGGAAATTCGCGTCCTGGTGCTCGCGTCGGGCTGAGCACCCCGGCGCCGGTTGCGGCGGCGGCGCCCGATCGCTCGGCTGGTCGCCCTTACCAGAAACTTACAAAGCGGCGAAATCGCTGGCCAAGCGCGTCCGGCGTCTTAAAATGGCCATTGCGGAAAGGGGGAAAGTCCGTGGCGTCGAATCCGCGTCCAGCCTCGCGCGCGAAGATCACGCGACCGAGCCTCGCCGGCGTGCTTGGCCGCGAGCGCCTGTTCTCGGTCCTCGATCAGCGCGATCGCAGCGCCGTTGTATGGGTGACCGGCCCGCCGGGCTCGGGAAAGACGACACTCGTCGCGAGCTACCTCGAGCAGCGCGGCCCCGAGTCGTGTTGGTATCAGCTCGATTGCGGCGATTCCGATGTCGCGACGTTCTTCTACTACATGGCGCAGACTGCCGCCGCGGGCGCGCTGCCGTTGTTCACAACCGAGTATCACGCCGATCTGTCGGCCTTCGCCCGGCGCTATTTCCGAACTCTATACGCCCATCTGCACTCGCCATTCGTGATTGTCCTGGACAACTACCAGGACGTTTCCTCGCAATCGGCGTTTCATGCCGTCGTTCTCGATGCCCTCGCCGAGCTGCCGCCCGATGGCTGCATCGTCATCATCAGTCGGGGTGAGCCGCCTCCCGAAATGGTGCGGCTGCGCGCAAATCGGGCCTTGCAGGTGCTCGGCTGGCAGGATCTTCGGCTCACGCGCTGTGAATCCGATGCCCTCGTATCCCTTTGGGGACGAACACTCAGCGAGGCCGAGCTCGACGAGCTCTATCAAAAGACAGAGGGATGGGCCGCGGGCCTGGTGCTGTTGCTCGAGCACTCGCTCGCAAACGGGAATATCGACCTGATGCCGAACTCGCGGGCACCCCAGGTGGTGTTCGATTATCTGGCCGGAGAAATCTTTCAGAACTTCGACGAGCGCACGCGACGGCTTCTGCTCGAAACCGCATATGTCCCGGAGCTCACTGCCGAGATGGCGGTGCGCATCACCGGCGATCCGCAGGCCGGTGAGATTCTCCCGACGCTGCACCGCGAGCATCATTTCGTGTCCCTGAAGGCGGGTGGCAGGGAGGCCATCTACCAATACCATCCTCTGCTGCGCGAATTCCTGCGTGCCCGTGCCAAGCAATCGTGCTCTGCGAGCGACTACAGGCGCCTGCGGCGGCTGTCGGTCGAGGTGCTCGAGGCGGCAGGCGAGGCCGAGGAGGCCGCCGTGCTGCTGCGTGAGGACGGCGATTTTCACGGCTTGAAGCGCCTTGCCCTGGAGCACGCCGAGGACATGCTCGCCCACGGTCGGGCAGGAACACTCGAGACCTGGTTCGAGGAGATCCCCGACGAGATTCTGGAAGCGGATCCGTGGTGCTTTTACTGCAAAGCTGCCTGCCGATTCGCGTCCGCACCCCGCGAGAGTCGTCTGCTCTACGAGCGTGTTTTCCGCGGTTTCGAGCAGGGCGCTGGAGCAGAAGGAGGCGGGCGGCTGCTCGCCTGCGCAGGCGCCATCGATGCAATCATTCACGAGCTCGACGACCTGTCCTTGCTCGACCCGTGGATCGAGCGGACCGTGAATCTGCTATCCAACGTGCCGGACGGAAGCGACAGGGTAGCGGTTGCTCGCGCTTCGGTGAGCTTGTTCGTGGCGCTCGTATTCCGCCAACCTCAGCATCCCGACATGAAAGGATGGGCTGAGCAGGCTTTCGGTTGCGTGGCTGCGCTGAGCGATACCAATGCGCGCCTCTCGGCTCAGCTTCTCATGTCTATCACGCTCAACTATACGGGTCGTTTCGGGCGCGTGCGCGAGCTGATCGACGAGATGCGCGCCACCTGCCGCTCACCCGACGTCACACCACTGGCCCTGGCGGTGCTGAAAGACGTCGAGTCGATGTACTACATGCTGACGGCGAATCATGATCGGTGTCTCGAGGCAGTTTACGACGGTGTCGAGATCGGCCAGGCGAGCGGGGTCAATCTGTGGCGTTATCATCTGCTTTCAAACGGCGCTGCGGCGGCGCTCGGAGCAGGTGATCTGGAATCCGCGGAGGAGCTACTCGGTAAGATGCACCAGCATCGAGAGGGTGCGCGAAGGCTCGATCGTTGCAGCTACCATTATTATCGATCCTGGCTGGCGATGCTTCGCAGAGACATCGTCGATGCCTATCAGGAGCAGAAGACCGCTTTGCGGCTCGCTGTAGAGACGGGCTGTCCGTATTACGAGCTGCTGTGCCGGCTGGCGCAGGCGCAGATTTTTCACGAGCTCGGAGACGAGCGGCGGACAGTGACGAATCTGCGCCGCGTGCGCAGGCTCGCGCGCGGAATCGACAACCGATTGATGGAATTCACGGCGTTCTCGATCTACGCGCATATCGCGCTCTCGCACGGGCGTAGACGCGCGGGCTTGAATGCGCTCCGTTACGCGTTTGGTCTCGGCCGTGAATACGGCTTTACGCACTTTCTCTGGTGGCAGCCCCGCGTCATGTCCGAGCTCTGCGTGCACGCGCTCAAAGCGGGAATCGAGGTCGACTATGTAAGGAGCCTCATTCGATGCAGGCAATTGATACCCGACAAGGCGCCGCTCGGCGTTGAAGACTGGCCATGGCCGATCAGAATTCGCACTTTGGGGGAGTTCCAGATTCTCAAGAACGACGAAGCGCTGGAAACGGTTGTCAAGCCACAGCAGAAACCAATCGAATTGTTGAAGGCGCTCATTGCTTTCGGCGCTAACGACGTCAGGGAACGAGACTTGGCTGCCGATCTNNGATCTGTGGCCGCGCATCGATGCCGAGTGCGCCCATCGATCGCTGACGACGGCATTGCACCGTCTTCGCAAGGTTCTCGCGCATGACAAGGTCATCGTTCTCAAACACGGCCGATTGAGTCTCGACGCGAGCTGCTGCTGGCTGGACGTCACTGCGCTCGATTGCATCGTGGACGATATCCGCTCGTGTGTTTCGTTCATGCGGTCGCACCCGGCGCAATCCCGCGTGCATGAGCTCACCGACAGACTCTTTGACATCTATCGTGGGGCATTCATGTCGTACGAGGGCAAGACTCCGCGTTACGAGAACGCGCGCGAGGCATATCGCAACAAGTTCATACGCGCCGTCGGTGAGCTCGCCCGTTTCTGGGAGGGCGAGGAGCGCTGGGATGAGGCAGCGCGTCTTTACCGCCGTGGACTCGAGGCTGATGCTCTCGCTGAAGGATTCTACAGACGCCTGATGCTCTGTTGCGGTCAGCTCGGACGCCATGCCGAGGCGGTCGACGTGTACGACAGCTGCCGCCGCGCGCTGATGGCGCAGTGCGAGACGACACCCTCCCCGGAGACCACTGCTATCTATCGAAGCGTGGTCGAGGCATTGAGCGCGACCTCGAAAGTGCGACGCTATGGGTAAGCCTCCCCGGCGCATTCTTCCCGCGATTATCTTTTCTCAGTTCACCGCAACCTCGCTTTGGTTCGCGGGAAACGCCGTGCTCCCCGATCTGCAACGACTCTGGCAACTGTCAGCCGATGCACTGGGATACATGACGTCATCGGTGCAGATCGGCTTCATAAGCGGCACGCTGGTGTTTGCGGTGATGGCAATCTCGGACAGATTCTCACCGCGCAGAATCTTTCTGGCTTGCTCGCTCGCCGGCGCGCTGTGCAACGCGAGCGTTTATCTGCTCGCCGACGGTCTCGGTTCGCTGATGCTGTTTCGATTCCTGACAGGTTTCTTCCTTGCCGGAATCTATCCTATCGGAATGAAGATCGCCGCCGGATGGTACCAGCAGGGTCTCGGCAGAGCGCTCGGTTACCTGGTCGGCGCGCTGGTGCTCGGAACGGCTTTCCCGCACCTGCTCGCAAGTATCGGAAAGAGCCTGCCGTGGACCGGCGTGGTTGTCAGCGTTTCGGCCATCGCCGCCTTCGGCGGTCTGCTCATGTATGCGCTCGTGCCGGACGGACCCTATCTCAGGCACGGTGCGAAATTCGATCCGGGCGCACTCAGACTGATATTTCAATCAAGGAAGTTACGCTCCTCGGCTTTTGGTTATTTCGGGCACATGTGGGAGCTCTATGCTTTCTGGGCCTTCGTGCCGGTGATCCTCGCATCGCACGTGGGCACCGGCATGGTGGTCAGCATCAACATTCCACTGTGGGCTTTTATCATCATCGGCGTGGGCAGCATTGGCTGTGCGGCGGGAGGACTGCTCGCCGTGAGATTCGGGAGCGCGCGTATTGCATCAGCGCAGCTTGCTCTTTCCGGCATCTGCTGCCTGATCTCGCCGTTGCTGTTTGCCGCACCGACCGCTGCGTTTCTGGTTTTTCTCGTCATCTGGGGCATCACCGTCGCCGGCGACTCGCCGCAGTTCTCGGCGCTGAACGCCCTCAATGCCCCCGAGTCGCTGGTGGGCTCGGCGCTGACCATCGTGAACTGCATCGGCTTTTCCATCACCATCGTCAGCATCCAGCTGCTCAGCTACGTAGCGCACTTCATCGACACCCGATGGCTTTTCGTGCTGCTGGCGCTAGGTCCGATCGCCGGGCTCAGCGCCATGCGGCCGCTGCTCGCCGAGGAGGCGCGCCGGGCCTGATGGCGACAATTGGCCTTCGTTAAATTCCTATTCTGCAAAGATGGATTGCGCCGCTCGATCGCGTTACATTGCCGGATAGCGATTACGCATACCTGGAGGGGCATGATGCACAGTCGTCAGAGTCTGAGGCAGCTGTCCATCGTATGGGCGGACGATGCCGCCGCCATCTCGACCAGCACCTCGGAGGCGGGCCGTCACTTTGCGCAGGGTTGCGCGCTCATCGACAGGCTTCTCGATGCCGTGAGAGAGCGCGACGAGGAGATTGACAGGCTGCACGCCGCGCTTCGCCGGCAGCAGGAGAAACTGGCCCGGACCGAAGGCAGTCCGGTTTTCTAGTCCGAGGCGTCGGCGAGAAAGTGCGGATCGAGTCCCGCGGCGCGTTCGGCCGCCGACTCGAACCATTCGAGCTTGTCGCGCAGCGTCACGACGCCGCCGATGATGATGAGCGTCGGCGCACGCACTTCCGCTTGCGCCACCGTCTCTGAGAGTTTCTCGAGCGTCGCGGTAAACACCCTCTGTTTCTCAGTCGTGCCGTGCTCGACCAGCGCTGCCGGCGTGTCCGGCGGCATGCCGTGGCCGATGAGCTCACGGCATATAATCGGCAGCCCGATGAGACCCATGTAGATGACGATGGTCTGGTAGGGCTGAACCAGACTTTGCCAGTCGAGGGTAACGGTGCCGTCCTTCAGGTGTCCGGTTACGAACACGCAGCTGTGCGCGTGGTCGCGATGGGTTAGAGGTATTCCCGCATAGGCGGCGCAGCCCGACGCGGCGGTAATGCCGGGAACGACCTGAAAGGGGATGCCCTCGTCCGCGAGGGTCTCGATCTCCTCGCCGCCGCGGCCGAAGATGAACGGATCGCCGCCTTTCAAGCGCAGCACCCGCTTGCCCTCGCGGGCAAGACGCACCAGCAGCGCGTTGATGGTCTCCTGGCTGAGCGTGTGACTGGCGCGTTCCTTTCCCGCGTAGATGCGCTCAGCGTCCCGGCGGGTGAGGTCGAGGACGCGTTGAGAAACGAGGCGGTCGTGAACGACGACATCCGCCTGCTGCATGAGCCGCAACGCGCGAAAGGTCAGCATGTCGGGATCCCCCGGGCCGGCGCCGACGAGATAAACCTCGCCCGTCTGCGCACCGGCTTTGCCCCCCGAATCGAGCGCCGCGTCGAGTGATGCGCGCGCGTCGGCGTCGCGTCCCGCGTAGATCAGCTCAGCGGTGGGGCCGGTCAGGACCCGCTCCCAGAATTTTCGCCGCTCATTCGCATCGACGATGCGATTCTTGACCCGGTCGCGATACTCACCGGCGAGCGCCGCAAGACGCCCGAAGGCGGCCGGGATGAGCGCTTCGAGGCGCCCGCGAATGAGCCGCGCCAGCACCGGCGACACGCCACCGGTCGAGATGGCCGCCACCACCGGAGACCGATCCACGATGGCGGGCATGATGAAGCGGCACAGGGCAGGGTCGTCAACGACGTTAACGGGCAAGCCGCGCGCATCGGCCAGCGCCGCGACGCGGGCATTCACGTCGCGATCGTCGGTGGCGGCGATGACCAGCTGTGCGCCGTCCAGGTCGGACTCCCGGAAGACGCCTTCGCGATACGCGATGCGCCCCTCGTCGAGCAGCGATTGCATGGCGCTCGCGAGCCGCGGCGCCACGGCGTGCACGTCGGCCCCGGCCTGCAGCAGCAGATCGGTCTTGCGTGCCGCCACCTCGCCACCGCCGACGATGAGGCAGCGTCTCGCGCGCAGGTCGAGGAAAATGGGCAGGTAATCCATGCTCGCTTCAGGGTACCCTGATGGCCCGCGCCGCGCGAGGCCGATCGCCGGCGCGGGTCGCAATGCACGGGGATGTCGGGTACGGTCGAGCGGTCAGCGGGGAGGAGCATCGATGGGCAGCGAGTCAGCAGAGCCGGGCGGGCGTACCGCTCTCGTTACGGGTGCCAGCAGCGGCATTGGCGAAGCCACCGCCGTCACCCTGGCGGAAAACGGTTACCGGGTCGTATGTGCCGCCCGCAGCGAAGACAGGCTGGCGGAGCTGTGCGAGCGCATCGGCGGCGCCGCCCGGCCGCTGGTGCTCGACGTCACCGATGCCTCATCGGTAGAGGGCCTGCTGTCACGGCTTCCCGAGGACTGGCGTGCGATCGACATCCTGGTCAACAACGCCGGACACGACGAGGGCGGGCGTCGGCGTTTCGACGAAGGCAGCGCGCAGACCTGGGCGCACATCATCGAGACGAACGTCATCGGCCTGATCCGCGCGACACGCGCCGTCATCCCGGGGATGATCGCGCGCGACCGGGGCCACGTCGTGAATATCGGCTCCATCGCCGGCATCTCCCCCTACGCCACCGGCACCATCTATTCGGCGAGCAAGCACGCCGTGCACGGCTTCAGCGAAGCCTTGCGGCTCGACTTCGCCGGCACCGGCATTCGGGTGACGGAGATTCTGCCCGGCATGGTTCGTACCAGCTTCGCGCTCAACCGCTGGCACGACGAGGCGCGCGCCGAGCGCTTTTACGACGACTTCGGCGAATGCCTGGTGCCGGAAGACATTGCCCGCAGCGTGCTGTTTGCGGTGCAGCAGCCTGCCAATGTGGTCGTCTCGCAGCTGGTCGTGGTTCCGAGCGCGCAGAGTTGAGAAACGCTGCAACGATGCTGCGCGCCGGATCCCGCGAAGAAGCTCACTCGATGTCACGGGCTGAATCGGATGGTTCCTCGATCGCGTGGCACCGCCGCGCCGTGACTTCGAGGCAGCGGTTGATCGGCAAGCTCGAGCGGGGCATTCGACGTCGATGATAGAGCCCGAGCGTATCAGGCAGCTCAACGACGCCAAGGCGAACGAACGTGGGCGATACGTGCTTTACTGGATGCAGCAGTCGCAGCGCGAAGCCCACAATCCGGCGCTCGAGTTCGCCGTCAGCGAAGCCAATCGTCACGCTCAGCCGGTGGTGGTGGTATTCGTGCTGATGGAAGACTATCCGGAGGCCAACGAGCGGCATTTTGCATTCATGCTGCAGGGCCTCGAGGAGGTCGCGGCGGCGCTGAAAAAGCGGGGCATCGCATTCGTCACCCGGCGTGGCGAGCCGGTCGACAGAGTTCTCGAGCTGGCGCGAGGGGCATCGACGCTCGTCTGTGACCGCGGATATCTCCGCCACCAGCGCGACTGGCGCGCCGCGCTTTCCCGCCAGGCGCGCTGTCCGGTGGTGCAGGTGGAGGGCGACGTGGTGGTTCCCGTCGATCTGGTTTCCGACCGTGCGGAGTTCGCTGCCCGCACCATTCGACCGAAGATTCTCAGAATTCGTGATCAATTCCTGCGCCCGCTTGCGAGGACCCGGCTCAAGCGGCCGGTGAAATCGATCGGAATCGCGAGCGAGTTCGATGCGCGCAAGCCTGCGGCGACGCTGGCGGCCCTGGGCGTCGACCGTGAGGTTCCGATGGTGACGCGATTCAACGGCGGCACGGCCGAAGCGCGCAAGCATCTGGGACGATTTACGCGCCGCGGGCTGGTGGAGTACTCCGAGACGCGCAGCGACCCGGCCGAGCCGCGCTGCTCATGCCTGAGCCCCTACCTGCATTTCGGCCAGATCTCTGCGGTGGAGGCCGGCTTGAAGGTCGCCCGCACCGAGAGCTGCTCTCCTGCGGACCGTGAAGCGTTTCTCGAGCAGCTCATCGTTCGTCGTGAGCTGTCGATCAACTTCGTGCTGCACACGCCCCGCTACGACCGGTTCGCGGCGCTGCCCGACTGGGCGCGCCGCACGCTGCGCGCGCACGCCGACGACGAGCGTCCCTATCGTTACTCGCTTGCAAAGCTCGAGGCTGCCAACACCCACGATCCATACTGGAATGCGGCCATGAAGGAGATGGTCAAGACCGGCTACATGCACAACTACATGCGCATGTAC
>JABAOD010014356.1_pt1 | contig 10528 bp, 10 predicted proteins | sample 7062151 | NCBI WGS metagenome assembly JABAOD01 (sample SAMN14538626, study PRJNA623070) | marine sediment metagenome | biome: marine biome [ENVO:00000428]; feature: marine pelagic biome [ENVO:01000023]; material: deep marine sediment [ENVO:00002113] | place: India: Gulf of Khambhat ...
TGGCAGACCAACACGAAGCACCCGCCGGAAGCGTAGTACGCCTCGAACTCAGCCTTCCAGATACGATAGGGCCTGCCGGGATCGGCCATCCCGACACGGTAGGATGGAACTAGGTTGTAGTAGTAGAAGGCCGCGTCGTCGAACAGCCAGTCCACCGGCAGCTCCCACAGCAAGGAGAGCCTGCCGTCTATCTTCAACTGGTAGGGCACCTCGTCCGCCATCAGGCTGGNNAGTCCACCGGCAGCTCCCACAACGAGGACAGACGACCGTCTATCTCCAGCTGGTACGGCACCTCGTCCGCCATCAGGCTGGAGTCGTAGAGGAAGCCATATTCCTCCAGAAGCCGGAAGGTGTCTCGCGAGGGCTCCCAGGATGGCGTCCGGTACCCTTTCGGCTCGATGCCCCCTACCCGCTCCAGGGCCTCCAGCCCCCGCTCAATCTCCTCCCGCTGCTGGGGCTCGCTCTGGTCTAGCGGGCTGGCGTGGAGGTACCCGTGGTGACCGATCTCGTGGCCTCGCTCCAGGATTTGCCCCACCCGATCGGGGTGTTTCTCCGCCACATAGCCGGGCACGAAGAAGGTGGCCGGGATCTCCAGTCGATCCAGCATCTCCAGGATTCGCGGAAGTCCCACCCGTGCCCCGTAGGCCCCGCGGGAGACCTGCACCGGGTTGGGGTATTCAGACTCCGCTGTTCCCTCCAGGAAGAAGGTCTCGGCATCGAAGTCGAACCCTATCGCCGCAGCGCATTTCGCTCCGTAGGGCCATGTGATCCGATCCATTATGACTTCCTGCTCATCTCGCCCCACATATGAGTCAGCAAGAACGAACTCCGAAGTTGTCTGCCTCAGCGCACACGATCCGGCGCCGGATCTGTATTGCACATGCCGGGCACATCCTCGATGAGCACGTGCCTCTCGGAGAGGAGGGCGACCACCACGAGCTCCACCACGTCCTCCTTCCCCACCAGGACCCGACTGACGTTCTCCACCACCCGCGCCGCAGCCTGCTTGATCACGGGTTGCCTCCTTCCTCCACCGGCCGACCCATCTAGAATACCAGCCACCCAAATCCGGCTCCACAAGATGAAGGCCCACCAACCGGCTCTGGTTGAACCCCCGCGAGGCGGCCCCTAGAATGGCGCCGAGATGGCTCTCGACCGCTGGACCCGGGCCGCCGTGATTCTGGTTACCCTGGCGGCAGCGGTGTTCCTCCTAGAAAAGGCTTGGCTGGTGGGCGGCGCCTTCGCCGACATCCTCCTCATCTTCGCTCTGGCCTGGCTGGTGGCGTTCCTCCTCGATCCGGCGGTAGATCTCGTGGCGCGTCGGCTGGATCACACCTGGGCGACTATCTCAGTCTACCTCTCACTCGTGGCCGGCCTCATTCTGCTGGCGCTCCTCGTCACCCCTCTCCTCGTCGTCCAGCTCTCGCAGCTGCGGGAGGAGATCCCAGGAATCGTGGCCGACATGCCGAGCCTAATCGCCTTCTGGCAGAGCGAACTGGAGCGGATCGGGGTGGCCATCGACCTGCGCAGCCTCTTGGAGGAAGAGGGGCTGATCCCGCGCCTACAGACGCTCAGCGCCGATCTGCTGCAGGGCCTGCTGTCGGCTGTCGCCACCGTCCTCACCGTCGGCGTGAATCTGTTCCTGGTGGTGATCCTCAGCTTCTACATCACGATCGATCGCCACAGGGTTTCCGGGAGGGTCCAGCGCTACGTCCCGACGCACCTGCACGACGAGCTCTCCTTCTTCACCTCCACCATCGATCGCGTCTTCGGGGGCTTTGTCCGGGGACAGGTGATCCAGGCCTTGATCTTCTCCGCAGGAGTGCTGATTGTCGCCTGGATCTTCGGGCTGGGGGTTGCCATCCTGCTGAGCCTGCTCTCGGCCGTGCTGATGCTCATCCCTTTGGTGGGCCTGCCTCTGGCCCTGGTGCCTCCCATCCTCGTGGCTTTCCCTCAGTCGGCGGGAACGGCGTTCTGGGTCGGGGCGATCCTCCTGATCTACCAGCAGGCGATCGTGAACCTCTTGATGCCCCGCATCCTCAGCAGCGCCGTGGGCATCCACCCCCTGCTGATCTTCGCGGCGCTCCTCGTGGGGATCAAGGTGGGCGGGATCTGGGGAGTGCTCTTCAGCATCCCCGTGGCCGCGGTGATCCACGCCACGGGGATCTACCTGTACGACCGGTTCGTAATGGGACGGCCGGTTGACGCCCAGACGGCACCCGCGAACCCCCCCTAGCACCACCGAAGCCGACCATACGGTCGGCTTCTCCGGAGTGCTCCTCCCAATCGGCCTCAGATCACCCCGAGTTCCCGACCCACGCTAGCGAAGGCCTGCAGGCCGGCATCCAGGTCGTCAGAAGAGTGGGCTGCCGAGATCATCACGCGGATCCGCGCCTTCCCCTGAGGAACGGTCGGATAGCCGATGCCCATGGCGAACACCCCCTCCTCGAACAGCCTTGATGAGAATGTCTGCGCCAGCTCCGCCTCCCCGAGCATCACCGGTGTGATGGGTGACTCCGTGCGCCCGGTGTCGAACCCCAGGGTCCGCATCTCCCCTTGAAATCGCTCGGTGTTCTCCCACAGCCGATCCACCAGCTCGGTGGAAGATTCCAAGAGATCCACCGCAGCGATACAGGCCGCCGTGTCGGCCGCCGTGACCGCGCTAGAGAAGAGGAACGGCCGGCCCCGCTGCCGGAGCCAGTCCACGATCGGCTGCCTGCCGGCGACGTAGCCGCCCACCACCCCAAATGCCTTGGACAGCGTCCCGACCTCCAGGTCGACTCGGCCGTGGAGCCCGAAGCGGTCAACGATCCCCCGCCCTCCGCGGCCCAGAACGCCCTCCCCATGGGCGTCATCGACCATGACCATGAGTCCGTGGAGCTCCGCAACGTCCACGATGGCGTCCAGCGGTGCCACGTCGCCATCCATGGAGAAGACGCCGTCCGTGATCACCATCCCTCGGCGGTATTCAGATTCGCCCTCCACCGCCTCGCGCAGACTCTCGGCATCGGCGTGACTGTAGCGAACGATCTTGGCACGAGACAGTCGGCAGCCGTCGATGATCGATGCATGGTTCAACTCGTCCGAGAACACCACGTCGTCTCGGCCCGCCATCGCCGGGATCGCTGCCAGATTGGCATTGAATCCGGACTGGAAGGAGATCGCGTCGTCCACTCCCTTGAAGCGGGCGAGCCGCCCCTCCAGCTGAAGATGGAGATCTAGGGTCCCGGCGATGGTGCGGACGGCCGCGGGCCCGACGCCGTGGGACTCGATGGCCTGCTGGGCCGCCTCCCGCAAGCTCGGGTGATTGGCGAGTCCCAGGTAGTTGTTGGAGCAGAAATTCAGTACCCGCCGCCCGTCGACGGTCAGCCAGGCCCCCTGCGGTGATTCGATCGTACGGACCGCGATGAAGAGCCCCTGCGAACGGAGGGCCCCGATCTCCTGATCCAACCAAGCAAGCCGGTCCTCGGTCATCTAGGCGGCCTCGCATTCAGGGCCTGGGTAGAGAACAACTTTCCNNCTCGCCAGATGCCATGGTCTCCAGAGCAGCCTCGTACTCCTCCAGGGGGTAGCGGTGGGTGACCAATTCAGACAGGTCCACAGCCTGCGAGGCGAGAAGTCCGGACATCTGGTACCAGGTTTCCCACAGCCGCCGACCGATGATCCCATACGCCTTGGCGCCCTTGAAGACCAAATGCCTGTTGAAATCGAACTCCACGGGGCCGGACGAGAGTCCCAGGAGAGCTGCCTCCCCTCCCGGCTTGAGCAACCGGAATCCTTGATCGATGGCCGCTGCCGCGCCGGACATCTCCAGGAGAGCGTCCACCCCCGACCCGCCTGACGCCTCCCAGACGACCGATACCACATCCTCGCGCGCGGCATCGACAGCCATGTCTGCGCCCATCTTGCGGGCCAGGTCCAGCCGGTACGGGTAGAGATCGGAGGCATATATCTCCCGAGCGCCCACGGCCCGCGCCACGGCGATGCTCATCAACCCCACCGGTCCACAGCCCGTCACCAGGACCCTCCTCGAGGAGAGATCCATGCTGAAGGCGGCATGAACGGCGTTTCCGAAGTTCTCCAAGAAGACCGCGATCTCCACCGGCAGGTCGGCTGGGTTGACCCATGCGTTCTGAGCTGGGAGGGAGATGTATTCGGCGAATCCCCCGTCGCGATCCACTCCGATGATCTGGGTGTTCGGACAGAGATGCTTTCTTCCAGTGAGACAGAATTCACAGGTGTTGTCGATGATGTGGCTCTCGGCCGACACGAAGGCCCCTAGGGGAGGGTCGGACACTCCCGATCCGAGTTCCACCACCTCCCCGCAGAGCTCATGGCCCATGATGACGGGCGGCCTCATCCTCTCGGCCGCCCACGAGTCCCAGCGCTGGATCTTGAGGTCGGTACCACACACCGAGGCAGCCCGTACGCGAATCAGCACCTCGTCGGGGCCTACGTCAGGGATCGGCGCACGGGCCAGCTCCAATCCGGGGCCAGGCTTCGGCTTGAGGAGGGCGAGCATCGTGTCAGCCATTGGCGGGTCCCCGACCGACCCGGGGGAGGGAACGAAATGCTAGCATCCGCCAGCAGAAGGGGTCAAGGCTCCCTTCGATTGCCCCGGCCCGCGTCGAAGCCTAGAATGCCCCCAATGCGGATATCAGGGCCGAGGGTCCTTGCGGGGTGGTTCGTAGGGCTCGGACTGGCGATCGCCGGTTGCGGCCCGAGCGGGCCTCCAACCCCGACAACGCCGCTCGCTACAGAAACGGCTCCCCCGGCTGAGGAGGACCCGCTAGCGTCCGCTCGCGAGCAGATGGTCAGCCAACAGATCGAAGCGCGAGGCGTCACCGACGAGAGGGTCCTGGCCGCTATGAGAAAGGTCCCGCGCCACGAGTTCGTTCCCGCCGAGTTCCGAGGCCACGCCTACGCTGATAGGCCGCTCCCCATCGGACTCGGCCAGACCATCTCACAACCCTACATGGTGGGGCTGATGACCGAGCTCCTCGAACTGAGTGCCGATGAGAAGGTCCTGGAGATCGGCACCGGATCAGGGTATCAGGCGGCGGTGCTGGCAGAGCTGACCGATCGCGTCTATACCGTGGAGATCATCCCAGAGCTGGGGATCTCCGCTGCGGAGCGGCTCGTGCGGCTTGGCTACGAAAAGGTCCGAGCAGAGATCAGGGACGGGTACTTCGGGTGGCGCGACCATGCCCCCTTCGATGCCATCATCGTGACCGCCGCCCCGGACCACGTGCCGCCGCCTCTCCTGGAGCAGATCGCGGATGGCGGTCGGATGGTGGTTCCCGTAGGCCCGGTGGGGGCATTCCAGACCCTCTGGCTCATCACCAGGACGGACGAGGACTTCCAGTACCGGAACATGGGTCTGGTCCAGTTCGTTCCTCTGACCGGGGGGCCGCCCGCAGCCAACAACTGATTCAAATCGCCCGTGGCCGGACGCTCGCTCGTCCCCCGCCGGTCACGCAGTTCACTCTGACCCTTCGACGATCGTGAGGAGATCGGCCAGCATCCCATAGGCCGTGGTGTCGACTCCCGATTCGTGCTGCACGACGGTGACTTGCCGCAGCACATCCATCCGGAGGGAGACGGCGCTCGAGGTCCCAGAAACGTGTGCCAGAAGGTCCTCTGAGGACACCTCCTCCGGCCCGACCTGAGCCCGGACCACTCCGTCGGCTCCCTCCGCCTGGCACACCAACTTTATGGTCCCCCCTCGCGCCATCGCTTCCCGGGCATCTTCCGGTCCCAAGTCCCGAATCCCCTTGCGCTCCACGTCGTCCGGCCTGAGATCGGCTCCCATCAGCACGTTGGTCAGGGCCACCGTCTTCAACGCCGCGTCCCAGCCGTCGATGTCCAACGAGGGGTCTCTCTCGGCAATGCCGATCTCCTGGGCTCGACCGATGGCCTCCTCTAGAGAGCGTCCCTCGGACATCAGCCCCAGGACGAAGTTGGTCGTCGAATTGAGTATTCCTCGGAACCCCACGATCCGGGCTCCTGGAAGGGTTCGAGCGGCCATACGAAAGATCGGGGCCCCGTCCATGACCGCGCTCTCGAAAAGGAATACCCGGCCCCGTTCCTGGGCCGCATCCGAAAGCCGCCGGTAGGCGTGCACAACCGGGCCCTTGTTGGCCGTGATGGCATGCATGCCGCGCTCCAAGACGGAGCCCAGCCACGATGAAGCCGGCTCCCCGGAATGGGGATCCAGCGGGGTCGCCTCCAACACAATGTCTGCCTCGACGGCTCGGATGAAGTCCTCGGTCGAAGACATCAATGCGCCCTGGTGCAGCGATCCCAGGTCTTCGGCCTCCAGCGCACGCTCAAGCTCGATGCCATCGGGATCAACCGCGATCCCGTGTCGCCCGGTAGCAATCCCCACCACACGCAGTCCGAGGTCGTGATCGACCCTGAGGCGATCGCCCTGCTCAACTAGCAGACGGGCCAGGGCACGATGCACATTTCCGAAGCCCAGCATGGCGATGTCAATCTGCATGGCGAAGCCCCTCCTTTCCTGCCAGGGGAAAGATTGCCAAGAGTCCCAGACCGTAGGCCAAGGCCCCCGCCCAGAACACCCAGGTGAGGCCGGCCACGAGCGCGAGCAAGGCGGCCAGCAGCGCGCTCACCACCGAGGCGGAGCCGTTGATCCCCCACGCCCAGGGGATCAGGCGCGGCTGCTCCCTCCGTGCGATCTCAATCCCCGATGGAAACGGAACCCCCATCAGAAACCCTAGAGGCAGGAGCGCGAGGACAGACAGCGACAGGCGGTACCCGAGCTCCACTCCCAGGAAGAGATCGATCCCCCTCTCAAGCAGCCAGGGGAGAATGAGGGTTGCCAGGACCAGTGTCGCCAGAGTCGGTCGAAGTGGCAATCGGCTAGAGGTCAGGCTGCCCAGCCCCGATCCCACCAGGAGCGCCAAGAGGACGGTGGCCAGAGCAGGGACAGGGTGGCCCAGGAACAGGATCAGCCGCTGGATGAGCGGTATCTCCACGAAGAGAAATCCGAGTCCTAGAAATCCGAAGTATGGCAGAAGCCTCCGCCCCTCGGCTCCCACCGCGCTCCATCGCAACCGTAGGAGGGGCAGCAGGACCAAGACCGCGGATGCTGCCAGGACCAGAAGGAGCAGCGCCCAGAGCACCAAGAACCCGCTTCCTCCGAACGGCTGCCAGATGTGGCCGAACTGGGCCAGGATCTGCGGGGTCTGTCGGAGCGTGAAGTAATGATGGAAGAAAGGCCGGTCATCGGTGGGGGGCGACACATCGTAGGCTTGGGCGCCGTAGAAGCTGCTGGGATCCTCAGAGGTCAAAAGCTCCACGTAGGCTCGGTGGTACTCCGGAGCATCGAGCACGTAGACACGGTTCGCCTCGGAATCGGACATCCCCGGATACAGAATCAGATCGAAGCTCCTGTCCTCGGCGAAGCCGCGCACGACATCCAGTTCCATCTGACTGAAGGGACTCCGCTTCACCAGCAAGAGAGAGGTGGAGAAGCCACGCAACGCCACCAGGTGCGCCGCTGGCTCCGAGACACCGGTTGACTCGAGGGCGGCGCGGGCCAGGGCCAGGACGCGGAGTCCCTCCGAAGGAGGCTGTTGGAGCCAGCGGGGAGCCACCAAGACCCCATCGGGTTTGAGCAATCCCAGATAGCCTCGAAACGCCTCTACTGTGAGCCCGTAGTCCTCGCCGAGGCTGTAGGCCCCGGACGTCACGGGCCGGAAGGCGTCCCCCAACGACAGATGGACGATGTCGAAATGCCCTCTGGCTCCTGCCAGGTAGCTCCGCCCGATCTCCGAGACCAAGTCTACGCGAGGGTCCAGATAGATCCCCCCCGAAAAATCGGCGTAGTCCTCGCGCACGATCCTGACCACGGTGGGATTGGGCTCCACCGCCACCACCTTCTCCGCCTCCATCCTCAAAGCAAGGAGGAGATCCAGCCCCCCTCCAGGCTCGAGGAGGAGGACCTCAGGCCGATCGGTCAAACGATAGGGAAGAGCGGTGAGGAGGTGCTCCAGGAAGGGACCCACGGCTGGGTCCGACGCTCGGGTGATGGGCCGCAGGTCATCTCCGTCCACCGTGATCCCGATCTGATCCGGAACCGCTCCCCGGTAGGCCAGGCTCAGTCCGGGCGCGGAGCGAATGGCGGGTCCCTCCACCACCTCAACACGCGAGAAGGCGTTCCATTCCATGCGGACCAGTTGTGACCCGATGAACCGCTGGACGGCAGCCAGCGGCTTGTAGGGAGACACGTTGATCTCGAATGTCTCCGGCATCCAGATGAGACCAGCGCCGAGGCCCGCACCCACCAGAAGGCTGGCGATGCGTTGCCTGGGTCTTTCTGCGAACAGCGCAGCCGCACCCGCACCGAGCAAGCCACAGATCAGCACCGCTCCCTCGCCGCCCCACACAGGGAGGGCACCCAGAGCGACGACGCTTCCCAACCCTGACCCGACCAACGAGGCTCCATAGACGGGCCCTGCCCTCATCTGAAGGAGCGCCACCCCCACCACCAAGCCAGCCAACACGAAGGGGAGGGCCAGGATCAGGAAGTACGCCCCCATGAACAGAAACTGCCTAGGGTCAAGACCGATCTGGTAGGAGTCGAAGGGCACGGAGTTGTTGACGAGGTAGCTCGCGGGGACGGCCAGGGAGAAGCCGAACGAAGCGGCGAAGAGAATCGGGGTGGCGGTTCGGCGTCGCAGACGCGGTGCAACTGCAATGAGCGTGCCACTGATCCCGTAGCCCAGGAGCCCGAGGCTCACCGCCATAAAGGCGAAATGATACCCCTGGGCGACAGAGAACAGGCGGGTTAGGACGATCTCAAAGGCGAGGGCCGCGGCCGAGACGGTGGCGACCGCCGTGTGCAGACGCCGCATCCGATCGCCCGAAGGGTATCACGCCCGTCACGGGCCGGTCAAAGACCGTGCGTTGACCGGCCCAAGGTGCGGTCACTATAATCGCCCCCCGCGAAGGACGGACGCGCCGGAGACTCGGCGCGGGCCATCCACTCCTCACTTGCAGCCGAGAGGACACGCCTGTGGTAGACATAGAGAGAAGCGCTACGGGACTCTACTTCGAGGAGCTCGAGGTGGGGCACCAGGTCAGGAGCCCCGGTCGCACTATCACCGAGACTGACATCGTGACCTTCGCCGGTCTCTCGGGAGACTACAACCAGCTTCATACCAACGCCGAGTACTCTCGAACCGCCTCCTTCGGCCAACGGGTGGCCCATGGACTGCTGGGACTGGCGGTCGCCTCCGGGTTGGTGAGCCGGCTGGGGCTGATCGAAGGGACTGCCGAGGCCTTCGCAAGCATAAACTGGAAGTTCACCGCCCNNGGCGACACGATCTCCGTGGTCGCCACCGTGAGCAAGACCAGAGCCCTCCCCCGCGGCAACGGAGGACTGGTGGTGATGGACCTCAAGATGGTCAACCAGAAGGGCGAGACCGTCCAGAAGGGGGAATGGTCGGTCATCGTGAAGGGCCGGCCCACCTAGCCCCCTTCGGGCCGGGCTCCGTCTGCCGTTGACGACGGTTCGGGCCCGTCCGGCGAGTCATCAGGGCACGACCTTCAGACTAGGGGCATCCTCTGCCGAGCGGTCCGGGTGCGCCCTGCGGTGGCCAATGCCTTGACACTCTCGGAACCCGTACGATATACTCCGGAAGCGCTGACGAGCCGCGTGGGGACATAGCTCAGCGGGAGAGCGCCTCAATCGCACTGAGGAGGTCGGGGGTTCAAATCCCCCTGTCTCCACTGGGTTCCGATTAACAAACGAGACCACCCGAAGGCTGGGATCAGGAGCAGTAGGCCATCCCTCCAGAGAGCCGGCGATCGGCTGGAAGCCGGCAGGGCGCCGGGGGGAGCGCCGCAAGGCCGAACTCACCTGGGAGCTGCGTCGACAAACGGAAGGAGAAGCCCTTCCCAGTAGGCGGCGACGGTGAGCGACCGTTACCCGCTAGAGCGGATAGTGTGCCGTGGGGCTGTGGCGCAGTTGGGAGCGCGTCTCAATGGCANNCCTCTATCAACCAGGGTGGTACCGCGGAGTAGCCCCTTCGTCCCTGAGACGAAGGGGCGTCTTGTTTGGAGGGTATCCTCCAGCAGGAGGTGAGGAAGTGGACAGATATAACCCTCAGGAGATTGAGCCCAAGTGGCAGAGGCGATGGGCCGAGGATCGCCTCTATGAGGTAGAGATGGATCCGTCGCGCCCAAAGTACTACAACCTGGTCATGTATCCGTACCCCTCGGGGTCCCTGCACATGGGACACTGTCGCAACTACACGATCGGCGATGCGGTGGCACGCTACCGGCGCATGCAGGGACACCAGGTCCTGAACCCCATGGGCTGGGACGCCTTCGGCTTGCCCGCGGAGAATGCCGCCATCGAAGGAGGCACCCACCCCAGGAAGTGGACGGAGCAAGCCATTTCCGAGATGAAGCAAGACATGATCCAGATGGGGTTGTCCTACGATTGGAATCGCGAGATCGGCTCGCTGGACCCGGCCTACTACCTCTGGAATCAGTGGTT
>JABAOD010025423.1_pt1 | contig 10528 bp, 13 predicted proteins | sample 7062151 | NCBI WGS metagenome assembly JABAOD01 (sample SAMN14538626, study PRJNA623070) | marine sediment metagenome | biome: marine biome [ENVO:00000428]; feature: marine pelagic biome [ENVO:01000023]; material: deep marine sediment [ENVO:00002113] | place: India: Gulf of Khambhat ...
GGTGCCCGCCGGCGCCGCGGCCGCGGCGGCCCGCAAGGAGGACGTCGTCGTGGCGGCGAGTGGCTTCGAATCGGCGGCTGCGAAGAGCGACGGGAGCCGTATCGGCCGCACCTTCGTGATCATGGGAGGAGTCGCGTCGAAAGCCGTGCGGTCCATGGGAATGCCGTTTTTCCTGCTGATCGGGCTGGGTCTGCTGGTGGCGACTCTGGGCAATGTCGGCATCTTCCCCCTCATCGGGCGCAGTCGCCGGATGACGGGCACGGTCGTCGGCTTCGATGAGGAATCTGGCTATGGCTTCATACTCGCCGAAGAGCTGGGGTCCCAGGTGTTCGTGCACCGGCACACCCTGAGTCGCCGGTCCCCCCAGCTGGCGGCAGGACAGCGGGTGTCGTTTCGTGTGATCAACGGGAGCCACCGGGACTTCGCACTGGCGGTGAGGAAGGTCGACTCGTGATGGGTCGATCTGCCAGAACCCGACGCCTCATCCTGGTCATCGACGACGTGGTCACGGCCCGAGAGGTCATCGAGATCAGCCTGCGTGGCCTTCCCGCTGACCTCCACGTCGCCGGAGACGGGCGGGAAGGTCTCGAGCTCGCGAAGGAGCTTCTTCCGGATCTGATCGTGCTCGACCTGGCCCTGCCGGTGATCAGCGGCGACGCGGTCCTCGCACGCCTGCGGCAAGATCCGGCGACTGCCGCCATTCCCGTGATGGTGGTCACTGCGCACGGTCAATCGGGAATGGCGACGTTCGTGATGGAGCTGGGGGCAGACGCCTTCATCGAGAAGCCATTCCTACCCGCAGAGCTGCTTGCCGCCGCTGAGAAGCTCCTCGACCTGTCGGACCGGGCTCTTCCGGCGGCGCAGGGTGCGGCGCCAGGGCAGCCGGTCGACACCCGGGGCGGTTGAGCCGAGCACGGCCGACGCCCGTCGGCTCCACGAGGTCCTCGGCGTGGCGGACGAAGGCGAGGCCCGGGTCCAGCCCGGGCCTCGCTCAGTGCCGCCCCGAGGAGGGATCAGCTCGTCGAGTCGAACAGGGGTCCCTCGCCCATCGGGACGTCCTTCTTGTCGTGGGGAACGCCCACTTCCACGACACCTTCGCAGGCTCCGCCCACCCCGTCTTCGGCGGTGAACGCGATGTAGTAGACGCGTCCGTTGCCGGGTACGCGCTTGCTGCCGGACCGTTCCGCCCGCACCGATGCGGTATCGGTGCCGACGCCGTTGCCGTCCGGCGCAAAGGCACCGTCACCGGTCGTGTCCGTCGGCTCGTCCTGGAAGATCGAGTCCACCGTGATGGCGACCGGGTCTCCATCTGGGTCGGTCACGCCGAGCACCGACACGTCGTGGAACTTGTGGTTGGGAGGCCACAGCAGGTCCACGCTCGGGAAGGCGCCCGAGCAGTCCGGCGGGCTGTTGTGCAGCAGGGTCAGGTCGAACAGGACTGGCGTGGGGTCGAAGCCGTTGGCCCGGCTGAAGGTGACGATCACCTTCAGGTATTGCCCGGGTGGCGTTGCGGCGAGGTCGACCCCGTTCGTCACCGTCTCCGGCGCGCTGAACGGCCCGCCTGCGTTGCTGCTCGACGCCACGGTGACCGTGATCGAGCTGCCCGCCGGCTCGGCGGAGCTCCAGCTCACGTTCGTCCACGGCGCTCCCACCACGCCGCTGTCGTGCACGAACTCCCACGTCCCCGCGGTCGGCGGCGCGATCAGCGTGCTGCCGGTCATGTCGCTGTAGTTGTAGGGACCGGCGTCGAGGCCCATGTACTTGACGGCGTTGAGGTCCACCGTCAGGTCGACCAGGTTGGTCGCCGGATCGATCCGCGACGCGTCATTTGACCCCAGGTTGGTGGCCCACACCTTGCCGGCGGCGTCGACGGCAACCCCGGTCGGGTTGTTCCCGACGCCGATGGTGGCGAGCCAGTTCCCTGAGTTGTCGAGCCGGGACACGTCGCTGCCGAAGCTGTTGGCCACCCAGACGTTGTCGTCGGCCGGCGTCACCGCCACGCCGCGGTCGTTGGTGGCGCCGAACGTGGGCTTCGGGAAGCCCGCTTGGATCACGCCGGCGGGCGACACCTTGACGATGGAGTTGTTCACCCACATCGAGTTCCAGATGAACCCGGCCGTGTCGATGCCGAGGCCGTACGACTGGCTCACGTTGATGCAGGAGCCGGTGTTGGTGCCTGGGTCGTAGCGCAGCAGCGCGTTCTGGCCGATGCTGGCCGACCACAGGATGCCGTTGCCGTCGACGAGTCCGCCGTATCCGCCGCAGCCGAACGTGGTGGCGTCGAAGGAGGCGAGAACCGCTCCCGTGGCATCGTCCAGCTTGTGGAACCAGCGCTGCGCGAACGGGTAGCCGCCCACCCAGACGTCGTTGTTGGCATCCACGGAGACGTGCCGCACCTGTTCGGCATCTGGTACCCGCTGGTAGACGAGGATGCACTCGTCCAGGGCGTCCTGGACCTGAGCTACGTGCGCGGCCCCGTCGGTACTGCCCACGCCGTCCGTGACGTTGGGCCAAGCGAGGACGTTGCCGAGGCCCGTAGAGGTGTCGATCACACCGTTGTTGTTGCGATCGACGCATTGGCCGTTTTCCTCCAGGCCGATCTTCACCGTGGAGCCGTACCGGGTGAGACCGATGAAATCGGCCTCGGCACGATTGCCGGCCCAGACGTTGCCGTTTGCGTCCACGGTCGTGCGGGATGGATCGCGATGGCGCCCGTCGGGCGCGCTCAGATACTCGCCGAGGACCGCACCGGTCTGGGTGTCGATCTTCACGATGGTCCCGCGGTTCGATGCCGCCACCCAGATGAAGTTGAAGGGGGTCGGCACCGAGTTCATCTGCAACTGGTCGGCAACGTCGGTGAAGTTGACGTTGATCAAGCTCCCTTCGCTGAAGTGCGTGTCCAGTGTGTAGGTGGCCGGGTTGCCGGCCGGAGGCGTCGCCCCCACCCCGGAGATGCCGGGTACGAGCGCCAGCACCAGGGCGGCGGCGAAGACCAGCGCCAGCGTCCGCCCGCGCGTCAGGCGGGTGCGTCTCGATAATGTGACTTTCAAAGCCCTCCCCTTTCGTCACAACGTCGCCGGCCAGGGGGGCCGGTCGGCGGACAGGAGCCAGCACGGTCGAGCCGGTGCGGACGCACGGAAGCCGTGGTGCGCCATTGGATCGGCCCGTGGCCCCCCTCTGTTTCCGCCGACCATCGTCCGCCCGATCATCCGGCGCTCCCAGGGCCGTTCGGCCCTGAAATCGCTGGGAGGCGCAGTCAGCCCTGGCCGGGGACGGCGCATGCGCGGGCGGCGATCTGCCGGGACCCGACGCCGACGGCGCGCAGGATCGTCGGCTGGAAGGGCTGGCGGACGGTCACGCATACCCGGCTGGGGGTGGCCCGGGCGGCGACGTGGCGACCCATGCGGGGCCGGGCCTCGGCTGCCGCCGCTTCGGCGACGGCGACGGCTTCGGCGCCGTCCAGCCGGAGCAGGCCCCGGTAGGCGGCTCCGGTGTCGAGCATGGCCGCCCCGGCTTCGGCGCCGGCGTCGGCGGCGAAGGCGACTTCCCGCCAACTCGAGGCCCAGCGGCCGAGGTCGAGGGCGAGGCCGAGTACCAGCATCCCGCCGAGCACGAGCAGGAAGAACGACGGCAGCACCGAGCCGCGGTCACCCATGGGAGTGGCTGCGATACGGGCTCACCTGCGCCGTCGCCCGCCCGGTGACCGCCCTGCGGAGGGGGGATCCGGTGGGACCCACCAGGGCAACGTCCACGCGGACCTCTACTCGAGCCTGCCGTTCGTCGAGGCGGATCGACAGGTGCGCGCCGGTGACCCGCTCCTGGATGTAGTCGCGGGCTGCGGCGGCGTCGCCGGTGCGGGCTGCCTGCAGCGCCGCCGCCTGGGCGGTCTCCGTGACCAGTTCGCCGGCGGCCTGGAGCCGCCCCGTCGCCACGATCGCCTGGAGGACGACCAGCATCGCCACGAATCCCAGGACGAGCACCTCGATGAGCGCGCTGCCGCGAGTCACGGCGGCTGGACCAGCGGTGCCTCGGCGGCCACCCGGATGTCGAGCCGCATCCAGAGCGGCCCGGGTGGCTCCCAGCGGAAGCCCGCCTCCGCCGATCCCGCCGCCGCCGTGCGCCGCACTTGGACGGCGATCGTGTCCCGGGCACCGGGAACGGTGGCGGAAAGGACCTCGACGAGGCGATCGCTCTCGGCGGCGAGGTCGGTGCCGGGTCGGGCGGCCCGGCGGGCGGCCGCCGCCACAGCCCCTTCAGCCGCGTTGCGGGCGACGGCCGCCAGCCCCACCTGGGCGACGAGCGTCAGGAGCAGGAATGCGATCCCGAGCGCGATCGCCCCCTCGAAGGTGGCGCTGCCGCGGTCTATCCCAGGAAGCCGGTCAGCTGGCCGACGACGAGCTGCCACATCAGGCGGGCAGACGAACGTACCTGGGGCAGTAGCACGGCGATCACCACGACGGCGATCGCCGCCATCCCCAGCCACTCGACGGTCGTGATACCTCGGTCGTCTCTGCGCATGGTCGATTACCTCCTTCGGGTCGTCACGGTCCACTCGACAGCTCGCGGAGCCCCACGAGCGTCGGGTACATCAGGAAGAGCAGCGCCACAGGGATCATCAGGCCGAGGATCGGCCCGTACACGGCCAGTGCCCTGCGGCCCCCCTCGGATGTCAAGTCGCGGGTGAGGGCGGCGCGGTAGTCGGCCGCCAGCTCGGCCAGGGAGTCGGCGAGGCGCCCGCCGGTGTCGTGGGCGGTGGCCAGCAGGTCGTAGAGGCGGGCGGCGTCCGGGTGCACCGTGTCGCGGGAGGCATGCATCAGCGCCTCGGGCAGGCCGCTGCCGGCGCGGTAGGCGGCGCCCACCGCGGCCATCTCTTCGGCGGCGACGCCGCGCGTGGCGGCGGCGACGGCGTCGATGGCTCCCGACACGGACGCCCCGGCCAGGACGTTGAGGGCGATGGCGTCGGCGACCACCGGCAGCTCGCGGCGCAGTCGGTCGGCCCGCTGCTCCTGACGCCTCGTCATCCACACGCTCAGCCCGAGGACCCCGGCGCCGGCCCCGGCGACGATGAGCGCCGGCAGCGAGCGACCGGTGCCCGCTATGAACAAGTCGCCCTGGGCGAGCAGGGCACCCGCGAACGCCCCCCCGGCGGCAGCAGCGGCGCGCCGGGCAGCCAGCGTCGCCGGGTTCCAGTCGAGTCCGGCGTGACGAAGGCGCCGGGCGGTGCTCGAGCTCCCGGCAGCCAACGGCCGCTCGAGCGCCGGGATCCGCAGGTAGGCGCCGACCCTCTCGACGAGAGCCGGGCCGCGGCGCTTCCCGACCAAGAGGAGAACGCCGGCGGCGGCGAGGGCGGCTGGCAGCAGTGTCATGAGAAGAGCCTCGGTGGCTTCGACAGGCGGGCGGTCCTGCGGGCCATGAGGTAGCCGGCCACCGTGGCGGCGGCGCCGATGATCACGACCACGCTCCCGGCAGGGGTCCGGTAGGCGTCCGCAGCCTGTGGGTTGGTGGTGACGGTCAGCACCAGCAGCGCCCACGGCGCCAGCAAGGCGACCCCGGCCGTGAGGCGTTGCTGAGTGAGGGCGGCGTCGTGGGCCTTGCGGAGCCGCAGCTCGTCGGCCACGGATGCGCCGAGCGAGGCGAGGATCGACCCCACCCGCGGCCCGCCGGCGAGGTGGGCTTCGGCGAGCGTGGCCAGCACCCGATCGGCGATCGCGTCTGCGAAGTGGCCGCGGAGCTCCGCCAGCGCCGCAGCGAATGGCCGCCCCGCCCCGCGCCCATCCTCGACCAGCCCGGCCGCAGCCTCGAAATGCGGTCCGGCGCGGCGAGCCGACGTCACGAACGCCTCGGGCAGAGCGGCGCCGCCCGCCAGGTGTCCTCGCATCGCCGCCAGCACGTCCGGCCAGCGATCGGCGATGGCGGCGCGCCGGCGCGTCGAACGCGTCGAGGCCGCTGCCAGGGGCCCGGAGGCGGCGAGCAAGCCGACCGAGGCGGCCACCACCGGCGCCGCCGTGAGGCCCAGCGCAAGCGCGGCGACGGTGATGGCGGTGAGGCCGGCTGCAACTCCCGTGCGCACCGCACCCGGCGACGGCCGCCACCTGGGGCGCGGGCGGCCCAGAGCCGCCGGCGTCGGCGCCCCGGCGAGGAGCCACACGGCGGCCGCCGCGCTGAGTGCGGCGAGCCCTCTCACCGCGGCCACTCCATGCCGGCCCGCTGGTACGCGGTGGTGTCCGGTGGCCGCTCGCCTGTCCAGCGGAGGGTGTCCTCCCAGCGGAACAGCGGCACGGTGGTGAACACGTCCCCGTTGAGCTGGGGAGGCACGGCGGCGATCTCCTCGACGCGGCGGTGGCGCCCGACCCTGCGGACGTGGACCACGAGGTCGGTGACGGCCGCCACCGTGCTGCGCAGGAACGGGATCGACACGTTGTCGCCCGCCAGCACGCAGTACCCCACGACCTTCTCGAGCGCGTCCCGTGCCGAGTTGGCGTGGAGGGTCGCCATGCCCGAGCAGCCTGCGTTGAGAGCGAGCAGCATGTCGAGCGCCTCGGGGCCGCGTACCTCGCCGACCACGATGCGATCGGGCCGCTGGCGCAACGCCTCCCGCACCAGGTGGCGGAGGGTGACCTCCCCAGAGCCGTCGAGGCCCATCTCGCGGGTCTGCATCTGGGTGAGGTCCGGCAGGTCGCAGACGATCTCGAAGACCTCTTCACAGGTGACGACGCGACGGTCGGGAGGCACCTCGTTGAGCAGGCAGTTGATCATCGTGGTCTTGCCGGCGCCCGGGGCGCCGGCGACGACGATCGACTTGTCGGCCCGGACTGCGGCGGCGAGAAGCCGGGCTGCGAGTGGAGACAGCGTCTCCCGCTCGACCAGCTCGGTGAGCCGGTCGGCTGCCAGCACGAACTTGCGGATCTGGATGTTCAGCCGGTCCGGGTGGGTCACCGGCGGCCCGGTGATGTGGACCCGGCTGCCGTCGGCGAGCTGGGCCGACACGATCGGATGCGACAGGTCGAGCCGCCGGCCGCTGCCGGCCAGCAGCTGGTCGGCGATCCGGCGCACCGTCTCGACGTCGGAGACGTCGGCCAGCAGCTCCTTGACGCCCTCCCGCACGACGAACGTCCGGGCGCCCCCGAGGACGATGATCTCCTCGACTTTCGGGTCGTCGAGCAGTGGCGCCAGGTAGCCGAAGCGGTCCGCCGTCATGCGGGCACCTCGATCCGGCCCAGCGCTCGGGAGAAGGCCCGGTCGGGCGCCCCGGCCGCCACGGCCGCGGCCCTGAGCCGCGGCGAGTTGGCGACGAGCGCCAGTGGGTCGAGCCCGGTCCATTTGCGGGCGGCAGCGACGACGTCGTGGCGGGAGCGGCGATCGACACGGTTCACCACGAGCGTGGGAAGGGGCCCCGCCCAGTCGGCGGTGGCCCGGGCGGCCCGAACCAGACCGGTGGGGCTGCCGTCGCACACCAGGACGGCGCGGTCGGCGCGCTTGAGGAGCCGGTCGTCCGGCGCGGTGGGGCCCAGGTCGAGCACCACGATCGGGTACCCGGCGGCTGCGGCCTCGACGACGTCTTCGGCGAGGGACGCACGGAGCGGTAGCTCGCCGGGGCGGTGCGATCCCACCACGACGTGCAGGGGCCCGACCCGCTGCACGGCCTCCGCGGGGATCGAGCCGGTGGCCCGCACCGCGTCCGCCACGTCGGTGAGGTCGGGCCGGGGCGGCCTGCCCAGCCGGACGGCGAGCGCCGGCGCCTCCAGATCGGCGTCGATCAGCACCACCCTGTTGCGGCGCCCCCAACGCCAGGCCAGCGTCAGCGCCACCTCGGTCCTCCCCGGAGCGCCTCGAGGTCCTGTGACGGCGACGACGCATCCCTGGGGATCGACGGCCGCGGTGTCGAGCCCCGGCCGCAGGAAGCGGATGGCCTGCAGGATGGCGGCAGGCGGCGTGTCGTCCGGCAGGATCTCATGCGCTCCCCCCGCTTCGAGGAGCGACCGCCCCGGCGCGTCGCCGGCCGGGTAGATGCCCACGACCCGGAGCCCGGATCGCCGCCATGCACCTACCTGGGCAGGGGTCACCCACGATGTCTCCGCGCCGGCGACGACCACGTCGATGTCGGACCGCTGGCGGTCGATGTCGTCGGGCTGGTAAGCCCGCAGGACGAGGCGCACCGCCGCCGTGTCTCTGGCTGCGGCCACCAGGCCGGGTTCCCACTCGCGGGCGGACAGCACGGTGACGACGCGCGGGTTCACGGTCCGACCCGCACGATGTCGATCTCACCGGCGTGGGCGGCGCCGGTCAAGAGCAGCGCGAGGTCGTCATCGACCGCGACCAGCAGGTCGACCATACGCTGCCCGGCGACGGAGCTGCCCTCGGAGCGAGCCTCGACGACGTACACCTCTTCGGCCAGCAACACCGTCGCCGGTTCGTCGAGGTCGCCGGTGGTGGCGTAGACGTCGACGATGTCACCGGCGGCGATCCGGCCGAGCACTGCTTGGGTCTCGGGCACGGAGACGGCCAGGAGGTCCGGCTGCTCGATGCGGGCAGGAGGGAGGAGGAGCGACGGCAGCAACGGTTCTCCCGCCGCGACCGGGGCTGCCAGCGACCAGCCTTCGAGCTCGCCGATCGTGTCGCCCTCGACGAGGCCCGCCGAGCCAGGGAGCTGGCGCACGGTCACGTCGGCGGCGGTGAGGGGCATCCCCCGCGGCAGGTCGGCCGCTGCCACCAGCACCGGCACCGTTGCCACCGGCCGGGTGAGGACGAGCATCAGCAGCGCGGCAGCCGCAGCCAGCGCGGCGCCGAGCAGCGTGCGGCGATCGACGCGAGGCAGGCTCATCGGCCTGCGGAGCCCCACGACGGCCATCAACGCACCTCGACCGAAACGATGTGGGCGATGACGACGAATCGTTGGGTGCTCCCGTCACCTGCGAGGGTGACGTGGTCGGCGCCCACGGCTGCCACCGGCCCGCGGTAGATCTCCCCGTCGGCGCAGGACAGGATTGCCTCCCGCCCCCGGTCCTCGGCGTCGAGCAGCACGTCTCTGACCGTGCGTCTTCGAAGCGCCGCGGCCCTGGCGGCGTGCTGCTCCGCGTCGAGGGTCTCGTCGAGGTGGTCGCGCATGCGGCGGCCGAGCCGCACGAGGTCGGGGTGGCGCAAGGGGTCGGCCAGGGTGCACTTCTCCTTCGTCCCAGCCGCCAGAGGGAAGTGCACGGCCCAGCGTGACTGGCGGAAATCCTTCGTCCCCTGAGGACTCCGACGTCGTCGATCGTTCTAGCCGACTCTCCCAGTACCTGACAAGGGAGATACTGGGAAATGTTTCGCGAGGCGAAGTCAGGGGTGCCGTTGCGAGCCCTTGGGGCAGCCGGTGCCGTGGGCACCGGTCTCGCCTCAGACCCCCACCGGCTCGCGGCGCACCGGCGCCGACCCGCCGACATCGATGGGCCGCCGTAGCAGGCGGGTCCCCAGGGTGAGCGGCACGGCCTGGAGAAGCGCCAGCACGGCGGCGACCACGAGGACGAGGCTGCGGGCGGCGGTGGCCTGGGTGTCGAGGTCGATGCGGGCCTCGGCGACCAGGGCGGCGGCTTCGTCGGCGGCTTCCTCGTAGCGGACGACCAGGTCCGCGGCGCCGCCGAGTCTGCTGCGGGCGGCGCCCACCTGGGCTGAGAGCGCGTCAACCTGGGCGCTCACGGCGCCGAGGTCGGCGGCGGCCCGGTCGAGCCGGTCGGCCTGCGCTCGCAGCCGCTCGGGGACGCCGTCGAGGCCGGCGTCGATCTCCTCCAGCGACACCGCCAGCTCCCCGGCGGGGCCGGCATCGACGCCGAGGAAGCGCAACGCCGCCAGCGCCTGGTCGAGAGCCGCCGCCACCCGGGACAGCGCCCCGGCGGCGGTGTCGAACGCCTCGATACCGTCGGGGATGTCCTCGCCGGCGAGCACGGTCAGCTCCTCCAGCACCGGCTCCAGCTCGGTCAGCGCCGACCCGGATCCCGCCAGCCCCGTCTCCACGGCCTCCAGGCCACCGTCGATGGGTTCGAGGGTCTCGCCGGCCAGGCGCACGGTGTCGGCGGCGGTCTCCACCGCGTCACCGGCGATGGTCACGGTGCGCTCCAGGGTGCCGTGGGCGCCGCCCACCAGCCACCATCCCGCCACCGCCACCACCAGCGCGGCGACGAGCCCGGCGACGCCTGTTGAGGCGAGGGTGATCCCGAGGGTGCGGTCGGACATGTCGGCCACCTTCCCGCTCCCGACGCTCGGCAAACGCGGCGCCGGGATCGTGGAGGTGCCGGCGACTCGCCGTCGGGTGTCGCGCGTGTCAACCGGACCGGAAGCCGGCCGCGGCGCGCTCGACCCGGGCTCGGTAGTCAGCCCACCACGCGGCATCTCGGTCGGGGAGGTTGTCGTTGCCCGGGCGCAGGCCGGCGGACCCGTCGATCAGCTCGCGCACGATGTCGGCGTGACCGGCATGCCGGTGCGTCTCGGTTGCCACGTGAACGAGAATCCGATGGAGCGTCACCTCGGCCTGGTCGGGTGCCCACCATGGAACCCG
>JABAOD010001224.1_pt1 | contig 10527 bp, 8 predicted proteins | sample 7062151 | NCBI WGS metagenome assembly JABAOD01 (sample SAMN14538626, study PRJNA623070) | marine sediment metagenome | biome: marine biome [ENVO:00000428]; feature: marine pelagic biome [ENVO:01000023]; material: deep marine sediment [ENVO:00002113] | place: India: Gulf of Khambhat ...
TCGCCGATAGACAGCGCCGCTATCACGTCTGGCACCCGCTGCCAGTCGTCCCGATTGCGTCGCTGGGCCTGGAGCTCGGCAGGCAAGAGGCCGGCTAGCAGGAGACATGTCAACAACCAAGGAGCCTGGTATAACCCACGCGACCGGTGTCGCTTGCTCATGGGAAGGCGATCCTTTTTCTCACCAGCCTGCTAAAGCATGCCGGCGGCCAGGGTGGCGAGACCCAGAAAGCTCAAGAACCCAGCGACGTCGGTCACGGTCGTGAGAATGATCGACGAGGCTTGGGCGGGATCCTGTCTGAGCAGGGTCAGCACCATGGGAACCGAGGCGCCGGCGATGCCGGCGATGACCATCGAGGTCACCATCGCCAGTCCAATGACGAGGGACAGGCCGAGCGAGCGACTCCACGTATAGACGGCCAGTGCTGTGACCAGGGCGACCGCGATGCCGTTGAGCAAGCCTACAGCGAACTCCTTGAGCGTCAGCCGCAGCCAGTGGCGGATGCGAATCTCGCGCAGTGCAAGACCGCGCATCGTGACGGCGAGCGCCTGGGCGCCCGTATTCCCCGACTGCCCTGCCGCGACTGGCAGCAACACGGCCAGGGCCGTGTAGCGAGCGATTGTGCCCTCGAAGATCGCCACCACGAAGGCGGCGAGGAAGGCGGTGGCCAGGTTGATCTGCAGCCAGGGCAGCCGCTTGCGCACGGCGAAGGTCACCGTCGAGAGCGCCCGCTCGTCTTTGCTCGCGCCGACCATCATCTGGATGTCAGCGCTGGCCTCTACCTGGAGGGCGGTGACGAGCGCCTCGTGGCGAATAATTCCCACCAGCCTCCCCTCGAAGTCGGTCACGGGTAGGCTGGTCAGCTTATGTTGCTCGAAGAGATCGACCACCTCCGCCTGCGCCGCCGTGGCCGGCACGCTGAGCGGCGGGGTGGTGCTGAGCACCTGTAGGCGCGCGGAAGCATCGGCCGCGGCGAGTTCCTGGAGGGAGACGGCCCCGACGAGACGTCCGTCGTCGTCGACGACGAACACGTGATGGATCCGCTTGCCGCGCAGCTTGCGGAGCAAGGCGCGCGCCTCCTTTGCCGTCGAGTCGGGGCGCAGCGCCGTGACCCCGGGGTCCATGATGCCGCCGGCGCTGTCCGGGGCATACTCCATCAGCGCCCGTAGTTCCGTGGCGACCTGTGGATCGAGAAGAGCCAGGCGAGCGGCCTGCCGCTCGGGCTCGAGCCGTGCGAGGAGCGCGGCGGCCTTGGGGGGCTCCATGGCCGGCACGAGAGCGCGAAGCGCCTCATCATCGAGGACATCGATGACCTGGGACGCGGTGTCTGGGAGCAGGCGCTCCAGCACCGCCGCCGCTCCCCGGGTCGCGTGCCGCTGCAGAACGGCGGCGACAACGAGCGGCGGCTGTGCGTCCAGTTGCCGGGCCACCTCTTCGGGGTAAAGCTCGACGTAACTCTGGACCAGAACACGGACAGCTGGTTCCGAACTACGTGCCATCGCTCATCCCCCTCTCGTTGTTCGCCGGGCCAGTCGGCCGGGCAGCAGCGACCTGCATGAGCCCGGCCAACAGCGCGGACAGGCCCTGCCAGTAGAGATCGGCCAGAGCCACAGCCATGGCGACGGCGGGAATCGTCGGCTGCCGGCTCGCGGCCGCCGCTGCCAGCTGTCGCAGCGTCTTGTGGCGTATGATGCCCAGCAGGATACCCGACTTGTCCACGACGGGCAGGGCGTCGTATTCAAGCCAGCTTCGCTGAGCGGCGACCGTGGTCAGGTCGGCGTGCGCGGGCAGACTGACGATATCGGTGCGCATCAGCGAGCTCAGTGATTCGCTGGGCCGTGCGGCCAACAGGGCGCGGATATTCAACACGCCGACGAGACGATGGTCACGATCGACGACGTAGACGTTGAAGAGAGCGTGTGCGGCGTGGCGGCGCAGATATTTCTGCGCCTCGGCGATGCGGATGTCGCTGGGCAGGGTGAGCACCTGGGGGTCGGTGAGCGCCGCCGCCGTACCCTCCGGATATTGAAGCAGCCGTCGCAGGGGCTGGGCCACCGGTTCCGCTGCGTTATCCAGCACGTTCGCCGCCGCGGCGCCCATGCGCCGGAGCAGGAGCGCCGCGTGGTCGAGCGGCAGGTTGGCGATGATCTCCGCGGCCCGCTCGGGTGCCAGGACGGACAGGCAGTCGGCCGCGTGCGCGGCGTTCATGCGTCGTACGACCCCCGCCGCCGAGCTGGCGGCGATCTCTTCTAGGAACGCCGCCGCCTCCTGCGGTGCGGAGTGCTCGAGCGTGCGTGCGGCGTCCTCTGGGTGATTCTCGGCGAATCGGGCGCCGAGTTCGTGGGTCGCAGTCATGGTGCCTTTGCCTCGTCCAAGAGAAGTGAGCTTTCCTCGCTGAACTTATTGGCGGGCACCAACACCTTGCCGTGCTCGGTGGCGAGGACAACAGCGGTGGGCGTCGTCTCGATGATCTGTCCTTCGACGCCGGCGATTCGTACCGTCTGGCCGACCTGGTAGCTACGGGCCAGGTAGTGAGAGGCGATGATGTTACTCACGGTTGTGCGGGCGCCCAGGCCGAACGCGAGTCCCACCGCCGCCAGCATCGACCCGAACACCACCGTAAGCATGACGACAAGGGCGCTGCTGTCGATCCCGAGTTCTTCGAGTCCAACGACAACGGCGACGAGGAGAATCGCCGAGTGGACGATGCGACCAAGGACGGGACCGAACTCGACGCGAGCCGAGGCCGCCGCCGCTGTAACAGCTCCGCGGGCCACGCCCGCCACGACGAGTCCGGCCACCACGATCAGCGCGGCGGCCAGGACGTTCGGCAGGTAGTAGACGAAGCGGTTGATCGAGTCCGTGACGACCGGCAAGCCCAGGACCTCCAGGCCGGCCGCGACAAAGAAGAGGGCTACGAGCCAGAACACGAACGCTCCCACTATCCGGGGCGCCGCCGTAGGCATCTGGGTTCGATCGAGGGCTCCGCGCAGCGCCGTGTTCCGGCTCAGCCGTTGTAAAGCCGCCGTGGTGAGACGCCGACTCCAGGATTGCAGGATGCGGCCGAGGATGAGGCCGATGAGGATCAAGGCCGACGCCCCCAGCAGGCTGGGTACAAGCTGGCGCACCTCCTGCGTCAACTCGGTTAGCGCTGTGAGCCAATCCTGGTAGGGCATAGAAGCCTCCTAGTACGTTGGACCGGCACGGCCGGTCTTGCGGTTGCTTCGCCGCCGCGGAGTGCGGAGATCGTCATCAAGCCAGCGGCCGCCCGTGAGCAGGGGCGCCTCCCGCGAGCGGCCAGCCCTGACCGCGGCCTCACCGTTCAGGCTGCACGCAAATCGATAGGTTGCGCAGCGCTACGAGAAACCTTGAACGCAGCTCCGCCAGCCGGTCAGGTTCGACGTGCAGCGAGCCGCGATCGAACCAGCGGGGATCCAGATAGAGTGAACGGTTCATCTCCACTTGGATCCAGGGGAGCTCGCCCCGCCCGTGGGCGCGGATGATGTAACCTCCCTTGAACGGGTCGTTGAGCTTCACGTCTCCCAGGCCGCAACCGAACGCGTCGGCGATGGCTCGGGCCACGTCCTCCAGCAGCACGGTAGGGCAGGTGAGGCCCTCGGCGTTGCTGAGGCAGAAAAGTGGACGAGGGCGTCCCGGGTCGGGGGCGACGGGAGGGGCCGCGGCGGCCATCGAGTGACAGTCGAGGGCGAGCCTGACTGTAGGGTCGGCCGCCGCATGCCGCAGCCGCTCATGATAGGGCGCGTGATAGCGCCGCAGCAGCGTGGCTACCAGCTCGTCGTCCGGCTCCGCTCCGTCGAGGTAAACGGGACGCCGATAGCACGTCGTGGACTTCACCACGCCGTCGGGGTTTGCCGGGGGTCGATCATCGGGCGCGCGATTGAGGTCGACGAACACCCGAGCGATATCCGCCCGGACCACCCGCGCGACCTCTTCTCCCAGATCGTAGATGTCGCCGGTGAACGCGTCGCTGTCGTCGAAGAGCTCTGTGGCCGAAAGGCTCACCCGGCCGGCTAGCTCGGAGGGTTGCCGGACGCCCCCGTGGGGAACGGAGATGAGTATCGGCAGCATCTCAGACGGGGCCCCCAGCCGTTCCGTCGCGACGCGCGTCGGCGACGCCTTGGAATCCGGGTCCCGTCTGCCGCATAAGCGTGGCCTGGATGCAGCCGTGGTAGAAAGCGAAAGGTTCCCGCTCTCTGATGCTGTATCCGAGCTTCCGCAGGTGATCGACGACCTGGGGGTCGAAGCGGTCGTTCTCTAAGCTCAAGGTGCCGCCGATAGTGCAGTGGAAGCGGGGCTCCACCATGGCCCGGTCGATGGGATCGGATCCATCGATCACCCGCAAGAGGAACTGGCCGATGGTCGAGAAAATCCGCTCGCTGCCAGGACTCCCCACCGCCAACCACGGGCGCTTCTCGCGAAAGACGATCGTCGGCGCCGCTGAAGACCAGGGTACGGCGTTGGGCCGCAGGTAGTAGGGGTGCGCGGGATTTTCGAGCTCGAGGGCCAGCATATAGTTGTTGTAGAGAAAGCCCAAGCCGGCGGCGGCCGCCTTCGAGCCGTAGACGAGTTCGATCGACTGTGTGATCGTCACGGCGTTCCCCTCAGCGTCCATCACTGAGAAGTGCGTCGTCTCCCCGATATCTTCGCCGACCACGTCCTCCATCGGCAGCGTCACATCCATCTCGTCGGCGATCGTCATGGCGACCTCGCGGGCGAGGCGGCGACTGAGCATCGCCTTCTCACGGATCTGCGGATAGCTGTTCGCGTCGAAGGGCCGGTCCAGCCGCTGCAGAAAAGCCTTGCGGAACGCTTCCGCCACGAAGTGGTAACGGCTCGGCGTACGCCCGCCCACGAACTTCGACTCCAGGTGATTGAGGATCATCAGGACGAGAAGGAGCGATCCGGCCAGACCCGGGGGGCGGCATCGTCTTCAACAGCAGGCCACGGTAGCGGCGCGCCAGCGGCTTTCGCTCGATGGGCCAGGGGATGAAGGCCAAATCTTCGGCCCGGAGAAAGCCTTCGTGGGCGCGCATGTCGGCGTCGATCTGCCCGGCGATGTCACCGTGATAGAACGCCTCGACCCCTTCTCGGGCGATCGCTTCGAGGACCGAGGCGAGGTCGGATTGTTGGAAGAGGTCACCAGGCGAGAAGGGTTCGCAGCCGTTCTTCAAGAAATAGCGGGCGCCGGAGCGTGAATCCACCGCGAGGAAATTCTTGAGTTCCCGTGTCTGTAGCGCGCTCTGGAGCGGCGTGATCGGGTAACCGCGTCGGGCGAAGCGGATGGCGGGCTCGACGAGGGTGGGCCAGTCCAGCTTGCCATACTGGCGGTTGAGCCAGCCGAAGGTGGCGAGGGTGCTGGGCACGGTGGTGGCCCGGTGGCCGAGACGGCAATCTGCATCCGAGGAGAGCGACGACCGGTGGGCGAGGGAGGGCACACGGCTCGACCCGTCGATAGCGAAGCTCCTGCCCTGGAAATGGACGAGGCCGAGCGACTGGCCGCCCAGGCCACTGCCCTGGGGCTCGCATACGCCGAGGGCGAGGCCAACCGCGCAGGCAGCGTCGATGGCGTTCCCCCCCTCTTCAAGCATCTCCACCCCGGCCGCCGTCGCTTGCGGAAAAGCGGACGAGATGATGCCACGATTCGTGACAACGCACTTCCCGTCCGAGGTAGGCTGGAACGACCCCTCAATGCGCCGGATTCTCATGCGCCGCTGCGGCCTCGGCAGTGATGAATGACCAGCGCTAGGAGGGTGGCGCGATCCACCAGCGAGCTCCGCAGCACGTACTCGCGCTCGGTGCGCTCACCGCCGCCGATGGGACCCATGCCGTCGATCTTCGGCACCGATTCCGGTACGAAGCAGATGTCGGAAGAGTGCCAGCGGTGTGCCGGCGCCAGCGTCATGTTGAGCCGCTTGCCGATTCGGGCGACCTCTTGGAAGAAACTTTCGTTGGCCACGCTGCCGACCATGGGGGGTCGGCGGATACGGCCGGAAACGTGCAAGCGGAGACCGCGGGCGGAGCGTTGCCCAGCCGCCTCGCGAATGCGCTGGTGGAGTGTCGGGCCGTCCTCGGGGCGGCTGAAGCGCACCGTGACGATGGCTTCCGCTCGGTCGGGGAGGCGGCCGAAGGGCGCGTCCACATCGATGCGACGCACGCTGATGTGAATCCCCGCGTCAGGATCGGAAAGCTCTTGTAGAGACTTGAGACGGCGGAAGATGTGCCCGATCACGTGGGCCGGTGTCACGCTCTCCGCCTTCTTGCCGTACGCCGCCTCCAGGCGGTAGGTGGCACGCCCGGCCCGTGAGATCACCAGCTCTCCGCCCTCGCCGCCCGCCTTGAGCCCGATGACGTGCCGCGCCCGGCTCGCGTGTTGTTCGACGATCTCACGCCCGTGCGCGCCGTGCAGCGTGTCGTCCGTCGTCAGCAGCCACCCGCAACGAACACGGTGCAGCGCCCGGGCGAATCGCAGCGCGCGGAGTGCGGCGAGTGCCACGGCGATTCCGCCCTTGCTCTCCGCGATGCTGGTTCCGAAGAGCCGATTACCCTCGACCCGGAACGGAGCGTAGGAACCTTCGCGGACGGCCGAGTCGAGGTGGCTCAGCAGCAGCACGTCGTCCGCTTCACCGTCGTGGTTGGAGAAGTATAGGATGTTGCCCACGTGCACCTGCGGATGGACTTTGACCGAGAAGCGCAGTTGGCGTAGCTGAGCCGTTAGCCATTCGCCCAGCGCGTTCACGCGCTCGAGCTCGGCGGCCGGCGTTCGCATCGCCACCATCTTGGCCAACGAGTCTTCGATCGCATCGGGGTAGCTCCTCAGGAACGAGCGCACGCGGGCGGAGCGCTTTTCCGGCTTGGCGCGCGCGCGGCGGGCGCCCTCGAACTCTTCTAAGTAAGCCTGCCCGAAGTAGCGGACCGCCGCCACATCGAGCATCCGGTTGATCAGCTCGTCATAGCTGTAGCCGGCCACCTGAGCCGCGTGCACATATGTTCCCGTCAAGCCCAGGCTCGCCATCGAGTTGATCTCGAGGATGTAGGGCTTGCCTGCCTCGTCCATGCGCAGGTCGACGCGCGCAAAATCGAATAGCTCTAAAGAGTTGAAAGTACCCTTCACGAGCGCTTTGAGCTCGGCGGTCTTCTCGGCGGGAAGCTGGGCGGGACAGATCTTGCCGCGCGGCTGCCGCAGCTTGTCACGGGCACTCTGGATCGCTGTGGGGTCCCCCCCGAAGTCGATCTCGACGATGGGAAAGACCTCGGGGTCGCCGTTCCCCAGACAGCCAATCGCGAACTCGCGTCCGGCGATGAACTGCTCGACGAGCACGTGCTGCTGGAACTCAGCGATGAGTTCCGCCACGGCCTTTCGCAAGTCTTCCTCGTTGTCGACGATCCGTATCCCGTAGGACACCGCTTCCATCTTCGGCTTGACGATGACCGGAAATGTGAGGTCGTCGTTCTGGTCGTCCGCCGATGCGAAGTTCCAGAAGCGAGGCGTCGGCAGGCCGCGACTCTGGAAAATGATCTTGGCGATTACCTTGTCGAGGGCGAGCCCGTGTGCCATGGGATTCGAGCCGACGTAGGGCACGCCGAGCATCTCGAGGATGGCCGGCAGGTGGGTGTATCGACTCACACCCTGGATGCCATACGCCATGTTGAAGACCATCCCCGGCCGCTCGCCTTCGATCACCCGCGGCATGAAATCACGGAGCTGTTCGATCACGTGCATGTTGCCGTCGATCACCCGGACCGTGTGCCCACCACGCTCCAGCGCGGCGGCGACCCGCTCCACCGTGCGCGGATTGTACCGCTCCCGGTTCTGTGGACCGAACACGTTGATCACGCCAGCCTGATCACGATTGTAAATGACTGCCACCTTCATAGACGGGTCCAACCTATATCCTTAGGCAAACCGACCGTGCCAGCACCACAGGCGTTTCGTTTAAGATTATGTGGCGGCGTTCCGCCGGCAAATGCAGCAGGGATAGAGTCCAGAAACAGGCTATAGAGACGTCCGTTGCGTGTTAGAGGAGTGCCAGCCGGGATGTCGGGCCCGAGGGGGTCGCGGCCGACCGGGGAGCGGGTGGTCGTGCAACCCGGTAACCGCCCCCGGATCGTTTTGGCACGCGGGCGGCGTGGACGCCCGGAGCGCCGGGCGCTTGGCGTCGGAGATAGGGCGGTGGACGGCGGTTCGTCTTCGCGCCTCTGTCGCGGTTCGCCAAGAGAAGCCACTGCCTCGCTTGACGGATTGAGGCGTGGCAGACATTCTACCCCGGCTATTAACCCTTTTGCTTCACGGGCATGGTGAATGGCAGTCTGGACTGAACTCCGCAAACGGCGTGTCTTCCACTTCCTTGGTGCCTATATCGCGGGCGGCTTCCTGGTACTCGAGGGTGTAGATCAGCTCGTTGGGAATCTCATTCTCCCCGAGCTGGCCTATCCACTGGCCTTGGTCCTCTACCTGTTCGGGATGCCCAGCACCACCATCGTCGCTTGGTACCACGGCGAAAAGGGTCCACAGCGGCCGCCTGCGACGGAGATCTGGCTGCAGGCCGGCTTGGTCGTGGCGGCGTTGGCCGTCTGCGCGGCAGTCATCCGCAACCACCGCGCCGCGCCCACCGTCGAGTCGGCGCTCGACCCGCGTCAGGTGGCCGTGATGTATTTCGATGATCTCAGTCGAAATCAGGAACTTGGCTACCTGGCCGATGGTCTGACCGAGGCACTGATCGAGCGGTTGTCCCGCGTCCAGGCTCTGGACGTCATCTCACGAAACGGTGTCGCGCCGTACCGCGGTAGCCAGCTTGCCCGCGACAGCATCGGTGAAGCACTGCAGGCCGGCAGCCTGATCGAGGGGACCGTCGAGCAGGTGGGTGATGAGGTGCGAGTCACGGCGCGGCTTGTTGATGGGGCGAGCGGCGTCGATCTCGAGCGGGGAAGCTTCCGTAAGCCGGCGGGGGACCTCATCGCCATCCGCGATTCGCTGGCCCAGGACGTTGCCGGCTTCCTGCGAGAGCGGTTGGGCGAGGAGGTTCGCTTGCGGGAGCGCCGAGCCGCGACCTCGAGCACGGAGGCCTGGACGTTAACGCAGAAGGCAGAACGGTTTCGCAAGGATGGGGAGGGATTGCTGGAAGAAGGACAATGGGACGCGGCCTTCGCCGCCTTTGAGCGCGCCGATTCGACGCTCGCGCTCGCCGAGGTCGCGGATCCCCAGTGGGTAGAGCCGGTCGTGCTGCGCGGGCAGATCGCTTACCGTCGGGCCCGACTGTCCGACGAGCCCGATGAGCTGGAGGGGTGGCTCCAGGTCGGCTTGGACCACGCGCAGCGGGCGCTGACGATGGCGCCCAACCACCCTGAGGCGTTTGAGCTAAGAGGGACCCTGCGCTACGCCAGCTGGATCTTCCTGCGACCCGCGGATCCGGAAGCGGCGACGTCTCTGCTGAACAGCGCCCGGGAAGATCTCGAGGAAGCGACGCGGGCCGATCCGTCCCTCGCCAGCAGCCACAGCACCTTGAGCCACCTGTACTATCAGATCGGTGATGTTCCCGCGGCCGTGCTGGCAGCGCGACGGGCCTACGAAGAAGACGCTTACCTCAGCTTGGCCCCCGAAATCCTCTGGCGGCTGTTCAGCGGCTCGTTGGACCTCGAGCAGTTCGGTCAGGCGGAGCGCTGGTGCCAGGAGGGCGCCCGACGCTTTTCGCACAATTATCGTTTCACTAAGTGCCAGCTGCTGCTCGTGGCGACGCCGGCAACGTCTCCCGACGTCGACCGAGCCTGGAATCTCCTGACGCGGTTGGGTGAGTTGGCGCCGCAGCATGTGCTCGACTTAGAGAAAGCCGATGGCCGCATGCTGGTCGCGGCGACGATCGCACGGGCCGGCCTGGCCGACAGCGCCCGCAAGGTCCTGGCCCAGGCGCGCTCCATGGTCAACGCCGAGATCGATCCCAGCCAGTTCCTGCTGTCCCAGGAGGCGTACGTGCTGACTCTGCTGAGCGATTACGACGGCGCTGTGGACTTGCTGAGACGCTACGCGGCCGCCAACCCGGGTCATTTCGAGGGTTCCCGACGCGTCTCTTGGTGGTGGCGCGAGCTTCAGAGCCACCCTGAGTTCCAGGATCTCTTGGGGTCGCGTGCCCAGCGGTGACCTGATAATCCTGATACGCGCCGGCGGAAGGTCCGCCACGCTCCTCGCGCTGCCCCCCCTTGCTGTGATTTGACTTTCATCCAGGCCTTCCTGCACCCCTACCTGCGGTCCGAGACTTGCTAGTTGACAAAGGGTTACGCTAGCCAGAAGTTGTTGCCTCTCGCGCAGATGTTATGGGGCTTACGTTCCTGTCGAACGAAGCCCTAAGCACGCAAAGGAGCCCCGACCATGAAACGTGTTGTGCCACTGCTGTTCGCTGTGGCGGTCGTCCTATCCTGTCAGGAAGACCAGTCGCCGCCCACGTCGCCCGTCATCGGCACACCGCAGGCCGCGATCATCGAGCTCGGCAACGGCCACTTCTTCTGGCTGCCCGA
>JABAOD010015986.1_pt4 | contig 10511 bp, 19 predicted proteins | sample 7062151 | NCBI WGS metagenome assembly JABAOD01 (sample SAMN14538626, study PRJNA623070) | marine sediment metagenome | biome: marine biome [ENVO:00000428]; feature: marine pelagic biome [ENVO:01000023]; material: deep marine sediment [ENVO:00002113] | place: India: Gulf of Khambhat ...
AAAATGCCCAACTCGCCCTCGCGGACATACTGCACCGTCGTCGTGATCGCCGACGGCAGCCCCGCCACGATTCCGGCGAAGATGACCAGCGAGATCCCGTTGCCGATCCCCCGCTCCGTGATCTGCTCGCCCAACCACATGATGAAGGCCGTCCCGGAAGTCAGGGTGATGACGGTCATCAAGCGAAAGCCCCATCCCGGATTCATGACGATGACCTCACCGCCGGGACCCCGCGTTCCTTCCAGACCGAAGCTGATCATCAATCCCTGAATGATCGAGAGCAAGACCGTACCGTAGCGCGTGTACTGGGTAATTTTGCGCCGGCCGACCTCTCCCTCTTTGGAAAGCCTCTCGAGATAGGGAAAGACGACGGTCAGGAGCTGCAAAATAATCGAGGCGCTGATGTAGGGCATGATCCCCAGAGAGAAGACCGAGAACTGCTCCAGAGCGCCGCCGGAGAAGAGGTTAAACAGGTCAAACATCGTTCCCCTCATCCGGTCAAAAAAGGCCGCCAGGGCGACCCGGTCGATCCCCGGGGTCGGCACATGGACCCCAAGGCGGTACACGGCGAGCATGGCAAGCGTAAAAAGAATCCGCCGCCTCAGCTCGGGAATTCTCGACGCGTTTTGAAAACCTTCAAGCATGTTTCAACCTAAGGTAATAGCCGACAGGCACTCGGCAACTGTCAAAAAAGCTTTTCCCTTCTCATCCTCTATCCCCACTTGCCTCGCGCCCAGTAGCTTCTTTCAACAACTCCGCCTTGCCGCCCAAAGCCTCGATTTTTTCCTTGGCCTTCGAAGAGAATCCGTGCGCTTTGACGTTCAGAGACTTGCTCAGCGAGCCTTCGCCAAGCACCTTGATCCACTTCCCCTTCCCGCGAACCAATCCTCGCTCCGCGAGCGTTTCCGGTGTGACTTCGCTGCCCGCCGCGAACGCCTCCAGTTGCCCCAGATTGACCACGGCGTGGCTCACGCGAAAGGGGTTATGAAAGCCGCGCTTGGGCAGCCGTCGTTGCAGGGGCATCTGGCCCCCTTCGAATCCTGGCCGGGTGCCTCCACCGGCCCGCGATCCCTGTCCCTTGTGACCTCGGCACGAGGTCTTTCCGTGTCCCGATCCGTCTCCCCGGCCCACGCGCTTTCTTTTCTTACGGGAGCCGTGGGCTGGTTTTAAGTCGTCCAATTTCATAGCGTGTCGCTCAACGAATTTCCGTCACTGACTTTCCCCGCAAGGCCGCGATCTCCTCGGGGGATCTCAGCTCCTTCAAGGCCTCGATGGTGGCCTTGACCATGTTATGGGGATTGTTCGATCCGATGCATTTGGTCAGCACGTTCTGAATCCCCGCCGCCTCCACCACGGCCCGCACTCCGCCGCCGGCGATGACCCCGGTCCCTTCCGATGCCGGCCGCAACATGACGTATCCAGCCCCAAACCTTCCGCTGACCTCGAACGGGATCGTTCCGTCCGTCACGGGGACCCGGATCAGGCTCTTCTTGGCCTGCTCCAGACCTTTNNTCCGGGACTTCGTTGGCCTTTCCCATTCCATAGCCTACAATCGAAGCCCGGTCACCCACAACCACCAGGGCATTAAAACTAAATCGGCGGCCGCCTTTGACGACCTTGGCCACCCGGCTGATATGAACCACCTTCTCCTTGAGTTCCAACCCGTGGGGATCAATTCGTTCCAAAGAAACCTCGTCTCTTGCGATCAAATTGTCAGACCGCCTTCTTTGGCCCCGTCTGCCACGGCCTTGACCCGCCCATGGAAGAGGAACCCGTTGCGGTCGAAAACGACACTGGTGATGTTTTTCTCTTTGCAGACCTTGGCCAACGCCAGGCCGATCTGCTTGGCCGCCTCGATGCCCTTGCTCTTCTTTAACGCGCCCCGCACCTCCTTGGAGAGGGTCGAAACCGACGCGAGCGTCACACCCTTCTCGTCGGAGATGACTTGAGCGTAAATGTGTTTGTTGCTGCGAAAGACGCAGAGGCGCGGTCGCTCAGGGGTGCCGCGCACCTTCTTTCGAACTCGCTTCTGGCGCCGTCCGCGCGCGATCTCTCTTTGATTGCTCAACATCTTTTTATCCCCGACTCTACGCCGATCCCGCCGAGCCCACCGCCTTTCCAGCCTTGCGCTTGATTACTTCCTCGCGGTACTTGACCCCCTTGCCCTTGTAGGGCTCGGGGGGCCTGAGACTCCGGATCGTGGCCGCCGTCTCGCCCAAAAGCTGCTTGTCGGCACTCTGTAGATTGATGACCGTTTGTCGCTCGATGGAAGCGCTGACTCCGGCCGGCAATGGAAAAACAACGGGATGGGAATAGCCTAGAGAGAGGTGCAATTCGCTCCCTTTGACTTCCGCCCGATAGCCGACTCCGTTGATTTCCAGCACGCGGATAAAGCCGCGGCTTACCCCTTCGACCATATTGGCGATCAGCTTGCGCGTGAGTCCGTGCAGGGCCCGGAGCTTTCTTTGGTCCGAGTTCCGCTCCACCTTAACCGCCTTCCCATCCACCTTGACCTTGACTCCGACGGGAATCGTCGTATGGAGTTTTCCTTTCGGTCCTTCCAGGCGAAGGGAGCGGTCTTCCAACGAAATCTTGACCCCGTCCGGAACCGATATCGGTAATTTTCCAATCCGTGACACCTAACACCTCACGCCGGCTCTACCACACCGAGCAGATGATTTCCCCCCCGACATTGGCCTTATGGGCCTCGCGATCTACGAGGATCCCCTTGGGGGTCGAGAGAACATTGATTCCGAGCCCCTTGCGAACGGGCGGGATTTCCTTCGCGGCGACATAGACTCTGCGGCTGGGGCGACTGATTCTCTGAATCCCCTCGATCACCGGCCTCTTCTCTTTGTCAAACTTCAACTGGATCACGAGCTGTTCGCCCCCACCCTCTTTGGCCCGAACCTTCTTCAAATCCTTCAGATAGCCCTCCTCGATCAGGACCCGGGCGATGTTTTCCTTGACGCGCGACCAGGGAAGCTCCACGCTCTCATGGCGCGCGCGGCAGCCATTGCGGATTCGCGTCAGCATGTCTGCGATGGGATCGGTCATACTCATCTTGCCCTCCAAAGACTCACCAGCTCGCCTTGATCAGACCCGGGATCTGCCCTTTGCGCGCGAACTCTCGCAGACAAATTCTGCACATGCGAAAGCGTCGATAAAAAGCCCGGGCCCGCCCGCAGACGGGACAGCGGTTGTACTGGCGCACTTTGAATTTATTGGGCCTTTCCGCCTTGATTCGAAGACACTTCTTGGCCAACGGAAATCTCCTCCATCTCTAGCCAGCGAAAGGCATCCCCAAGTGCTTGAGCAGCGCCTTGCCTTCCGCGTCTGTTTCTGCGCTCGTCACGATCGTCACGGTGAGCCCGCGCGCCTTATCCACCTTGTCGGCCTGGATTTCCGGAAAAATAATTTGTTCCCTCAGCCCCAGAGAGTAATTTCCACGACCGTCGAAGGCGCGATCCGAGACACCTCTAAAATCCCGAACCTGGGGCAGCGCCACGTGGATGAGCCGATCGAGAAACTCGTACATCCGCTCCCGACGCAGGGTAACCATGCATCCGATGGAAACCCCCTGGCGCAACTTAAAATTCGCAATGGCCTTTTTCGCCCGCGTGATCACCGGCTTTTGGCCCGTGATCGCCGTGAGCTCGGCGACCGCCGTATCGAGTGCCTTGATGTTCTGAATCGCCTCGCCGAGACCCACGTTCAGAGTAATCTTCTCCATCCGCGGCACCTGAAAAGAGTTCTTGTAGCCAAACTCCTTCATCATGGCCGGAACGACTTCCTCTTGGTATTTCTTCCTAAGCCGCGTTTCCATCCCTCTGATCCATGGCAAGGCAAAAATTAAAAACTCGACTCTTCTGATCTGCGATCTTCATCAATCCAAGGGATCGCCGCAACGCCGACAGACCCGGACCTTTTCCCCTTCGGCCAATACTTTGCGACCCACACGGACAGGGGCGTTACATTTGTCGCACATGATCATCAGGTTCGAGAAGGGAATCACGGCCTCCTTCTCGACGATGCCCCCGGGCTGCTGGGGCCCTCGGGGTCGGCTGTGACGCTTGACCATGTTGACCCTCTCGATGATCGCGCCCTTTTTTTTCGACACGATCCTCAGGACTTTCCCGGTCTTGCCTCGCTCCCGGCCCGTAATGACCATCACGCTGTCGTTTTTACGAATATGCACAAGCCTTTCCTCGACCCCAATACTTTGAAACGATTAGAGAACCTCGGGCGCAAGAGAAATAATCTTCATGAATTTCTTGGCCCTCAGTTCGCGCGCCACGGGGCCAAAAATCCGGGTTCCGATCGGCTCCCTCTGGTTATCGATCAGGACCGCCGAGTTATTATCGAACCGAATATAAGTCCCGTCCGGGCGCCCCATCTCTTTGGCGGTGCGAACGACCACGGCTTTCATCACGTCCCCTCTTTTGACCTTGGCGTTCGGGATCGCCTCTTTGACCGAAACCACGATCACATCCCCGATCGAGGCATACTTGCGCTTGCTACCTCCCAGAACCTTGATACATTGGACCTTCCGCGCCCCCGAATTGTCCGCCACGTCCAACACCGTTCTCATTTGAATCATGAATCAACCTCAGCATGAAAAGATGATCACGCAGGAGATGTCTCGGGGGCGACGGACTCTCCCGCTTCCGCGGCAACCGCCCGCTCTAGAATCCGACTCACTCGCCAACGCTTGTCTCGGCTCAAGGGACGAGACTCCACGATCACCACCTGATCGCCGACCCGGCATTCGTTCCTCTCATCATGGGCCTTCACTCGGGTGCGACGCTTCAGGTATTTCTTATATTTGGGATGCAGCACAATCCGCTCGACCGAGACCACGACCGTCTTTTGCATGCGGTTGCTGACGACCACGCCTCTCCGTTCCTTCCTAAGCCCCCGATTCATATCAACCTTCCCCGCCCCGGAGCTCTCTCTCCCTCAACAGGGTCTCCACTCGAGCCAGCTCTTTTTTGTTTTCCCGGATCTTCATCGGATTCTCCAGCCGGCCGGTCGACCGGCGCAATTGCAGATGAAAAATCTCCTCCCTCAGCTCGGCCCGCTTCTGCACGAGGTCCCCCGTGCTCATTTCGCGCAACTCTTTAGCTGGCATGCACGATCCCCCTGCGCTCGACAAATAGAGTGGGAATGGAAAGCTTGTGAGCGGCCAGGCGAAAGGCCTCGCGGGCCAAGCTCTCCTGCACCCCCTCCATCTCGAAAAGGATCCTGCCCGGCTTGATGACCGCCACCCACATTTCCGGCGAACCCTTGCCTTTTCCCATCCGCGTTTCGGCCGGCTTTTTCGTCAACGGCTTGTCGGGAAATATCCGGATCCAAATTTTCCCGCCCCGTTTGAGATAGCGCGTCAAAGCGACGCGCGCCGCCTCGATTTCCCGTGCGCTCAACCAGCCTCGGTCGACGGCCTTGAGACCATAGTCTCCGTAGGCTAATGTGCTGCCGCGCATGGCCATGCCCGCCCGTCTCCCCTTTTGCTGCTTGCGGTATTTGACTTTTTTTGGCTCGAGCATTTCGATAACCCGTCACGATCCGCGGCTCACCTTCGAGCCCTCGATCCCTTCGATTCTTGAACGGTCTTTAGGCCCCCAGCATCGCCTTCTGCTGCTCTTCTTCTTCGGTCAGGACCTCGCCGCGAAAGATCCAGACCTTGACCCCGATGACCCCGTAAGTCGTCCGGGCCTCGGCGAAGCCGTAGCTGATATCGGCGCGCAGCGTATGCAACGGCACCCGCCCTTCGCGGTACCATTCGGTCCGGGCGATCTCCGATCCGCCCAATCTTCCCGCGCATTGGATCTTGATCCCTTGAGCGCCCATCCGCATGGCGCGCGAGACGCTTTCTTTCATGGCGCGCCGAAATGCAACGCGCCGCTCCAACTGCAAAGCGACGTTTTCCCCCACCAGTTGAGCGTCCAGGTCGGGCCGCCGCACTTCGTGAATATTGAGATAGGCCTCCCGCTGGGTCAGGCGGCCGATTTCTTCCTTGAGCTTTTCGATCTCCGCCCCCTTCTTTCCGATCACGATGCCGGGCCGGGCCGTGTGGATATTGATCTTCGCCTTGTTCGCCGCTCTCTCGATCTCGATCCTGGAGATCCCTGCATGATAGAGACGGCTCTTGAGAAATTTCTTGACCTTAAAGTCCTCGTGAAGCAGCGTGGCGTAGTCCTGACGCGCGTACCATTTGGAGTCCCACGACTCGATGACGCCGACGCGAAAAATCTTCGGATGCGTTTTCTGACCCATAAGGACCTATCTCCTCTCGCCCATCTCGTCCAGAACGATTGTCAGATGACTCAAGCGCTTTCGAATGCGTGTCGCCCGGCCCTGGGCTCGAGGCATAAAACGTTTCCACATCCCCCCCTCATCGACCGTGGCCCGCTTGACGTAAAGACGATCGACATCGACGCTCTGCGTATTCTCGGCATTCGCCACCGCCGCGCGCACGGTCTTTGCCACGATCCCCGACGAACGTTTGGGAACGAATCGCAAAATATTGAGAGCCTCTTCGACGCCCTTGCCGCGAATCTGGTCCACGACCAATCTCATCTTCCGAGGAGAGATCCGGACAAACTTGGTAACGGCACTTGCTTCCATACGTCCTATGACCCGATCCTGTCTATCTAGCTAACCCCTGACCCTCGCTGCCGAAGCGGACTAACCCCCCGTCTTCGGCGCCCCAGCCGCCGGGGCCGGTGCTTTGGGCGCGGCCCCCGGCTGCGCGGCCGCTACCGCTGGGCCGGGGACGGCAACCGTCTCTTTGGCCTCCGCCTTGCGATCTCCCGAGTGCACATAAAAAGTCCGCGTGGGGGCAAACTCCCCGAGCTTGTGGCCCACCATATTCTCGGTGACAAAGACCGGGATGAATTTCCGCCCGTTATGAACACCGATCGTATGGCCCACCATATCCGGGGTCACGGTCGACCGGCGCGACCAGGTCCGCACGACCCGCTTGTCTCGGCTCTTGTTCATCGCCTCGATCTTGCGCAATAAGTGCTCGTCGACAAAAGGTCCCTTTTTGATCGAACGCGCCATCGCAGTTAGGCCTTTCTCCGCTTCACGATATATTTATCCGAAGTGCGGCTCTTTCGCGTCTTGTACCCCTTGGTCGGCTTTCCCCAGGGGGTCATGGGATGGTTGCCCTTGGAGCGGCCCTCACCCCCGCCATGGGGATGGTCCACTGGGTTCTTGGCGATCCCTCGCGTCGCGGGACGCCATCCCAACCAGCGCATCCGGCCAGCCTTGCCGAACGACATATTTTCTTGCTCGAGGTTGCCCACTTGACCCACCGTCGCACGACACTCCGCGCGCACATAGCGAAGCTCGCCTGAGGGTAGCTTCAGAAGCGCATAGTCCCCTTCTTTGGCCATGAGCTGGGCACCCGCCCCCGCGCTACGGACCAGCTGCCCTCCCTTACCGATCTTGAGCTCTATGTTGTGAACCACAGTGCCGACGGGGATAAATTTCAATGGGAGGGAATTCCCAGGCTGGATATCGACGCCGTCTTCCCCGGCCATGATAGTGTGCCCCACCGCGAGCCGGTCGGGCGCGAGGATGTAGCGCCGCTCTCCGTCCGCATAACAAAGCAGCGCGATCCGAGCGGATCGATTGGGATCATACTCGATCGACTCCACCTTCGCCGGAATATTTTTCTTGTCGCGCTTGAAATCAATGACGCGATAATTTCGCTTGTGGCCGCCCCCGCGGTGATCGCTTGTGATGCGACCGGTATTGTTCCGCCCCCCGCTGCGTTTCACCGGACGGACCAAACCCTTATGGGGCTTCGTCTTCGTGACCTCGTCGAAGGTCAAACCGGTACGAAATCGGATTCCCGGCGATGTCGGCTGATAGTTCTTAATGGCCATCGCTGACTCTCTCTCTACGCCCCGCCAAAAAAGTCAATCTTGTCTCCCTCTCTCAGGGTGACGTAGGCCTTTTTCCACTGCGGCCTGCGCCCGATGTTTCGACCCACGCGGCGGAATTTTCCCAGAAACCGCGCCATCCTGACCTTCTCAACTTTCACCTTAAAAAGCGCTTCGACGGCCTTTTTGACCTCTATCTTGTTGGCATCCGGCCGAACCTTGAACAGGACTTGCTGAGTCGTCTCGGCCAGAAGAGACCCCTTTTCGGTCACCAAGGCTCCCTGAATGATCTCGTGGGGTCCCCTCATGCTGCCAGCCTCTCTTCGAGGAGCTTGAGCGCTTCCTCGGTCAAGATGAGATGTTCGTAGCGCACGAGATCGTAAACATTGATCCCTTCGACCCGAAGCACCTTGACCCGAGGCAGGTTCCGCGCCGAGCGCTCGATTTTATCGTCGGCCTGGGAAATCACAATCAAAGCGCTCTGAACCTGCAAATCCTGCAAAACCTTGACCATCTGCTTGGTCTTGGCCTCCTCCAGCTCCAGCTTGTCTACCACGATGATCTTCCCGTCCTGGTTCTTCGAGCTCAAGGCCGAAAGGAGGGCCTGGCGGCGGGCCTGACGCGGGAGGCGAGAGGTGTAGTCTTTGGCCTGAGGACCGAAAATGGTCCCCCCGCCGACCCATAGCGGCGAGCGAATACTCCCGGCCCGCGCACGCCCCGTGCCCTTCTGACGCCAGGGCTTCTTGCCCCCTCCCCGCACAAACCCCTTCGTCTTTGTCGCCGCCGTCCCGGCCCGGCGGTTCCTGAGCTGCATCACCACCGCCTGATGCAACAGGTGGGGGCGGCTCTTGACGCCGAAGATCTCTGCCTTGAGGGGCGGGTGAATCACGTTAACTTCCATGTCTACTTATTCCCTTTGACCGTGGGTCGAATCAGAAGCGTTCCCCGCTTGGCGCCCGGGACCGCCCCCTTGACCAAGAGCAAATTCTCGTCGGGCCGGATGGCAATCACTTCCAGGTTCTGCACGGCGATCGGCTCATTGCCCCACTGACCGGCCATTCTCTTTCCCTTGAAGACCCGCCCTGGAAAAGAGCGATTGCCGATCGAACCACCATGGCGAAAATATTCGTGCGTGCCGTGGGAAGCGGGAAAGCCCCCGAATCCCCAGCGCTTGATCACCCCGGTGAATCCTCTTCCTTTGGAGGTCCCGGAGATATCGACGCGGTCTCCGACTTTGAAGAGGTCGGCAACTTTGATCTCTTGACCGACCTCGTACCCCGAGACATCTTCGAGCCGGAATTCGCGCAAGACCTGAAAGGCGCCTTTGCCCGCCTTTCCCATATGGCCCTGCCCCGGCTTGTTGACTCTCTGGCTCTTCTTGGAGCCGAATCCCAGCTGAAGCGCGTTATAGCCGTCCTTGGCGCTCTCTTTTTTTTGCACGACAACGCACGGACCCGTCTCGATGACGGTAACCGGAACGACGTTCCCGTCGGAGCCGAATAGCTGCGTCATGCCGATCTTTTTTCCAATAAGACCCTTCATGGGTTGCCCACCTCACACCCCGAGTCAATGCAAGATGGAAAAATGAAGTCGCATTTTGAGTTTTGCCATTGGCCTTTTGAATTCAGCAACGTCATTGCAACTTGATCTCCACATCCACGCCCGCCGCGATATCCAGCTTGCCGAGCGCGTCGATGGTTTGCTGCGTGGGCTCCAGGATGTCGAGCAGCCGCTTGTGGGTGCGAATCTCGAACTGCTCCCGGGACTTCTTGTCGACATGGGGCGAGCGGTTGACGGTGAAGCGTTCGATCCGAGTGGGCAGGGGAATGGGTCCCGCGACCCGACCTCCGGTCCGCTTCACGGTCTCTACGATCTCGCCGACCGACTGGTCCAAAACCCGGTGGTCATACGCCTTCAGCCGAATACGGATCTTCTCATTCATAATGAACTCGACTCATGTTGCTACAATCCAACGGCCTTGGCGCTGATCTCCTCCGAGATCGTCGCCGGCACCGGTTCGTAGTGGGAAAATTGCATGGTATAGGTCGCCCGGCCCTGAGTCATCGACCGCAAATCCGTGGCATAGCCGAACATTTGCGCCAGCGGGACATGAGCTTCGATAACCTGTGCGGCCGGCCGGGAATCCATACCCAAAACCTTGCCTCGACGCGAGCTGATATCCCCGATGACATCACCCATGAACTCTTCGGGCACCACCACTTCCACGGCCATGATCGGCTCAAGGAGAATCGGGCTTGCCTTGCTCACCGCATCCTTGAAGGCCATGGAGCCCGCGATCTTGAAGGCGATCTCCGAGGAGTCGACGTCGTGATAACTCCCGTCTAAAAGGCTGACCTTGACATCCACGATTGGATAACCTGCCAGCGAGCCGCTCTCCATCGCCTCCCGCACCCCTTTTTCTACGGCCGGGATGTATTCTCGGGGGATGGTCCCTCCTTTGATGGCGTCAACGAACTCAAATCCGCTCCCGGGGCCTTGCGGCTCCACTCTGAGGACGACATCCCCGTATTGTCCGCGACCTCCGGTTTGGCGAATAAACTTGCCCCTTTGCTCCACCGCTTTGCGGATCGTCTCCTTGTAGGCCACCTGGGGCTTGCC
>JABAOD010005927.1_pt1 | contig 10504 bp, 10 predicted proteins | sample 7062151 | NCBI WGS metagenome assembly JABAOD01 (sample SAMN14538626, study PRJNA623070) | marine sediment metagenome | biome: marine biome [ENVO:00000428]; feature: marine pelagic biome [ENVO:01000023]; material: deep marine sediment [ENVO:00002113] | place: India: Gulf of Khambhat ...
GGCGCAGGCGGGGCTCGCCAGTCGTCTTGCGTTGACACCGGCGAGCCTTTAGGGAGTGATAAATGGGGGTCTTAACGGCCTTTGAACACCGGTTTTTCTTTTGCCAGAAAGGCGCGCACGCCTTCCTTGTAATCCTCGGAGTCGCACAACGCGTAACCCTCGTCGATCTCTTCTTGTGTCAACGGTGTAGGATCTGTGAGGCGCCGGGCAAATTTCTTGTTGGTACGCGCCGCGAGCGGTGCGCCCCGAGCGATGCGCTGGGCGGTCGCAATGACTTCTTCCTCGAGCCCGTCATCCGGCACCACGCGACTAAGCAAGCCACGGCGCTCGGCCTCGCGTGCATCAAGGATCCGTCCCTCCAGCAGGATTTCCAGCATCAAGGCACGACCGACCACCTGCTGCACCAGCTTCATCTCGGGATAGGCGAGCGCGTGCCCCAGGCGGTTGATAGGCACACCGAACTTCCCTGACTCGCCACTGATCCTGAGGTCACAGGCACAGGCAATCTCCATGCCGCCACCGGTGCAGGCGCCGTGGATCATGGCGATCGTCGGGTGCAAACAGTCATGCACGGCATATATTCCCTCGGTCACCGCCTCATGATAACGCTTCGCCTGCGCCGCCGTGGCGCGTTCGCGCTCGAACTCGGAGATATCGGCGCCGGCAGCAAAGGCCTCTGTCCCCGCACCGCGCAGCACAACACAACGCAGGCTCTCGTCCGCCGACAGCGCCCGCATCGTTCCAGCCAAGTCGTGCCACGCCCCCCGCGTGAGGGCGTTACGCTTGGCAGGATTATTGATGGCAACGGTGGCGATAACTCCATCACGCGCCGTGGTAATCAAATCGGACATGCTGTGTCTCTTGCAGCTTAACAGCCGAGCTTACCCGCCAGATCGATGAAGTCACTGGCGATCACATCGAAATCGTGCTCGGCCTTGAGATCGTTACTCTGGTCCGGGCCGTACTCCGTAGGCCGTGCGACAAATGCCGTGCAATAACCGCACTCACTAGCCGCCACCAAATCGTGGTTATGTGCCGCAACCAGCATGCACTGCTGCGGGGCGAGACCGAGAAAGTCAGCCGTCATCAAATAGGATTCCGGCTGTGGTTTGTAATGGCGTGCAGGCTCCGCCCCTAGCACTGCATCCCAGGGCAAGCCCGCGCGTTTAGCCATGTTAACCAGCAACGCCACATTGCCATTGGACAGAGTCGCTAAGATGTACTTACCCCGCAGGCGTGTCAGCCCCGCGACCGCATCCGGCCACGGGTCGAGCCGATGCCAGGCATGGCTGAAATCTTCAATCTCCTCATCGCTCAGTCCCTCGATGCGATACTCCGCCAGCAGTTGTTCCAGGGTTTCCCGGTGCAGATCGTCGAGCTTCGTCCAGGGTCGCTTCCCTTCCCGCACCTTGGACATCGCCGGTTGATACAACCCCCGCCAGGCATCGACAAAGCTTTCCCAATCGACATCGATACCCTTGCGTTCACCCAGTTCTCGGCCTTCACGAATGATGCTCGTGCGCCAATCCACAACGGTACCGAACACGTCGAACGTAAGCGCTTTTACTCGCGATAGATCCGACATAACCAATCCTATGCCGCATTAAGCACGCGAATCGGCTCGCCCTTCAGCCAGGCCTTGACGTCCTCGAGGGCTTCCCCGTAAGCAAGCTCATAGGTCTCCCGAATCACATAAGCAGTGTGGCCGGTCAACACGGCGTTGTCGCACTTGCGCAGCGGGTGATCCGGCGGCAGCGGCTCAACATCGTAGACGTCGATGCCAGCGCCGGCGATCTTGTGTCCTTGCAGTGCCTCAAGTAGCGCTGCTTCCTCGACGATGGGGCCACGCGAAGTGTTGACCAGATAGGCAGTGGGTTTCATTAGCGCGAACTCGCGCTTGCCGATCAATCCGCGCGTGCGATCGCTTAACAGCACATGAATGGTCACCACATCAGATTGAGCTAGCAACTCGTCCTTCTCCACACGGGTAGCGCCGCATTCGCGCGCGCGCTCCTCCGTCAAGTTCTGGCTCCAGGCAATGACGTTCATACCGAAGCCGACACCGATCTTTGCCACCTGTGACCCGAGCTTACCGAGTCCGATGACACCCAAGGTCTTCCCGCGGACTCCTTCGATAATGCCAGACTGCCACCCGCCTGCGTGCATGTTCTGATTTTCTTCGGGAATCTTCTTCAGCAGTGCGAGGATTAAGGCCCAGGTATGCTCGAAGGCCGGATACGGTAGCAGTGCAGTGCCACACACTGGCACGCCCTGCTTGCGCGCGGCCTCCATATCGATGGCCAAATTACGCATACCGGTGGTGACGAGCATCTTCAGTCTTGGTAACTTCTGCAACAGCGATGCTGGAAACGGTGTACGTTCGCGCATTGCAACGATGATATCGAAATCTGCTAATGCTTGGGCTACTGCGTCCTCACCTTTGATGTGATCATGAAACACGCTGATGTCGACCTCGCCCGCAAGGCTCTCCCAGTCGGTGGCGTCCAAGGCAACATGCTGGTAGTCATCGAGAATCGCAAGGCGCGCCGTCATTTTCGTTTTACCCTCCGAACCCAAAAGAAAGCGCAACTATTACACAGGCACCCTGCGTGCGCAATTTTGCGGGTACCGCACCGCACTCGCGCGTCCATACTGGCTCGGGGTATGCTAAGGGCGCCGTGGTTTAACAATGCATCTCTTGGAGACCCTCGCGTGACTTCAACGAACGCCGATAACAAGACCCTGGCCGATGCAGCATCCTTGCACGGACTAGGGATTCAGGTTCTTACAAGCAACGGCGTCAACGAAAAGCTTGCCGCCATCGTCACGGATGTGCTGGTGGAAGCGGATCGGCGCGGCATCGCTTCCCACGGCTTCACGAGATTGCAAAGCTACGTCGAGCGCGTGCGCCGTGGTTTGCTCGATCCCAACGCCGAGCCCGAAATTGTGAAGGACGGCGAAACTATCGTGCTGATGGACGGCCGTAACGGTTTCGGTGCCGTCGCCGGCGTCGAGGCCACGCAGCTGGCCCTCGCGCGCGCGACCCGCCATGGATTGTGCTGGGTGACGGTGCGCAACAGCAATCACTTCGGCATCGCCGGCTACTACGCGCAGATGCTGGCGCAGCGTGGTCTCGCCGGCATCGTGTTCTCCAATGCCTCACCAGCGGTGGCCGCCTACGGCGGCAAGCGCGCAACACTTGGCACCAACCCGCTCGCCATTGCGGTCCCCTCGGGGCGGGACCCGATCGTGCTGGACATGGCGACGACGGTGATCGCCCGCGGCAAGATCCGCAGGGCCAAGGCGGAGAATCGTTCCATTCCTCTGGGTCTCGCGCTAGACGCGGACGGCAAGCCGACGACCGACCCGGCGGCGGCGTTAGCGGGTACATTGGCATCGTTGGGTGGCTATAAGGGTTATGGTTTGGCCGTCATGATCGAGCTGCTTTCGGGCGTGCTCTCAGGTGGCCGCTATCTGACCGAGGTGAAACAGGTCACGGACCTGACGGGCACCGCCGGCACCTGCTTCACTATCATCGCCGCTGACATCGGCCGCGTTTGCGATTCGGAAAACTATAAACAACGGGTCGATCGATTTAGCTCTATCATCCGCCAATCCGGGGACGAAGGCGCCGAGATTTATCTTCCCGGCGAGATCGAGAACCGGCGTGCGCACGAGGCCGAGAAGAATGGTATCGCTATACCTGCAGACGTGCTTGAGGCGATCAAGGCCTTGTCTTCCTGAAGCGTCTCGGGCATCAGGCTTGGCGGTGGGAGTGCTGGATGAGTGACACAGACCGTAGGGTGCTAATTGTCAGCTTTGACGCCTTACGTCCGGATATGGTAACGCCGGCGCTGATGCCGAATCTGACCGCCTTCGCCGCGGACGGTGTGTGCTTCGCGCACAGCCGCGCGACTTTTCCCACGGAAACGCGGGTCAACCAGGCCTCACTAGTTACCGGCTGTTACCCTACCCGCCACGGTATCGTCGGCAACAAATTTCTCGAGCCGCTCGCATCGCCGGGCAAGCTGTTCAACACTGGCGATGAGACTCAACTCGCCGAAGGCGACCGCAGGCTCAAGGGTCGGCTCGTCGACGTACCGGTCCTAGGCGAGATCCTAGCGCAGCATGGCATGCAGCTGGCGGTCGTCAGTGCCGGGACGCCTGGCGGCACGCGCATGCTGCATCACAAGGCCGAACAGCTCGGCGGTTTCCGCCTCGCGCTCCATCGCCCCGATGCCTCAGTGCCCGCCGATCGCATTCAGGCCCTGATCGACCTGATTGGGCCGATCCCGGCGCATGAGGTGCCGACCTTGAGCTGGCTCACATACACCACCGATGCCTATCTGAATTACATCGAACCGCAAATTAATCCCGAAGTTTGCATTCTCTGGTTTTGCGAACCTGACAACAGCCAACACTACCGCGGCATTGGCAGCGAAGCCAGTCTGGCGGCGATTCGGCATGCCGACGCTGAATTTGGCCGCATATTGCGCTGGCGCGAGCAATCCCACGTGGGTGAACGTCTGCAGATCATTACCATGTCGGATCACGGCCAGCTCACGCTCACCGGTGACGCCGTCGACGTCGCCACAGGACTGGCGAAAGCCGGATTTGCCGTCGGTGAAACGCTCGCCGATGGAGCTGATGTGGCACTTGCCTTGGCCAGTGCCGGCGGCATCTATGTACGTGACCGTGACCCGGATCTCACGCAGGCCATCGTCGCCTGGCTGCAGACACAGCCTTGGTGCGGACCGACGTTTACGCGCGAGGGCAAGAACACGCTCCCGCACGCTCTGGTCGGCATCGAGCATCGCCGGGCACCGGATATCGGACTGGTATTGCGTAACGACGATGGCCTCAATGCTTACGGCATCGCCGGTTGCTGTCGCCACGATCAAAACTCCTATCCGCCCGGCGGCGGCCTGCATGGAGGCTTGCATGCGCTTGAGCTAAATAGCTGGCGTGCTGCTGGCGGGGACGCGTTTCGCAGCGCATACACATCGTCGGTGCCAATGGGGATAATCGACATTCTGCCGACAGTGCTGGCTGTACTGGGAGTACCCGTTCCCGACCACGTACAGGGACGCGTCTTGCATGAGGCATTGGCCGGCAATGAGCGCGCGGTACTGGCTAAGGTATCGGCGCAAACCTTTAGCACCCAAGGCCGAAATCAATACCGGGCGCATCTGACGCTAAGCTATGTGGGGCAGACTTATTATCTTGAGCGTGGCTGGGTGGACTGATAGCGACGATAAAGCCTGTGGCGCACGCGAAGGCGAGGAGGATACGGTGACAATCAAGATCGAACCCTTGGACGGCCCGCTCGGTGCGAGGATCCTCGGCCTTGACACAGGCAAGCCGCTCACGGATACGGTTTTTCAACAGGTCGAGCAGGTCATGCTGGACCATATCGCTATCGTGATTCCCGAGCTCGAAGAGAATGTCACCTGGCTGCGGGATTTTGGGCGTCGCTTCGGACCGCTGGTACCGCACGTGCTTGACCAATACCACCACCCGGAAACCTTCGAGGTGTCGGTCATCGCGCGCAACATGGATACTCCTGAATCGCGCCATACGGTGAAGCCGGCCGGTGCCTTCTGGCACTCCGATTTGAGCTACGAGAAGCACCCCTCCGACGCCATTTTTCTTTATGCGACCCACCTGCCTCGCAGCGGTGGCGACACCTTAGTAGCCAACATGTACTTGGCCTACCAACGCCTGGCGAAGAAAACGAAACAGCGAATCACGGGACTCACGGCCACGCATCGCTGGGGCTGGAATACAGGTGGTGCCACGCCGACGCTCAATGAACACCAACAGGCCACCCATCCTGACGTGGTACACCCCGTGGTTCGAGAGCATCCGCGCACGGGCCGCAAGGTCCTGTACGTCAGTCCCGGCTACACCGTCAAGATCAACGGCGTCAGCGAGAACGAGAGCGAGGCGCTGTTGGCGGAGCTCTTTGAGCACGCCCTCAGCCCGGATATTCAGTACCGCCACAAATGGTCGCCTCATATGCTGCTGGGCCTCGACAACCGTGCGTCCATGCACTGTGCGGTCGACGACTACACGGAGCCCAGACGAATGCTCAGGATGATTGTTGGCTGTACGAACAAGACGGGTCTCGTGAACAGCACAATTTAGTCGCAGCCGTGAATAAACAAAAAACGGGATGGTTCGCGAAAGAAGTAAACAGAAATCGTACGAGAAAACTGAAGTTGCACCGCTAAGTTTCGAAGTCGTAGCGCCGTTTTTTGCGTCTCGGACATTGTCATTCACCGCAATAGAACTTGTAAAAATAATTGCAATCTGCAGCAATCTCATCTAAATTTACGCTATTTAGAACCCGGTAAATGACTATTGATCGCGCGCACGAGCCATTTAAAGTCGGTTGAACGTTTGCACAGTCATGAAAAGACAGCCGTTGGCTGTCTTTTCTTTTTTGCAAGCAGTAGTCCAGGGCGTGATGCCCTTTGTCATTAAGCCTCTAACCACGACATTTTAAGGAGTAAACTATGGCGAAGAAGCGCAGGAAAGCAGCTAAGTCAGCCGCGCAGAAACGGGCCGAGGCCATCATCAAGAAGGCCCAGGCCCGGGCGAAGAAGGAAGCCAAACGCCTCAGGACGAAGGCCATGCGTGAGATCAAGCGCCTCAAGGCCAAGGCCGCACGCGACATCAAGAAGATGAAGGCCAAGGCGGCAGGGGGCAAAAAGAAAAGAAGAAAGGCGAGAAGGAAAAAATAAATCCCGACGCCAAATGGAAGCCGCCCGCCAGATTAGCTTCTAGTCTGGCGGGCGGCCTTCCAACGGGCAAGCTGACATGCTCTGTCCGTGAGAAAAGACAGCCGCTGGCTGTCTTTTCTTTGCGTGGCAGTCAGTGGTGATCGCGAACAAAGCGGTAGATCTCGGTGAAATCCGCACCGGGAGATGCGTCGACAAAACGGCCCCACACACCAACGCACGCGGTCGCCATGTCCTCAGGCGTGCACGCCGTTCGCACGCCCTGCACGTACAAACGTAGATCTTTCATATAAAGCGTACTCAGAAATCCCGCATCATAAGTCTCCGTCAGGATACGATTGGGGAATTTGTCCGACGTGGCGGTGTTGCGCCCCGTCGAGACGTTGAGCACATCAAGCATGGTCTTCATCTCGAGCCCTTGCGACAACCCGAAGCAGATGGCCTCGCTCGTGCCCACCATCGCTAGCCCCGACAGAAAATTGTTCGCAAGCTTCATGGCCTGACCTTGGCCCGGCTGCGTACCCACATGGAAAGGGTTCTTAGACATCGCCTTAAGCATCGGTAACAATCGTTTATAGCTCTGTGCCGAGCCGGCAAACATGGTCGAGATTGTCGCCGCAGCAGCGCCGGCGACGCCGCCGGACACCGGCGCGTCGATGTATTCCACCCCGGCGGCTGCCAACGCCTGCGCGATCTTGTGCGCAGCCTCTACGCCGATGGTGGACGTGTCGACAACGCAGCCGGTGAGGCGATTCTCGGCGCTGACGATTTCGTCGGCCACGCTAGCGCTGGCTGTGCCGTCGGGCAGACTCAAGAAAACCGTACGCACGCGCTTTGCCACATCGCCCGCGCTCGCTGCCACGTGCGCACCGGGCGGGGCGCGTTCTTCTGTACCGGCAGCGTCAAACACCACCAGATCGTGGCCGGCTTTCGCCAGATTGGTGGCCATGTGCCTGCCCATGTTTCCAAGGCCGATGAATCCTATGGGTCCTTGAGATGCCACGATTCGCTCCCCCTTTGTTGCAGATGCATGTGACGTTGACGCGCGCTGGCAGGCCGCTTCTCAGCAGCGTGCTATATGATTCCCCGACCACGTAAGGCGTCGAGCTCGGCGTCGCTCAAGCCCAGCCAGCCGCCAAGAATCTCCCTGTTATGGGCCCCGATCTCCGGTCCGGGCCAGTCGGTGGCGCCCGGGGTTTCGCTCAGCATGGGAATGATGGCGGGAATCTTCAGCGCCCGCCCCTGCACTTCGACCTCCTGGAACAGGCCGCGCGCAGCGAAATGAGGATCTCGCATCATGTCCGCTGCGCTGTAGATCGGGCCCGATGGCACTGCCGCTTCGGCGAGCTGGTCCAACACCGCGCTCGCGTCCAGCGTGCGGGTCCAGGCCGTAATCGCCTCGTCGATCTCCCGCTCATGCGCGACGCGACCTGTGTTGTTGGCAAAGCGAGGGTCGTCTGCCATGTCGGGCCGCCCGGCCGCACGCATGAGGCGCTGAAAAATGGAATCAGCGTTGCCGCCGATGACGACATACTTACCATCCCGGCACAAGTATGTATTCGTGGGCACGATGCCAGTAAGCGTCGAGCCCGAGGGCTCGCGTACCACGCCGGCACCGTCATACTCCGGCACCACCGATTCCAGCATATTGAACACGGCCTCGTAGATCGCTACGTCGACCACCTGCCCGGTGCCGCCTGAGACACGACCGCGCTGGAGCAATGCCAACAAGATGCCGAGCGCGGCCTGCAATCCGGCCAGGGTGTCCCCCATGCTCAGGTTTGGGCGTACCGGCGGCCTGTCAGGAAAGCCGTTCAGGTAGCGGAAACCGCCGATACCTTCGCATACCGACGCAAAGCCAGGGCGCGATGCATACGGTCCATCTTGTCCGTAGCCGGAAATCCGCGCATAGACTAGGCCTGGGTTCGCCGCCTTCAGCTCCTCCGGCCCTAGATCCCATTTCTCCATCGTTCCGGGGCGAAAGTTCTCGATCAGCACGTCGGCCTTCTCCGCCAAGCGGCGTGCCAATTGTCGGCCTTCAGTACTGCGAAGATCGAGTGTCACCGATTTCTTGTTGCGACCGAGGCTGTACCACCACCACGAGGTGCCGTGCTCATCCAGTACCCGCCACACCCGCAGTGGATCGCCCGTGCCGGGCGGCTCCACTTTGATGACCTCGGCACCGAAGTAGGCGAGAATGCAGCCCGCGAAGGGTCCGGCGATCAGTTGTCCCAACTCGAGCACCTGGATCCCGTCCAGCGGTCTTGGAGCCGATTGGGTGTCGCTCATAGGTGCCAGCATCCGTCAACGTTCTGAGCGGCCATTTTAGTGAGCCCGCTCACTTTGGGCCACTGCGTGCGAAAAGGTTACGATAGGTCTTGACCATAGCGAAGCATCCGATGAACGCTCCCGGCAGCAGAACGACTATGCGCTGGCCTGAACGGGTCACGATCATGGACGTGGGTCCGCGCGACGGCCTGCAAAACGAGCCCTATCTGCTGGCGACGGACCAGAAAATTCGCTTAATCGAGGGGCTCGTGGCTGCCGGTCTCGAGTGGATCCAAGCCACATCGTTTGTGCATCCAAAGGCGGTGCCGCAAATGGCCGATGCGGCGCAGGTCGCCGCAGGCCTGCCGCCGGGCGACGGTGTGCGTTACTTTGCGCTTATTCCCAATGACAAGGGCTACGAGCGCGCCTTGGCCTCCGGACTCAAGCACATCAGCCTCGTGCTAGGCGCCACCGAGACGATGAATCAGAAAAACCTCAACATGTCGGTAGCCGAGAGCATGGCGATCGCCGGACGGTTGCTGAAACGCGCCCACAGCGATGGCGTGACGGTGCGCGTCGACGTGTCGGTGGCCTTTGTCTGTGCGTATGAAGGCGTCGTTGATCCACAGTCAGTCGTTCAGCAGACCGCAGAGCTTTTCGCCTTGGGTGCAAACCAGGTCTGTCTTTGCGATACCACCGGGCGCGCGGATCCTCGACAGGTGGCGTATTTATTTGATCAGGTACGGCGCGCCCACGGCAGCGAACGTCTTGCCGGACACTTCCATAACACCTACGGCATGGCGCTCGCCAACACGCTCGCCGCCATGCAGCAGGGGATCGGGTTTTTCGACACCTCAGTTGGCGGTCTGGGGGGCTGCCCGTACTCTCCGGGCGCGAGCGGCAATACGCCTACCGAAGACCTGGTTCATATGCTCGAGCGCATGGGCATAGAAACGGGGATCGATTTAGAGAGGCTCTGCGATGCCTGCGAATTGGTCAGGGAGTTTTCTGGGAAGATACCACCCAGCGCGTACTATCGCGCGACACGGATCAAGAGCGCAGCTAAAGTGAGTGCTAACGAGGCCTAGTCGCGCCGCAGTTTCGGATCGAGTACGTCGCGCATGGCGTCGCCGAACAGATTGAATCCGAATACGGCTAAAGAGATGGCGATTCCCGGAAAGATCGACACCCACGGGGCGCTCTCGAGAAACTCTTCGGCGCCACCTTTGAGCATCAAGCCCCACGCCGGTGTGGGATCTTGCACACCCATGCCGAGGTAGGACAAAACCGCTTCGAGCAGTATCGCCTGGCCGACAAAGGCCGACAGCATGATCAGGTACGGCGCCATGACGTTAGGCACCATGTGGCGCAGGATGATGCGCGCGTCACTGAAGCCGAGCGCACGCGCCGCATCGACATAGGGGATCTCCCGGATTGCCAACGCGCTCGAGCGCACCACGCGTGCGCACTGGGGAATGAACGGGATGGTGATG
>JABAOD010020268.1_pt4 | contig 10501 bp, 12 predicted proteins | sample 7062151 | NCBI WGS metagenome assembly JABAOD01 (sample SAMN14538626, study PRJNA623070) | marine sediment metagenome | biome: marine biome [ENVO:00000428]; feature: marine pelagic biome [ENVO:01000023]; material: deep marine sediment [ENVO:00002113] | place: India: Gulf of Khambhat ...
CGGGCATCGGGCATCGGGCATCGGGCATCACCCGGTCAGGCTGCCCGTGGCTGCTGCTCGGCGACGAGCCGCTCCATTCCTCCTCCATCCCGTGCCAGGCTGGCTCCGAGCACCACCAGAGTGCGCCCTATCCGTTCCCGTATCGCGGGCCCTCGGGCCGGTGGAGTCCAACGGTCGGCGGCTTCGGTCACCAACCGCTCGGTCTCCTGCATCCGACTTCGGGCGTAGCCATTGCTGAGGAACTGCTGCATGTCAGTCTCCTTCCAAGTACTGCGTGACCAAACCAACCGCATCGGGCAGCAGGTCCGCTCTGAGTTCGTATCGCATTTCGTCTTTGTGATCGCCCTCCATCACGGCCCTCACGAGACCGGCGGCCCGCAGGGTCCGCAGGTGGTGATGGGTCGTGGATTTGGCCAGTTCCAGGTATTCCGCGAGTTCGGCCAGCCCGGCCGCACCATCACCGAGTCGGCGCAAGAGGCGCAGCCGACGCTCGTCGCCGAGAGCCTTGAACATCTGCACCATCCAGGACGGGGGCGTGTTGCTGTCGGCATTCGCCGCTTCATCGGACATCGGATACACGAAGTACTGGGTATCCCCGAAGCCGAACATCAAATTCCAAGGCCGGATCAGCAAGCTGGGAATGAGGACGATTCGGCGAACGCCGGGCTCGGGCCGGTACGCGATGCCGTTCGTGACCGTCTCGATCAGCTGGTCGAGCGGCATCCGCCGCGACAGGAACCGGGTGAGGTCTGCATCGTGAGTCAGCATCGGGGCCAGCTCCGACAGTGACTCCCCCATCGCCGCATCGGTCCGGCGGAGAACACCAACGATCCGGTCCTGGTCGGCCTCCGGATCACCGAGCTCCAGATGCAGCTTCTCGCAAGAACCATCGCACTCGTCTGCCGTGTGAGCCTCGAGCGAGCGCTGCAGCATGACCGGGTCCAGGCCCGCCACATACTCGGCGAGCTCTCCCAGCGAACCAGCCCTTGACGCGCTGATATGGGGCACCAGGAAGCTCCATCGTTGGGCGTGCTGGGCCGCCATCCAGGCTCGATCGTCAGCCGCCAGCGCGTGGTCTACGAGAGCTCGAATNNCTTGGGCTTCCACAACCGCGGCCCAGCACGCCACCACGCCATCGAAGGCCGGGGAGGACACGACCGACACCTCAATGGGCTGTGGATCGGGGAGTTCGTTGCGGAGAAGCGTCATATCATTGCTTTCGTATGATTCGATATATGTCGAATGATATCACGTCAATCGTTCGCCAGCAAGCCCTTTCGTAGGATATGAAACGGCTGTCGGCCGACATCGGACATCGGACATCGGACATCGGAGTGCACCGGCGTGCCCCGCACGAGCGCCACAACCGATCAGGTNNACGGCTGTCGGCTCAGACATCAGACATCAGCATCGAAGTGAACCGACGTGCGCCGCACGAGCGCCGCAACCGATCAGGTCGCTGCTTCGGCGATGCTCTCGGACAGGCTGGGATGCACCATGAGGGTGTCCATGAGCACACCCACCTCGAGATTGCCCTGGACCGCCAATGCGAGAATCCCGATCAGTTCCGAGGCGCGATGTCCAACGATCGTGCCGCCCAACACCTCGTGGGTGGCCGGATTCGAATAGACCTTCACGAAGCCCCGTGTTTGAGCCTGGATCACTGACCGCGAGTTGGCGGCGAAGGGGACCTTGGTCACCCGCACCCGCCTTCCGGCGGCAGTGAGATCTGCCTCCTCCAAGCCCACAGAGGCGATCTCAGGCTCGGTGAAGATCGCTTGGGCGACGTTCGAGTAGTCGATGGCCGTCACGGGATGGCCCATGGCGTGCGCAGCGATCTTGCGCCCCTGCATCGTGGCCACCGACGACAGTGGCATCTGTCCGGTCACGTCGCCGGCGGCGTAGATGTGGGGAACCGATGTCCGCTGCCACTCGTCCACTGTGATGAACCCATTGTCGATCTCCACGCCGATCGACTCCAGCCCTATCCCGTCGCTGAGCGGAACTGCTCCGATGGCCAGGAGAGCGTGGCTCCCCTCCACGGAGCGACCGTCCTCCACGTGCACGATCACGCCATCGGCGGTCCGCTCGATGCGATCAGCGCGCGCGCCCTTCAGCAGTCTCACCCCTCGCTCGAGAAAATCCTCCTCGAGGGTGGCGGCAACTTCCGGATCCCGATGTGGGAGGACTTGCTGGCGGCTCACCAGGAGGCTCACTCGACTGCCAAACGAGGAGAAGATGTTCACGAACTCGACACCGGTGACGCCCGAGCCGATCACGATCATGTGCTCAGGCATGACATCGAGGTCGTAGGCGTCGCGAGTCGAGAGGATTCGTTGCCCATCGACCTCGGCCCAATCGGGGATACGCGGGACCGATCCGGTCGAGACGAGGCCCACGTCGAACGGGACCACGAGCTCGCCTGCGTCCGTGTCCACGGTGAGCTCGTGGAGCCCGGTGAAGCGACCGGAGCCATGGTGGATGACCACATCCTGGCTCTCCAAGAGGGAGGTCGTTCCCTCGGTCAGATTCCCGCTGATCGTCGCGATCCGCTTCGCCAGTGTGGCCAGATCGACGTCGCCAGGACGGGACACCACTCCGAGATTCGCAGCGTCTCGCATGGACTTCGTCCTGATCGACGCAGCCTGCATGGTCTTGGAGGGAATGCAATCCCACAGGTGCGCGGCTCCCCCGACGACGTCTCTCTCGACCACGACGACTTCGGCTCCCAGCGATGCAGCCGTTGACGCCGCCGCCGTGCCCGCAGGTCCACCGCCCAACACGACGAAACGCATCGGTTGCTCGTGGCTCATGTGGGCCTCTCCAGTTCAGCGGGCAGGACGATACTCACCGAAGACGCCGCGCAGGACGTCGGAGATCTCCCCGACCGACGCTCCAACCGACAGGGCACCCTTCATCGGATACAAGAGATTGGCGCCTTTGCGAGCGGCATCGTCCACCCGCTCCAGTGAGGCAGACAGTGCATCAGCATCTCGTCCGTTCCTTCTCTCCGTCAGGGCCGCAACCTGCGCTCGCTCGACCGACAAGTCCACTTCCGACACAGGCACCGACACCGGTTCCGATCCTTCGAAACGGTTCACGCCCACCACGATCGAGTTACGGCCCTCGAGCGCCTGTGCTGCTTCGTATGCCGCGTCCTCGATCAGCCGCTGCTGAAAGCCTTCGTCGATGGCCGCAACTGCGCCTCCCAAGTCCTGAATGTCCTCGATGAGCGCGCGAGCTCGGGCCTCGATCTCATCGGTCAGCGACTCCACGTAGTAGGAGCCGGCAAGAGGATCCACCGTGTCGGTGATCCCACTCTCATGCGCGAGGATGTGCTGCGTTCGCAAGGCCAAGGTGGCAGCCGCGCGCGTCGGAAGGCCCAGAGCCTCGTCGAAGGAATTCGTGTGGAGCGACTGGGTGCCCCCCAGGGTTGCGGCCAGTGCCTGGATCGTGGTCCGCACGACGTTGTTGTGCGGCTGCTGGGCAGTCAAGGTCGACCCTGCGGTCTGTGTGTGGAAACGCATCCGACACGACTCGTCCTTCCGAGCGCCGACCACCTCCTTCATGAGGTGCGCCCACAACCGACGCGCAGCTCGGTACTTCGCCACCTCTTCGAACAGGTGGTTGTGTGCGTTCCAGAAGAACGAGAGACGCGGGGCGAAGTCGTCGACGTCGAGGCCGGCCTGGCGTGCCGCGTCGACGTAGGCGAGCCCGTTGGCCAGCGTGAAGGCCACCTCCTGGACCGCGGTCGAGCCGGCCTCGCGGATGTGATACCCGGAGATGCTGATGGTGTTCCAGTTGGGAAGCTCGTGCGAGCAGTACTCGAAGAGGTCTGTCACGATTCGCATCGAAGCCGCAGGCGGGTAGATGTAGGTCCCTCGCGCGATGTACTCCTTGAGGATGTCGTTCTGGATCGTGCCCCGAATCCGCTCGGCGGCCACGCCCTGACGCTCGGCCACCAGCTGATACATCAAGAGAAGAATCGGGGCAGTTGCGTTGATCGTCATCGACGTGCTCACGTCGCCCAGCGGCAGCCCGGCAAACAGTGTTTCCATGTCCTCGAGCGTGTCGATGGCGACACCCACCTTGCCTACCTCCCCGGCGGCGGCGGCATCATCCGAGTCGTATCCCATCTGAGTTGGAAGATCGAAGGCCACGCTGAGGCCGGTCTGACCGGCGTCGAGCAGCTGGCGAAACCTGGCGTTGGTCTCGGAGGGAGTGCCGAATCCGGCGTACTGCCGCATCGTCCACGGACGTCCTCTGTACATCGAGGCATACGGACCGCGCGTGAACGGGTACGCCCCCGGAGTTCCCACATCGTGGGTGCGGTCAGACGGTCCATAGACCTCGTCGATCTCTATCCCACTGGTGGTGAAACGACCTTTCACGACAACCCCGGTAACCTGATGGTGCGATGGTACCGGGAACCCTTCCCGGTCTTCTTCCGTTGAGGTGCCGATGGCCTCGCGTTCTGCGATCCACGAACTCGAAGCAACAGAGCGCCGCGGGCGCTGGTTTGTCGCGCTCGCGTCACTCCTGTCGATCGCAGTGCTGCTGTCGACGTGGATGGGTTTCTTCACGTTCCTGGGAACGAATGCTGCGTACGCCTCATTCGAACGACTCGAGAACAAGTACCTGCCGGATGTGGAAGGGCAAGTGCTGCGGCTGCCCGACCTCTCCCGTGTCTCCCGGGTCTACTCGTCCGACGGCACTCTGCTCGCGGAGCTCCACGACGGTCGCGTCTCCGAGCCGGTGCGCTACGAGGATCTTCCCGACCAAGTGGTGTATGCCGTGCTGGCGGCCGAGGACTCAGACTTCTTCGAACACGATGGAGTCGACTTCTCGGCCATCGTGTCCGCGGCAATCGACAACTTGGCGGCGGACACTCAGCGAGGTGGGTCGACCATCACGCAGCAGGTCGTCAAGAACGAATTCGTGGGAGACGCCCAGACCTATCAACGCAAGATCGAAGAGGCGCTGACCGCCATCGAGTTGGAGCGGCGCTTCACCAAAGAGCAGATTCTGGAGTTCTACGTCAACAGCGTGTATTTCGGCTCCTCGGCGTATGGCGTGTCGGCAGCCGCCCAAGAGTTCTTCGCGACCGATCTCGACAACCTGACCCTGGCTCAGGCCGCCACGATCGCGGTGCTGCCCCGCAACCCGACCCTCTACGACCCCCGCCGTCAGCCCACGGTGACAGAACAACGCCGAAACGACGTCATCGATGAAATGGCCCAGTCCGGATTCATCTCGGTCGAGATGGCCGAAGAGGCCAAGGCCGAACCGTTCGTGATCGCCGAACCACAGGAGTTCACCAGCCCGGCAGATCACGTCGTGGCCGAGGTACGCCGTCAGCTCCTCAACGATCCGAGATTCGCCTTCCTGGGAGCAACGAAGGAGGAACGCAAGATCCGGATCTTCGGATGTCCGGCCGACGACGAAACGTGCGAAGGCGGCGGTGGCTTGGACATCACCCTGACGATCGACCTCGACCTCCAGATCCAGGCCAACGAGATCCTCCAATCGTGGATGCCGCCTTCCGACGATCCGGACAATCCCGCTCCGACCGGAGCCATCGCCACGGTGGACAACGTCTCGGGTGCTGTCCTGGTCATGGCCTCGGGACTGCCGTTCGAACAGGAACAGTTCGACCTGGCCACGCAAGGTCGGCGCAACCCGGGCTCAGCCTTCAAACCCTTCACACTGGTGGCGGCGCTGGAGTCGGGTATCTCGATGAATTCGTATTGGGATGCAACCTCTCCCAAGGAGATCGAATGCCCCTACACCTGTTCGGCTCGCGGCAACGTGTGGAACGTCTCCAACGCGGGCGGGGGCTCCGGGCTCATCAGACTGTTCGACGCAACCCGGAGCTCGGTCAATGTCGTCTACGCGCAGGTGGCGCTCGACGTCGGACCAGAGCGCATCGCCGACACTGCGCATCGCATGGGCATCGAATCGGAGCTCACTCCGGTTCCTTCGATCACCCTCGGAACGTCGTCGGTGAGTCCCCTCGAGATGGCATCGGCGTATTCGAATTTCGCGACCAACGGCGTGTGGGCAGAGCCGTATCTGGTGCAGACCGTCACGTCTCGAGACGGCCAGGTGAACTGGGAACACTCCGTCAATCCGATCCAGACGGTGGACCCGGCCATCATCGCAGCGGCGCGCCAACCTCTCGAGCTGGTGCCCACCGGATCAGGGACCGCACCCCGGGCCAACCTCGACGGCAACTGGCCACAAGGTGGCAAGACCGGGACCCACCAGAGCTTCCGTGAAGCCTGGTTCGTCGGCTTCGTGCCTCAGTACTCGACCGCGGTCTGGGTCGGGTTCCCCGACGAGCAGCGCGAGCTTCGCAATGTGGTCATCAACGGTGAGAACCGCAGTCGGGTCTTTGGCGGAACGGTTCCAGCCCCCATCTGGAAGCAGTTCATGGAGATCCTGCTGGCCGACGTCGAGCCGATTCCCTTCCCCGACGATCCCCAGGGGACGGCCAGCTACTTCTTCACACCCACCACGACGGTCCCCTTGGTCGTGGGCCTCACCCGCCAGGAGGCCACCGAGGATCTCCTCAACGCCCACGTACGACCGACGGTCATCGAGGTCGCATCACTCGAGCCGAAGGACACGGTCTTGAGTCAATCCGTCGATCCCGGCACTGAAGTGTCACAGGGAGCTCCAGTCGAGATCGAGGTGTCGTCGGGCATACCGCCTGTTGTTGCGCTTCCCGATCTCACCCTCAAGACCGTTGCCGAGGCCATCGACATCCTGCGCACCATCGAGGCGGAGTCGGGAGTCATTCTGAGTCTCGAGCAGATCACTCAGCCCACCGCCGACCCGAACCTCGTCGGCAAGATCCTGGCCCAGACGCCGGCGCCCGGCTCCTCCATGCAGACAGGCTCCTTGATCCGGGTGGTGGTCGGCGTCGAAGCACCGGACGACGACTGAGGCCCGCCTGCGGCGGGCGGCATACGGCACAAGCGTCCGACTTCAGGTGGGCGGAGCAACGCGCGCAGAAGTGGGTGCCGAGAGGCCGGAGCGGCCGCGGATGCGAATGCGGCTGCGCCATAGGTCTTGACGAGCGCCATCGATCGCTATACAACGTCAGCTATGCGCCCAGATCGACCCGGCCCGGAGCATCGTCCTCCCGTCGCACCCACATCAGCGCCGGGTCGGTCGGGGCGCCCCTCCATGTGGATTCGCCGAACCGTTCGACCCGTCCTGATTCCGACCGCACGAGGATGGGATCTTCGCCAGGAAGCTCCCCGCCGGGCATGGACGGCGGTCGTGGGCCCCGACGCCGTGGCCGGCTATCTCCGGCTCCGCGAGGCTGCGATCCAAGGCACTTCGATCAAACGTCCACCGCACCTCGAGACGCTGCTCCGGGAAGGGGTCGTCGCCATCCATCGGGGACGTCTCCTGGTGCCGGAACGGGCTCCTGAGCTGACGGTCGAGCGTCTTCGGTCCATGACGGCCGGCCGCCTCATCCTCGGCGACTGAGTCTTCCCGCTTCCCGCTTCCCGCTTCCCAGGAATACCCCGTCGCGGCAGGCGGCAGACGGCAGTACTGTCCGCAGATGATCACCAAGACCATCACATTGTCGGGAGCCGCCCATGACTCCTTCGAGCAGGCGGTCGAGGCTGTGCTCGCCAGAGCCGGCGAGACCATCAACGGCATCGAGCGATATCGGGTCGTAGACATGGGCGGCGCGGTCGACGATGCCGGGGTCCCGTCGTATTCGGTGACACTCGAAATCACCTTCTCGGTCAAGGAGTCGGTGAGCCACCTCTGATGGAGAACCTCGGAGACGGGATCCACCGGATCGCAGTACCTCTGCCGTTTCCAGCGCCATCGTCCGTGAACTCCTACGTGTTCGAGGGAAGCGCAGGACTCACGTTGCTGGACGTCGGCGTGAGGGACGACCGCGGACGGCAACAGCTCGCCGACTCCTTGGCCCAGAATGGCTTCTCACTTGGCGACGTGACGCGCATCGTCGGGTCCCATCTCCATGTCGACCACATCGGGGGAGCTCGCCGCCTGGTCGAGGAGCTCGGTGCCGACTTCGTCATGCACGAGTCCACCCGGGATGCCCTCCCCTGGTACAACGACTGGTCTACTCGCACGGATCGGTTTGCGATGTATGTGAGATCCCACGGCGCTCCACCAGTCGTCGTCGACAAGCTGGCTCGAAGCTGGAACCGGCCCGACTGGTACGACCTCGCAATCGAGCCAACCCATCCGGTTGCTGACGGGGACTCCCTCGATCTCCAACCAGGGCGCCGGCTCGAGGTCGTGTACACGCCTGGCCATCAAGAGAACCACATTGCCCTCGTTGACAGCCTCACCGGCATCTGGTTCTCCGGTGATCACATCCTTCCGAGGATCTCACCGTTCGTTCCCCACCTCACGGACGGGATCGACACGTTGGGCGCCTATCTCAGCTCTGTCGAGCGAGTGGTCGAGGCCGGTGCCGGCCTGACCCTCCCAGGACACGGCGCCGCCATCGAATCCGGGGAGAGCCGCGCCCGCCAGATCCAGGCTCACCACGCCCGCCGACTCCAGGACGTGGTGGACGAGCTCCACGACGGTCCGCTGACTGCATGGGACCTCATGAGCAGGATCTTTCGACCGAATCTCAGCGTGAGTCAACAACGCCTCGCAATCCAGGAGACCCTCGCACACCTGGAGCATCTGATCACCCGAGGCCGGGTGAGAGCTCGGCAGGACTCAGGCGTGTTCCGATTCGGGCTGAGGTGAGAAACCGAGCAGGGCGGCTGCGTTGTCGAAGAGAATCTGCCTCCTGAGTTCGCGGTCGTCGACCCGCGCATCCCAATCGCGGAGCCAGCGATCGGGAGTCAGGAATGGGAAATCCGTCCCGAACAGGGTGCGACGCGAGAGATGGCCCCTCACTGCCCGCAGCAGCTCCTCCTCCATGTATTTGGGAGACCAACCCGAGAGCTCGAGGTACACGTTGGGTTTGTGCTGAGCCACCGCAATCGCTTCCTGCTGCCACGGCCAAGACGGGTGAGCCATCACGATCACGAGCTCCGGATAGCGGGCGGCCACTGGATCGAGGAGCATCGGGTTCCCGAAGCGGAGGTCCACACCGGCCCCTCCCCTCATCCCGGCGCCGAGGCCCGTGTATCCAGTATGAGTGAGGATGATGAGCCCGTGCTCGGCGGCAGCCTCGAAGATCGGCCAGTGCCGCTCGTCACTGGGATCGAACAACTGCACCGGCGGGTGGAGCTTGAGCCCTCTGAGGCCTAGCTGCGCCGCTTCGTGGATCGCCGAAACCGCGGCGGCACCTTTGTGGGGATCGACAGACCCAAACCCGATGAACGTGTCAGGATCGGTCGCAACGAGCGCTGCGACCTGTTTGTTGGCAAACGGAGGAAGGCCGGTCGCCGTCTCCGCATCCCAACCGAGGACCACCGCCAGGCCGTCGTGAGCTCGGTAGTACTCGCTGATCTGAGTTGGGCTCATCGAAGGAAGGGCCCGCCCAAAGGTCTGTTCCAATCTCTCCAAGTACGGGGCAAACGGACCGTTCCACATCTGCGGAACAGGTGGATGCACATGGAAGTCGATGAAGGCGGTCATCGGGCCGGCCGGAACCCGCGATTGCGGGCTTCTGCTTCGGTGTCCGGCGCGAACGTCGAGACCTGATTGAGCCCTTCGAGGTCAGCTGCCTGCCCTTCGAGTTGGGCGAACTGGTCAGGATCGTCGCAGTCGTAGACCACCATCGTGGTCCGGAGACCTATGAACCGGTAGTCGGTGAAGCGTGCGAGCCTGCCCACGGCCGGGAGGCTACCCGGCTTGCGAAGAGGCAGCGACCCTGGGAATCGACCCGTACCACGCAAGCGGCCCGACGTCGCTTCCCCACGTGGCGACTGCCACCGGGCGGTTGGCTGACGGACGCTCTGTCACCTCGTCCGAGGCCAAGACAGCCATGGCCATCGTGAGCGCCGCGAGAAACTCAGATACGCGCCGGTTCACGGTAGACACCAAAGACGTCTTTGAGCCGGGCGATGATCTCACCCTCCGTGGCACGAACCCGGGACGCGTCGATCAGGGCCGGCATCAGGTTCTCGTCTGATCGCGCTGCGGTCTCGACACGATCGAGGGCAGCCACCACTGCCACATCGTTGCGGCGAGCCCGGAGCTCCGCCAGGCGTCTCCGTTGCGCTTCTTCGATCTCTGACCCGATTCTGAGTATCTCGATCGGCGGCTCGTCGGGCTTGATGAAGTCCGTCACTCCAACCACAACGCGGTCGCCGTTCCCGAGCGCTTTCTCGAACTCGTACGCCGAGTCCGAGATCTTCGACTGGAACCATCCGTCCTCGATTCCCCGGAGGACTCCGTCGAGCATCGAACCGTCTCCCAACGCCTCGATCTGCGAGAGCAGCTCGGAGATCGCCGCGTCCATCCGATCGGTGTACTCCTCGACGAACCATGAGCCACCGAGAGGATCGATGACGTCGGCCACTCCTGTCTCCTCGGCGAG
>JABAOD010001735.1_pt3 | contig 10496 bp, 8 predicted proteins | sample 7062151 | NCBI WGS metagenome assembly JABAOD01 (sample SAMN14538626, study PRJNA623070) | marine sediment metagenome | biome: marine biome [ENVO:00000428]; feature: marine pelagic biome [ENVO:01000023]; material: deep marine sediment [ENVO:00002113] | place: India: Gulf of Khambhat ...
AGATCCGGGTTCGGGTTCACCTCCAGCACGTACGGCTTGTTGCCCCGCAATCGAATGTCGACGCGTGCGTAGTCGCGACACTCCGTCGCCTCATACGCCGCGATGGCCGTCTTCTCGACCTTGCGGAGCAGCGGTTTGGTGAGCGGCGCCGGGCAGAGCGTGTGGATCTTGTGGTACACCTCCTCCAGCGGGTTCCACTTGGCCGCGTAGCTGATGATCGGCGGATAGTCCTCCGGCAGCTCGGTGAAGTCGAATTCGACGGGCGGCAGAACTTCGGGAGGGTCGTTCCCCCAGACGGCGACGTGCAGCTCGCGCCCCTCGATGAATTCCTCGATGAGGATGGCGCCGAACTCTTCGTACACGTGGTGGGCGCGATCGGCGAGCAGCTCGGGCTCGCGGATGACCGAGTCCTTGTCGACGCCGGCGCTGGCGTCGGCCCAGGCCGGCTTCACGATGACCGGGAACCGCAACCCGAGGCGCTTCGGCAGTTTCGGCTCGTAAAACATCTTGAAGCGCGGCGTCGGCACCCCGTGATCCTGCAGCACCCGTTTGGTGAGCCCCTTTCGCAGACAAAGACCCAGGGCGAAGGGTGACGCCCCGGTGTAGGATATCTGGTAGAGGTCGAACATCGCCGCCACGGCGACCTCGAGCTCGGAATCGTCGTGGAAGTACTCGACCAGGTTGAAGATGACGTCGGGCCGATTCCGCTTCAAAACCCGCTCGAGCTTCTTCAGGTCGTTTCCGACGTTGACCAGGCGCGCTTTGTGTCCGGTCCGGCCCAGCGCCCGAACGATCTCCTTGTACTCCTCCTCGACCGTTGCCACATGAACCGGGTATTCCGGCTTGAAGCCGAGCGACTCCGGGTCGACATCGCGCAGCTTTTCATACCAGTCTTCGCCGTGATGGTTATAGAGAACCACGACCGAAGGCTTGGGGTGCTCGGGGCTCTCGTGCTCCTCGCTCAATCGCTCCTCCGTTCGTCTGGTGTTTGGTGCCGAGGAAAAATACACTAATTTCCGCCCAACAAGGAGAGTCGACCTTTTATGGGAATCTATCCTCAGCCCAACCGCTGGCAGTGTGGCCCTTTCGCGCTGAAGCACGCGCTCTTGGTCCACGGCATCCTGGTGCCGGAGAGTGAGATCTCCCGCGCCGCCGGAACGACTTGGCACGGTACCGACGAAAGCCGGTTGGCCCGGGCGGCGCGCCGGTTCGGCTGCGACCTGCCGATGATCCGCAAGCTCGATCCGGACAAGGCGCGTCGCGAGATGGTCGAGTACCTGCGTGATGACATCCCGTGCCTGATCTGCATAGAAGAGTGGAGCCACTGGGTCACCGTCGTCAAAGAAGAGAAGGGCCAGTTCATCCTCCTCGACAGCGAAGATGCGGCCGTGCTGGTCATCGCGCCCTGGCCGACGCTTCGGAACAGGTGGGTCTACTACAAGGAGGACGAATACGACGAGGAGACCGTGCACACTTACTACGATCTCCACCCGGTGATCCCCCGGGGGCGCGTCCGGACGCGGGCGAGGTTCTCGCTGGAGCGGGCGCGTTATCTGCGCCGTAAGTCGAACCGCCAGTTTGCCCGGCTCTGGGACGTGTTCGTCGACGACCTGCTCGCCATCTGCCGTCCGCGCACGCCACTCAGCGCCAACGTTATCTCGTTAGGCGAGTTCTTGCGCCGTCACGCGGAGATGATTCTCGATCAGCTCGACTACTGGCACGGCGCGTTGAATCCGACCGCCGCGCGGAGACTCCTGGACCAGATGCACCTGGTGGCCGACACGTATGGGCTGGTGATTCCGCGCGACGATGAGAAACGCGCCATCGCCGCGATCTGTGTCATCCTGGGGCTGTGGGCGGCGGCGGAGTACGGTGTGAACCCGGTGTATCGAGCCGAGCCGATCAAGCGGAGGCGGCGACGCTCGTGAGCCTTCGAGCAATCGGCGGTGGCGGTTAGCGTTCGCCGGCGGCGATCTCCTCGCGCTCGAGGCGTCGGCGCATCTCTTCGACTTCAGCCTTTATGCGAGTGATGAGTTCTCGAAATTCGGGTGACCCCCGGATGGAGTCGAACATCGGATTCGAGTCGATCCAGACGCTGCGCCGCTCGCCCGCATCGAAGGCCCGCTGTAACCAGGCCAACGCCTCCACCTTGTCCCCGCGCGCCGCGTAGATCATCGCCAGGCTCAGGCGCACCTCGGGCCGCTCCGATTTGTCCTCCAGCTCGATCCGTTCGCGGGCTTCGGCTCGCTCGAAGTACGACTCCGCCTCCACGCGGTTGCCGGTGGCCAGGTGAACGAAGCCGGCCACATACGGGTCGATCGAAGCGGGCCCGGCCAGCCGCTCCGCCGCCTCGACATGCTCCAGGGCCTGGTCGTACCTCCTTGCAAACGCCGCGGCTCGCGCCGCCCACATGTGCGCGGCCGGATCGGAGGGGTTGGCCTCGACATCCGCCTCGGCTCCCCGTAACGCCCCCTCCAGGTCCCTGCGTGCCAGGTAAAGACTGAACTTCTGGTCGGCCAAACCTTCTGGGAACTCCGGATAGAGCTCGAGCGCCGCCCGGATCCAGCGCTCGCCGATCGCCAGCTCGCCCAAATCCAGGTAGCGACTGCCCACGTTCGCCAGCAGCCGGCCCCGCGTCGGAGCGACGCGGGCCGCCCGCTTCAACCAGCGCAGCGCTTCGTCGTAGGCGCCCAAGTAGAAGTAGGCCATCCCCAGGTTGTTCAGAGCCCCGTCATGATTCGGGCTGTAATTCAGCGCTTTCTGGTAGGCCTCGATCGATCTGCTCACCCAACCGCGCACCGTGTACACCAGACCCAGAGCCTTCCAGCCCTGGCCCAGCTCGGGATCGAGTTCGACAGAACGCAGACCCGCCGCTTCGGCCGAGTCGTACCAGATCCGCGGGAAGCCGTACACGTAAGGGCGCTGGGCGTAAGCGTTCGCCAGACCGGCCCAGGCGAGCGCGTAATCGGGATCGAGGGCGATAGCGTCCTTGAAAGACCGAATCGCCTCCTCGTTCTCTTCCGAACGGTAGCGCCGGTAGGCTTGCCAGCCCTTGAGGTAGAGGTCGTAGGCGGAGAGGCTTCCGGTGGGAACCGCCGCGATTCGACTCATTTCCTCCGACGTCAGCGTCGCCGCCAGGGCGTCGGCGACGTTGCGCGCGATCTCCGATTGAATGCCCAGGACGTTGGCCGGTGCGAACTCGCGGTCGAACGTCTCGGCCCAGAGGTGCGCATCGGTCGCGGCGTCGATCAGCTGAGCCGTGATGCGAACCGTGTCGCCGGCCCTCCGTGCGGCGCCCTCCAGCACGGCCGTGACGCCGAGCTCCGCCGCGATCTCAGGTATCGACCTGTCCGTCTCACGGAACTGCATGACCGAGGTCCGCGAGATGACGGTGAGGTCAGAAATCTTGGCAAGCTGCGTGATGATCTCGTCGTGCATCCCGTCCGCAAAATAGGCCTCGGCGGGATCTGCACTCATGTTGTCGAAGGGCAGGACCGCGACCGCCGGTCGGTCGCGACCCGCCGTTAGCGCCAGGAGATCCGGTCGAGCGCCGACGTCACTCGTCGAAAGCTCCGGCTCATCCGGTTGCCGCAGCGTCAGCAGCGTGTCGGCGATGCCAAACAGCACCACCCCGGCGAGGGCGACCAGAGCCCAGTGCAGCGACCTCCGCCCCAGCACTCGCTGAAGCCGCGTAGGGGCGACCGCGGCCGGCGACGCCGGCGTGCCGGGTTGGGCGGCGACTTCGGGCTCGGTCACCGTCGGCGCTTCGCGAAGCGATGGCCCCTCACGGCGTAAGCTCTCGACGAGCTCCCCTATCGCCGGGTCCGGCTCCGCCCCGAACGCGTCCTTCAGAAGTTCCGCGTGAACCTGTGCGTGCTGGATCGCCTCTGCTCGGTTTCCCGCTGCGGCCAGCGCCTTCATCAACGCCAGAGCGATGCGCGTGTCGTATGGGTCGTGGGCCGCCAGCCGGCGCCACCAGTCGGTCGCTTCTGTCACACGTCGCTCGGCCGCTGCCTTCTCGGCCAGACTCTCCAACACCTGTGCGTAGGCCCGAGCCAGTCGCTCGCGCTCGCCGTCGATCCACTTCTCGAGTTCGGGCGCGTCCTTGAGGTGGACCCCATCCATGAAGGGGCCGGTGTAGAGGGTGGCGGCTCTCTCCAGCTCTCCGTCCCGGACCGCCATCTCGAACTCCAGAACGTCCACCGAGTCGAGAGCCGGCCCCAGCTCCAGGTCTTCGCCGACCGCCACCACCGCGTCCTCGCCCAGCGCCTTCTTGATGATGTAGAGCGAGTTGGAGAGCGCGTGACGAGCCCGCTCCGTGTCGTGCTCGGGCCAGAGGTAGGCGAGCAGCTTGTCGCGGCTCACCCGGCCGGTGGGGGAGAGCGCCAGCTGGGCCAGCAGCGCCAGGCGCCGACGCTGCGCAACGGCGCCGCTCAGGGGCCCCTCGGACCCCTCTAGGAAAGCGCCGCCGAAGAACTTGAGGGAGGCTGCCATCTGCAGGCCCGGATCAGGAGACGAAGGCGGGCAAATCGCTTGCGAGGCTGCCTAAAGAGTAGCGCCCGAGGGCCCCGAAGTAAATCAGGTGATTCCACGAGGAAACTCAGGTGACGCGCGCCGCCTATGGTGGACCCGTGCTCGCTGGGGCCGGAGCGGCCGACGCGGCCCGGCGCAGGTGAGCGGGAAGTCGTCAGACGGTATTGGCGCCACGTGCGAAACGACAGATCAGCTGGAGGGTGATCATGTTGAGGTCAACTAGCAGATACGAGCGGGATCCTTCGAACTTCGCCGCCGACCCGTCGCGGCGCCGCGTTCCCCACCGCCGGTTCACCGCCGGGATCGTTCAGCTGGTGATCGTGTCGGGAGTGCTGGCGCTCGCCGCTTGCGGTGACGACGACCCAATGGGCGTCCAGGCCGGGCCGCCGGGACCGGCCAGCCTCGTGGGGACGTGGCAAGAAGTCGGTTACGACAGGGCGATCGTGCTGGATCAGAGCGGGGCGTTTCGCTTCGTAATCCTGGAGAACGGCGGTGTCGTCCGCGTCGAGGGGAGGGGAACGTGGGAGGCGACGGCGGTACGCATCACGCTGCGCCTGACCTCCGGTCATTACAAGCGGCTGCAAGACGGCATCAACACGGCGCCGTCATCGCTCACGTGCGACTACCAAGCGACCCAGGCGGATCTGACCCTGACCCTCGAGATCATGTCCACCATTACCACGATCCGCTACGGCCGGCTCGATTAGGACGCCTGCGCGGGACGCGACGAGGCTTGTCCGCGCTGTGCGAAGTCGTGCCACCGATGGCTGGAATCGGGAACCGGAACTGGAGGTCACCATGTTGCGCATGAATCAGGACAGCGAATCGCTTGACGGGAAAGCGAGAGCGAGTGGGCGATTCTCGAGACTGCTGCGACCTGCGGGGATCGCGCTGATGTTGACGACATCCGGCCGCTTCTTGGCCAGGTCGCTGACCACGCCGCGGGCCTGGTCGGGGGTGTCCATCACCCGCGTGGGGATCCCGTACTCGGTGCAATGCCCCTTCGTCGCCGTGAGGCACGAGAGGCTGGTAAACAGATCGGCGCCGCCCACCTCCTCACCGGAGCGCTGCCGCTCGCGCAGCCCGTACAAGGTCTCCTCCCGGCCGAACAGGTCGAGGAAGCCGGTGACGCCCGCGTAGAGCATCCGCTTGGCCACGGCCGCGGTCCCCGCCCCATCGAAGACGCGGCCCGGCGCCATGTTGCCGTACGAGTGGGTGTGCAGGTCGTTGAGGCCCGGAATCACCCACTTACCCTGGTAGATCGACGGTCGCGACGGCAAACCCGGCCGGCGGACGGTTCGGGCTGCCTGCGATCACCCCGTCGACGATCAATAGGCTGCCCTCGCGCACCTCGCCGGCCGCCGGATCGACGATCCGTGCGTTGGTGAGGAAGAGGTCCTGGCTAGCGCCGGCCGTCGAAAACCCTGCCAGCAAGGCGATCGTCAGCACCGACAGGCGAGTCGTCACGGTCACGTTCTGCTCCGATCTCGGTTTGGGCGTTGCGACCTCTGGACAGGTTACGTGGGTTTTGGACGCTCGCCGGCTCAAAAGCTTCGAAGCGTCCATCCAACGTTGCACACGGCGCCGCCGTCTATTCTATAATGAGGGGGCAGCATAACTCGTCGCCCGTTCGCCGGCCACCGACACACCTGGGCAGGAGAAGTGACGATGGGTTGCTCACCGGGTCTCAGCCTCTCTCGACCGTTCGCCCTGCTCTCCCTGGCAGCGGCAGTCTCCCTGGCTTCGCCAGCCTCGATACGCGGCCAGACCCCGGACCGCCCGCTGCAGCTAGGCCAGCCGATCGAGCGGCAGATCGCCGCGGGCGAGGCGCATGCCTACCGGGTAAGCCTCGAGGCCGGCCAGTTTATGTTCGTCGCCGTCGAGCAAATCGGCGTCGATGTCGCGATTGTCCTCTACGGGCCCGACGGGGCGGCGCTGGGAGAGTTCGACAGCCCGAATGGACGCCGCGGCCTGGAGCCCGTCTCGGCCGTTGCCCGGGCCTCGGGCGATCACCGGCTGGAGGTCCGTCGCTTCGACGGCGAAGCGCCGCCCGGCCGTTACACGATCCGCCTGGAGCGCATCCAGCCCGCGGCCACGACGGCCGCCGGCAAGCTGGATGAGCTGTTTCTCCCTTGGGACCGGCCCACGACGCCGGGGGCCGCCGTCGTTGTGGTGAAAGACGGCGCCGTCGTCTACCGGGGCGGCTTCGGGAGCGCCAACCTCGAGCATGGGATCCCGATCACGCCGTCGACGGTGTTCGACATCGCCTCCGTGTCGAAACAGTTCGCCGGGCTGGCGATCGCGGTGTTAGTAGAGGAGGGTCCGGTGTCGTTGGACGCCGACATCCGCGAGTACCTGCCGGAGATGCCCGACTTCGGGAGCACGGTGACCGTCCGTCACCTGGTCCACCATACGAGCGGCCTGCGCGACTGGACGGCGGCGCTGCCGATCGCCGGCTGGCGCTTCGAGGACGTGATCTCCTTCGAGGACATCCTCGACATGGCCCGGCATCAGCGCGATCTCAACTTCGAGCCGGGCGCCGAGTACTCGTATTCGAACACCGGCTATAACCTGCTGGCCGAGATCGTGACGCGTGTGACCGGCGTGCCGTTCGCCGAGTGGATGCAAGAAAACGTGTTCGAGCCGCTCGGCATGACGCGCACCCACTTCCACGCCGACCACGACCGGCTGGTGAGGGACCGCGCCGACTCCTACGTGGTCGACGACGAGTCTGGATTTCGCAATGTGGCGAACAACCTGACGGCGCTGGGCTCCAGCTCGCTCTACACGACGGCCGAGGATCTGGCGAAGTGGGCCCTGAACTTCGAGACCGGGCAGGTCGGCGGCAAGGCCGCCCTCGAGCTGATGCACCAGCAGGGGGTCCTCAACAGCGGCCAGCAGATCGATTACGCTTTCGGGCAAAACGTCGACAGCTATCGCGGCGCGCGGACCGTGTCACACGGCGGCTCCTGGGCCGGGTTTCGCACTCACCTGATCCGGTTTCCCGAACAGCGCCTGGCGATCGTCGTGCTCAGCAACCTGGGCGGCTTCGATGCCGGCGGGATGGCACGCCGCATCGCCGACATCTACCTGGCGGACGCATTGGCACCGCGCGAGGCTCGCGAGCGCCCCGTCGTCGCGGCGGCAGAGGTCGAGGTGAGCCCAGAGACGCTGGAGGGATACGTCGGCACCTACAAGCTGGGCCCGGGCTGGCTGCTCACGATCACCCGCGACGGCGACCGGCTGCTGGCGCAGGCGACGAACGAGCCGCGCTTCCCGATGACGGCGCAGGCGGAGAACCTGTTCTGGGTCGAGGCCTACGGAGCGGCCGTGCTGTTCCCGCGCGACGCCTCGGGCGCCGTTTCGCATATCGAATACCGCGGAATCCACGCGCCGCGGGTCGAGTTGGTCAACCCGACCGCCGCCCAGCTTGCCGATTACGTCGGCCGTTATTACAGCCCGGAGCTCGACGCCAGCTACGACGTCGTCTTGCAGGACGGTCGCCTGATCGTCCGGCACTGGAAGCACGACGACATCACGCTCACCCCCAGCCTGCGCGACGAGTTCACGGGGAGCGTCTGGTGGTTTCGCAACCTGGAGTTCGTGCGCGGCACTGACGCGCAGGTGACGGGGCTGAAGGTGACCAACGGGCGCGTTCGCAACCTGCGCTTCGAAAAGACGACCCGCTGAGCGTCGTATAGGGTTTGAAACGGCTGAGCGAGGAGGGCCGCGCCGGTCAGCGCGTGCCCTCCGCCTTCATCTCGCCGCCCGTGTATCGCGCCTGCAACCCGAGATCGCTCAGTAGCTCACGCAGCCGGGCCATGTAGTCGTCACCCGGATCGACCTTCATGGTGAAGTAGGTCGAGTCTTTCTCCTGCCAGAGGGGTGTATCGCGGAAGCTCAGGTACTCGTGGTGCCCGATGACGTACTTGATCCCCTCGTACTTATCGACCAGCTGACGGATCAGCCATTCGTTGGCCAGTAGCTGCTCGTCGGTCAGCGGCCACTCCGAGCCCCCGATGTTCTCGATCCCGATGGCGATGCGGTTCAGCCCGATCGTGTGGCGCGCCATCCAGTTGTCCGGCATCAGCTGGTAGATGCTGCCGTCCCGATCGACGGTGAACTGCGAAGAGACGTTGACCCGGCCCCCGCGGCTGATCCCGGCGCGCGCCGCGGGCAGCGTGTCGGGCTCGAAGGCCGCGTACAGCGATTCGAGCGTCGGCGTTGCCGTCCAGTGAACCACGACGATCTGCGGATCGATCAGGATGTCCGTGGCCGCGGAGTCATAGTGCTCGCGGATGTAATCGAGCGTCATCTCCTGGCGCTGCTCGCCGAAGCTGATCGGTCGGGAGACGATCTCGTGCTCCGGAGCCGTTTCGCACGCCGCCGGCAGACAAAGGGCGAGGACGAGGGCGAGACGGGGAATGGACTGGATTTTGACCACTTTGACCTCCCAGCGAACCGTCAGCCGCAGACGCCAGTGGCCGACTCGAACGGGGCTGTGATCTCACGCAGGCTTTGGGCTGTGGAACGGCACTAAAGAGACGCCGATCCGGCCTGATCTGCAACTCCTGGCTGACTGCAAGTCGCGGACTTCGAGAACGGTCATTGGACATTCGACATTGGACATTCTCTTGTCGATCCTTTTAGTTTCAGATCAACCCGAACACGTGAGGCGGCTGAGGGGGCGGATGGGGATCTACAAACAGCCGGGCAAGTCGGAGTGCGGGCCGTTCGCGCTCAAGCACGCGCTGCTGATGCGCGGCGTGCTCGCCTCGGAACGAGAGATCGCCCAGCTCGCCGGCACCAACCACGACGGAACGGACGAGATCCAGCTCGCCCGAGCGGCGCGCCGTTACGGCTATCGGCTGCCGACGATCCGCAAGACCGAAGCGAACGTCGCGCGAGACCATCTGGTCGGCTTCCTGAGGCAGGGCATCCCCTGCCTGCTCTGCGTTCATCAGTGGGATCACTGGGTGACCGCCGTGTTCGAGGAGGGTGGTCAGTTCGTCATCCTCGACAGCGAGCGTTCCGAGGTGATCGTGGTCGCCGACTGGCCGCGACTGCAGAAGCATTGGGTTTATCACGAGGGGAATGGACGAGGCAGGACCCTCACACTCTACGACCTGCACCCCGTTATACCGACCGATCCCTCGACGCCAAGGGCCCGCTTCACCGTCGAGCGTGCCAAATATCTGTTACAACCGGAGAATCGCAGCCTCGCCCAACTCTGGGATGTGTACGTCGAAGACCTGGTGACCCTCTGCCGCGGTCAGCAGCCGGACGGCGGCGACGCGCTGTCGCTGGCCGAGTGGCTCGAACGTCACGAGGCGATGTTGCTGGAAGAGCTGGAGACCTGGCACGGCCAGATCGACGGCGAGGCCGCGGGACGCGTGCTGAAGCGGATGCGCTTCGTGGCCGACACGTACGGACTGGTCATTCGCCGCGGCGATGAGCGGCGAACGATCTCCGCTGTGAGCATGATCCTGGCTCTGTGGGCGGCAGGCGAGTTCGGGGTCGCGCCGCTTTATCGGCGGGTTCCCGTCCGGAAGATTCGGTAGACGATAGGCGGAGGTTCTCGGTAGGCGGTAAGCAGTAAGCGGTAGGCGGTGATGACACTCTCTTGATTATCCCGAATGAGCTTTGTGCTGCCTGTTTACCGCCGACCCATCACGTTTGCGTCGCTATCACGCCCGATGCCTGGCTTTGTCACCGATTTTCCCGAATTGGAGGTTTATCAGGAAGCGAGAGAGGTGTCGCAGCGCATCTTCGAGGTGTCGAAGAGGTTTCCGCGGGAGGAGTGCTATTCCCTCGTCGATCAGCTAAGGCGAGCGTCGAGGGCGATTGGAGCTCACATCGCTGAGGCGTGGGGAAAGCGGCGGTACCCGCGGCATTTCCGAGCTAAGCTAAGCGATGCGGACGCCGAGCAGCTTGAGACGAGGCACTGGCTCGAGGTCGCCGTC
>JABAOD010028347.1_pt1 | contig 10494 bp, 11 predicted proteins | sample 7062151 | NCBI WGS metagenome assembly JABAOD01 (sample SAMN14538626, study PRJNA623070) | marine sediment metagenome | biome: marine biome [ENVO:00000428]; feature: marine pelagic biome [ENVO:01000023]; material: deep marine sediment [ENVO:00002113] | place: India: Gulf of Khambhat ...
TCGATCCTCTTGGCGGACTCGACCCAGGCCGCCACCATCTTCTCGGTTGGAAGACGCAGCACGAGGCGTTTCTTCTCGTTCAGATCCGCCATCTTGGACGCAAGCGAGGCGGGATTGCGGCGTCGGAGTTCCTTGATGGTGTCCACCCCGGCCGCCTCCAGCAGGTCCGAATACTCCGATCCGATCCCCTTGCATCGCATGAGATCGGCCCTGTTCACCCATTCGAGAATCTGCTTCTCGGTGAAACCGGTGGCTGCCGCAATGTCACGACGCCCGCTGCGGGTGGCACCTCTCTTCAGGAGAGCCTCGGTGGTCCGAATCCGATTCTTGCGGAGCTTCGTTGCGCTTCGATGACCCATTCCCTCGATCGCATCGATGGACGGCATGCTCTCCCTCTCTCGGTACCCGCCGGATGCGTGAGACTAACGAAGCAACCCCGTCCCCCGCCAAAGGGAATCAGGTCACGCGCCGCGGTCGCAGCTCTTCGGCGTCGGCTCGACTGTCCACGTCACGCGGAGGGAGGTCGGAGAACCACACCTCGTTGACCCATTCCGGGTGAGCTTGGAACAGCTTCTTGGCTCCGGCATCACCCTCGAGGCTCATCAGACGGGGCCACAGGGATCGATCGACGACCACCGGATTGCCCCAGGTGTAGCGGTACTTGGGAATCGACACGAGCGCTCGCTCGGCTGCATGCGACGCCAGTAGCTCCTCAACGACCCCTTGCGCGATGGCAGGTTGGTCACCGAGAGCGATGAGGACTGCCTCAGCCTTTGTCTGCAGCGTGAGGGCATCGAGCCCGACCCGCAAGGAGGACGCCAGGCCTTCCTGATAGTCGTCGTTGATCACAACACTCCAGCCGGCCAAGTCGACCGATTCGAGAATGGTCTCGGCTTCAGCCCCGAGCACGACCCAACGCTCTTCGATCGGCCAACGGCTCACGTTGCGGAGCACATGTCCGAGCAGGGTGGTGTCACCCCACGGAATGAGCTGCTTGGACGTTCCGAACCTCGTCGACGTGCCGGCGGCGAGGACGAGCGCCACAAAGCCCGGCATGTCAATCGTCTCCCCGCTGCCGGTGGATACGCCCTGCCTGTCCGCGCAGCGACAGGCCTGATCCTGCTCCGTAGCGGACCTGGATCATCTCTGCCACGATCGAGACAGCCATCTCATCCGGTGTTTCCGCACCGAGATCGAGGCCGACCGGCCCATGAATGCGAGCGATCTGCTCGGCGGACCAGCCGGCGGCGGCCAGTTTCTCGACACGAGCGTTGTGTGTCCGCCGTGATCCCATTGCCCCCAGGTACTTCACGTCGGTGCCGGCAACGAGCGGCCACACCGGATCCTCGAAGCGGGCATCGTGAGAGAGAACCACCACGAAGGTCCGGCGGTCGAAGGTCAGCTCTTCGGCGACATCTCCCGGCCAACCCTCGAGGCGGCGAGCATCTGGAAAGCGGTCTTCGGTGAGGAAGGCGGCACGCGCATCGACGACCGTGACCCGGTAGCCGAGCTCATGGGCCAGCTTCGAGAGGGCCTGAGCTGCATGTACCGCCCCGAAGATGAGCAGAGTGGGCGGTGGCGCCAACACCTCGACGAAGACCGACCCTTGTTCGTAGTCGATGCGACGACTCTGCTCTCGATCCATGAGCGATCGAGCATCCGCCAGCACGTCGTCGGCGTCGAACTCGGAAACCGGAGTCGTCAGCCAGCCGCGCTCGTACGAGACTGCGCCGTGCCATCCGACATCAGTGCCTTCGATGATGGTGACATGAGCGCCCAACTCCTCATCGATCAGGAGTTGACGTACTTCAGCGGGTATCACCACGGCTCGATGAAGACTTGGATGGTGCCGCCACAGGCCAGACCCACCTCGAATGCATCGTCGTCTGCGATTCCGTAGGTGACCAGGCGCGGCTCACCACTCGCCAGCACCTCTTGGGCGTGGAGGAACACATCGTTCTCGACACAGCCCCCACTGACCGATCCCTCCATGTCGCCTGCCGAGGAGACCACGAACTTGCTCCCCTCCGGTCGCGGAGCCGAACCCGACACCTTCACGACCGTGGCGACCGCAACTCGCTTGCCTTGCTCGACCCATTGATCCCGGGTGCTCAGTGCGTTCTTCATGCGACGCTTGACTCTAGAAGCCGGATCACCTTGCGCAGGTCCGCGACGTTGGCACCTGGGACGAGATCGTCGATGAACGGCAGGGCGGCTTTCATACCGCGTGTCTCTGGTGAGAACCCCTCATGGCTCGCCAGCGGATTGAGCCAGACCACCCGATGCACGAATCGCTGCAGTGAGCGCATCGCTTCGTGGAGCTGGATGGGCGGGCCACAATCCCAGCCGTCCGACACAATGAGCACGACCGCGCCCCCTCGACCGACTCTTCTCGCCCATCGGCGCACGAACCCCTCGACGGCTTCTCCGATTCTGGTCCCGCCCGACCAATCATCGACAGCCTCGCCTGTGGCCCGCAGCGCTGCCCCAGGATCCCGGCGGCGAAGCTGGTGCGTGACACGAGTCAGCTTCGTCGAGAACGTGAACGTCTCGACACGTCCCAGACGTCCAGCCGCCGCATGGGCGAACACGAGGAGCATTTCGGCATACCGCTCCATCGAACCCGACACGTCGGCAATGATGATGAGTGGACGTCGCCGAGGACGTCGATCGGTCATGCGCATCGGGACGAGATCTCCGGTGGGCGACACCGAGTCCCGAAACGANNGATTGCCACGGTGGTCGGACGCAAAGCGTCGGCTCACGGCAACAGACGGCCGCCACGTCATCCTGGCGATGGCATCGCGAATCGCAGCCGTTTCGTCAGGATCGAGGTCGGCGAAGTCGCGATGCGCCAATCTCTCGATGTCGCCTGCGCCCACTTCCGCGGACGCCTCCTCTCCCGACCCCGACGCCCGGGCGGACAGTCCGAGGCTGAGGGCCCCGTCTGCCGACGCTTCGCCTTCGAACTCAGACTCTTCAGCAGGACCACCGAACACCTCCAGGAACCGCCGGGCGAAGATCAGCCGGTGTTCCGGACGAGTGATGCTGATGGCCCGTAGGGCGTAGAACACGTCCTCCGCCCGAGCGAGATCGATGACCGTCAGGGCCTGCGCCATGTCCGAGGCCGTGGCCGGACCGGTCGCCACCCTTCGGGCACGTAGCGAACGGCTCAGCGCAACCAGCGCTGGAGCGAGCTCGTCAGATGGCATCAGGAATCGGAAACCGCAGTGAGGCACCGATACCCGAAGCATCCAGCTGGGAAGCGACGCGGACGTGATCGACGCGTGCTCCATCGGCAATCGAACGTTCGATGGCTGCCGCAACGATGTCATCGATGTCGACCATCACCCCATCACACGCCACACAGGCTGCACCATTGCGCGCCATCCATCCGCACTCTCGGCACTGCGTGCCCGGCTTGGTGAAGCTCCCGGCAATCAACAGGTGGTCGACGGCATGCAGATTGGCTGCGAACAGGACCTCTTTGAGGCCCAAGACCCCTCGCCCGGCGCCGGCCGTGCGATCGAGGAGCGCATCGATGGCCGTCAACTCCTCCGCTTCCCGCGCCGAGGCCACGAGATCGTGAGCGAAGTCGCCCACTTGACTCCGGTCGAGCGTGCGGGGGTCGGCGGTGAAGGTTCCGGCGATCTTTCCCCGCACCGATGGATGGAGCAGCTCGACGAATCCCTCCAGGGTTCCGGTATGACCACCAACGACGATGTACCCGAACCCGTGAACATCATCCAGTTCGCTCAAGAGGCGCGCCGCTTCCTGGAAGTGGCGCTGCGTCAGTGCGCCTGCGTGAGCACGGGCGCGACGCTCTGCGTACCCGTGCCATCCTCCGAAGTTCCGCTTCAGCCCTTCATCGGGGTTCTTTGGATGCTGAAGCTTGTCGTTGAGCTCGGCGACCTTCTCGATCTCGCGTCCGTCGACTGTGAAGACCCACGCATTGGCTCGGTCCACGACCGCCACCCCCACCGGGCGCCGCTCCGGAACCGCTCGGAGCGGCCTTAGATACGGACGGGTGGCGACAACCGCCACATCCCACACCGGCTCGCCGAGCTCGACCATCTCGAACAACCCCGCCGGGTTGCACGCAAACACGCCCACGCTCGGGGCTGCCAGCCGATCGACCTTCTCGGCTACGGCCTCGATCTCCGCCACATCCTGTCGGAGCGACAGGGAATGCTCTCGAGAGAGCTCGGGCAACCTGCTCCGAGCACCTTTCAACAACTCTCGGATGCGAGGCCCCGAAGGCAAACCGTCTCGATTGAGGTACAGGGAGACCACAGGAGCGCCGGACGCGTCGAATTCGTACAGTGCAGTGGGAATCAAGGGTTCTCCTTCCCGAAGTCGACGCGGCGGATGACCAGGGTTCCCGATGCTGGGTGAGGTGTCCTGTCCGACCGCGTCACCGTGATCCAGAGCCTACCGCGGAGATCGACTGCTTGACGAGGGGCTGACGACCCTTCAATCGAGGAGATCCGGCGGCGAGAACGACGGGCTGTATTCGAAGTGCATCCCGTCGGTGAAGGTCCATCCGCCTCCCCAGGCGAAACCGAGCTCTCTGAAGACACGTACGATCCGGATGTCCATCGACACCCTCCCCCCGTACCGGTTGTCAGAGGGATTCAGGTCGATGGCGGCCCCATAGGCGTGGCGGCTGATGGCGCCGCCCTTGTCCCCACCTCTGATCAGTCTCGGGACGAAGCAGCCTCCGGCTGCTTGGAAGTCGTTCACGTCGATCAGCGAGCCGATACCCATCTCCATGATCTCGTCGAGGCCCTGCTCGATGAGCGGCGCGACCACTCGATGACAGGGGAACCTGCCCGTCAGCGGATGGTTGATGAAGACGATGTTCTCGGCACGCCACGTCGGATCGATCTCGATCCAGTCACCGCGCCCGGTTTCCCGATACGCAAACTCGCCGAGCAACTCCTTGATCACTGCGCTCGGCTGCACACGGTCGGTCGCAGGGCCATCGAAAGGGCTCGTCACTCGGAGCAACGAGTCGGTTCCGAGACGTATGAGCACATTGAGATGATCCTCGTTGTCGTAGCCCCAGATCGCCGCCGACGAGATCCTCACGAAGCCAATCGACTCTGCAGTCTCCTGTGAGAACACCAGTTCTGCATAGCCGACCTCGTCATCGTCGGCGATGAGGCCGATGCGGAACTCGTGCAGCTGGTCGTCCCACCCGGTGATCACCACTGCGTCCCCGACCCGGGCACCCCGCAACTCGGCAGAGGTTCTCCCCATGGCCACCAGACCCAGCGACAAGACCCGGGTCAACGACTCGCTGAACAACGGGCCGGCGGAGTCCGGGTCGAACGCAATCGATGCCATGGGAAACGCCATACCGGGGGGCGCCTGCTGTACGACTTGATCTCCGCGGCGCACCTCGAGGAGCTTCAACGTTCCGGAATGGAAGAACGCAGAGCTGCCGCCCTGCAGGCGAGCGGCCCTGTCCACTGCTCGAACGGTCGTTGGGTCCATACCGCCGGGTTCGTACACACGGACCAAGTCGTCGACCTGCGCCAGAGCCGGCGGGGCCGAGACCACGGACATCGCCAAAACGGCCCCGAGCACTGCAGCCGACCTTCTCACGTCAGGATCTCCTCCATCCCTGCCCGGCGCACGCTCTCGATGTCCTCCTGATACTTGAGGATGACGCCGATCGTCTCGTCCGCAGTTTCCCTGTCGAGCCGCTCTGCGCCGAGTATCCGGAGGGCGGCAGCCCAATCCAGCGTCTCGGCCACCCCCGGCGGCTTGAAGAGATCGACCGACCGGAGCCGTTGCATTGCCTCGGCGATCTGGACGGCCAGCGCTTCGCTGACCCCCTCCACCTTGCGACGGACGATGGAGACCTCCCGCTCGACATCCGGATAGTCGATCCAGTGGTACACACATCGACGCTTGAGCGCGTCGTGGATCTCACGAGTTCGATTCGAGGTGAGCACCACAACCGGCGGTACGTCGGCGGTGATGGTGCCCAACTCCGGAATGGTCACCTGGAAGTCCGACAACAGCTCGAGCAAGTAGGCCTCGAATTCCTCGTCGGACCGGTCGATCTCATCGATCAGCAGGACCACTCTCTGCCCGGCAGCGCCCGCCTCGACTGCCTGGAGCAGCGGCCGAGCAACGAGGTAGTCCCGAGACATGATGTCCTGGACGTCGGCACTCTCGTGGGCGGCTTCCGTGAGCCGGATCGCCAGCATCTGGCGCGCATAGTCCCACTCGTAGATGGCGTGGGCCGCGTCGAGCCCCTCGTAGCACTGGAGCCGGATGAGGTCGGTCCCCAGGATCGAGGCGAGGACCTTGGCGACCTCGGTCTTGCCGACTCCCGCCTCGCCTTCGAGGAACAGGGGGCGGCCCATGTGCAGCGCCAGGTGGATCGCCACCGCGAGGGAGCGATCGGCCTGATACTGCTGTTCGAGGAGCGCAGCTTCCAGCTGGTCGACAGAGTCAGGAATCACGGACGCGTAAGGCTACTGGCCCGGCACGACTGGTCGAGCATCGGCCGGCCGTAGGCCGTTGTCAGACGTCTGACGTCCGACGTCTGATGTCTGATGTCTGCTACGCCATCGCTTGCTCGATCGCGCGGCGGGCGTACACCTTGGCCAGATGAGTCTTGTACTCCACTGATCCGTACAGATCCTCGAGCACCGTGATCCCTTCCGCGGCTCGATCAGCTGCAGCTTCAACCGCGTCGGCCGAGCCATCCGTACCCCGCAATGCCTCGGCGACGCCGGCTGCCAGGGACGGCTTGGTGCCGACGCCGGTGATGCCGACGGCACAATCCGACACCGACCCACCGTCCATCTTCACCCATGCGGCTGCGCCGGCCACTGCGTAGTCCGAGTGGCCCCCGCGTCGCCCGAGTTTGTCGTACGCCGAGCCACCACCCTGTTTCGGGAACCGGACTTCGACGAGAATCTCGTCCGGCGCAAGCGCAGACGTCAACGTGTCGACGAAGAAGTCAGCGGCCGCAATGGTCCGCTCCCCCGATGCCGATCGCGCCACCATCGTCGCCCCGAGCGCCAACGCGGCTGCAGGAGTGTCTGCCGCCAGGTCGGCATGGGCCAGAGCGCCACACAAGGTGCCCCAGTTGCGGATCTGACTGTCACCCGTCCACGAAGCCGCTTGCGTCACCGCCCGAGCGTGGTCTGCCAGCATCGAGCTCTCAGCCACGGCCGCATGACGCACCAGGGCCCCAACGGCAATGTGGTCGCCCTTGTCTTCGATGTAGTCGAGACCGTCGATGCGGCCGATGTCCACCACCGTCTCCGGCGAGAGCAGGCGCATCTTCATGAGAGGCATGAGGCTCATGCCGCCCGACATGACCTTGGCATTCTCAGCGGTGGCCAGAGCATTGAGAGCCTGGTCGAGACTCGCCGCCGGTATGTACTCGAAATCACGTGGGTACATCTCAGGCTCCCTTCGCGTCCTGCATCGCCTGCCACACGCGTCTGGGTCTCAGTGGCATGTCGACATGATTCACACCGAGGCTGCTCAATGCGTCGACCACTGCGTTCACGATGGTCTGAGCCGATCCGATCGTGCCGGCTTCGCCGATGCCTTTGACCCCCATCGGATTCACGTCGGTTGGCGTGTTCGTCCAGCCCAGCTCGAACGAGGGAAGGTCCCCGGCAGTCGGGATCGGGTAGTCGATCAACGATCCTGCCAGCAGGTTCCCGTCGTCGTCGTAGATCGCCTCCTCGAACATCGCCTGTCCGATGCCTTGTGCCAGACCGCCATGGATCTGCCCATCCACGATCATCGGGTTGATTCGGTTGCCGCAGTCGTCCACTCCCATGTAGCGGAGGATCTCGACGTCGCCGGTGTCAGGGTCGACTTCGACCACCGCCAGGTGGGCTCCGAACGGCCAGGTGGCGTTGCCGGGCGAGAAGACGGCATGGGCCTCCAGGCCCGCCTCCATGCCGTCCGGACCCGTGTGAGGCCGGTAGGCAACGTCGGCAATCTCCTGCCAGCTGATGACATGGCCTGGAGTACCGACGACGTGGGCTCCGCCCGGACCGAAGGCGATGTCCTCTTCGGCCGCCTCCAGCAGATGCGCCACGATCGCCGCTGCCTTGACCTTCACCTTCTGGCAGGCCTCGTAGGTGGCTGCCCCGTCCACGGCAGCTGAACGACTCCCGAATGTGCCGATGCCCATCGGGGACTCGGTGGTGTCACCGTGGTGCACGATGATCCGGTCGTAGTCGATGCCCAGTTGGTCATGCACGACTTGGGCCCAGGTCGTCTCATGGCCCTGGCCTGATGGTCCCGTGCCGATCACGACCGTCGCCGAACCGTCGGGATTGACTCGCACGAGCCCCGACCCGCTGAACGACGACGGCAGGCCGTAGTTGTTCCACCCGAACCCGATCTCGGACAGCACCGAAGGCCCGAAGCCGCAGATCTCGACGTAGCTCGAGATGCCGATACCGACGAGCCTTCCCTCGGACTGGGCCTTGTGCTTCTCCTCGAGAAGGGCCGGGTAGTCGGCTTGCTCGAGCAGCAGGTCCATTGCCTTGGCGTAGTCACCTGTGTCGATGGCCAGGCCGGTGTTGTTGGTGGCCGGGAACTGATCGCTCTGCCAGTAGTTCTTCTTGCGGACCTCTGCAGGATCCATGCCGATCTCGCGAGCGAAGGCGTCGACAGTCCTCTCCAGGTAGTACAGGGCTTCGGGACGCCCGGCCCCTCGATACGCATCCGTGGTCGGTGTGTTGGTCACCACGCAATCGACTTTCCAGTACGTCGGAATGTCGTATTGCCCGGCCGACACCCACAAACCCAACAACGGGATCGCCACCGTGAAGTTCTGGCTGTAGGCCCCCATGTCGGCAACGCCTTCGAGCTCATACCCGAGGATCTCCCCGTCGCGGGTACCCACCATCGTGGTGGTGGCGATCCAGCCTCGTCCCTGGATGGTGGAGACTGCCGACTCGCGGCGGGTCTCGGTGAACCGGACGGGGCGGCCGAGCTGCTGCGATGCGAAGCACACCAGGATCTCGTCGTTGTAGACGTTCAGCTTGCAGCCGAAGCCGCCACCGACTTCGGGAGCGATCACGTGAACCGCATTGGATGGGAGCCCGAACGTCTTCGCCAGGGCCCCGGCCAGCGCGTGAGGGATCTGAGACGACGAATACACCTCGAACCGCTCGTAACCGGGATTCCACGATGCCACGACTGACCGGGGTTCGATCGCCACGGGAATGAGCCGCTGGTTCCTCATCTCGAGGCTCACCACGACGGTGTCGTCCCGCTGTTTGGCTTCCTCGATGCCAGGGCGGGGATCGGGCAGATCGATGACGCCCTCCCACCAGTCGTGGGCAGTCCACGAGATGACGATGTTCGAGTCGAGATCGTCGTGCACTCTGGTCCGGTCGGATGCCGCTTCCATCATGTCGACGACGGGTGTCAGTGGCTCGTAGTCGACGAAGATCGCGTCAACGGCGTCCTGGGCGATGGCCCGTGTCTCGGCGACGACCATGACCACTGCTTCGCCGACATGGTTGACGCGACCATCGGCCAGCAGCGGGCGCAGTTTGCCGACCGGCACTTGGGCGAGGAGGTCGCCCAGATGGCGCACGTCGTCGGCGGTGTAGACCGCCACAACGCCTTCCATTGCGGACGCCTCTGCCGTGTCGATGGAGGTGATGTCCGCCCGGGCGAACGGGCTGCGGACGAACGCCGCCTTCAACTCACCCGACAGCTTGATGTCATCGACGTACCGGCCGGTGCCGCGAATGAGAGCCGGGTCTTCCTTGCGGCGAACGATGCCGCCCATGGCGCTGGTTGAAGTGGTCATGTCGCCGCCTCGAAGTCGGTGGTCCAATCCGGCGGAGGAGGCTCGTCACCGCGCATCTTGGCGCCGGCATATTCGACGGCTCGCACGATGTTGTGATAGCCCGTGCACCGGCACAGGTTTCCTTCCAGGCCGTGGCGAATGTCGCTTTCCGACGGATTGTCATTGTCAGCGAGGATCGCGGCGGCCTGCATGATCATGCCGGGAGTGCAGTAGCCGCACTGAAGGCCGTGGCGCTCCCAGAACCCCTCTTGGACCGGGTGCAGTTCACCATTGGACGCCAGGCCTTCGATCGTCGTGATCGTGGCCCCATCGGCCTGCACGGCCAGCATGTTGCACGACTTCGTGGATCTGCCGTCGACGTGCACCGTGCAAGCGCCGCAGTAGGCGGTCTCGCAACCGATGTGGGTCCCGGTCAGCCCGAGCTCGTCTCGCAGGAACTGAACCAAGAGGGTGCGGGGTTCGACATCAGCCGAGACCTCCCGACCATTCACGGTCATGGATACGTGCACAACCACCTCCGGGCTCGGGAACCTCATCCGAACCTATCAACTGCTGGGGTGCTTGTGCCCGCGAAGTTCTCCTGTAGCGACGCGACATGATTCGAGGTGCGCGAGCATTACATGGATGGTGGAGCAAACCGACGCGGAGCTTCTGGCCGCAGCAGCTGCCGGCGACGG
>JABAOD010026815.1_pt1 | contig 10492 bp, 11 predicted proteins | sample 7062151 | NCBI WGS metagenome assembly JABAOD01 (sample SAMN14538626, study PRJNA623070) | marine sediment metagenome | biome: marine biome [ENVO:00000428]; feature: marine pelagic biome [ENVO:01000023]; material: deep marine sediment [ENVO:00002113] | place: India: Gulf of Khambhat ...
CCGGGTCTGCCGCCGGCGGCGATAAAGGCATGCATTGCTACCTCCCTTAGGGATCCACCTCCCATCTGGCAGTATTCGGGCTCGAGCGATTGCTTGATAGCGGATGGAAACAGGTCGAAGTATCGTTCCCATAGGCGGATGTGTGCGTTGTGGTGGTCGGATGAGGGACCCTCCACTGGCGCTGGACCAAAAGGCTGGGCGGTTCAGGTTCCAGGCCTCATCGGCCGACCGGGCGGCTCGAAGTTCGTGCCAGACGCCGCCGGCTGCAACCGGTCGGGCGGGGGGGAAGGCTCGCCTCGCTGGGGCGCAAACCGGCCGCCTTTTGATGGTTGGGCTGAGCCTCATCCCATTCGATATTCGGGACAGGCGCGTCCGGCTCGCGGCAAAGGCCCACATCCAATCAAACCTGCAAGCTTGAGTGTTTCCGGGTGGGAGATCAACTCAGCGTATGGATCTGAGGCTCCAGTTCCAGCCTGTCGAGCATTTCGTCCAGCTCATCAATTGTAAGGGGCCTCCCCTTGCCCCCCACGGCGATCAGCGCCGCTTCCATCATGTTGGTGCCGAACGACCGGCCCTCGAGCACCGGAGTGGAAGTGACGAGGTGTGTGACGCCCGCAAGGCGGAAGAGATCCACGTCTTCGCGGGTGGTCGTGTTCGTCGCGATGATCTTGCCGTCCAGCCTGTAGGGCATGTGGCGCTTGATGTAGTGACAGTCGCCCGCGATCACTTTGGCCCACTCATAGTAGGACGCCCACTTCGGCTCACGGATCTCCTGCTTCTCGCCTGTGGGGTAGACCCAGGCGAAGGGCAGGCGGCCTGCGATGGGCATCAGAAGGCCGGCAAGACGTTTGAGCGTGCGTGTGCTCCGGATAGGAATAGGAAGGCCCAGGCCGAACATGAGATCGCCAAACACGCACTCGTATCCAGCCTTGTCAAACGAGGTAGCCATCCCCCAGCGGTCCACACCCAGAGTGACCAGCACCCGCTTGGGCTTCACCGCCTCACCCAATGAGGCGTCGATCGCTTGAGCCAACCGGCTTTCCAGCGTGTTCTTCAATCCACTCCCGTCCACGACCGGGGTCTGCTTGACGAAACGGACCATCGGCCGGACGGAGTAGAGCGGGTAGAGCTTTCCATCGACCACCGCCCCCAGGTCCGCCCCGCCCACGCCGAAGGCGTCGACCTTCCCATCCAGCTCTTTGAAGCGCTGGGCAGCGGCCTCCATGTCTCCATCGGTGCCGATCCGCTCGATCTGCACGCGTTCGCCGAGCAGCTCCACCTCGACAGCCTTGTCGCGCTTCGAGGAGCCCAAGCTGACGCTTACGGCCCTTTTCATATTGGCTCCTGCGTTGAGGTCGGTATGCAAGTACTGTACATCGGGATTCAACCCCGGTCAATTTCGCGCCGTGCGAATGGTAAAGCGAAAGCGCCCGCCGTGGGAATCCGTCTACGCGGACCGATCCTGCTCCGGCAGTCTTCGGCCCATGATGCTCATGGACATTCAAGGAGAACGCCGCGCGCGGCATAAGGCGTCTCCGAAATGAGAGGAGGGGCGGAATTGGTGCTTCCGGCGGTCTTGGCCGGTGGGAGCCCGCGGACCGCCTTCGGGGTTCAGGTGCCCCAATCCCGAAGGTAGAGGAAATCGTAGCCCACCGTTCGGTTGCTCAGCTTGGCAATCGGGGGCATCATGCGTTTGAATTGGCTGCGGCGCACCTTTTCCATCACCGTCTCAACGAAGGAAGCTTCGAATCCGGCGTCCACGCAGTCCTGCGGTGAGTAGCGCTCGTCGACGAGCAGCAGCAGCAGGCGATCGACCTCCGCGTAGGTGAAGCCGAGCTCCGCTTCATCCGTCTGGCCGACCCACAGGTCGGCGGTGGGGGGCTTCTGAACGATCACCTCGGGCACGCCAATCGCCTGCGCAAGCTGTCGTACCTGGGTCTTATAGAGGTCCCCCACCGGATTCAGCGCGCAGGCGGAGTCCCCGTAGAGGGTCGTATAGCCGAGCAGGATCTCCGTCTTGTTGCCGGTGCCGATGACCAGGCCGTCGAATGCCGCCGATTGATCGTAGAGCACGATCATGCGGGCGCGAGCCATGGCGTTGCCGCGTCGGATCTGATCGGCATCCGGGAAGCGTTCAAACAACGGGTCGACCATCTCCGTGATCGGGATGGTGATCTCCTCGACGCCGGTGGCCTGGATCACCATTTCCGCATGGGCGAGGGACTCCGGTGAAGAGGTCCGGTAGGGCATGCGCACGGCAAGCACGTTCCCGGCCCCGAGCGCTTCGGCGGTCAGGTAGCACGAGAGCGAGGAGTCCACCCCTCCGGACAGTCCGATGACGGCCCGCTGGAAGCCATGCCGGCCGCATTCCGAACGGATGAAGTCGGTGAGGATCTTGCGCGTGACCTCGGGTTGAATGTCCAGAGTGGGTTTGACTTCGCTCATTGATCTTTCCCCTCAGGTCTTGGATAGACGCCGGGTTTCACGGCATGCGGCCCGAAGCGCCTGAATCACGGGCCTGGAGGATGCGCGCCAATTCACGCTGCACCATGGCAGTCCGTTCGTCTCGAAGCAGCGGCAGCCGCACGCGAGTACGACGGAGCTGCTCCAAATCCAGCTCGGCGAAGGTCAGCGCCTCCTCGTGGTAGGGTCCCTTGGCGATCAGATCGCCGTCGGGATCGAAGAGCGTCGCTCCGCCCCAGAAGTTGAGGCCGTCCTCGAATCCGACCCGATTCGTGTGCGCGACGAAGGTTGTGAACAAACTGGCGTAGGCCTGGTTCACCCTCTCCACCCAGACGGCGGATGAGAGCCTGTCGTCGGTCCTCAGCCCGCGGCCGGGGGAGGCGGAGATGAGGAGCATCACATCGGCCCCATCCAGCCAGAGCAGATAAGGGGGTGAGATATGCCAGAAATCCTCGCAAATCAGCACGCCGAAGCGGCCAAAGCGGGTTTCGAAGGCCCGGATCTCGCTGCCGGCGGCAAAAAAGCGCCCCTCGTCGAACATGCCGTAGGTGGGCAGATAGACCTTGCGGTGGACGTGCAGCACTTCCCCTCCGGCCAGGTAGGCGGCTGCGATGTAGAGCCTGTGACGGCGGTCGGCCTCGACGAAGCCGACGAGAACGTCGATCTCCCTGCTGGCCTCGATCAGCCGTCCGAAGGTGGGATCCTCGCCATTGGGCCGCCGGGCCACGCTGGGCGCAAGGTCTTGAAGCACATAGCCCGTGAGCGAGAGTTCGGGGAAGAGGATCAGGTCGGCGTTTCCCTCGCGGGCTTGCGTGATGAGCGACAGGTGTCTTTCCAGGTTCGCTTCGACGTCGCCAAGCTGGCTCTTGATCTGGGCCATAGCCAGCGTGATCTTATTCATCGCGCTCTCCTCAGACCCGGCTGCGCGCCGCGCGCAGGCCGAAAGCGGCCACAGCGGCCAGCAGCAGGGTCAGGGCCCCAAGCGTATCGTAGCGCAGGCCCGCGATCAGCCCGGTCGGGTCGGCGCGCACAAAGCTGAGCGCCAGAGCCGCCGCCGAGAGCAGCGCCAGGCTCAGGCATGCCAGCCCGCCGGGGCGGAAGCGGTCCCGGGTCCACAGCAGGGCGCTGAAGATCGCCAGGCTGGTCAGCGCTCCGGCGGTCTGGGTTGGCCAGCGGGACGCCACGTTTCCGGTGATGTCCGGCGAAAGGGGCGTGAGCCAGCCGGGTTCGGTGCGCATTCCATAGGCGCAGCCGTCGAGCAGACAGCCCGTCCAGGAGGCGAACGCGATCAGCGCGGCGGGCGCAGCGAGCGCATCGGCCAGCGGCCAAAGGGGCCGCTTTGTGAAGCGAGCGTACAGGCCCAAACCGGCGGCGGCGCCGATCGCCCCGCCCACCCAGCTCAGTCCACCTTCCCAGAGCCAGCCGATCTCAATCGGGTTTTGTGAGTAGTAGCCCCAGTGGAGGGCGACGAAGAGCATCCGGGCCAGGACCAGCCCCCCCGCCAGCGCTGCGAGCCCTGCGTCAATCCGCGCCACGGTCGACGGGCGCTCGGCCGAGCCCGGCGGCTCCCGGCTCTCCCGTGGGGGTTTCGACAGAGCCAGCCAGAGGAACGCCCCGATGGCGCCTAGGGTGAATGCGGCCGGGAAGTAGGTGGTCAAACGCACCCTCTCAGAAATCAGAGCTATGATACCATCGCTCCAAACCGCGCTGCAGCAGATCGGGTCGCAGGGGCGGCGGACGTTGGCGCCGCCCGGAGTTTGGGGAAGGATGGACGCGCACTGTGGGATCGCCCTTCAGCCGCCGGGTTGCGTGTAGCCATGGAGAGGCCTGAGGGGGAGACCCGCCCGGCTTCCGAAGGATCGCCTCGCGGCGACGAAGTCCAATACCTGCTGGCCGGCTGGCGGGACATGCGCCCCATGCTGAACCTGGTGCGCGTGTGCTTCGGGCGCGACGCGTGGCCCTGGCCCGACGTTCTGGCGGCGCTTGTCTTTCCCAGGACCATTCGGCAAAAGGCGGTGGTGGGCGAGAAGCTGGTTGGATTCGTCATCGGTGACCGGAGATGGGGGCGTGATTTGGGTTGGATCGCTGCGATCGGGGTTCACCCCGAGTATCGGCGCAGCGGGATAGGACGCAGGCTGCTCGAGAATTGTGAGCAGATTCTGGGGTCCAGCCGGGTTCGCCTGACGCTCCGGGCTTCGAACCAGCCCGCCATGAGGCTCTACGAGAAGATGGGCTACCGCCGCGTGGACGTCTGGCGGCGGTATTACGAAGACGGGGAGGACGGCCTGGTCATGGAAAAGCGGCTCGAGGTTGGCNNAGACTGCCCACGCTCTCCAGGAGCTTGGGGGCGCATGTCGGCGGATCCGGCCCTTGAGGGCAGGTCGAGCTTTGACCCCCCCTCTGCCGTCTGGTAGAATCACTTGCTCTGGGAGTCCTGGAAGACGCCCCAGAACCCAATGGAAAGGGCACGATAGGACATGAAAGTACTGCTCGTCAAGGATGTTCACAAACTGGGCAGGGCGGGTGAGATCAAGCGAGTGGCGGATGGCTATGGTCGCAACTACCTGATCCCGCAGGGCTTGGCCCTGAAGGCCACCCCCAGCGCCATGAAGCAAGTCGATCGCATACGCCAGGATGCCCAGGAAGAACGATCACGCTTGAACCTTGAGCTCGGCGCTCTGGCGGAAACCCTGGAAGGTCTGAAGCTCTCTTTCCCGGTCAAGGCCGGCGAGACGGGCAAGCTGTACGGCTCGATTACCACCTCCATGATCAGCGAGGCGATCAAGGAGCAGACCGAGTTTGAAGTTGATCGCAGGCAGATCGACAGCGAGCCGATCAAGACTCTTGGCGTTCACGAAGCCGCGGTTCGCCTGACGATCGACCTGATCCCCAACGTGACCGTCCTCGTTCATCGCGAGGGTGAAGCCCCCGAATCGGCGTATGTGATCGAAGAAGCCGCTCAGCCGGAGATGGAGCCCGCTTTTGCCGATTTGCAGGCCGAATTGGAAGCTGAAGAACAGGCCGAACTCGACGAGGAGGCCGAATTCGAGGTGGAAGAGGAGGCCGAAGAAGCTGCTGACGAATCGCCCGAGGCCGAATCCGAAACCGCTCCAATCCAGTCTGCGGGTACAGAAGGCCTGGACCCCGAAGAGGGTTCAGACGAAGGCTAACTTCCGGAGAAACCCGAAGCTGGTTGAACTCCGGATCCCTCTTCAGCGGACGTTTCGGTTGCCCGCTTCCCGATGATGGAAGAAATCGGCAAGACGCTGCAGGAAACGCGTGAGCAGCTTGGCCTCACGCTCGAGGAGGTCGAGCGCGCCACTCGCATCCGGATCCACCATCTGGAAAGACTGGAGAAGGGGGAGATCGACTCGTTGCCCTCCGGCGTGCACGCAAGGGGCTTCCTGCGCAACTACGCCGAGTTCCTTGGGCTGGAGGCTGAAGATATCCTGCTCCAGTACGCTGAGCAGATTCAATCTCGTCGCTCCCGAGCTCAAAATTCAGATTCCCTCGGGGAACCCGCCACCCGACCTTCCGTTCAGGTCCTCTCTCGAAGGCCGCGCTGGCTATCCTCCGACCTGTTCGTGGCGGCGGCCATCACCATTGCCATCCTTGCTGTCCTGATCTGGGGTGGAAGCCGCGCCATGGCCTCATTGCGGGCCCGTACGGAGGCGGCGGAAGAGGCCTCCGGCCTGCTGCTACCGACGCCTACCATCACTGAGACGTCCCTTCCCACGGAAGCAGCCCCGACTGAGGCCTTCGAGCAGCCGGCGGAGGCCGCGCCTGCTATCCAGAGCACCGCCACGCCAACCCTGCCCCTGCTGCCCGAGGTGGCTGGAGCGGTCAACGTTCGCATCCTTGCGGAGAGGCGAGTATGGGTGCGCGTGCTGGCCGACGGCGATGAGATCTTCCAGGGTCGACTGGTGCCGGGGGAATTTGTGGAAGCGCAGGGGGTTGAGGTGGTCGAGGTGGTTGCGGGAAATGGGAGCGCGGTGCGCGCATTCTACAATGGGCAGGACCGGGGCCTGCTCGGCGGCCCAAATGAGGTGGTCGTCCTGCTCTGGACGCTGGACGGTGAGCTTACGCCTACTCCCACCGAGACCAGACCACCCACGGAGACTCCCCCCGCCACCAACACGCCTCCCGCGAGCCCCTAGCCGTAAGATGCCCAGCTCGCTCCGGCACCCTTTCGGGGGGCTGCGCCTGCATGGCTTCGCGAGGAAACCTTTGCCAGCCGGAGCTCTCCCCGAAGTTCGCTAGCTCTCGTCCCCGGGTTCGTCGGGGATCTCCCGCCACTCGCCCTCGATCACCGATTTGAGGTCGCGCATATGCTCCTCGACGATCTTGGGCGGACACAGCTCGACAAAGAGATACGCACCCAGCCAAATCACCGCCGCGTCGTCCACCGGCCCAGGGGCCAGATCTGGAACGAACAGGTAGATGATGGAGCCTATGGGGAGCAGTTTGAGCAGAGGGTTGATGCGCCGATCACTCATCAGGCGCAAGACCAGCTTGATTCTCAATGTCAATTCATCGAGGAAGCCTCCGCTTCCTCTGGGCACAAGACTGCGGCGCGGTCCTTCGCTCATGGGCGCTCCTTTCGAAGGGTGATTATACCGCGCCAGATCACAGGGTCCCCAAAGCGCAGATGCTCGGTTCCTCCGCGCGCAGCGACCCCCTATCGGCGCCGCTTGGGGGTTCAGGCAGGGCCCTGTGATAGAATCGGCCAACTCCGGGCTCACAAGAGCCCGGGTGGGGTGAAAGCGTCGGATGGAAAAAGAAGCTTCTGATTCTCCTTCGCCATTAGCGCCGTCGGCGGTCAACGACGCGGCGCAGGCCGGTATGGAAGACACCTTGGGCAGGCCGCTGCGAGATTTGCGCATTTCGGTGACCGACCGGTGCAACTTCCGGTGCGTGTACTGCATGCCAAAGGAGGTTTTCGGGCGCGACTACGCCTTCTTGCCGCGGGATGAAGTCCTGAGCTTTGAGGAGATCGAGCGCCTGACGCGCATCTTCGTTTCGCTTGGTGTAAGGAAGGTCCGGCTGACCGGCGGCGAGCCGCTGCTGCGCCAGCAGATCGAACGGCTGATTGAGATGCTGGTCGCGATCGAGGGGCTGGAGGATCTCACCCTGACCACCAATGGGTCCCTTCTCGCCAAGAAGGCCAAGGCCTTGAAGTCGGCCGGCCTGATGCGCGTTTCCGTCAGTCTGGATTCGCTGGACGATGAAGTGTTCGACGCCATGAATGACGTCCGCTTCCCGGTGAGCAAGGTGCTGGAGGGCATCCAGGCTGCAGGCGAAGCGGGGCTGAGGCCGGTGAAGATCAACATGGTGGTCAAGCGCGGCGTGAACGAGCAGGATATCCTGCCTATGGCGCGCTATTTTCGTGAGACAGGGCATATCCTGCGTTTCATCGAGTATATGGACGTTGGCGCGAGCAACGGTTGGCGCCTGACCGATGTGGTACCGGCGGCGGAGATCGTGAAGACGGTGCAGCGGGAATTCCCGCTGGAGCCGATGGAACCCCACTATCGGGGAGAGGTGGCCAATCGCTACCGCTACGTGGATGGAGGCGGCGAAATCGGAGTGATCGCCTCGGTTTCGCAGCCGTTTTGCGGCGACTGCAGCCGCGTGCGCATGTCTGCCGAGGGGCAGCTCTTCACCTGTCTCTTCGCCGTGCAGGGCCACGACCTCCGCGGCCTGCTGCGTGGAGGTGCGGACGACGACGAAATCCGCGCCGCCATCGAGCGAATCTGGCGAAAGCGAAGCGACCGCTACTCGGAGATTCGCTCCTCGAACACGGTGCCGCTTCCCAAAGTGGAGATGTCCTACATTGGAGGCTAGTGGACCGGCCGGTGCTCGTCGGATCAGCCCGTCCTGCCAGGGCGCCGTGAGACGGATCCTCCCCCGGCTCCACCGCCAACCCGCGCCCCGGCAGTGAAGCCCCGCAAACTGGTCGCATCCCCGCCCGGCAGGAAGATCCGTTCGGTGATCTTCGATTTGGACGGAACGCTTCGTCATAACGACCCACCCGGCATTCCGATCTTTCACCGCATTGCCGCCCGCCTGGGCGTGGAAACGAGCCCCGAGCAGCGCAGGGAGGCTGAGCGCTGGGTGCACGCCTATTGGGCAAGCTCTGACGAACTGCAGGCAGACGCCTCGGCCTCCGACGGCCGGAGAGAAGAGCTGTGGCTGCGCCACGTTCGACGGCACCTCCTGCGCCTCGGGGCCGCCCCCGAGACGGTGGACGGATTGGCCGAAAAGGCCCAGCAGGCAATGCTGGAGGAGTATCAACCGGTAGATCGCGTGCCGCCTGACGTGCTGCCCACGCTGGCCAGCCTGCGGCGCCTGGGGCTGAAGCTGGGGCTGCTCTCCAATCGCGACGAACCGCTGAATGCTGTGGTGGACTCGCTGGGCATGCGCGGCGCTTTCGACGCGACGCTCGCCGCGGGAGAAGCGGGATTCTGGAAGCCGGACCCCCGCGTGTTCCGCCTGGTCGCCGACCTGCTTGAGGTGCCTCCCCAGGAGTCCATCTATATTGGGGACAACTACTACGCGGATGTGATTGGCGCCCATACGGCCGGGATGAACGCCGTCCTCCTTGATCCTGCAGGATTGTTCCCCGAAGCCGAGTGCCCTGTGATCCAATCCATCGGCGAGCTCTCCGCCCTCATGGCTCGGTTGCAGTAGGAATCGATCATTGACTCTTGCACCTGGCGCGCCTATACTTGGAGCTACCCAGGGTCAGGATGTAAACCGCCATGAGGGAAGTGGCAACACAATCCAAACAAGGTTGCCCCCCGGCACGAGGTTGTTGAAAACCGCGTGCCTTTTTGTTTTCCGAGGATTGGACAGGAGGAGCTATGGATTATGGATTGATCGGCAAGATTGAGAAGGCGAAGCGCTACGCGGAGGAGCGGGAGCGCATACGATTTGAGAGCTTCCGGGCGAGGTTCGACGGAGAGAACAACTCACACACGGTCGAGTTTTCGGGCGGCGAGTGGATTTGCGACTGCGATTTCTTCATCACGCGGGGAGTCTGCAGCCACAGCATGGCGCTCGAGCGCATCCTGGCGGAGATGATTTCGACGCCGGCCGAAATCGCCTGAGGGGATGTACGATTAGAGAGGATCGATCCACGCTGCTCGACCTTTGACACTGTGCGATCAGCGACACTGAGGCGCCGTCGGAAGATCAGACGGCGTTTTCATTACCGGGAGGCAGGCACCGGATTGCTCGGTCAGTGATGGATGAGAAAAAGGGTGGGGGGCGTACAAGGAGACAAGGGCAAGGCCATTCTGCGCCTCCCCCGGGTGGGCAATCGCCGGTAGGATGGCAGACTTGCGCGGGGGGCCACAGCTGGGGTGCGAAGATCAATCCACCAAGCTCCATGACCGCTAATGAATGGGTGAGGCGTCTGATGACGGCAGGGAGGGATGGACCGTGAGCAGTGGGGAAGCGACTTCTACACGGGAGGGGGTGCGGGAGGTATTCTCGCGGAACCCGAATACGGGTGAGCTCCTGGGTTCGGCGCCGATCCATACCGAGCCCGAGGTCCGGCAGGCCGTTGAACGGGCGCGGGTGGCCCAGCGAGAATGGGGCGCAAGGACGCTCAAGGACCGCCTTCGCGTGCTGCAGCAGGTTCAGGATGCGCTTGTAGAGCAGTCGGACGAGATCGCCTCGCTGGTCGCGCTTGAGGTCGGAAAGGGAGAGCTGGAGGCGCTCGTCGCCGACGTCTTCCTCGTGCTCACGAGCCTGGCAGGATATGCCAGGCTGGCGCCGCGCGCGCTCCGGACGCGCCGGTTGGCTCATGGGTTGGCCCACATCACAAAACGCACCTACGTAGTTCATGAGCCGCTGGGCGTCGTGGCCGTGGTATCTCCCTTCAATTTTCCGGTCCTCCTCAGCATGCAGAGCGTGTTTGCAGCCCTCATCGCCGGGAATGCGGTTGTCCATAAGCCGTCTGAATTCGCCCCGCTGACCGCCCTCAAGATTGAGGAAGTATTCTCCCAAACTGATCTGCCCTCGG
>JABAOD010007070.1_pt1 | contig 10488 bp, 7 predicted proteins | sample 7062151 | NCBI WGS metagenome assembly JABAOD01 (sample SAMN14538626, study PRJNA623070) | marine sediment metagenome | biome: marine biome [ENVO:00000428]; feature: marine pelagic biome [ENVO:01000023]; material: deep marine sediment [ENVO:00002113] | place: India: Gulf of Khambhat ...
CGGCCGCGTGTGCGATCGGCCCTGCGAGCCGGCGTGCCGGCGTGGCCGGGTGGACGCGAAGCCCGTGGCCATCTGCCGGCTCAAGCGTGTCGCCGCGGACCACCGCGACGCCATCGACGACCGCCTGCCGGAGATTCCGCGCCGGAAAAACGGCAAGCGCGTGGCGCTCATCGGCGCCGGATGCGCATCGCTCACCGTCGCCAACGACCTGATGCCGCTCGGTTACGAGTGCGTGATCTTTGAATCACTGGCCACCACCGGTGGTCTCATGCGAAGCAACATCCCGAGCTTTCGCCTGCCGGGCCGGGTCATCGACGACGAGATCAGCACGATCATCGATTTCGGCGTAGACCTGCGCCTCAACACCCCGGTCCACAGCCTCAAGGCACTGCTCGACGAAGGCTACGACGCGGTGTTCATCGGAACCGGCGCACCCTCGGGACGCGAGCTCGAGCTGCCGGGGCGACACGATACCGAGAACATCCACATCGGCATCACCTGGCTTACATCGGTGGCGTTCGGTCACGTGCACAGCATCGGTGAGCGTGTCCTCATCATCGGTGGGGGAAACACCGCCATGGATTGCTGCCGCACCTCGCTGCGCCTCGGCGGCAAGGACGTCAAGGTGGTGGCGCGCAAGCCGAGACATCTGCTCAAGGCTTCGGACTGGGAGCTCGAGGATGCGGAAGAGGAGCACGTGGAGCTCCTGCTCAATCACTCACCCGAGGCTTACGTCATCGAGAACGGGCGTCTGGCCGGCATGAGGTTCAGCCGGGTCGAGTGGCACGAGGACGAGAGCGGCAGGCTTCGCTCCAAGACGCTCGACGAGGTCGTGCTTCCCTGCGACGACGTGATTCTGGCGGTTGGACAGGAAAACGCGTTCCCGTGCATCGAGCGGGATATCGGCATCGAGTTCGACGAGTGGAACATGCCGGTCGTCGACGAGACGACCTTCCAGTCGACCCGTAGCGATGTCTTTTTCGGCGGAGATGCCGCCTTCGGTCCGAAGAACATCATCTGGGCGGTGGAGCACGGTCATCAGGCGGCGATCTCGATTCACAAGCACTGCCAGGGCACATCCGTGCGCGACCGTCTTCCTCGAGGTGTCAATCTCAGCAGCCGCAAGATGGGCATCCACGAGTGGAGCTACAGTAATGACTTCAGCGCGCTCGCCCGCCAGGCGATGCCACGCGTCGATCTCGAGAAACGTTTCAAGGAGCTCGAGATCGAGGTCGAGCTCGGATTCACGGTCGAGCAGACCTGCGAAGAGGTCGAGCGTTGTCTGAACTGCGACGTGCAGACCGTTTTCACCGATTCGCTGTGCATCGAATGCGATGCGTGTGTCGACGTATGCCCGGTGGACTGCCTGACCATCACGCACAATGGCGAAGAGCAGGATCTGCGCAAACGGCTCAGGGTCGCAGCGCTCGAAATCGAGCAACCCCTTTTCGTGTCCGGAGCCCTCAAGCAGACCGGTCGGGTCATGGTGAAGGACGAGAACGTATGCGTGCATTGCGGCCTGTGCGCAGAGCGTTGCCCGACGGCCGCATGGGATATGCAGAAGTCGACGATTCTCATCCCTTACGCAAGCGATGAAGACGCCGGAACCGATTCATGGAAATCGTTGAAAAAGGCGGGATAAACGATCTCGTAATCAAGCTCGCCACCGTCAACGGGACGGGCTCGGCGAGCGCGAACAGCCTTTTGATGCGGGCAATCTTCCGCATGGGCATCCCGGTCATGGGCAGGAACTTCTTCCCGTCCAATATCCAGGGCCTTCCGACCTGGTTCGAGATCCGGGTGAATCACCGCGGACATCTGTCGCGCTCCGGCCGGGTCGACCTGATGGTGGCCATGAATGCCGAGACCTACCGGCAGGATCTGGCCGACGTCACTGCTGGAGGCACGCTGGTCTACGACTCCACCTGGCCGCGCGGAACTACTCTGGTACGCGACGACGTCAAGATACTCGGCGTGCCGCTGGCAGGGATGTGCAACGAGGCATTTACCGGCGTCCGTGCACGCATACTCATGAAAAACATCGCCTATGTCGGCGTGCTCGCGGCGCTTCTCGATGTGGACATGGATGTGCTGAGGACGCTGCTCGAAGAAACCTTTGCGAGCAAGCCCAAGCTAGTGGACGCGAATCTCGAGGCCATCGATCTCGGCTATCGCTATGCGACGGATCATTTCGAGTGCCCGCTCGAGACACATCTGACCAAGCTCGACAAGACCGATGAGCACATCCTGATCGACGGCAACACCGCTGCGGCCCTCGGCTGCGTGTACGCTGGCGCGACATTCGGCGCCTGGTATCCGATTACTCCATCGACGTCTCTCATGGATGGATTTCGGAATTTCTGCCAGCATTTCCGCAAAGACGAGGACACCGGAAAAAATCGGTTCTGTATCGTTCAGGCCGAAGACGAGCTCGGCGCGATCGGAATGGTCATTGGTGCCGGTTGGAGCGGAGCGCGGGCGTTCACCGCCACGAGCGGCCCCGGTGTATCCCTGATGAACGAGTTTCTTGGCTTCGCGTATTTTGCTGAAGTGCCGATTGTGCTGTTCGACGTGCAGCGGGCCGGGCCTTCTACCGGTATGCCGACGCGTACTCAGCAGTCGGACATCCTCTCATGCGCCTTCGCCTCTCACGGCGACACCCGGCACGTGCTGTTGTTCCCGGCCAACCCAGCCGAGTGTTTCAGCTTGTCGGTCGAGGCATTCGATCTCGCCGAGCGTCTGCAGACGCCCGTGATCGTGATGAGCGATCTCGATATCGGCATGAACGACTGGATGTGCCCGAAGCTGGAATGGGACGACGAATATCGGCCGGATCGTGGCAAGGTGCTCGATGCCGAGGCGCTCGAGAAGCTCCCGCAGTTTCTGCGCTACCAGGACGTGGATGGCGACGGAATCTGTCACCGGACCTATCCGGGGGTCCACCCCAAGGGCGGGTACTTCACGCGCGGTTCCGGACACAACGAGTCGGCGCGCTACACGGAGAAGCCCGATGAATATCAGCAGGTGATGGAGCGACTCCAGCGCAAGTTCAAGACCGCGACCGCACTGGTGCCAAAGCCGATACTCGCCAACGCGGCGCAGGCGACGCCCTGGGGTGTGATTACCATCGGCGGCTGTGACGGCGCCGTTCGCGAGGCTGTCGAGAATCTCGGCGCTAAAGGCGTTCATATCGATTACCTCAGGATCCGCGCATTTCCCTTCGGGGCCGAAGTGCAGGCATTTCTCGATGGGCACGAGCGCGTCTTTGTCGTCGAGCAGAACCGGGACGCCCAGCTGAAGTCGCTGCTGAGCCTCGAGTTGGATGTGGAGAAAGACCGGCTCGTCTCGATTCTCCACTACAGCGGTGCGCCGCTCGACTGGCCGACGGTGTTTACGGGAATTTTCGAGCAGGTAAAGAAGAGCGCTGCGGCATGACATTCATTGCAAAGCCCAAGATCAGCTACGCGGGTCAGCCCAAGAATGCCCTTGGGCTCAGCATGCACGATTACGAGGGTACGATCTCGACGCTCTGCGCGGGATGCGGTCACGACTCCATCAGCGCCGCGTTGATTCAGGCCTTCTACGAGCTCGAGGTGGCGCCTCACAAGGTCACTAAATTTTCCGGAATCGGTTGCTCATCGAAGACTCCCGCTTATTTCATGAGTTCCGCCCACGGAATCAATGCCGTGCACGGGCGCATGCCGGCGGTCGCCACCGGCTCCAATGCGGTCAACAAGAGTCTGTATTGTATCGGTGTATCCGGTGACGGAGATTCACTCTCCATCGGCCTGGGTCAGTTCGCGCACGCCCTGAGGCGAAACCTCAACATGCTCTACATCATCGAGAACAACGGCGTTTACGGCCTCACCAAGGGCCAGTTCTCGGCGTCGGCGGACGTGGGCACCAAGGCCAAGAAAGGCGAGGTCAACGAGCAACAGCCCATCGATCCGGTGATTACCGCGCTCGGGCTGGGTGGAACGTTCATTGCGCGCGGTTTCTCCGGCGACAAGGAGCAGCTCGTGCCCTTGATCAAGGCGGGGCTCAAGCACGAAGGGTTCGCCGTGCTCGACGTTCTCTCTCCTTGCGTCACTTTCAATGATCACGAGGACTCTACCAAGAGCTACGCGCACACGCGCCAGAATTTTCACAGGGCGACGCGTCTAGACTTCATCCCGCCGGCAGAGCCGATCAGCGCACAGTACGAAGAAGGCGAGAGCATATGCGTCAATCTGCACGGCGGAAGCAACGTCATGTTGCGCAAGGCCGGACAGGAATACGACCCCACCGACCGTGCCCGCGCCTTCGCTTACATCGAGCAACACCAGAAGCGGGGCGAGATTGTCACGGGTCTTCTCTACGTCGATGCTGAGCGTGAAGACATGCACACGCTCGCGAATACGATCGACGAGGATCTTATCGACGTGGCGTTCGAGGATCTGTGCCCTGGCTCAGCGGCCCTGGCCGATCTCCAGGAGCGGTTTCGCTAGTACTGGTGCTTCGGCAGAAGCTCCGGCTTGCCGAGCTCGAATCCCTGGGCGTAGTCGACGCCGATCTCATTGAGCGCCCTCAGTATCGCCTCGCTTTCCACGAACTCGGCAATGGTGCGCTTGCCCATGACATGCCCGATCTCGTTGATGGAGCGGACCAGCTCCCTGTGAATCGGGTCCTCGACGATATCCTTGACGAACACGCCGTCGATCTTGAGAAAATCCACCGGCAGGCTCTTCAGGTAGGCGAACGAGGACAGGCCGCTGCCGAAGTCGTCGAGCGCGAATCGGCAGCCGATACGGCGCAGCACCTCAATAAATCGCATGGCACCCGGTAGATTGGCTATGGCAGCCGTCTCGGTGATCTCGAAGCACACTTTACCGGGCGGAAGACCCGTAGACGCGAGCTCGGTGGTTACGAATATCAGGAAGTCCTCGTCCGCCAGTGAGACCCCGGAGAGATTGATGGAGCAAAGAAAAAGCCGCTCCAGGTGATCTGGGTCGAGAGTCAGCAGTCGAAACGCTTCTTTGACCACCCAGCGGTCTAGCTTGACCGACAGGTTGTAGCGCTCTGCAGCCGGCAGGAAGGATTCCGGGAGAACCAGATTGCCGTCTTCGTCGCGCATTCGCAGCAGGAGCTCGTAGTGAGTGTCCGTACCGGCGGCGGCGGGCAGCGAAACGATGCGCTGGCGCGCGAGCTCGAATCGATTCTCCTCGAGCGCAGTCTGAATGCGAGTCACCCAGCGCATCTCGCCATGTCGGCGCGCGAGCTCCACATCTCCCTCGTGGTAGATGTGAATTCGATTGCGGCCACGGTCCTTTGCCGCGTAGCAGGCCGCGTCCGCTGCGCTGAGTATGCTCGAGACGGTCTGTCCGCGGCCTTCGATGGCAACCACGCCGATGCTCGCGCCGATACCGAACACCTGATTCTCCCAGGCAAAGCGGAAATCTTCGATGCAGCGGCGCAACGCGTTGGCAACTCGTTCTGCCACGTGCATGGAGCAATTTTCCAGCAGCACGCCGAACTCGTCGCCACCGAGGCGCGCGAGCGTATCCTGTCTTCGCACCTGGTGCGCGAGCACGCGGCCGAGCCGGCCGAGCAGCTCATCGCCCGCCACATGACCGCAGGTGTCGTTGACCACTTTGAACTGATCGAGATCCAGATAGCACACGGCGTGCTGGCTGCGTCCATCCCCGGCCGACTTCAATGCGCGTTCGAGACGGTTCTCGAACTCGCGCCGGTTCACCAGTCCGGTGAGCGCGTCGTGCGCCGCCTGAAAACGAAGCTGCTGGGAGAGCGCGCGCGCTTCGGTGATATCCTCAACGGCGGCGAACACACGCTCCCAAGTCTGAGCGTTTGCCTGCGGAACTTCCATGGTCGTGCGCACATGAAAGGGTACGCCGTCGAGCCGCATATCCTCGCTCTCGGTCGTTACCCGTCGCGCACCGCTCGTGAGGTAGTGCAACCCTTGGAGAAGGCTTGGCCACGTTGAGCTGCGAAGGCGGCGGTGATATTCGTCGATAAGCTGCTGCTTGGTGTCTGCGTTATAGATCTTGAGAGTCGCATCGTTGACATCGAGGATTTTTATGCCGGCGCTGGCGCGCTGGAGGAGCTCGGGGCGATCACGCAACGCGGCGCCGAGATCCTCGACGCCTTCGCTACGCAGCGAATCGACGAGCTTGCGTACCTCGGACCAGTCGTGCTCCCACAGTGAAATGGGAGCGGCTTCGAACAGGCTGCGATATCGCTGCTCGCTCTGCTCGAGCGCTGTTTGCACCTCACGGCGCTCGGTCACGTCGATCCGAATGCCAACCAGGTGCCCGTCTCTGGTCGGCTGATCGCGGGTCTCAATCCAGCGTCCATTCTCGCCGGCTTCGATCATTGAGACACCGTTACGCCATGCCGCGATGCGCGCCTTGACGAAGCTATCCCGGTCGTCGCGCTCGGGGTACAGTCCGGTGCGTTCGACACAGGCGGTCACCAGCTCTTCGAGCGGCGTTCCGGCATCGAGCAGATCCGTGATGTGCGGGTACATCTCCCGGTAGCGCTGGTTGTAGAGCACCGGGTGGCCCTGGTTGTCGAGGAGAATGAATCCGTCGTTCATGCTCTCGATGGCGTCGCTGAGCAGACTCATCGTTTTCTGGGCCTTGGCCTCGCTGTCGCGAAGCGCGTGCTCGGCGTCCTTGCGCTGGCTGATGTCCAGCGAAACCGTGACGATGCCGATCGGCCCTCCGGAGCGGCCTTGCAGAGGCACCTTGGTGGTCAGCATCGTGTGCGGGACGTTGTCGATGTCGCGGAACTGCTCCTCGAAGAACGGCATCGGCTCGCCCGTCGTGAGCACCTTTCGATCCAGGTTCTCGGTGTAGGCGCCGTGCTCGGCACCCAGCAGCTCGGTGGCCGTCCTGCCCACGGCTCCGTCGGAATCGACCCCGTAGAGCTCGGCCTGGAAGGCGTTCATGATGATGTAGCGCAGATCCGAGCCCTTGACGTTGATCATCGCCGGCACGGCATCGATGACGGCCTGCAGGGTCTCGCGGCTTTTGCTGAGCGCGGCCGGATCGCTGAGCATCCTCATACGGCCCAAGGGGATCGGGGCCCGGTGGTGCGTGCCATCCGCCTGATCCATTTTTATTTCGGCGCGCTTTCTCATCGGCTTTGCGGATAGACTACTGGAGCGTCGAGGCCAAGACCGCGACCTGTGTCAACAACTGCGGCTCGGGCCCGCGTCGATTCGGTGGACCCCGGGACCTGATTCGGCAAAGGGGATGCGCACCGAAAATCTTAGCACAGGCCGCGCTCGCCTCCGGGGCCCCGGCGCCGTGTCGGCGCAATGTAACCGTCGCATAAACCACAGGTAACCGTTATCACGGCCGGCAACGCTCGAGGGAGCCAGGGGATGGATGTTCGGTTCAGAAAGGCCGTCGGCCATGATCTGGCGGCACTACAGGCCCTGGCCCGCGACACGATCGACGAGAGTTACCGCCAGTTCATCGCCGACGAAGGCGTGGACTGGTACCTTTCCGGGCCATTGGACGAGTATCTGCGGCGCAACCTCGGTCACAGCATCGTTGCCATGGTCGGCGACAGGTTCGTCGGGTTAGCGGTGTGCAAAGACGGTCTTATCGATTTTCTCGTCATCGACTACTGTCTGCAGCGGCGCGGGCTCGGTACCGCTCTGCTCGGGCACTGTGAATCGGTGCTGTTCGAGCGACACGATTTGATACGACTCGAGAGCTTCGAGGCAAACGCAAAAGCGAACAGGTTCTACATGAAGAACGGCTGGACGCGGGTGCGAGCGGTATCCGATGCGATGTCGGGCGGTAGAAAGTGGATTTTCGAGCGCAGTGCGCGCTCGGCCTAGCGGCGCCGGGTCAGGCTGTTTCCGGTCCCTGCGGCTGTTTTTCCAGGTAGCGCTCGAGATCCCGGACCTGATCCAGGGTGTCGATCTCGATGTAGGGATCGTCGGAAATGCCCACCGCTATTCGATAACCGTGCTCCGTCGCCCGCAGCATCTCGAGCTTCTCGGCCGTTTCGAGGCCTCCCGGTGCAAGTGACGAGAACGTCTCTAGGAATTGCGCCGTGTAAGCGTAGAGCCCGAGATGAACGAGCACCGGACACGCTGCGGCGCTGGCCGCGTCGTAGCCGCCGTTGAAGTCGCGAAAGTAGGGTATCGGCGCCCTGGAAAAGTAGATGGCGTTACCTTGGCTGTCACAAACGAGCTTTACGTCGCCCGGATCGTTGTAGACATCCTCGGCGCTTCGCTGATTGAATTTGGCGTAAACCTCGAGCGGCGTGCCCAGGGTCGCCATCTCGGCATCGCCCTCGATGAGGGCCGCGAGGCTGCGAATCTGCGCCCCGGTGACCAGAGCCTGGTCCCCCTGGACGTTGATGACGTTGTCTGCCCCTACGGCGCGGTTGGCCTCGGCAATGCGATCGGTTCCGCAGCTGTGCGCCGCGTCAGTCATGATGGCTTCGAAGCCCGCTTGTGCAAGCAGCTCGCGAAGACGTTCGTCGTCGACGGCGAAGTACAGAGGAAGCTCTGGCGCCTGGTTACGAATCCGCTCGGCAACCAGCTGCAGCACGGGCTTGCCCTTCACCTCGTGGAGCATCTTCTCGCGCAGGCGCGTCGACGCGAGTCGGGCGGGCACGAGAATGGCGGTCTTCATGCGGCCGCCACGCCGGTCACCCTGGGGCGTTCATCGGATAACGCTCATGCGAGCACCGAACGCATCTTCTCGAGTCGATCGGCCAACGCCGCCTCATCCCAGGAGAGCTTGATCAGCATGGAGATGGTGCGGCCCATGATCGCGTCCGAGGCGGAAAGGTCCCGCTCGGCCCAGTTCTCGCCGTAACCGAGCCTGTCGGGCGCGAGCGCAGCCGGGCTTTTCATTTGCTTGAGATGATCCCAGGCGCGATGGTAGTGCCAGTTGTTGTCGTACCAGTAAAAGCAACCGTCGACACCGGCCGTTGCCAGATCCTTCACCGTCTGGCGTGCCTCGTCCTCGGTGGGCATGAAAAAGCTCAAAAACGTGGCCGAGTCGCCGTCCCTGTCTGGAAGATCGCGGAATGACACGCGATTGAGACCACTCAGACCGTCCTTGATGAATGTCTTGTTGGCGCGCTGTATCGCCAGCACCCGGTCGAGCTTTCTGAGCTGGGCGACGCCCACAGCGGCGTTCAGCTCGCTGATTCGATAATTGGTTCCCACGTGCGGGTGTCCTTCGGCGCCGCGATCGGACCCGACGTGGTCGTGACCGTGGTCGGTGTAGGCCTGGATCACCTCGTAGATGTCTTCGTCATCGGTGACGATGGCGCCGCCTTCGCCGCAGGTGATCGTTTTGACGTAGTCGAACGAGAAGCAGCCGGCCTTGCCGAAGGTTCCGAGTGGTTTGCCTTGGTAGTGTGCGCCGAGGGCCTGCGCGGCGTCCTCGATCAGCGTGATGCCGCGTTCCTCGCAAAGCGCCGCCAGGCGTTCGATGCGCGCCATGGATCCGCACATGTGCACCACCAGCACGGCTTTGGTCCTGTCCGTGATGGCACCCGCCACCGCCTCTGGATTCAGGCACAGGGTCTCGTCGATGTCGGCGAAGACCGGCACGGCGCCGGCCAGCAGGATCATTTCGATGTCGGCGACGAAGGTGAACGGCGCGACGATGACCTCGTCGCCGGCGCCCACACCGCAGGCTGCCATGGCCGTCGCCACCGCGGCGGTGCCACTCGAGCATACGTGTGCATGCCGAGCACCGAGGCGCTCGGCGAGCTCTTTCTCGAGCGTCATCGCTTTCCAATGGCCGTTGCGTGCACCGTCGAAGCCGTAGCGCATGAGCACTCCGGAGTCGAGGACATCCTGCACCTCGCGGCGCTCTTCGTCTCCGAATATCTCGAACCCTGGCATGTTTGTCCCCGTGTGGTGATACTGGATTGCGCGCCGTCGCGGCGCGCAGGCGGCTATTTTAGTCTCGGCCCGGGTCCGTTACTACGGCAATTCGAAGAACGGCGCCGGCACCATCAGCTTGTTCTCCTGAGACACCAGATGACCGGCCTCGGCGCTCATCGCCAGGTACTCGATCCACTCGGGATCGGCCTGCATGGCGGCGCGTTTGCTCGCGCGATCGGCGGCGTCCTCGTAGACCCAGATGTGCACGTAGCTGTTCACCGGTCCGGTCTCGGTAATAGCGTAGAACAGCGGCTTGCCGAGGTGGCGTTGTTGCGCGGCCATGCCGTGCTTCTCATAGAGCGCCATCTGCTTGGGCAACGTTCCGGGCTTGCAGGTGTAGGTACGATGGTCGAACAGCATTTTCGTTTTCTCCTTATACGTTCCCGCTATTTTCGGTACTCGCGCCTCGACTCCACCGAGGCCGACGAACTCGATGCTGCAATTGTACGCAATCCGTCGTCTCCCTTTCGCGGAGACCTACTTTATCCGAAAGCGATCCACGGCGTCCGCGTCGAAATTGAAACCTAGGCCGTTTCCCTCCGGCATCGACATTTGGCCGTCTA
>JABAOD010017318.1_pt1 | contig 10486 bp, 6 predicted proteins | sample 7062151 | NCBI WGS metagenome assembly JABAOD01 (sample SAMN14538626, study PRJNA623070) | marine sediment metagenome | biome: marine biome [ENVO:00000428]; feature: marine pelagic biome [ENVO:01000023]; material: deep marine sediment [ENVO:00002113] | place: India: Gulf of Khambhat ...
GCCGCAGGACAAGCAAGGCGATTCGGCGCCTCCAAGCTGCTTGAACTTCATGACGGCCGGCCGCTGCTGCACCATGCGCTCGCTGCGGCGACTGCCGCGTTTCCCGGCGGCGTCTGCCTTGTCACGGGACACGACGCCGAAGCGATAGTCGCAGCGAGTTCGAAGTTTGCCTGTCGGGACGTGTTCAACCCGGATGCCGAGGCCGGCATTGGAACCAGCATTGCGATCGCGGCAAGAACCTGCGCGAGCAATGCCGATGCACTCGTCATTGCACTGGCGGACCAGCCCAAGGTGACGGCATCCCACCTCACAGCCCTTGCCGGCGCGTGGAGCGGTGACAGCGGCCAGATTGTCGCGACACAATTCTCGGGAACGCTGGGGCCGCCAGTGCTGTTTGGCCGTGGTTTTCTTGCGGAGCTTGAAGGTTTGACCGGCGATCAGGGTGCTAGGAGTATCGTTCGCCGCAACTCTCAGGCCGTCGTCGCCGTCAATTTCGAACCGGCATCGATCGATATCGATACGCCGTCGGACCTGGATGCTCTCGACGACTCCTGATCGATCTTCCAAAAGTACTCCTGCAGTTCGACGACAACTTCGAGGCCGATCGCGGCCGGACCGCGGCCGCCGATCTGTTTGCCCACGGGGCTGCGCAATCTTCCTGTTAGCGCCTCCGGCGAACGACCAAGATCCGCGAGCAATCGATCCCTGCGATGCGGCGGACCCAGCAGCCCAATGAACTCGATGTCGGAGTCTGCGAGCTGCTGCAGGTAGGCTCGATCGGCCGTGAGATTGTGGCTCATCACGATGGCGGCATCGTAGCTGGACAAATCGACGGCCTGGCCGACCGCCTCCGCCGGCGAGCACAGCAACTCGGCCGATGCGGCCTTCTTGAGCCGCTCTATGTACGCCGGCCGATGATCGTTCACCGTCACGTGCCAACCCAGTGAATTGCTCATCTCCAGCAGCGGATCGACGTCCGGGCCGGCGCCAAGTATCAGCACTTTGCCCGGTGCCAGCCACCGGCATCGAGACGTGCCAAACTCGCTAGCGACCTCGATATCGACACAGGCGGCTCTATCCAGGCTGCCTATGATTCGAGTCAGCGGCTCATACCCGTTGCTCACCGTCAGCGGCTGGATCAACACACGCATCAAACCCTCGCAGCCGACGCCGAGGCCGAACAGTTCGTCGTCCTCGCGCAGGTCGTACTCGACGATCGCCGACGTCAAAGCCGCCAGTACTTTCATGGCGCGTTCGGCCAGGTCGTTTTCGAGGCAGCCGCCGGACAGGATCCCCTGGAACTCGCCGGCATCGTCGATCAGCAACGGTTGCCCCGCTTTGCTGTACGACGACCCTTCCGTCTGTATCACCGTGACGAGCGCGAGCGCCTGTCCGCGCGACACTCGCTCGGCAAAGAACTCGAGAAACTGGCGCGGCAGGCGTGCCGTGGGAATCGACTCAGTCAACGACTTAAGCGAGCCCTGCGTTCCTCAGCGGCAGTTCGCGCACCCGGTTACCGGTCGCGGCGAAATACGCGTTCACGATCGCCGGCGCTATCGGTGGAACGCCCGGCTCCCCGACACCGCCCGGAGGCGCATCCGATTCCATGATGTGGCAGTGGATCTCCGCAGGCGTCTCGTTGATGCGCATGACCGGGTAGGAGTCGAAGTTGCCTTCAACAATGGCGCCGTTTTCCGCCGTGATCTCGCCGTGCAGCGCGATGCTCATGCCGAATATCGCGGCGCCCTCCATCTGCGAACAAACGCGGTCAGGATTGACGACCGTGCCGGCATCGATGCAGGTCCACATGTCGTGCACGACAAGCTTGCCGTTCTCATCGACGCTCACCTCTGCGACGGCGCCAACGTATGCCAGGAACGAGCGATGCGCGGCGATCCCGAGACCGTGACCTTCAGGCAATTCCCGTCCCCAGCCCGCCATATCGGCGACTTTTTCGACCACCGAGGCTAGACGCCCCGTATCGACCGGGTGCTGCGCCAGTTCCTGTCCGTAATTGGTGTACTTGGCGCCGTCGGCCGCCGGATCGATTTTGCGCGGCGGCCCAATCATCTCGAGCAGGTGGTCTTTCGCATCCTTGCCTTTGACGTGCGCGAGTTCGTCGACAAAGCAACCCGCACCGTACGCATGGAACACGTTGCAAACCGACCGCAACCAGCCGATGCGCACATGCGCTTGCGCCTCGCAGGTCTCCAAGCGCATGTTCGGCACGTGCCACGGGCTGTCCAGGATACCGAGATCGAGCTCGAAGCCGCTCGGGCCCTTCACGTCCGGGGCGAACGTCGAGAAGATCGACGGAAAGGCAGTGCGATGCAGCCAGCTGGATGTATTGCCGTCGGCATCCATGCCGGCACGGAAATACTGGGCACTGACAGAATGCAGGTAGCCGTGGCGGATGTCGTCCTCCCGCGTCCACGTGACTTTGACCGGGCGGCCAACCTCGCGTGCCAGCCATGCCGCTTCCGCTATGAAGTCGGGTTTCGACTTGCGGCCGAAGCCGCCGCCCAGCAGCGTCACGTTGACCGTCACCTGCTCCTTGTCGATACCCAGTGTCGCCGCGATCGTGTTGCGCGCCGTCTGCGGATCCTGCGTGCAGGCCCAGACCTCGCAGCTGCCGTCCTCGTTGACCCGCGCCGTGGCGGCGGGCGGTTCCATCGGTGCCTGCGACAGGTGCGGCGCGTAATAGACGGCTTCGTGCACGCTGTCTGCTTCGATATCTGCGTCGCCGCGCGTCAGCACGGCGGTGCCGGGGGCCGATGCCGAAGCGATAAGCTCCTCTTTATACGGTTCGCTGGAGTACTCGGCATTGGCGCCAAGGTCCCACTCGATGCCGAGCGCCTTGCGGCCTTGCTCAGCCGACCAGGTGTTGTCGGCGAGAACGGCGACACCGCCCTGGATGTTGAAAAACGCAGGGGCCGTCGGGTCCGGCAAGCGGACGACATCGACAACTCCGGCCACAGCGCGCGCGGCGGCGTCATCCAGGGACTTGATCGCGCCGCCGAAAGCCGGGCAGCGCTCGATCGACGCGTACAGCATGTCCGGCAAGACCGTATCGCAACCGTACATTGCCGTGCCGGTTGTGAACGCCATGCCGTCGATCGTATCCATCGGCTTGCCGATGTAGCGATAGTCTTCGCGCGCCTTGAATTCCGCGCTTTCGGGCTGCGGCATGTCGCTTGCGGTATCGACGAGTTCGCCGTAACCGGCGGACTTGCCGCTTGCTTCGTGATGCACGGCGTGCTCGCGCGCGACACATTCCTCGGCGGGCACGCCCCACATCGAGGCGGCCGCTGCGATCATCATGTCGCGGGCTGTCGCACCGGCGTTCCTCAGCGTGTCGAAATGCCGGCGAATGCTCGTCGAGCCGTCGGTATTCTGGTCGCCGTATTTCTCATGGCCGATCGCCTGGATCAATTCGATCTTGTCCCAGTCGGCCTCCATCTCGTCGGCGATGACCTGTGGCAATGACGTACGGATGCCCTGCCCCATTTCGGAACGGTGACAGTAAATCTCGACGATACCGTCGTTACGAATATTCACGTAAACGTTCGGCGCCACCGACGCGGTCGCTTTCGCCGCGGGCCCGACGGCCTGTTCGTCGGGCTGACAAGCGGTGGCGAACGTCAATGCAAATACCAGGCCGCCGCCGGCCTGGCCTGTGCGCTTCATGAATTCGCGACGACTGATTTTCTTGACGGTACTCATGACTGATCCTCCGCGGCGCGCCGAATCGCTTTGCGAATTCGCGTATAAGTCCCGCAGCGACAGATGTTGCCGCTCATGGCGGCGTCAATGTCGTCATCGCTCGGGTTCGAGGTGCGCTCGAGCAGCGCGACGGCACTCATGATCTGGCCGGACTGGCAGTAACCGCACTGCGCCACGTTGAGTTCGCGCCAGGCCACCTGCACCGGGTGATTGCCGTCTTCGGAGAGGCCCTCGATCGTTGTCACCTTGCTGCCGGCAGCCACTGACACCGGCACGACACAGGCGCGCATCGGACGCCCGTCGATATGCACGGTACAAGCGCCGCACAACGCTTTACCGCACGCGTACTTGGTGCCGGTCAAACCCGCGATATCGCGAATCGCCCAAAGAAGCGGCATGGAAGACTCCACATCCAGGCTCACCGCTTCGCCGTTCAGTTCAAACTCGATCGCCATCTGGACCCCCTGAGCGCTGTTTTGTTTTTCGGGTAGCCCGAATCATAGCGCAAACCGGTCGCTTAGCGGTGAGCGCGCTGCCGTCAAAAAAAAGAGGGTCGAACCGAAGTTTCGGCTCGACCCTCGCTGGTGCGTCAGTTTGTATCGCTAATGTTCAGCGACTTGCATAGACATTCTCACCTTGCATGTCATCCAGGTCGAAGCGATCCAGCGTCATCACTTTGGTCCATGCATCGACGAAGTCATCAACAAACTTCTGCTCTCCGCCGTTCTCTGCATACACTTCGGCAATTGCGCGAAGCTCCGCGTGCGAGCCGAACACCAGGTCGACCGGCGTTGCCGTCCACTTCTTCTTGCCCGAAGTTCGATCGCGGCCCACGTAGATGCCGTCGTCCTTCTTCGACTTCGTCCACTGCGTCGCCATGCTCAGCAGGTTGACGAAAAAGTCATTGCTCAGCACACCGGGCTCGTCGGTGAAAACGCCGTGGCTGGATTTACCGGCATTCGCGCCCAGCGCCCGCATTCCGCCGACCAGCGCCGTCATCTCCGGCGGTGTCAGCGTCAGCAAATCGGCTTTTTCGACCAACATTTCTGCCGGCGACCGGTAATTCGCCTCGCCGAAGTAGTTGCGGAACCCGTCTGCCGTCGGCTTCAGCACATCAAACGACTGGATGTCGGTCTGTGCTTGCGAAGCGTCTGTGCGTCCGGGTGCGAACGGTACTTCGACGTCATGCCCGGCGGCCTTGGCTGCCTTTTCTATCGCGGCAGCGCCACCCAGCACGATCAGGTCGGCCAGCGAAACTTTCTTGCCGCCCTTCTGCGCCTTGTTGAAGTCTTCCTGCACACGCTCCAGTCGCGAGAGCACCTTCGAAAGCTCATTGGGATCGTTGACGTCCCAGTCGCTCTGCGGTGCCAGGCGAATCCGCGCCCCGTTCGCGCCGCCGCGCATGTCGGTACCGCGATACGTCGAAGCCGATGCCCAAGCAGTCTTGACCAGCTGCTGAACTGTCAGGCCCGAATCCAGAATCTCGGCCTTCAGATCCTCGATGTCGGCGGCATCGATCAGCTCGTGATCGACGGCCGGCACCGGGTCCTGCCACAGCAGCTCTTCGTCGGGTATATCGTTGCCGACGTAGCGTGCGCGTGGACCCATGTCACGATGCGTAAGCTTGAACCACGCCCTGGCAAACGCCTTCTGGAACTCATCCGGGTTTTTGCGGAATCGCTCCGAAATCTCGCGATAGCTCGGATCGAACTTCAGCGACAGGTCCGTCGTAAACATGATCGGCGCATGCCGCTTCGTCTTGTCGAACGCATCCGGAACCAGGTTTGACGCAGCGCCATCGGCGGGAATCCACTGCGTGGCGCCACCCGGGCTCTTGGTTTTTACCCATTCGAAAGCAAACAGGTTGTCGAGATACTGCGTTGACCAGGCAATCGGGTTGGCCGACCACGCGCCTTCGAGGCCGCTGGTGATCGTGTCGGCGCCGCTGCCGCTGCCGCACTTGTTGTTCCAGCCGAAGCCCTGCTCCTCGACACTTTCTCCGGCGGGCTCCACGCCGACGCAATCGCCGGGGCTGGCTGCACCGTGCGCTTTGCCGAACGTGTGGCCGCCGGCGATGAGCGCCACGGTCTCTTCGTCGTTCATCGCCATGCGCCCGAAGGTCTCGCGGATGTCCCGCGCCGCCGCGAGCGGGTCCGGGTTGCCGTTCGGCCCTTCCGGGTTCACGTAGATCAGGCCCATCTGCACGGCGGCGAGCGGATTCTCGAGTTCCCGGTCGCCCTCGTAGCGCTCGTCGGCAAGAAACTCTTTCTCCGGACCCCAGTAAACCAGGTCGGCCTCCCAGTCGTCCTCACGGCCGCCGGCAAAACCGAAGGTCTTGAAGCCCATGGATTCCAGCGCCACGTTGCCCGCGAGAATCATCAGGTCGGCCCACGAAAGGCTGCGGCCGTATTTCTGCTTGACGGGCCAGAGCAGGCGCCGTGCCTTGTCGAGGTTGGCATTGTCCGGCCAGCTGTTGAGCGGCTCGAAACGCTGCTGGCCGCCGCCGGCGCCACCGCGGCCGTCGAGCGTGCGGTAGGTGCCGGCGCTGTGCCAGGCCATGCGGATGAAGAGCGGCCCGTAGTGACCGTAGTCGGCCGGCCACCAGTCCTGCGACGTCGTCAGCACGACGTCGATGTCCTTCTTCACGGCATCGAGGTCGAGGCTCGCGAACGCCTTGGCATAGTTGAAGTCGGCACCCATCGGGTTGGACTCCATGCCGTGATCGCGAAGCGGGCTTAGGTCGAGATTTTGAGGCCACCAGAACTGGTTGGATTTTGGCTCACCCTGTGCGAACGCATCGCCAGAGGGTGCGCCCACCACCAGTACTATGGCGGCGAGAAAAGTTATCGTTTGAGTACGCATTTTTGATTGTCCCCTCGTTTAGAAACACGAATGGTGCTCGCCTATTAAAGCGCAACTTAACAATCTATACGATAGTATATTTCGATCACATTATCCGGTTTAAGCGATTATTTTAATTGTCGTTGTTCGGCTTGCGATTGTCGCCGGGATTCCCGCCCGAGGCTCAATCCTCGTCGGGTGCTTCGAATACCGTCGAGAAAAACACGGCGTTCAGGAACAGCTTGTTGGTGCCGTACCAGTAGCCGCGAAAGTTCGGGTTATCGGCGAATAAAATGACGCTGCCGTCGCCGGAGCGCTCGGCAATCAGGGCTGGCGTGCCGGCCAGCGCCTCGAGATTCTCGTCGGATGCAAAGCCTGAAAAGAGCGGCTCGTCGGTGTAGGCGATCACGGTGCCGAACGGGTTGTCCGTCGGTTCCATGGGTTCCTCGACATTCTTGTGCAGGAAGATCGATCGCTCCCCGAAACCGAAGCCGAGCGGATGCGTCACGTCGAGGTCGGCGGTGAAAATCGCGCCGCCGATCACCTTGGCCGCTTCGTAGTCATCCTTTTCGATGTATGACAGGCGCTTCGGTTCCTCGGCCTCTTCGTCCTCGGCTTCTTCCGCGTCTGCGTCTTCGCCGTCCTCCGGATCAACCCAGTCGAGCGTCATCGAACGCAGCCAGGGTGCCGCTTCACGCATTCCGATCGCCGTACCGCCCTCGTCGATCCACTGGCGCAGGCGCTCAGCGTATTTAGGCTTGTGTTTCTCGTACTTCCCGGACGGGAAAACGATGTGCGTGTAGCGATCCCAGTCGATGCTTCCCAGAGAATCGCGGTCCCGCAGCGTGATCGGCATCTTCATGCGCAGATCTGCCAAGTGCCAGACTTCGCCGGCGTCATAGAGATTAATGTCATCGCCGACAACGAGTAACACACTGGGCAGTTCGATCGCATGCGTCGACGGACCGCCAACGTTGATGCCGGCAGTACTAATCGTGCTTCGACCCGACATCAGCGCATGCACCGGCACGCCGTCTTCGGCGGCAATCCTCCGCATCAGCTCATGAATCCTGCTGCGGTCGGTTTCCTGCCTGTCGAACGGAACGATTATCGTGCCGCGCGGGAATTCCTGCTGCCCCTTCGACGTCAGCGCCGCAAACGGCTTCGATGCCACGCGCGCCATCAGTTCTGCGTCGAGCAAGCGGTGCAGCGCCCGGGGCGCAAAATACGGGCCCCACTCGAACGCGTACGCGAAGGTCGCCTCATCCGGAGCTTGCGCCACTGGCAGCGGCGGACTGAATGCGTCACCCACCAGGCTGGCGCGGAATTCGCGACGCGTCAGCGCTGCATACTGTAATCCGAATGCCGGCGGCAGCGTCCAGGCCGAGACGTCGTAAAACGTCGGGTCCTCGAATTCGGTCAATGCCTCGAAGACGCTGCGAATCAGACGGAATTGTGGCTGCGAGGCGGACACGATCATGGAATTACCGGCTTCAAATGTCTTGCCATTCACGTTGATATCGCGAGCCAGGCGATGCGTCTCGATGCGATGGTAATTCAGCAAATCGGTGAAGAAATGCATCCTGGCCGGATCACCCGGCGCCGAGAACACCCAGGCCTTTGTCGGGTAGTTCGATGCGTCCCTGAGCGCACTCGAATAAAAGTCCGCCTGGTACTGCAGGTAGTCGCTTTTCAGGTTGGCGCCCGCCTCGATGCTGGCGATGCTGGTGCGAAAATGCTTGCGAATATTCTCGCGATAGGTCCGCAGCCCGCTGTCAGTCTCGATTTCACGACCCAGCGCGGCTCCCGCCTCGTACAGGATGCCGACACCGCCGTTGACCAGCGGAAAGGTCGAACCCTTGCCGACATAAAAATTATCGAAACTCTCACCCTGGAAATACAGTCGTCCTTCGCTATCGAGAAACTGCTCGGACGTCCTGACCGTTTCCGCCATGAGCTCCTCGGCACGATCGGGAACCAGCGGGTTGGTTCGCGTCGCGACACCCGGATGAAAATAATAGGTACGGTCTCTGCCCATCTCGTGATAGTCGACAGTCAGGTTGGGTCGCCACTCGTGCCACTTTTTCATCCAGGCCCGCGCTTCCGGCTGGGTCAGCAACAGCCACTGTCGATTCAGGTCGAACCAGTAGTGATTGGTTCGGGCAAACTGCCAGTTGTAGCGATGCTCTATGTGGCCGGGGTCCGAAATGTGTTGCTGGCCACCGTAGGCATCAAACCACGCAACGCGCTGTGAATGCCCGTCGGGATTGAAGATGGCGGTGACCAGGACCACGGTTTCCGACAGGACACGCTCGATTTCGTCGCCTTGTGCAGCAGCGAGGTGATAGACAAACGGCAGCGCAGCGTCCATGCCGCTGGACTCCGCACCGTGCACGCCGTAGTTGATCCACGTAACGCCCGGCATATCGTCGCTGACCGACTTGTTGCCGTTAGCTTCCGACAGCTCGGCATGCCGGGCACGAATCGAGTCAATCCGCGCATGATTACCCGGTGACGTTGCAACGAGAAACAGGATCGGCCGCCGCTCGTGGGTGTAGCCGATCACTTCCAGCGACAGCCGGTCGCTCGAGCTGGCAATTTCGGTGATGTAGTCGACGAGCTGATGGTGGCGTACCGGTTCGCGGCCGAGCGGAAACCCGAGGAACTGCTCCGGCGTTGGAACGGCCGGGTCGTAGCGCGTGTCCGCAGGGTACATTTCGGCGTCCGCCTTGCGAACATCAACCTGCGGCAATGCTGGCTGCGCGGCCAGCAACAAAAAGACTCCGAGCACACCACAAACACGTGTCCGCATGGTCCGAACTCCAATTCGTCAATAGTCAGGCGGAGTGTAGCGCAAGTATGGTGGGGGCAACGGGTTCAGGTTGCCTGGCCCGCTCTCCGCAGTAGCGGAATTCGCGCGATCGCGACAGCTTCGGCCGCCAGCATGGTAATCGCATCATAATTCCCGTCTTCAATGGCATCTTTGGGCGTCAGCCAGCTGCCACCGCAGGCGAGTACCGCCGGGATCGCCAGGTAGTCGGCGAGGTTCTCCGGGGTGACGCCGCCCGTCGGCATGAATTTCATCGTGCGGAACACGCTCGCCAGCGCTTTGAGCGCGGGCACGCCGCCGGCAATCGACGCCGGGAAGAACTTGACCGTGTCGAGACCCAGGTTGAACGCACGCTGCACCTCACCGGGTGTCATCGTGCCCGGGTAGACCGGCACGCCGCGCTCTCTCGCAACGCCTATCACGCCGTCGTCGAGCCCCGGCGACACGATGAATTGCGCGCCGTTGTCGAGCGCCGCGATAGCCTGGTCGGCGCTAAGGACCGTGCCGGCACCCGCGACCATCTCGGGCACTTCGTCTGCGACCGCTTGCAGGCACTCGAGTGCGCGATCGGTACGAAATACGACTTCGGCAACCTGCAGGCCGCCCTCGGCGAGCGCGCGTGATATCTGCACCGCAACCGCTGGATCGTCGGCCTGCACCAGCGGTACTACAGGGTTGTTCGTAAGCAAATTTGTAATGTCCAAAGACGTCTCCACCGATCGACGCAGATCAGGAATGTTTAGTCTAGCCCAGATGCTGATGAAAGAACGCGACGGTCCGCTTCCAGGCCAGCCGGGCCGCCTCGGGGTTGTAGCGCGGCGTCGAATAGTTATGGAAGCCGTGCCTCGTGCCCGGGTAGCTGTGCATTTCATAGCGGATGTTGTGTTCCTTCAGCGCCGCCTCGAAGGCTTCGCGCATGGCGTTCACGCGCGGATCGTTTTCCGCATAGTGAACGAGTAACGCTGCCTTGATCTCGCCGACCTTGTCGGTATCCGCGGCGCGCCCGTAAAACGGCGCGCCGGCGGCAAGTTCGTCACCGATCTCGGTCGCCAGGAAGTTCGTTGTGCCGCCGCCCCAGCAGAACCCGGTCGC
>JABAOD010007738.1_pt1 | contig 10484 bp, 8 predicted proteins | sample 7062151 | NCBI WGS metagenome assembly JABAOD01 (sample SAMN14538626, study PRJNA623070) | marine sediment metagenome | biome: marine biome [ENVO:00000428]; feature: marine pelagic biome [ENVO:01000023]; material: deep marine sediment [ENVO:00002113] | place: India: Gulf of Khambhat ...
TGGCCCTGATGCTGTGGACCCGCGGGCGGCCAACAGGGGCTCCAACCGTAGCGACCCAAACAGTGTTGCAGACCCAGGAAATTGCGCTGCCGATTGCGACGCAGATCCCAACTGCTGTGGCGCAGCCCAGCCCCACGCAGCCTAGCGTCCCGACGCACACGCCGGTGCCCACCCCATTGCCCTCGCCAATTCCAACGGTCGCGCCGATCGCAGAGCTGCCAGTCATCAGCCCGGATAACGCTGAGCAAGTGGTCCTGCAGAGCCAGTGGCTGGTCGATGAGGTGGTCAGCCTCGCATTCTCGCCGGACGGCCAGATGCTGGCAGCCGGTGCCTGGGACGGCACCCTGCGGATCTGGGATACGGCCACTTTGCTGGGCCCACCATGGGGTCGCGGCCAGGAGCTCTTCCAGTTGGGGCTGCCTTTCGGCGTGAACAGCGTGGCGTTCTCACCAGATGGAAATACCCTGGCGTTCGGGATCTCAACCATCGATGAGCCAATCAGGTTGCTGGATGTTTCTGTCTTACGGACAGAGGGGGCAAATGGCGAGCCAGCTATACGATCTCTGATTGGACATGGCGACGGTGTTAAAAGCCTGGCATTCGCACCGGACGGGCGAACGCTGGCGTCCTCCAGCTTTGATGAAACCGTCCGACTTTGGGACGTACAGAGCGGTGATCAGTTGGGGGCGATCGAAGGCTACTATGTGGAAAATGTAGTCTTCTCCCCGGATGGGCGCGTGTTAGCGACGGCGTTTTTCGACGCTGGCTATACAACGCTCATCTGGGACGTTTCCGAGGTGCTAAGATCGGGAAGCCAAAATGACCGCCAGCTGTTGACGCTGGATGGCGGGCCAGGCGTTACATTCTCCCATGACGGCCAGAGGTTGGTGACGGCTGAGCAGCGCATTTCGGTGTGGGAGGTCTCCGATTTGCCAGCGCAGCTCGCGCCCAACAACCTGCTCACCTTACCTGGACATACCGAGCTGGTGCAGGTTCTGGCGCTGTCGCCTGATGGGCGCGTTTTGGCATCGGGCTCACGCAACCGAAAGATCAAGCTGTGGGATCTAAACCGCGGGACCGAGCTGAAGACCCTGGTGGGGCACAGTAACCGGGTCCTGAGTCTGACGTTCTCGCCCGACGGAAGTATCCTGGCCTCAGCCGCCGACGATGGAACGATCCGTTTATGGGGTGCCAGCGGACCCTGAAGCGCACCACGGGGGGACAACGGATAGCGATCCCTTATAACGAGAATCGCACAGCCCGCAGGACAGATCTACCAGATGGCTTGATTCTTNNCGGCCGCCTCTTGCCTCCGCATAATCACACCCGCGCCCTTTACGTGCGAAACCCATTTCTGGTGTTGGAAGGAACGTGGGACCTGTGGAATCCAGAACGCAACGGGACCCATGGATGGCACTGGTCGAAGAAATGTGCCGCCCTCAGGATTCCCTGACCGCCTCCTTCGATGAGAACGCAGGGCTGGGACCATCGATATGGAAGGGTTGGACGGCGGTCTTCGCCTTCACCCATCCCGGGGTCGAACTGCTAACCAGCCGGGTCTTCGAGGCACGGGGCGCTGGAGATCGTCCCATTCATCTCCGACCACACCGACGACCGGGAGCGAGGGCCGCTTTCCTGAGGCGTCCCGATGTCCAGTGAGTTATCAAGGCCTCATCCCGAGCCATACGATCCCTGGACTAGATCCCGATCTGATGGTACATTCGAACCGTAGGATCAGGAAGACCATAGCAAATCTGGCCATTTGGGATGAGATTGAACCATGGCGCCTTCAACCGTACACCAAACGAAAGATGAAGCATGGCAGAAAACAGCTCAAAGGGTGGCGCACGGCATCCGGCGCCGGGTGCTGGCGTTGACCATCGAGCGCAACGGTGGTTATCTCAGCCAGGCGTGTTCCTCCGCCGAGATTTTGGCGACCTTGTACACGCGGGTGTTGAAGCTGGGCCCCAGCCAGGGTGCGCGAATCCCGCCACCATATACCGGGGTCCCTGGCGCGGGGAAACACCACGCCGATCTGGCGGGTGCCCTGTATAACGGCCCTAGAGCGCCGGATCTGGATCGTTTCCTGGTGTCGGCCGCGCACTATGCGGTCGCCGTCTACGCCGCGCTGGTTGAAGTGGACCGGATGGCCCCTGAAGGCCTGGCGCAATTCAACACGGATGGCAGCACGGTCGAGATGATTGGGGCCGAACATTCGCCGGGAATGGAGCTGACGACAGGCTCTTTCGGCCAGACACTCAGCCAGGCGGGTGGGATTGGCCTGGCTCGTCGCCTGCGCGGCGAGACCGGGCGGGTTTGGGTCTTTATGTCGGATGGGGAGATGGAGGAGGGCCAAACCTGGGAGGCGGTACAGGCCCTGGCTTTCCACAAACTGGGGAACATCGGGGTCTATGTCGATGTCAACGGCCAACAGGTGGATGGGCTGATCAAAGAGGTGATGAACATCGAACCCCTCCAAGATCGATTGGAAGCTTTTGGGGCGCGGGTCGTCCCGGTCGACGGTCACGATGTGACGGCCCTGGCCGCGCCGGCCAGCCTGCCCATCGACGAGAAGCCGCTGTTCGTGCTGGCCTACACAAATCCCAGCCAGGGGATCCCCTTGCTGGACGAGCGCAAGCCAACAGTCCATTTCGTGCGCTTCAAAAGTGAGACCGAACGACAGCGCTACCGCGCATACCTGAAGACAATGCAGAGCGAGGCGGAGGGCAATTGAGATGGAAACGCTCACCCGTGTGCACGCGCACAACCTGGTGAAGTGGGCCAGGGACCGGCCGGAGGTCGTGGTCCTTTCAGGCGATCTGACCACGTCTTGCGAGATCGACGCCTTCCGGGACGCGTACCCCGAGCGTTTCTTCTCCATGGGTATGGCTGAGCAAAATATGATGAGCTTTGCCGGCGGTATGGCTCGCGAGGGCTACACCCCCTTCGTCCATACGTTCGCGGTTTTTATGTACCGGCGAGCCCTCGATCAGATTTCGATGTCAATCGCCTATCCCAATCTGCCGGCGCGCATGTTCGGCTTCTTGCCAGGCATCACAACGCCCGGCGGGGTGACCCACCAGGCGATCGATGATATCGGCGTTCTGCGCGCTCTGCCCAACCTGACCATCCTTGAATGTGGCGATGCAACGGACGTCGAGTCCGTGCTGGACGTGGCCCAGAGCGTGGTTGGCCCAGTGTACGTGCGCATGATCCGGGGTGAGATCCCGCGTCTTTTCGACGCAGCAGATCCGATGAAGCTCGGCACGGCTCGGATCCTCTCGCCGGGAGATGACCTGACCTTGTTTTCCAGCGGGATCTGCACGGAAGAAGCCATGCGTGCTACTGAAATCTTGCGAGCCCGGGGGCTGGCCATCCAGCACGTCCATGTCTCCACACTAAAACCTTTTAAGGATCAGGCCGTTCTGGAAGCGGCCGCTCAAGCCCGCCATGGCGTGATCACGATGGAGAATCACACGGTCCTCGGCGGCCTGGGCACGGCCGTAGCGGAGATGATGGCGGAGGCCGGCGTGACGAGCAGGCTGATCCGCATAGGCTTGAACGATACCTACGCACACGGCGGCAGCCGGACCTACCTGATGCGGGAGTATGGCCTCGATGCCCTCTCCCTGGTGCGCCGAATTGAAGCGTTGCTCGGACAGACTTTCGAGATCTCGGAAGAGGACCTGGCCGAAGTGCGCCTGACTACCTTTTACAGCGAGGGCCAGCAGGAAGCCCTCTGAAGCCTTCCCGGGAGGTCGTTTTTGCCGAAAATCTTCGTGCTGGGGGAAGCACTGATTGACGTATTTGCTGAAGAAGGCGTCGCATTGCGCCAGGCCCGGCGACTGACTCCTGCGCCGGGTGGCGCGCCCGCCAATGTCGCAGTGGCGCTTGCCAGGCTTGGCGCCGATGTGGGGTTCATCGGAAAGGTCGGCGTGGATGATTACGGCTCGTTTCTGATCGATCTCCTGGCGGGCGAAGGCGTAGATATCACACACTTTGTAGCCGACCCCGGCGGGCCCACGATGCTGGCCATTGTCGCGACGCCCGGTCCTACAGAGCAGCATTTCATTCTTTACAACGGGGCCAACGCGCTGTTATCGCCCGAGCAACTGCCGCGCGAAGATATCATGGCGGCCGAGATCTTGATCCACGGATCGGTGACCCTGGCGTCGGCCAGCCGAGAAGCCGCTCTGCTAGCCGCGCAGTGGGCGCACGCCGCCGGGTGCACAGTGTTTTTTGACATTAATCTACGGCCGGCGCTTTGGTCCGATCTGGACTATGCGCGCCAGCAGATCGACGCAGCCCTCGCCTCGGCCAGCGTGGTAAAGCTGAACGAAACAGAGCTGGCGTTTCTGACAGGCACGAGCGACCCGGCTCGGGGCAGCAAGCAGCTTGTGGAGCAGGGTATGCAACTGTGCTGTGTCTCGCTCGGGGCCGAAGGCGCCTACTTCAACAACGGCATCGCCGCGGGCTACGTGCCCGCCTTTTCCGTGGACGTCCTCGACACGACCGGCAGCGGCGATGCCTTCCTCGCCGGACTCGCATTCCAGCTGGGCGCACTCGACCAGCCAGCGGATCAGCTGGATGGAGACACCTTGCAGCGTATGGTTCGCTTTGCCAACGCCTGTGGCGGTCTGACAGCCACACAGGTTGGAGCGATGAGCGCCTCGCCCACGCTGGAGGCCGTCGAGCAATTCCTGCTTACCGAATCCTAGAAGCCACATTCCACCCGCGAGGGGAACATGCCCTGGGAGACAACCGTTCATTTGAAGCGCGATCATTTCACAGAATCGGAACAGACACTGGCGGACTACGATGGCCTGACCGCGTCCACCTTTTTGTTCCGGAGCGGCGTGCATGGTCTGCGCGTCATCAACCAGATCGGGCAAATCATCCTGCTGCCTTTTCAGGGACAACAGATCTGGCACGCGGAATTTCACGGTCGAACCCTGACCATGAAATCCATGTTCGACCAGCCATGGCCGACGACCGAGTTCTTGCAGACCTATGGTGCTTTTATGATCCATTGCGGTGCCACGGCGATGGGCGTGCCAGGCGAGCAGGACTCGCATCCCCCACATGGTGAGCTGCCCAATGCACCCTACCAGACAGCCCGGTTGCTGATTGGCCAGGAGGAGCGTGGTCCATATATGGGTCTGACCGGGAGCTACCAGCACACAGTGGCCTTCAACGATAACTACCTGGCGCAACCACTGGTGAAGCTTTACGCCGACTCCGGCCGCATACCGATTTCGATGCGGGTGTCCAACCTCAAGCGCTCAGCGATGGAGCTGATGTACCTGGCGCATGTCAATTTTCGACCGATAGACAACGGACAACTGGTGTACAGTGCCCCCTGCGACCCCGCCCACGTGCGCGTCCGCGACACCATCCCCTCCCATATCCACCCTGCCCCAGGCTATCGGGCCTTCCTGGCTGAGCTGGCAGAACATCCCGACCGACACAACGTTCTAGAAATAGGTCTGATGTTCGACCCGGAGGTCGTCTTCTACCTGGATTACCTGGCCGACGAGCTCGGATGGGCGCACAGCATGCAGATCCACCCCGATGGCACAGCCGATTTTATCAGCCACCGGCCGGCCGAGCTGGAAAAAGGCATCCGGTGGATCTCTCGCACCCCAGACCAGGACGCGTTGGGAATCGTCCTGCCGGCCACTGCAGAGCCGGAAGGTTACACGGCGGAAAAGGCCAAAGGTCACCTGAAGGTTCTTCCTCCTGGCGGAGAATTTTACTGCGCTTTCGAAGTCGGCATGCTCTCAGCTACACAGGCCGGCGCGATGCAGGCCACCATCAGCCAGACTCTANNGGCCGAGCGCCTGTGAAGTCCTTTCGCTCGGCTCATGGGTGACTCGAATTCACAATAAACTTTCCCCTCGGCCAGTGTCACATGACTCTTGAACCAGTACCTGTCCACCGGGAGGTCCAGGCGCTCCTGATCACCTGTCTCCAGCGCGGCCAATTGAGCTTTTGCATCAACCAAACCCTGGTTATCTCCGATCAAACGCAGCCATAGAATCGCGTCGCGAAGGCATTCTCCAGCGGCCTGAACGTCCCCCTGCTGTATGTAGAAATAGCCTAAAGCAACCGATCCATGGGCGATCCCCGGCCCATAGCCGATCTCGTCGCTGATGTCTAAAGCTTTTTGCATGTGTGCGATCGCGTGATTCCGGTCGTCCGACTCCCAGTACAGGTTGGCAAGGGCATGCTGAACCCGGGAGGCCATGAGAAGATCCCCAGAAGCAAAGGCCAGCCTGATGGCTTGCCGATATCGGTCCAGGGCCTTGGCCTGATCCCCCAACTGGCGCAGAGCATGCGCCATTCCATAGAGCGAAAGGGACTGGGCACGTTGAGCCTGGCGGGCCCAGTAGATATTGAGTGCATCTTCGTACATGGACAAGGCTCTCCGTGGGCTGCCCAGGCCGCGATAGATCTCCGCCAGGTTATGCAACGCAGACGCCTCGCCCTCCGTGTTTCCCAATCGGCGATGCAAATCCAGCGCAGAGCGACTGTAATTCAGCGCCGTCCCAAAATCTTCTTCCCTCCAATGGATGAACCCAAGCTCTCGCATGGCCTGGGCCTCGCCATCCCGGTTCCCAATCGCCCGGTATAAATCGAGCGCGGCTTCTCCCGCACGACGCGCCGCTTCGAATTTTCCTGTATAGGCAAGGAATCCAGCCTGGCGTACACGGGCCTCCGCTTCCAGCCCTCGATCGCTTGTATTTTTGGCCAGTTCGGCGAGTGCTGCCAGATCTTCAGCTTGCTTGGCCCGCCGTCCCTGACTGTCAAAAACGGATTCACGGGCCAGCAGCAATTCGAACTGGCGATCCAGTTGGTCGGGAAAATGGACACGAAGGGCCTCAAGGGCACGAGTATACAGGTCTACCGCATGCCCGAAGGCGAACAAGCCTGCTGCCTGTTTGGCGGCCTGCACCAGGTGTGGGATCGCCCGGGACTCCTCCGCCAGTTCAAAGTGGAAGGCGACTTCCTCGATGATCCGATCGGGTCTGGCACGATAATGAGCCAGCAAAGCCTCTGCAGCCCGTCGATGCAGCGCCCGCCGTTGAATCGCGCCCAGTTGCTCGTAGATCGACTGGCGGATATATTCGTGCTGGAAATCCAGCGCAGGCTCTGGAAATGGGGCATCTCTTTCCCGCAGAAATCCTTTCTTCACCAGCTGATCCAATACCTGGATCAACTCCGGTTCGGTCTGCCCACCGATGGTGCGGAGCAACCGGGTGTCGAAGGGACGACCCAGGACCGCTGCAGCCGCCAGTACCCGACGAACGTCGTCGCTGAGCGCTTTCGTTCGCGCGCGAATCAGCTCCTGCACCCGTTCCGACGCGAGCAATTTGCCAACACCAGACGCGATCAGCCTTCCCTGGGGACCGCGGCGCAGTTGACCGGACTCGAGCAGAGATCGCAGCGTCTCGCTCAGAATCAGGGGATTCCCCTCGCTAAACCTGAACAGTCGCACGTGCAACTCTTCTGGCAATTCTGGTAGGCCATGTTCCAACATACGTTCGATGCTGTCCTGGCCAAGTGGTTCCAAGATCAATTTCTTTACGTCCGTGATCTGGTGAACCTGGTCTAAGAGAAGTTCCAGTTGGGGGTTATCCGCGGTTTCCTCCGGACGGTATGCCAAGAGAATAAGCAGCGGGTATCCGCTCGACTGGCGGATAACATAGTGGATCAATTCGAGCGAGGCCTCATCTGCCCAATGGAGGTCATCGATAAAAAGCACCAGGGTGCCAGCACGGGCAATGTGCAGAATGGTCTTGACGACGCCTTGTAACAATCTCAGGCGGCTTTCTTCGGCTGTGGCGCCCTCGATGTCACTGGCGGCCAGGCCCAGATCGGGTACCAGCCGGCCGAGCTGCTGGCGCCAAACCGTTGTGAGGCCTTCCAGAACCGATGCCCATTCCGGACTCCCAAGCGGCGCAAGCAAATCGGCCCAAACTGTATATGGCGCGCCAGATTCTTGTTGGTAGCAGCGTCCCTTCAACCAATGGAATGGCGGCGCCTTCCCCGGAACCGCTTCCCGGCTGTGGCGAATGAACCTCAAGACCAGGCTGGTCTTTCCTATCCCCGCTTCGCCTGCGACGAGCACAACCCCGCCATCTCCNNCATCTCCAGCCAGCGCCTTTTCCAGGTGCGTTTGCAAGACCTCCAGTTCATTTTCGCGGCCAACAAACGGCAAGACGACCGGGGTCTCTTCCGCTGGTTTTGCAGCTGATATTTCGCCCTGGTCCGCGATGACCTTTTTGGTCGTCGCGAGTTGCTTGAATAGAGCTTGTGTCTCCTGCGCTGGCTCAACGCCAATCTCGCGTGCCAGGATTTCGGTACAAAGCTGATATTGCCTGGTCAGACCCTCCCGATCGCCCAGGGCCGCGTGGATTCGCATCAGGCGGCGGTGTGCACCTTCGTGCAATGGGTTCATGGCGACCAATCGCTGGGCAAAACCATGTGCTTCCCCTTGATCGCCAACGCCATACAAACGATCCACAAGCTTCATGAGAACGCTGAACGCCTGCTGGTCAATAGCATCGCGTCGAAAGAACAGCCATTCCTCAAATTCGGGGCAGCCCTCGAACGAGACGCTCTCCAAAAGAGGGCCCCGGTACAGGTGCACTGCAGCGCGCAGCAGGTTAATATCCTGTGAGTCGGCATGCTCCCAAAACTCGTGGACGTCGATCCAGAAGTTTGGGTGGGGACGGAAAATGACAGCACCGGCCCGGGACTGCAGGCAAGAGTTCGCCATTTCACCCAGGGCATTCCGGATAGAATAGAGCGATTGGCGGAGGCTGTGACGAGCGCGATCTTCGGGCGTTTCCCCCCACAACAGCGCAGCCAGTTTGTCCCGGCTGTGGAGAACCTCATCTTCCAATACCAGATAAGCCAGCAGGGCCAGAGCCTTTTTGGAATGTAGCCTGGCGACATCTCCTGCTGAAGTCAGAACCGGCGGTCCCAGAAGGTGAAATTCAACCGTCACAACGACGAATTCCCGGGCTCTTCAACTTCGTGACGTGTCCGTGACGCAAAATGGGTATACTGGAAGCGAGTATAACATACGAGCGCCGTCGAAAATATGCCCTGATCCAAAGGCGGTACCCGTTGCCAAGCGAGCTAGCCACAGCTACAGTCACATCCCGTCTTTCCAACCTCTCCGGTCGAACCATCGTGACCGCAAGAGGTCATCACTTCATCGTTGATTCACCCGCGCCCCTAGGAGGCCCCAATGAGGAGTTAAACCCAATCGATGTATTGCTTTCAGCTCTTGCCACCTGCGGCACGTTTGTCTGCGAGACCGCCGCGCAGGAAATGGACATCCCCCTTGATTTTGTATCAATTACCGCGGCGGGCGATTTTGACCCACGTGGGGTCTGTGGAGAGCCTTACGACCCCCGAGTTCAGGAGTTTCGGGTGCGGGTTGGCCTCTCAGGCCCAACGCAGGCGCAGGCCAACGCGCTGATCGAGGCCTTCAGATCCCGCTGCCCCGTCTACACCACCTTTTCGCGTGCGGCGCCCATAAACATCGAAATCGATCTGCAAGAAGTTGTTGAAAACGTTTAAAAGGAGAGCAAAAATGAAGAAATTGCTGTGTCGTGATGCAGGTTTCGACTGCGACCATGAAATCCAGGCTGCAACCGCTGAAGAGATTTTGCAGCAGGCCGCCGAACACGTAAAGTCGGTTCACGGGCTCGAAGTGACCCCAGAACTGGTCGAGCAAGTCAGCGGTCTCATTCAGGACGAAGAATAACGATCACAACTCCCAGCAGGAGCGGGCAGGGTGGCACCCTGCCTGTCCCTGCTTTTAAGGTCACTTCTAATGGAAAACAAACCGCACACAAGCCCTGTGTCTTTGTCCCTCCTGGATAACATCCTGGTGGGCATCTCGATAGCGCTTCAGTGTTTCTGGAAAATCTGAAGCACGATCGTCCTGGGTGTGACGCCTGCTCATTCTTAATTGATGTTACAATCAGGGTTTGTGCCTGGCATGAACTAACTTATTTAATGGAGCGAAAAAATGACTGATTTGAAGGCTGAAGCGGGGAAAAAGCGTCGCGAATGGTTGCCCATCGTCAAAAAATATCAGAATCCCAATGTCTGGAAGAGCACCTGGCAGGTTATCAACAGTCTGGTACCGTTTCTGGCGCTATGGGTGTTGATGTATTACAGTTTGCGCATTTCGTATGTGCTGACCCTTGCGCTTGCAGTTGTCAACGCTGGTTTTGTCGTGCGCATTTTTATCATACAACATGATTGTGGCCACGGCTCATTCTATAAATCCAAAAAGGCAAACAATCTCATTGGATCCATATTCGGCGTATTGACTCTGACCCCCTATTATCATTGGCGAAAAAAGCATGCCAAGCATCATGCCAATTCTGGAGACCTGGATTTTCGGGGGTTCGGCGATGTCGACACAAAAACGGTCGCCGAATACAAAGCCATGAGTCGCT
>JABAOD010000332.1_pt2 | contig 10483 bp, 11 predicted proteins | sample 7062151 | NCBI WGS metagenome assembly JABAOD01 (sample SAMN14538626, study PRJNA623070) | marine sediment metagenome | biome: marine biome [ENVO:00000428]; feature: marine pelagic biome [ENVO:01000023]; material: deep marine sediment [ENVO:00002113] | place: India: Gulf of Khambhat ...
ACCAGCTTCTCCACGGGCACCTTTCCCTCCTGAACATCTTGGATGGTCTCCCGGGCAAACTTGACGGCCCCCTCGGTGTCATCGTTCAGAACCCGCTCCAGGACCTCGGTCTGGGCTTCGCTCTGGAGGTCGAAGGCGTCTGTCCTGCGAATCTCATATCCACGGACGACCAGCTCCTCATCCGGCCAGACGACCTTCCCAGCGTACCTCTTCTTCTTTCCATGGGAGAAGAAGGTCCTGAAGACCTTCTCGAACTCCAGCTGCATCCCCTTGCCAGATAGTTCCTTGGCAAGCTGCTTTCCCGTCTGAATGCACTCCTCCAGACTCTTTGCTTCCGGGGAGAAGAAGACGCTGTCGGTGTCGCCGTATATGACCCTGTTACCCTCTTCTTCCAAACGTCGGATGACGCCCTTGATGTTCTCCCGGGCGAAAGCCGTGATGCTGCCGCCGATCTTCGGGTTGGTGAAGCGGTAGAAGGATGAGGCCAGGACTCCGTAGAACGCGTTCATTAGCACCTTGACTGCGTCTTGAAGCCTTTGATAGTAAGCCCTCTCGTCCTCAGACTTCGCTTCTGCCATCCGCTTCTTGATATCCTCCCTCTGGTTCATCAGGTCCCTAAGGATCCGGGGTAGGAGGCCCGTCCTCTTGTCCTTGTTCAGAAAGCGTACGCCCGTGGGGCTCACGACCTCCCCCTTGGGATGGAGGGTTGTGAAGCAGATGTTGTTCTCTATGATCAGGCTGGGATACATGGCCCGGAAGTCCATGCCGACGACCCACTCGTAGAGGCCTGGCTCGATACTGTGGACGTACCCTCCCTCGATGGACTCCGTCCCACCCCGCTTCTTCATCATGGGCACGCCAAACCCCTCCCGGTCCGCCACCCGGATGAGGATGGAATCGATGAGGTTGGAGGTCCTCCCGTTCAGCACGTCGTCCAGGGGGAGCTTCGACACCGTGGCTAGATCCATGGACTTCTCCGGACCAGCTAGCTTCTCCAGAATTCTGAGGGAGAGTTCCGCGTCCTTCAGGCAGTACTTCACCACTAGCTCCGGATCCCTGTCCCACTCCTCGTCGATCCTCGCCCTGTCCACCTCTTCCTTTCCCTCCCCCAGGAGCAGGCGGGAGACGTGGTCCAGGGTCTCCTGCTTCGGCCTCAGCTCGCTCCGGACGCTCCACCAGGCGTCGGCGATTACACGGCCGTGAAGCCGCCAGAACCGCTCGTTGATGCTCGTGAAAGTGGCGAAGTCCCTCCCCAGGGGTAGGTCCCCGAAGCCTTCCTTGCGGGCCCTTTCAAGCAGGACGGGGATGTCGTATCCACCGATGTTGTAACCCGTAAGCAGGTCTGGGTCCTCCTTCTGAACCAGGCTCACGAAATCCCTGAGAATCTCCCTCTCCCCTCCCTTCAGGGACCTCTTCTCCATCTCCTCCCCTTTCTTGATCACGACGCCGAGGGTGAGGAGCCTGCCGTCTTGGATGCTGTTCTCTATGTCAAAGCTGAGGACTTTCAGAGGCGGGTTGAAGGGCTGGCATGCCTCGAAGCTGTCCGCCTGCACAACGATCTCGGTGGTGTAGTTGCCGTCCACCTCCTCCCCATGAACGCAGAAACAGGAACCCAGGTCCATGTCATAGATGAAGCGGTGGACGAAGGGTATGTCCGCCGCCAAGACGTCGCAGTCGTACTGTCGGCACCTGTTCCTGTACTCGGGGGTCCTCCAGGGATGCTTCATCACAACCTGAAAGCACCGCTTCTTCTCCAGGGGCTCCACCTCCAGCTGCACCTCCCGCAGGTCCACCACCTCATCGTCCCTCTTCAAGTTGCCCAGCAGGGACTGGGGCGGGTCGACCACGTAGAAGTAGGGCCTGAAGCCCCTGTACTCCACTGTGATTGAACTGGCTTCCCGGGTCCTCCCGAAGAGTTCTATCACCGGCAGCTCCTCTTCTCCCTCCCTCCGGTAGGAGGCCGCGATAAGCCTCACGTCGTAGGTCTTCGCCATGCTAGGACCTCGAGACTATCTTGATGACGTCGCCGTCCTGGAGCTCGTAGTCGTGGCCCACGACCCTCTTCGTCCTGGCGTTGATGGCTCTGATGAAGTTTTCCCCCAGGTCCGTATGGACCTTGTAGGCTAAGTCTCTTGCTCCGCTACCTCGTGGCATGAGGTAAGCATCGGGGAGGACGTTTCCGTCCTTATCAGTCCAGTGGGTCTCGTCCTCCACGGGGTAAACCACCACCATCTTCAATACGCGGTAGATAAGCTCCTCCAAGCAGCGCTGAACTCCGGTGGAGTCGAACTTGTTCAGGTAGTTCCTTATCTTCCTCAAGGCCTCCTTCTGGGCATCGGTCAGATTCCCTTCCCCTCTCACCTCAAAACTGTCGGCTCCAGGCACGTAATCCAGCAGCCCTGCCTTGGAGGCCCTGCGAAGAGCGAGCTCGCACTCGGAGCATGTGGCCACCGCCGTGTATCCCTCCATCTTAAGGAGCTTGCCCAACACGTCCTTGGGAGCGATATCGGCCTTGTTCGCCGCCAGGACCATGGGCTTTCCCGTCCTTCGAAGCTCTCTGGCCAACCTCAAGAATTCCTCCTCCTTCCAGCTAAGGGGCCTCTCCTCGATGGCAGCCCTCCTAAGGGCGGCATGGATGTGGGCTTCCCTCAGGCCCAGTCCCGCTAGCCGCTCTGAGAGGAGCTTCTCGAGGCTTTGTCCCTCGATCTCCACCCTGCGGGCTAGCTTCTCCCAACCCCTCATGATTATTCCGACCAGCCAGAAGGAGAGCTCTTCGTCCAAGAACCGGACGTCCTCCAAGGGGTCATGCTCCCCCAGGGCACAGATGTTACCCTCTAGGTCTGTCGAGCCACTGGCATCCACCACATGAATAAAGGCCGATGCCTGCCTGAGGTCATCCAGGAACTTGTTTCCGAGACCTCTACCTTTGTGGGCCTCAGGCACGAGGCCGGCCACATCCAGGAAGTCCACGGGAACGAGGCGGGTGCCTTCCGTGCAGGGTGCGTTATTGGGGTTGCAAGCAACGTTGATCTCGGGGTGCGGACAGGAGTGGGTCACGTAGGCGATGCCACGGTTTGGCTCTATCGTTGTGAAGGGATAGGCGGCTATCTCCGCTGGTGCCAAGGTGGCAGCCGCAAAAAAGGTGCTCTTCCCGGCGTTGGGCTTTCCAACAACGCCAATTAGCATCGCTCTCAAATCCCATGGCGAGGGACGCGATTTATAGTTAATGGTGGGAGGTGAACGAAGGTGAGGATGGTCAGAGAAAGCTCTTAAGAGCTCTTGCCGGTTAGGCTTGCCAGTGTCGACCGAGGTGCCAAAGAGCCACCCAAGGTATCGCTCCCTGATCACCAGGGACAAGCTGGTAAAGGGATGCGAGGCCGGGTTGGTAGCCTGGCAGGGGCTAGTCGCCCATGGCAGGGGGGAGGCCTTCGACTATCTGCTGGGGGAGACAAGCGTGCCCGAGGCCTTGGAGGCGGAGAGGGCAGCCACGGCCCATCTCTTGTCGGGAAGGAGGACGGCCATCTCGGTAAACGGAAACGTGGCGGTGCTAGCGGCCGAAGAGGTCCGTGATCTTGCGAAGGTCGCAGGGGCTAGGGTGGAGGTGAACCTCTTCCATCGGACGGAGGAGAGGGTCAAGGGAATTGTTGACCTGCTCACATCTGTCGGCATACCCAAAGTGCTGGGAGCCCGCCCTGACGTCGAAATCCCGGGCTTGGACCATCCCAGGCGCCTCTGCAGCAAGGAGGGCATCTTCAGCGCCGATGTTGTCCTCATTCCCCTGGAGGACGGTGACAGGGCCGAGGCCCTCTCTCGCATGGGAAAGGTCGTCATCTCCATAGACCTGAACCCCCTCTCGAGGACCAGCAGGGCCGCCACCGTGGCCATCGTGGACGAGCTGTCCAGGGCGCTGAAGAACATGACTAGTTTCGCAGGGGAGCTGAAGGGTCAGCCCGAATCCCTTCAGAAAGCCGTGGAAGGCTACGATAGGGTGAGGAACTTGGGCGGGATTCTGGGGAGGATCCAGGACAACCTGGAAGCGTCGATGGGCTAGGTCACAACGTTTAAGTGGTCTCCCGTCCATCTATGAATCCCGTTGGCATCATGAAGTACATAATCGTGACCGGCGGGGTTTTGTCGGGCCTGGGCAAGGGGATAACCACGTCCAGTATCGGCCTTAACCTCAAAGCCCAGGGGCTGAGCGTTACCGCCATCAAGGTAGACCCCTACCTCAACTGTGACGCGGGGACCATGAACCCCTTCCAGCATGGTGAGGTCTACGTTCTGGAGGACGGGGGGGAGGTGGACCTCGACCTGGGCAACTACGAGAGGTTTCTCGACGTGGAGCTGACGAGAGACCACAACATAACCACGGGGAAAGCCTATCTGTCCGTCATCCAGAAGGAGAGACATGGGGACTACCTGGGGAGCACCGTACAGATCATCCCTCACGTGACGGATGAGATCAAGCACATGATCACTACTGTGGCGGAGGCCGCTGGCGCAGACGTGACCCTGGTGGAGATAGGCGGGACCGTGGGTGACATCGAGTCCATGCCCTTCCTGGAGGCTGCGAGACAGCTCTCCATCGAGGTTGGCAAGGAGAACTGTGTCTTCGTGCACACGACCCTAGTCCCCATCCTTCCCGTTGTAGGGGAGCCCAAGACCAAGCCCACCCAGCACAGTGTGAAGGAACTCAGGGCAGTTGGCATCCAGCCCAACACCATTGTGGCTAGAGCCCCCCATCCGTTGGATGAGGGCGTCCGGCGGAAGATCTCCATGTTCTGCGATGTTCCCCTGGAAGGGGTGGTGAGCGCTCCTGACGCTGGATCCATCTACGAGGTTCCCCTCTTGCTGGACCGACAGGGCCTCACGAAGTACCTGATGCGCCGCATGGCCTTGGTGGGGAAGGACGGCGATTTGGAGGAGTGGAGGGTCTTCGTGGAACGTATCAACCACCCCAAGGAGGAGGTGGAGATTGCCCTGGTGGGGAAGTACACCCACCTTCAGGACTCCTACATGAGCCACATGGAGGCCTTCCGCCATGCTGGCGCAAAGGCTGATGCCCGAGTGAACATCCGCTGGATCGAGAGCGTGGACGTGGAGAAGAAGGGCGTTAGTATCCTAGATGGCGTCCAAGGCATTCTTGTGCCAGGGGGCTTCGGCGAGAGGGGGACGGAGGGCAAGATAATGGCCATCGAGTACGCCCGGGAGAACGGTATTCCCTTCCAGGGAGTCTGCCTCGGCTTCCAGCTGGCCACGATAGAGTTCGCCCGCCACGTCTTGGGTCTCGAAGGTGCTCACAGCTCCGAGTTCGATCCAAAGACGCCATACCCCGTTGTGGACCTACTGCCGGAGCAGAAAAAGGTAAGGGACAAGGGTGCGACCATGAGGCTTGGGGCCCACGAAGTGATCCTGGAGCCCGAATCCAAGACTTGTGTCTTGTATGGCTCCGAAAGAATCTACGAGAGGCACCGACACAGATACGAGATCAACCCAGCCTTCATATCGAAGCTTGAGGATGCTGGCCTGGCCTACAGGGGTAGGTCTGAGGACGGCCGACGGATGGACGTTTTGGAGCTTGAAGGGCATCCCTTCTTCATCGCCTCCCAGTTCCATCCTGAGTTCAAGTCGAGACCCCTGAGACCCTCTCCCATCCACTATGGCCTGGTTCAAGCGGCGCTGAAGCTCGAGCCGTGAGGGAAACTCTATAAAGGCAACGATGCTTAGCAAGTTCGTGCCCACCTATCAGGATCTATTGAAGAGGGCCAAGGAAGCGCTGCCGCCCACCACGGCGGCGAAGAGTCGCTTTCAGGTCCCCAGGGCGGACGTCCTCCAAGAGGGGAGTACCACGGTGCTGAGAAACCTCGCGGACATCGGTGACGCCATCAACCGGGACCCCCAACAGGTCTTCGCCTACCTTCTGAGAGAACTGGGCACATCTGGCACGCTCATAGAGAGAAGGGCAACGTTTAAGGGCCGCATCTCAGCGGACCAGATCAACGATAGAATTGGCAGCTACGTGGACGAGTACGTCCTTTGCAGCGAGTGTGGTCGACCCGATACTCGCCTCGTCAAGGAGGATAGGATCGCCATCCTGGAATGCGATGCTTGCGGCGCCAGACGGCCGTTGAAGGTAATTAAGAAGGCTGCAAAGGTGGAAGAGCAGGCCATTCAGGAAGGCAAAGTCTACGAAGTCATGATCCAGGACATAGGAAAGAAAGGTGACGGGATCGCCAAGAAGGACAAGTACATCATATACGTTCCTGGCACCACCAAGGGATCCATCGTGAAGGTCCACATAGAGAGAGTTGTCGGGACTATCGCCTTTGGGAAGATTGCCAGGGATTAGACATGGCCAGGGAACTCACTGCCGTCGCTGTCATGGGAGGACTCCTTGCCCTCGCCCATGTAATTGCTCTCCTCCTGGCCGTACCCTTCAGGGCACAGGAGGTGCGGGCCTTCGAGGACCCCAACGACGTAACTAACGCCTTGCTGTACTTTGGCCTCATCCTGGGCTTCACAGCCGTTGTTCTCCTCCTCATCCGACGCAGGAAGGAGGGTGTCCTACGGTACCTCATCCTAGGCGCCATTGCCTTCACCATGGTCTTCGTTTTCTCGGTGCCCCTTGCCTACGCCTTCTACTTCCTCCCCGCCCCATGGCAGGGCATCATCAGTCTCGCGGCAACCATGGCCGTGGCCCTGGGCCTCACGTACGCTCTCCTCAGGTACCCTGAGTGGTACTTGGTGGACGCGGCGGGCCTATCCGTGGCCGCTGGCGTTACGGCCATCGTTGGCATCTCCTTCGGCATCTTGCCGGCCCTCGTATTCCTCGTGGCCCTGGCGGTCTACGACGCCGTGGCCGTTTACAGGACTAAGCACATGATCGCCCTAGCAGATGCCGTCTCAGGTCTCAGGCTCCCCATCCTTATCGTGATTCCGAAAAAGCTGCCCTACTCCTTCTTGAAGCAGCCGAGGCTCAGGGATCAACTTGACAAGGGGGAGGAGAGGGCGGCCATGTTCATGGGCCTTGGCGACATAATCATCCCAGGCATACTCGTGGTTTCCGCCTTCGCCAACCTCCCCAATGCCCTGACCTCCTTCGGTATCGGCGCCAATGTAGTGGTGGCCATCGCCACCCTCATAGGAACCCTTGTGGGCTTCAGTCTCCTGATGAGATACGTCCTCAGCGGCAGACCCCAGGCGGGGTTACCGCTCCTGAACTCTGGAGCCATCCTGGCATACCTCATATCCTACTTCCTCTTCTACAGGGACCTGACCTTTGGGATTGCCCTCTGAGGTGATGATGTGAGGATCCTCCAGATGTCGGACCTGCACGGCGCCGAGAGGGCCTTCAGGGAGAGCAGAGAGTTGATTCGCGAGCACTCCCCTGACCTCTTCGTGGTGTCTGGGGATGTTACGAACTTCGGTCCCCTTGGCTACGCTCAGAGGCTCTTCGAAGACCTGGAGGTCAAGGCCTTGGGCATACCGGGGAACTGCGACCCTAGGGAGCTGGTGTCCCTCCTCGAGGGGATGGGCGTGAACCTCCACGGCAAGAAGGAGGTCTTTCGGGGAGAGACCCTGATCGGATTGGGTGGCTCCAGCCCGACACCCTTTCACACACCCTTCGAGCTCTCGGAGGAGGAGATTTCCGCCGCCCTGAAGCCCCTCATGGTGGAGGGTGCCATCCTGGTCACCCACTCCCCTCCTAGAGGCCACGTCGACGAGTTGCCCTGGTCCGGTCACACCGGGAGCAGGGCCATTAAGGCATTGGTGGATAAGTTCGCCCCAAGGCTGGTCCTTTGCGGCCACATCCACGAGGCGAGGGGCGTGGAGAGGGGGAGCACCACCTTCGTCAACCCGGGCCCCGCCTTCAGGGGGTACTCAGCCATCATCGACGTCGACGAAGAGGTGAAGGTCAACCTCGTACCGTAAGGTTTTATTGACGGGAGGACATGGTGAGGAGGACATGGCCCTCTGGCAAGGAAGATCGAAGAGGAAGCCCAGCGGGGGAATGCTGCGACCCATCCGAAAGAAGAGAAAGTATGAGCTCGGAAGGGAGCAGGAGTTCGCCACTCTGGGGACCGAGCGAAAGAAGATTGTCCGGGTCGTCGGTGGAAACGTCAAAGGCCGCCTCTTGAAGGCAGAGTGGGCGAATCTCTATGACCCCAAGACTGGGAAGACGGAGAAGGCCAAGATACTCTCTGTGAAGAGCAATCCTGCCAACCCCCACTACGTAACCCGGAACATAATCACACGAGGGGCCACCATCGAGACGGAACGGGGCATCGCCAAAGTGACTTCAAGGCCAGGACAGGTGGGGACCGTCAACGCCGTATTATTGGAATCGGGTAAGAGCTGAGGGTCCTTAGCCCTCGACACTCTTTTAACGGCCGCAGCGATTGTATCCGCGTGGTCTCCAAGGGCGACTTGGTCGTGGTCCTGTACCCCTCCTACTTCGACGCCTCCAAATCCAGGCAGGAAGGCAGAAGGGTCCCCAAGGCATTGGCAGTGAACTCCCCATCCCTGGAGGAACTGAGGGACGCAGCCAAGAGACTGGGTCACAGGGTTGAGGTGGAGGAAGACGTGTCGCACCCTTCTCGACCATGGGCCGAGGAGGGCAGGGTTCTCATCCTCGGGGGTGGTAAAAAGACCGCCCTCATCGGATCCATAGCCCGAGAGATCAAGGCTCACAGGTCCTGAGGCGTCCTGACCTCTTCCACCAGCTTCTTTCCTGTGGAGACGCTGTCTATAGAGTGGATGGCTGCCCCGCTATCCCTGATGGCCTCCTCCACCTCCTCATAGCTGATGTGACTTCCCTCGATGGTTATCTTGACGCTCTCGGTCTCCTGGTCGACCTCGTCTAGGGTGCAGTTGACCCCCATCACACCATCAAGGTCGCTAAGCCTCTTCGAGAGCTCCACTATGGAGGGCTGGTGGGGCTTCAGCACATCCAGAACCAATCTCTTTATCTCGGTCAATCTCCCCTCCCTGCCGGGGACGTCAAACCATTGGACCCACCGTAAATAAAGTTTGTGTCACCGAAACGCGGCGCTGGAGAACTGGCTTTGATGGCGGTCTGAGCGTCTCCCCCTCCAGGGCCTACACGACGGTGGTGACCTCACAGCCGTCTTCCGTCACCACCACGGTGTTCTCGCTCTGGGCCACCATTCCCTCGGCGGCCTCCACGAGGATGGGATAACCCATGATGATTCCCCTCCTCATGAGCTTCTGCAGGTAGAAGGGCGCCTTCTTGTCCACCCTGTAGCACCATCGCTCGGAGAAGGGAAGGGTTCTGAAATCCCGATAGATCGCGCTAAGGAGGGCGTCCATCTCCTCCACCCCCGTCTCCTTATGCTCCACAATCCTGTAGATATTGCTCATCTTCTTTCCCACGACGCGGCCCGCACCCGTTGTGGAGAATGGCTCAATGGCGTAGCTGTCCCAAGCCTCTATCACTTGGTGTCCCTTCTGACCTCTCAGATTCGCCACGCTCGGGACGCTCTTGTCGGCATGGAGGGTGTACCTCTTCAGGCTGTGACCCGTGAGGTTCTCTATGGGCTTGAAGCCGAAGGACCTGATGGTCCTCTCCACGGCCGCCCCCACCATAGTCATGGGAACCCCAGGCCTTATGACCTCAACGGCGGTGGCGACGGCCTCGTCTGCCGCCCGGATTAGGTCGGACCAGTTCCTCGTTCCCACCTCCACCGTCTTTGCATTATCAGCGAGGTATCCGTCCACATGAACTCCGACATCAAGCTTGACCAGGCTGCCCCTAGGGAAGGCGAGTTCGCCGTCGTTGTGTCGGGGGGTGAAGTGCGCGGCCTGAGCGTCGATGGAGATGTTGGCGGGGAATGCGGGCAAAGCTCCCTCGTCGAGAATCATCTGCTCCGTCTTTTCGGCCACCTCCAGCAGGCTACCTCCCTCTCTTATGAGGGTGCAGCCATATTCCAGGGCCTGGCGGGCTATCCTGCCCGCCTCCCTCTGCTTCTGGAGGGTCTCCTCATCCATGCCTTTCCAGCTCTTCCCTTGCTAGGGCCCCTTCCCTTTTAATTGTTGGCTGGTCCCCTATGAGCTCCAGGACTGTGGATTCCCTTCCTAAAGGGCAGGTTCCGGCATCGATGAGGAGGTCCACTTCCCCTCCTAGCTGGGAGTAAGCCTCTCCAAAGGTCCTAGGGGGAGGCCCACCGTGAAGGTTGGCGCTTGTGGCCGTGAAAGGTCCGAACTCCTGGCCCAAGAGTAGAGGGACATCGTGTCTTGGCATCCTCAGGCCCAGGGCACCTTCCTTCGTGACAGGCGGAGGGGGAGCCTCGGCCTTTGCCCTCAGTATTAGAGTCAGCGGGCCTGGCATGAAGGCCCTCCAGACATCCAGGGCGCGTTGAGAGAAGTAGGCCAGCCGCTCTGCTTCCTCCAGCCCGCTAACCACCAGGGCGACGGGGTCCCCCCAGGGTCTCCGCTTGACTCTGTACAGACGTTCGACGGCCTC
>JABAOD010027288.1_pt1 | contig 10483 bp, 18 predicted proteins | sample 7062151 | NCBI WGS metagenome assembly JABAOD01 (sample SAMN14538626, study PRJNA623070) | marine sediment metagenome | biome: marine biome [ENVO:00000428]; feature: marine pelagic biome [ENVO:01000023]; material: deep marine sediment [ENVO:00002113] | place: India: Gulf of Khambhat ...
GAGCATGGGGGCAACGCGCAGAAGGTGGGGGAGCCACCGAACGGCGACAGGCAGGTTCTCAAGCAGGTGTGGATAGACCGCTATTCTGAGCGTGCAGGCCCGATCCTCGTCCGGCACGATCCGCCACGAGACAAACGACGATCTGCCACCTGACCTGCCCACCTCGAGGTCGTACCCGACCCCGTCGAGCCATCGACAGAAGCGGCGCTCGAACACCCACCCGTTGAGGTAGTGGATCTCATCGCGAGACCCTTCGCCAGGCCATGCCCGCACGGGGTTCTTGGCACAGAAGGGATGGCACGGCTCGAGGTTGCCCGGTGTCGAGATGACCTCCCAGACCTTGGCCGCCGGTGCCGCGATCGGCTGTGCAACCGCGACCGGCCACCTGAAGCCGGGTTTGGGATCGTCCCACTGAGGCATGACGCGATCCGTCAGTTCCGGAGCAGTTCGAGGATGGCCCGGACCAGGGCCGCCAGCAATGCGAGCCCCAGCAGGATGAGTGTTCCGAGGGCATAGGTCTTCCAGAAGCTCTTCGCCTCGGGCGTCGGCTTAAAGTCCCACACGCCCGGAGACTCATCCCGGGGGATCGGAAGAGTCTCGAGCACCTCCTCGGCCCTGTCGACCGCGGCCGCCGGCACCACGATCGCCCACCAGACCCCCGGACCGGACGAAGGTGCCGCCGGCATGGCGAACGTGAGGCCCGCCGAGCTCTCTTCGCGTCGATAGTGCGGGACACCTGCTTCCTCGAGAGCCGATGCCGCCATATCTGCCTCGTACAGCACGCCCGTACGAAGGACCACGACAGCATCTCTCCCGTCTTCCGCCTGGACCGCACTCGCCGCGCGAGAGTCTTGCCGAACCAGGGCAATCTCACAGTCCGGACAGACTCTAATGCCTTCGCGGAACTCGCCTTCGCATTCGGGACAGAACACTCTGCTTCCTTCCTCAGCAGCCTAGGTGGCGCGTTCTCACCCGTTGATTCTCTGCCGCGACAGGAGGAGGCCGCAGAGGGCCATGGTCACTGCGGGGGTGGCGACGAGAAAGGACGGGAGCTGAGGCGTGGCGACGGCTCCAAGGACGATCCAGGCCATGAAGAGAAGGTTCGCGAGATCGGTGAGCCGCCGCACTCTCGCCTCCCGGGAACGGTCTGAGAGTCCCAGGTTGAGAAAGGCGACGAAGATCGCGCCCAGGCCGGCGCCGGAAAACCAGATGGCTCTCTCCGTGAGCGCGTCGAAGAAGTAGAACGTTGCCAGCGTATGCACGACGCCCACTGCGAGCACCAGGTAGGTCGCGGTCCTATGCAGGAATCTGATTGCTTTCATGGTCTTTGGACGAGGCTACTCCAGAGCCAGGAGCAGGCGAGAAGCGTTGTCGACTGCTGATTGTCCCCACTCGTAAGCTTCGGCATACTCCAAGGCTTTCTCGACCCCAGAGCGAAGATTCGGCACGGGAGGATCGAAAGCCGCTCCGGCCTCCACCAGCGTGGCCCCCTGCGAGAGGGATGAGAGCGTCATTTCGGTGAGGAGCTTCCGAGCCAACTCAGGCCGATCCTCATCGAGGGCGGTCAGGGCCAAGGTCGTGAGCGCGGCGACCTCGAGATTCTTGACCAGGAGGGAGGAGGCATCGGCTGTGACTGCGACCTCGCTGCCTGTGGACGGCCCACTGCTGCACCCCAGGATCATCAGCCCCACGAGCGCCCCGATTCGCCTCATTCTTCTACCCGCCTTTCCGAACCATCTACTTCCGGTCGATCAGCCGCTCCCTTCGTGGAGATATATCTGGTGACCCGCCTCACCATCGTCTTCTCCTGCTCAGGTGACGTGCGTCATGCTCGGTCCTTGAAAGCGTTTCGTCTTCGCAGTCGTGGAAGAGGAACTATCTCGCGCGATCCCACCAGCGCTCGGCCAGACTGTCCGCCACGATCCCGTGCAGCACGAACAGGGCCGGGAACGCAACCGCCGACGCGGCGATGAAGGCTCGCGGCGCTACGATCCCGCCGTCGAACCCGGCGATCAAACCCACGGCGAGGAACGCCAACAGTAGCACCGCAACTCCGAACGCGGCGCCGGTCGCGCTACCTAGCTGCGGGCGAAGCTGCCGGAAGGCGAGCAGCATGGGGCCGGTGAGCGCGCCCCAGCCGGTCCCGGCGCCGATCACCTGCAGTGTTCCCTCGACGCTGAATCGAGCCGCCTCTTCGGTCGTGATCGTCAGAGCTCGCATCAGGACGCGACCGCCGACGCCCAGCACAATCAGCCCGCCGATTCCTCCGGCGACCAGGGCGATGCCGATCCGCCGCATGCCGCTCACCTCAGGAATCGGTGCCATCTCCCCTGAAGTGGTCACGGATAGACCTGGGTGAGCAAGAGCTTCGGTGCTGCCATGGACAACGCTCGGCAAGCCCATTGGACCGCGGCGAGAAGCACACCGGCCCCCACATAAGCTACAGACCTCACGAAGCGAGCCCTCGTATTCTGGGAACCACCGGTCCGATAGCAGCCCCAGAGAACCACCGCCAGCAGAACGTTGCCCCCCATCAGGGTCTCCTGAAGCGACAACAGTCCGTGGCGCTGGAACCACAGTCTCTCGAAGGCAAGAGGCAGTACCGCACCATCTCCTAGCCCGAAGGCGGGCAGGAGGAAGAGGAAGAGCGCCTCGAGCGCGCAGAAGAAGCCGACGACGATAACGGGGATCGGGACCGTACGAAAGCCTCGAATCAGCAGCGCCGAGCGCTTCCGCTCCTGCGCGACGGGGTCTTCCATGGCATGTTCCGCTAGATTCCCAGAAGCTGCTGACCACTCTCGACGGTTATTCTGTAGACCTTCGGGCCCCAGCTGAAGCCGCTCAGGTCAAGGACGTCGAGAACGACAACCATGAAACGATTTCGCGGGTCCGGAGTGACGGCTACGATGTGCTCAGGATTGACCCACGTCTCGTCAGCTTTCTCCGACCTGTGTAGGATCAGCTTTATGAATTTGTCCTTCATCGCTCGCTCCCAAAAATTCTTCAATAGCGGTGCGGCACCGTCTTATAAAAAAATAGAGCTCCGCCGACCCAGAAGCTGAAAAGCCACGGGATGGCTTCGAGTACCTGAGGACGATTCCACACGAATGGCTCGCCCTTCACAGCAAAGGGCAGCAAAGCGAGAGCCAGCGGTACGACTGCTAGAGGAATTGCAGCGAGAAAGCAGAAGAATCGAGAAAGCCCATATCGGCGGGCTGCAAAAGCGGTCGGCGCGTAGGCCCACACGGAAGCCAGCCAGGCCAGCCCAATGAGAATGCTCAACTGCAGGATCGTGTTGCGAGGGTGCATCCGGCCGGACAGCGCAATTATGACTGCCCAGAAGACCCCGATCGCCACCAGGCCCGACAGCGAGTACCAGCGCAGGAAGTGCCAACCACGAGCCATCATCTAATCCTGCGGTGGAAAGCGACAGCACGAAGGCACCGACTAGGTCTTTTCTGCAGTGTCTCCTCCTTCTCGAAGGCCGGTGTCTTGACCGTCGCAGAGGCATTGTAGCGCTTCGGTCAGGCGCCGCCGCCCCGGAGTCGCGCGAGGACCTCGTGGGCGGATTGCACCTGGGCGAACTCACCGTGCAAGCTCGCCAGTGCCACTCTGTGCATCTGCTCTGCGGAGTAGTGAGTCCCGTCCGGTCCGGTTCGCTCGAACGCGGCGGTAGCGTCCTCGACGACCACGACGTCGAAGCCGAGGTTGCCGGCCATGCGGGCAGTCGTCGAGACGCAGTGATCGGTGGTGAGACCCACGATCACCAGCGTCTGGATCCCTTGGCGGCGCAAGTGGGCCTCGAGCGCGGTGCCGATAAACGCGCTGTTGACTCTCTTCTGGAACACCGGTTCGGCCTCGCGCGGCATGGCCTCCGGCTTGAAGGCGTTGCCGGGCGCGTCCGCGCGCAAGGGCGAGCCGGGCTCCTGAGACATGTGCTGCACGTGGATGACCGGCCACTTCGCCTGCCGCCAAGCGGCAAGGAGCGCCGCGATCTGTTGCTCGGCGTGCGGGTTGTTTCGAGCGCCCCACCGGGGCTCATTGAGCCCCTGCTGCACATCGATCAAAAGCAGGGCGGCGGGAGAATTCGGGCTCATCGTCACGTCTCAGGTGCTCCCCAGCAATTGCCCGCGGTGGGAGTCGGCTTCGGTGATTGGCCAGGTGGCCAGCACGCAAGGAGCCAGAAAGTAGCTGCCGCCAAGAAGCCACCGAGGCCACAGAGTAAGGCCGCGGGTGGGTAGATCCAGAACGCCCAGAAACCCACGGCCAGGCCAGCTACCAATCCTGCCAATGAAACGATCCAGAACTTGAGTTGACCGAGAGCCTTGAGCAAGAAGAACGTCGGCACGCCGATGACCAGTGCGGTCGCATACGAGAAGGGGCCTGCCATCAGAAGGCCGCCCAGAAAGTAGTCGCGGAACGCTAGGGGAGCCATGTCACCTCCCACCAACGGCTGGCCAACTGCGAAGACGACCGCAGCAAGGAGCGGCGTCAGCAGGAAAGCCAAAACCAACCTGGCTGTTCGCACAATCTTTCAGTTGTTTTGCAGTAGTTGTAGTGTTCGATCGAGTAGCTCCAGNNCCGGGGCGCCGTGACCCGGCACCACCAACCGAACGGAAGTGTAGCGTTCGAGCAGTGACTCGATGGTTCTAGGCCAATTCGCGATATCGGCCTCATCCGTGTAGCCAAGGCTCTTCGACGAACCCGACCTGACCAGACAGCCACCGAAAAGGATGTGATCGTCGGGTATCCACACGACGATGTTGTCCGTGGTGTGCCCAGGACCGGCGAAGTCAAGCTGCAGCACTCGCGACCCGACCGTCGCCGTTGATGAGCCTGCGAAGGTGCTCTGAGGAACCGCATTGCCATCGCGTCGAGCGAATTCTGCCGTTGCCGTGGACGAGTAGGAGACCGCACCCCTCCGATGCGCGGCTTCAAGTCCACCCATGCAGTCTCGATGTGAGTGCGTGACGACGACCGCGCCCACTCTTGCACCCAGACCTGAGACCCATTCAAGGAGCTCCAGAGTCTGAGCGTCAGTCCACGGGGTGTCGATAAGAGCCGCGCTCTTTTCCGACACCACTACCAGGCCATTGGCCGCAGCTCGGCCGAACGTCTCTAATTCCTGATAGGAGACGTGGCGCCAGACGTTGGCGCCTATCCGCTCCACCATCAGATCGTCGTTCAGCCATTGCTGTTCATTCTGCAGGGGCTGGCCGCCGGAGAATAGCGGCAGGCAGAGGGAGAACACGCCGCCAGCAAGTAGCATTTCGCGGGTCACTTTATTCTGTCGAGTCAAGAGGCGTCCAGCGGCCCGGCGCAGCGATCGGCTGAACGGCCTCGTGCCATGCGGCTCAAGAGCGCTCCAGAAGCCAGACGGCGGCCATTGTCTCGGTTTCGAGGAACTGGCATTCCGCTTCTTCCGACCGGACGTAAGTCGCAAGGGCCTCGGCCAGCTCGGGACATCTCCGGGCTACCTCCTTCGCTCTGTTGCGGATCAGCACCGTATTCCTCCGGTTGTACTCTTCCAATTCATCTCTTGGAACACGGAGCTCACGCACAAGCTTGTCCCCATGCGAGGTTAGCTCCAGAACGGTATCGTCGTGCGAACGATAGTACTCATAGCCGGATCTGCGCGTTCGGGTAGTCCCTTTCAGGAAACCATCGTCGATCACGAGGTAACCTCGGCGATGTACTGTCTGCCTCAGTTTGCCCACGCAGCGTGTGTGATCACCCAGGACTCCAGCTCCGACCCCAGCCAGTAGTGCGACATCGTAATCTCTGAGGGCCTGGACAGCNNCTCCGACCTCGAAGCGACACAGATTTGCGACCCCCGCTGATTCGGCGCGCGCTACTGCCTCCTTGAGAAAGGGCGGGAAGATGTCGATTCCATGCACACTGAACCCCAACTCCCGAGCTAAGGTGATGGCAACGGCTCCCTTCCCGCAACCCAAGTCCACGATGCTGGCCCCCTCTGGCAAGGCTGTGAACTCGCGCAGCAGCTCCACAATCTGCTCGGGCCAGCTCCCGAGCACCCAGATGTCCGCCAGAAGCTCCGGCAGATACGGCACAAGGTCTGGCGTGACGCCAAAAGCCTCTGCCACCTGCTGCTGATCGTCCAGGTGCACCTTTCCCACCTGAGTCGTCAGCAGCAACCATCCTCTAAGGGCGAGTTGGGTTTCTGCCTCCGCGATTCGTTACACGTCGTTAAAGGCTGCATGGTACTTGACCTGTCCGGACGCACCGGCCAGGTATCCCGGTTGAAGCTCGAGAAGCATGAACACCTCTTCCGGCACTTCGTACTCGCAACTTATATTGAAATGAGTGGCAGGTGCGAAGCCGAAGCGTGGATAGTATTCGGGGTGACCGACCAGGACGATCGCGCCGGTTCCTAGCTCCTCGCAGGCTCGAAGGCCGGCTCGCACAAGTGCTGACCCGATGCCCTTGCGTTGCTGCTCCGGCAGCACTGCCATGGGTCCAAGCGCCATAATCCTCAGCTCTGGCCGGCCGGGAAGCGAAACGGGCGAAAACATGATGTGTCCGAGGATCTCGCCTCCTTCTTCAGCAACGAGCGAGATCACCGGTCGCGCTTTCAGACGCAGCGCCGCAACCAGCTTGGATTCGGCTGGCGTTTCAAAAGCGCGCTCGTTCAGGGTCCGTACGGCCGCTTCATCTTCCTCTCTCTCGGGTCGAACCAGCAAGGGACACCATTGCGCCGTAGAAGGGATCGGGCGCTCGGCTGCGCGGCACAAGCCGTCGCCAGCCGATTGAGGTATCTAGGTTAATGCCGAACGGTACCACGGGCGTTGGGACCGAAAGATCCAGTGCGAGCTAAACCTCTGCTCAGCGGCCTGGCCATCGGATTAGCCCCTCATCGCGGGTGCGGGTCCGGTGGGGCGATTGGCTAGGCCGTTTCAGAGGCGTACCGCCGAATGATCTGGTTTATGGGCTCCATGTCTGCGAACACCTGCCAGACAGCGATACGTTCGTTCCTGACCACGGCCCTCCAGGTAGCCGGCACACGCCAGCGGTTTGCGGGGTCCAGGACCCCATCAGGCGCGTAAGTAGCGGTCGCAGCGCCGACGACAAGTACCGTCTGATGTCGGCAGAGCGTTTCCTGCACCTCGATCGCGTAGTCTGGGAACATGGAGAAATACCGGACCCACCCTTCCCGCATCGTGTCACGGCCACGGCATTCCGTGCCGCCCGCGTCGATGAAGAGATGATCGTCAGCCAGTAGCCGAACGATCTTCTCGACTTCACCGCTATTGATCGCTTCGACAAAAGCAAAAGTGGTCTCCATTGGATTCATCAGTCCCGGCTCTCGCTCACTGAGACAGGCGGTTCTTCTTGCGTGCTTGGGCCGTGTCGAATCTCTCCATCAACCTGACGACGCCGTCGAACTCGTATCGCTGTATGTATTCCTGAAGACGCTGTAGGCGAGGCGCGCTTGCCGCGTCCGGATGCCTGAGTGAGATGCGCTCTACCCAGTNNGATCGTCTACGGAAACAAGACCGGCTTCGATGAAGGCTTCGAAGCGCTCGAGGCCGTCCAGGAGGTCGTCGAAGCTGTCGCGAATCGCCGCCTCTTCTTTGCTGAATCGAGTGGTTCGATCATCGTGGGGGAGGAGCGCTTGGCTTATCTGAGCGTCCGTCACGTGAACGAGTCGGTCATCCTCAATTGCAGCGTTGGGGAACAAGGGCAGCGACCTTGCTCCCCAGTCGATCATCTTCAGCGCGTTCGAAACGGAGGTCCGACTCATGAAGCGGTCGATCTCTGTGGCCACCCATTCAGCTCGTTTCCAGGCTTGCGACCGACGGTATTGGGACAGACCGACGAGAAAGGCAATGAAGGCGCCGATAAGGCCCACGGCGGTCAGAAGAAGACGCCATTCATCTGCCGATGTAGGCAGGAGTTCGCGAGCTAGTTCGACTAAATTCACCAGCGTGATCCCGGCTCACGGTCGGAGGGCCTACCGCCTTGGCGATTGGCGGCGCGGAAGAGCTGCGTCCGCCTTACCCCTCGGCCAGGAGCTGCCGGACCGCGGGGCTACACGATTCGAGGTCAAGCTCTTCATCTGGAATCCAGGACAGTACCTGTAGGAGCGCCTCTGGAGGCTTGGCGGGCGGAAACGCCGTCAAGTATTTCTTGGCGATTACCAGAAGTGTTCGGTCGTCCTTCGGAATCTGCTCCCACTTCCTTCCCTGCGGCAACGAAGCCACGGCCGCTGCGATTCGTAGCTCCATCAAGCCGGTTGCTCGGTCGATCTCACCGACACGGAGATAACTCACGACTTCAATCAGCGAGCTGAGATTACCCTGTACCTCGCGTTGGAGAACGTCGTTCAGCCAGCCGAAGGTCCAGCGGTTTCCAGCCATGAGCCCGCCAGTGAACGAGACAGCGGCGAGAACCGAAACACCGATCGCCAGTCGTGCCCTCTTCATGAGTGCCTCCAACGGAATCTAACGATGTGGAGGTAACCGGGGCCGGGCTGCCCGTTCTCTCCACATCGGTCTCCTCCTCTTCGTGCCTACCCCGATGAGAATGGTGAAGCGCTATTCAGAGGTTCTTGCGGAAGCAGCGAATGAGACCAACCTCCTGAAACCCCAGAGCCTTATGCGCGGCAGCGCTGACCTGATTCTCTGCTTCTGCGTCAGACCCAAACTCCGTGCAGCCCTGATTCCTGGCCCATTCTTCAGCAGCTTGAACCAGGGCACGACCGATACCTTTGCGCCGGGCAGTCGGCGCAACATACCAGCCCTCGAGGTATCCGACTCGATCGGTCGAACACGATTCGGCATAGGCGCGGATAGAGAGTTCGCAGAAGGCCACGATCTCGCCAGTGCCGTCCTCCGCGACGAGAATTGCCAGAGGCTCACGAGCATGACCGGCAAAGAAGGCCTCCAGGTCTCGAGCATGCTCCTCAATCGAAGCGCTCTCCCAAAGACACTTTCGCAACCGGCTGAGAGTTGGAGCGTCTCCCAGCCGTGCTTGCCTAATCACTGACGGAGTACCTGCCACCTAACGCCCTTGAGCTCACCGATACCCGAAACCGCCAAGGGGCAATGCCGGCCCAGAGCAGCATACACCTCGATGGCCGCGAGCGGTGCGCTAGGCTGTGACTTGGCGTCCGCTGCAGCGATCGGTTAGGCCTCGTCCTGCCCTTGCTCGTCGTCTTCTCCCCTGAGTTCGATCTGTGACGCGAGAATGTGTGACACCCGCTTTATGCAGGGTGTAGCAACGACGAGAGTCACGCCAAACCAGGCAACGGTGGCTACCATCGCTAGCCACACCGGAATATCCCTCCCGAAGAGGTTGCTAGCTACCTCGATCGCAACCACCAGTCCGACAACACTCGCAAATCCGATTCCCAGGGCCAGGAGGAGATCCCGGCGAAGTTCTCTCCTTGCCTGCCGCGTGAGCCTGCGAACTGGCGGCTGTTTGGGAGTTCGGTGTTTGCGGGACACCCACCACCAAGTGCCCGCTACTGCTAAGACGATGCCGATGAACAGACATTCGACAGCGGCCCACAAGTCTGGGTACCTGATGGAAATAGCTGCCACGCCCCCAGCCCCCAGGAAGAAAAATGCGACAGCCAAGTTGCGGACGCTTGATGTTTTCATCGTGTCGACGCTGACACGAGACCTAACGGCTTGGCGTTCACTTGCGGGCCGCGGAGCGGACCGGCAGGTGCAACGCCGTGTTAGCCGGCATCAACTCGGGGCCGCGCGACGAGTGGCACGAAAAGAAACAAAGGGCCGAGTCCACGTCTTGCCACCGTCGTACGAGCGATCGAGCGTGAAGGAGTAACCATTTGCAGAAATATCGTAGTATCGACCTTCTTCTATCAACTCACCGCCGGGATCCCTGCCTTGACCGCTTGTCCTGACTTCGCCATCGACGACTTCAGCACGCAACGCGCTGTAGCCTTCAACGTTCGCCATCATCCACACCACATACCACGCGTCACTGTCAGGAACGTAGGTTCGGAAGCTCGCGCCACGAAAGTTGACCTGTCCGGTCTCGTCGAGATGGCGAATCTCGTCGAAGATCGCGGTTCCATCTAGGATCCGGCGTACTTGCGATTTTGCGCGCCGCCCGACCGTGGTCCCCTCAGGCATGACGAGCATCGCGATGTCCCATTCACCAAGGAGGAAATCAAAGCCATTGGCGTTCTGGCCCATCCTCATCACCTCTGTCTGCCTGACCTAGGCACGATCCACGGGAAGCGCGCTGACTTTGAGCCACAGCCCAGCAGCGATGAGCGCCCGAGGTCGAATCGAGCGATTTCTGATAGCGGCGGCTCGTCCCGTCGCATCCCCTGTGTCATTCGTCATCTTGGTCCGGCTAACCTATATTGGACTGTCGAAATAAGTGAAAAGCTCTGCGCACCGTGGCAGCCTAGTACGAAGTCTGCAGGCTCTCTTGCCACCCGATGGAGCTATGGCGTGGCTCCACAATCCATGCACGACCGGAAGCCCAT
>JABAOD010002882.1_pt2 | contig 10482 bp, 10 predicted proteins | sample 7062151 | NCBI WGS metagenome assembly JABAOD01 (sample SAMN14538626, study PRJNA623070) | marine sediment metagenome | biome: marine biome [ENVO:00000428]; feature: marine pelagic biome [ENVO:01000023]; material: deep marine sediment [ENVO:00002113] | place: India: Gulf of Khambhat ...
CGCAACAACGCCAGCGCCCAGCCGAAAAACGGCACCCATATCAGCTCGCGCTTCAATACCCAGGTGTGCGGCGGAAAGATGGTCTGAAATGCAAGCGTCTCCCAGGCGGATTGGTGCTTGGACAGGATGATGGCGGGGCCTGCGGGCAAGCGCTCGCGGCCTTCGACGCGGTGGTGCAGCCGGCACAGGTACTGCGCCAGCCAAATATGAAAACGCGCCCATTGACTGATGAAACGGTAACGGGCGAGCGGCGCGAATGGAAAGGTCAGCAGCGACAACGGCGCGTAGATCAGCACCGAAAGCACCATGATCGTGTTGAACAGTGCTGAACGCAGATATACCACGTCAGTGCGTCGCCAACTCGCCGGAAAGGAGTGCATCGACAAAGGCCGCCAGATCGTCGAACACCGCCACCCCCTCGAGCACTGTGCTCCGCTCGAGCGTTTGCGCACCTTTGCCGGTGCGCACCAACACCGGCGTCGCCATGACCTCGCGAGCGGCGATCACGTCGCGCTCGGCGTCACCGACGACGTAGACGCCGCTCAAGTCGATCATCTTCAGCCGCTGGGCGATCTGTTTGAGCATCCCCGGCGCCGGTTTGCGGCATTCGCAACCATCTTCCGGCGTGTGTGGACAAAATACGATGTCGTCGATCTCGCCGTCGTGCTCGCGCACCGCCTCAACCATTCTTTCATGGATGCGGGCCAGGGTTTCGAGCGTCAGCAGACCGCGACCGATACCGGATTGGTTCGTCGCCACCACCACCTTGTAGCCGGCGTGATGCAGACGGGCGATGGCCTCGAGACTGCCCGGAATCGGCCGCCACTCCGCCGCCGACTTGATGTACGACTCGGAGTCATAGTTAATGACACCATCGCGATCGAGAATGACCAGGCGCATGGTTACTGGCCGTGAGGCGTGAGGGGTGAGGGGCGAGGGGTGGAAACCAATACCTTAGCTTGTGCGCGCAGATTATTTCGCACACCCTCTCTCCTTACTTCTCACTGAATTCAGATACCCGGATGCGTNNCCCGGATGCGTCCGTTAATCATCCGACTGCTGCGTGTTTCCAGCCGCTGTATCTTTCGCCAGAACGCTTGCCTCAAATCCAAACCCGCCGATATCGCTGTACCCAACAACAGAATAAGCATGTCCGCACACTCTTCGGCCAGCTTCTCCGCATTCTTGCCTTTGGTGACGCAAGAGGCAATCTCGCCGAGCTCTTCGCTCATCAGTGCTACGCGATGGGTAAGATCCTCGCCGCCCCTGGACTTGAGATCATGCCTGTCGTGAAACGCTTGTACGGCTACCAGCATGGCCTGATAGGAATCGTGATTCATGATCAGTCTCCGGCTAAGGGTTTGAAGCGCCGAATCAGCTCTGCAACTTCGAGAGATCAGCCACGCGCAGAAACAGCATGCTCAGGCTGTTCAACAGCGCTAGGCGGTTGTCCCTGACGGCCTCCTCGTCGACCATCACCATCACGTTGTCGAAAAACTCGTCCACCTGCGGTCGCAGCGCCGCCAAGCGCTGCATCGCCTCCGTATACTCGCCCGCATCGAACAACGGCGTCAGCGCCTGAGCCAGGGAACCGACCTGCTGCGCAAGCTTTTTCTCTGACTGCTCCTGCAACAGCTCCGTCGACACGTGATCCCAGTCCGCGTTGCCGCCCTGGCGCAGGATATTACGGATGCGCTTGTTGGCGGCGGTGAGGCTCTCGGCCTCGGGAAGTGCACGAAAGGCCATCACCGCGCGCACGCGTTGGTCGAAGTCGGCGGGACGGGCGGGCCGACAGGCAAGCACGGCCTCATAGACATCGGCGCTTACGCCCGCATCCACATAGTAGGCGCGTAATCGCTCCATCATGAAGTCGTAGACGTCTCCTACGAGGCCGGTCTTTTGCAGCGCCACCGGGTAGTTGCGCCAGGCGGCCTCGAGCAGCGTGGTTAGTGAAAGGTCGAGCTCGCCTTCGATCATGATCCGGACTACGCCGAGCGCCGCCCGGCGCAGACCAAACGGATCTTTATCCCCCGTTGGGCTCTCGCCGACGGCAAATATGCCGACCAGCGTATCGAGCCGATCGGCAATGGCCACCGCCTTGCCAGCGCCCGTCGCGGGCAGACGATCGCCGGCGTGGCGCGGCAGGTAATGCTCCTCAATGGCACGAGCGACCTCGGCCTGCTCACCGTCATGCAGCGCATAGTAATGGCCCATCACGCCTTGCAAGCCAGGAAACTCGCCCACCATCCCGGAGAGCAGATCGGCTTTTGCCAGCTCAGCAGCGCGATCGGCCAGGGCAGCGTCCATGGCCATTTCCTGCGCCACCAGTCGCGCAAGCTTACGTACGCGCTCGACTTTTTCATGGACACTGCCGAGCCTGTCATGGAACACCACGTCTCTCAGCCCATCGACACGCTGGCCGAGCGCGGTCTTGCGGTCGGTCTCCCAGAAGAACTGCGCATCCGCGAAACGTGCGCGAATCACGCGTTCGTTGCCCTCCCGTACCTGGCGCGCGTCCTTGCTCTTGATATTGGCGACAGTTATGAAGTACGGCAGCAACGCGCCCTTGCTGTCCGTCACGTGAAAGCACTTCTGATTGTCGCGCATGGTCGAGATAAGCGGCTCCGGCGGCAGCTCGAGAAAATCCTTGTCAAATGAGCCCAGCAGGGGTTCTGGCCACTCCACCAGCGCCGTCACTTCGTCGAGCAACGCCTCATCGATGACGGCGACACCGCGCCTGCGCCGCGCTAGCGATGTGGCGGCCTTGCGAATCATGGCCTTGCGCGCCTCGAAGTCGGCGACCACATGGCCGCGCTTGAGCAACACCTTCGCGTAGTCATGGGGCGCGGCGATGGCGAGCGCCTTCGGGCAGTGAAAGCGGTGACCGTATGTCTGTCGGCCCGTGCGCACAGACAACACATCGCACCGTACTATCGCGCTACCGTGCAGCAGTACCACCCAGTGCACTGGACGCACGAACTCGACGTCGAGATCCGCCCAGCGCATGCGTTTGGCCACCGGTAGGTTCTTGACGGCATCGCTCACGAGATCCGGGATCAGCCCGTTCGCCAACTTACCGACCTGCTTTTGCCGATACACCAGCCATGCGCCCTTATCGGTTTCGAGTCGCTCGAGTTGATTCGGCTCGACCCCGCACGAGCGCGCAAAACCGATGGCGGCCGGCGTCGGCCGACCATCGGCGGCGAAGGCGGCCGATAACGCCGGACCGCGGCGTTCGTCGATGCGATTGGGCTGCCGGCGCAAGATGCCCGGCACGTAGACGGCGAGACGTCTGGGGGTTGCGTACGCACGGTAACCAGGGCTTGCCGCAGTCGTCAGGCCCGCGTCCTGCAAGGCACGGTAGAGCAGCGTGGCGAGAGCCTCGCTCAACGCCTTCAAGGACGTCGGTGGAAGCTCTTCGGTGCCGAGCTCGAACAGCAAGTCATCGGCTGCAGGTGCACGGGCGTGCTTGACGCGAGCGCGTGAACTGCGTGGCCGTGCGCGCCTACCCATGTAGCCGGACCTGGCCGCGCGGAAAACCGAGCGCAGCACGGCTCTCGTAGTACGCCTGCGCTACGCCGCGTACCAGCGCGCGCACGCGTGCGATGTAGCGCGCGCGCTCGGTGACACTGATGGCGCGGCGCGCATCGAGCAGATTAAAAAGATGCGAGGCCTTGAGCGCCATATCATACGCGGGCAGTGGCAGCCCCAGCTTGAGCAGGCGCTGGCTTTCGTGCTCGGCGTCTTCGAAATTACGAAACAGGGTCTCGACGCTGGCGTGCTCGAAATTGTAAGCGGAAAACTCGCGTTCGTTCTGATGATAGATGTCGCCGTAACGCACCCCGGCTGTCCATATCAAGTCAAACACGCTGTCCACACCCTGGATGTACATCGCCAGGCGTTCCAAGCCATAGGTGATCTCACCGGTAACCGGCTGACAGTCGAGACCGCCCACCTGCTGGAAATAAGTGAACTGCGTGACCTCCATGCCGTTGAACCAGACCTCCCAGCCGAGCCCCCAGGCGCCGAGCGTCGGTGATTCCCAGTCGTCCTCGACGAAACGGACGTCGTGGATCAGCGGATCGAAACCCAACCGACGCAGCGAATCGAGGTAGAGCTCCTGGATATCGAGCGGTGAGGGCTTGAGAATCACCTGGTACTGGTAGTAATGCTGCAAGCGGTTGGGGTTGTCCCCGTAGCGACCGTCGGTGGGGCGCCGCGACGGTTGCACGTAGGCGACACGCAACGGCTCGGGTCCGACCGCCCCAAGCGCCGTCGCCGGGTGAAAGGTGCCGGCACCGACTTCCATGTCATAGGGCTGCATAATTACACAGCCCTGCTGCGCCCAGTATTGCTGCAGCGAGAGTATGATTTCCTGAAACGTCGATGGCTTCCTAGCTGGCACGCGTGAACCGCTCGTTACTGTCTTGCGGAGCGCGGATTATAGCGCGTCCGTGCGCCAAGGCGCACAGCCACAGCAGACTGGATATCATCGTTGCGCAGGCTGCGTGGATGATTATTCAGCGACGTCAATACGCGCGCGCTGTGCTTTGATCGAGTTCGAAAAGCTCGATGAAGCGCATAATCTTTTGCACCCGCTTGCCAAAACGTTCCGTTCGTGTTGCCGGATTGTGCTGCTTGGGGCTCGGCAATGTCGCCGCCAGCTCGGCGGCCTCAGACCAGGTCACCGCCGAAGCCGGTTTTCCCCAATAGGCCCGGGTTGCGGCTTCGACACCGTAAATGCCAACCCCGAACTCGGCAATGTTGAGGTAGATTTCCAGGATCCGGTTCTTTGACAAGTGGCGCTCCATGTCCCAGGTCAAGATCAGCTCATGCCACTTGCGCAGCGGATTGCGCGAGCTGCTGAGGAGCAAGTTTTTTGTTGTCTGCTGCGAGATGGTGCTGGCGCCGAGCGCGAAGCGACCGCGCGCCAGATTGTAGTCCATGGCCTCTTTAAAGGCGATTAAGTCGAATCCTTCGTGTTCGTAGAAGCGGCTGTCCTCGGCGATAATTACCGCCTGCCTGAGCACGCGCGGAACGCTTGCCAACGGCACCGGCCGCCAGCGCAACGGTGGCAGTGTCCGGTCATGGCGCTGGGCGTTCTGGTATTCGCTGATGAACCGCGATTTCGGGACGGGACCCTGGGCGAGCCGACTCCAGTCAGGGCGTAGCAGCGCTAGATAAAAGGCATCGAGCAGGATGAGCACTGGCACGAGATATAACCCCCAGCGCGCCGCGCGCAAAAGCGTGGCAACATAGGCACGCCTGCGCTTGGTGGCGTAACGGCGACGGCGGAATCTCCAAATCATCTTGTGCTATATATGGGACACACTAAAAGGAACCATGCGATTATCGCTACAAGGACATAGGCCAACGTCGCAACTAGCATCAAAGCGGATCCATTCGCTGTCAACGGGCAAGACCCATGTCGCGTTCCAGGTAGCTGCGCCCTGAGGGATGGCGACGCATGAGCGACGCGCGAACAAGTGATCGTTATCCGCATGAGCAACGACTGTTTGCTGTCGCAGTGATTCTGTCGGCGCTGTTCTGGTCCGGCTTAGCACTACTGCTGAAAACCGCAGCCGATCGCTATCTGCTTGCCGTCGGCCTCGAATATGTGGCCGCCGGCCTAGCGCTATGTATTATTCTAGCTTACCTCGCCGTGCATCTGCGAAAAGCGCGGCTGGTGGCTTACTTGCGTGGCAATGCCGTCGAGATCGGACAACACCAGTATCCCGATCTGCACTCGCGTTTGAAGGCCGTATGCCGACGCCTCGATGTTGGCGAGATTCCTAACGCCTACCTATTTCAGAACCCGGAGATAGCGGACTGTTTCAGCGTGCGATTCGACGGCCAGAGTTTTCTCGCACTCAACGGTGAAGTCGTCGGTGTGCTTACCGACCGTCAAGGAGCCATAGACTTCGTTATGGGTCATGAGCTTGGACGCATCAACGATCGTCATCGACGCTTGATGCCGTTTATTTTTCCGACCCTGGTGTTGCCGCTTGTTGGCCCGGCCTATGTGCGAGCCAAGGTATACAGCTATGACCGCTATGGCATCGCTGCATGCAAGGCCAAGGTCGACGCGGCCTTCGCGCTCGCCGTCTTAGCGAGCGGTAGCCGGCGCTGGAAATCGTTCAACATCGCACAGTTCGCGGGTCAAAGCGGTGCCAGCAGCGGCTTTTGGATGTCCCTGAACGAGCTGAGCTCACCGATGCCCTGGCTGAGTAAGCGCGTGGCACACCTGCGCGCCATCGCCACCAGCAGCGCTACCCTTATTCCCCGGCGCAACCCGCTTGCTTATGTAGCGGCCACGTTGATCCCCAATCTCGGCGCACGACCCTGGAGCGGCTTCTGGCGTTTGCTGCTCTTCCTGCTCTGGGTGGCCGTAGCCGTGCACACGGCGGCGATCGGCTATCGGGAGCTACAACGCACCGCCATCATCGACCGTCTCAGCACCGGTTTGGCACATTTCCTGGGCGACACGGCCCCGTCGCCGCGCGAGGTGACACCGGTCGTGCCCGACAATCCGTACGCCCGCCTCGACGCGGATCTGCGCCGGCTGGGAGAACTGGCACGGCGACGGCGAACGACCCCGGACACGATTCCCTGCGATATCGAGGCCAGCACCGCGCTCAAACTCAATTACCGTTGGGAGCGATACGCCTTCAGCTGTGACGAGCCGGTCGTCTACACGGCGATAGAGCGGGGGGAATTTGAGCCCGGCCGGCCGTCGCACGTACGCAAGTACAACTGGCAGCAGCGCCGGGTGCTGGACGCGCCACAGAGCCGGCCAGCCCGCTAGGCGGCAGCCAGCGGCTCTGCCGCGGTGCACCACAGATCCCGGCTTTCGGGTTGGACACGGCAGGCACTTTTAGGATATGGTCTCTTCCCCCCGAGGATTCGGGAAATGCCCGGATCACCACGGAGGAGTGCTCCACGGAAGGCCAGACAACGGAAAAAAGCAAGAACTGACGGGTCCTTTAAGAGGGCCCGTTTTTGTTTTGTGCCGGTCGTCGGCGTGGGGTCCCCCAGGGGGCCCCAGCCGCCGCTGTGCGACACGGTGCTTTGCGCTACCATGTCAGTTGCCGCAAACGCCGCGCTGAGCCCGGACTCCATGACACAACAGCGACAGGCAGTAGCGTTGATCTCGGGCGGACTGGATTCGATGCTGGCCACCCGGCTCATCCTCGCGCAAGGAATCCACGTCGAAGGGATCAACTTCTTTACCGGCTTCTGCGTCGAAGGGCACACGCACGCCATTCGCAATCATCACCAGCGCAAACCCAAGCGTAACAATGCGCTATGGGTCGCCGAGCAACTCGGTATCAAGCTGCACATCATCGACGTCATCGAGGAATACAAGAATATCGTCATCAACCCCAAGCACGGTTATGGCGCCAATCTGAATCCCTGCCTCGATTGCAAGGCATTCATGGTCGGCAAAGCAAGACAATGGATGGAGGAGAACGGCTTCGATTTCATCATTACCGGCGAGGTCATTGGCCAACGCCCGAAGTCTCAGCGCCGCGATACGATGCCGGTAATCGCGCGCGAGTCCGGTGCCTTCGATCGTCTGCTGCGGCCCTTGTGCGCCAAGCTGCTGGAACCAACCCTTCCCGAGCGCGAGGGGTGGGTGGACCGTGAACGGCTACTTGGCTTCAGCGGCCGCAATCGCAAACCGCAAATGGCCCTAGCCCGTGAATTCGGTATCAGCGACTATGCACAGCCTGCCGGTGGTTGCTGCTTTCTCACCGACAGGCATTATGCGCTTAAGTTGGGCGATCTCTGGCGCACCCGCGGACACAAGCGCTATGACCTCGATGACATCATGCTGCTCAAGGTCGGGCGCCACTTGCGTCCGCGCCCACACTTCAAAGTGATCGTGGGACGCGATGAGGGTGAAAATAATTTTCTCAGCGGCTATCGTCGGCGCTTTGCCCATCTGTACCCCACCAGTCACAAGGGTCCGCTGGTGCTGATCAGTGGTGAGGCCGACGACGACGACTTGCAACTGGCTGCGCGCCTGGCCGCACGCTTCAGCCAGGGGCGTGACAGCGGCGAAGTCACCGTGGCGGTAGACGACGGGCACGGGAGCGGGCAAATGCTCACCGTGCAGCCGCTGACAGCGGAAGAGATTCCCGAATCCTGGTACATATGAACCGGCACGCGCTTGACGCCCGCAATCTGCTGTGCCCGCTGCCGGTGATACGCGTTCAGGAAAAGGTGAAAACGCTCGCCAGCGGAGATGTGGTGGAGGTGTTGTGCACCGACCCCGGGACGATGAATGACATCCCCGCCTGGTGTCGCATTAACGGACACAAGGTCATCGATACGCGCACGGCTGAACACGATATCGTGATCACCATCGAGGTCGGTTGACTTGGCTCGTAATGCTGCCTCGACCACGCCAGCGCCGATGATAGACGCGCAGGCGAAGCGCTACCGTGACGTCTTTCGTGTCACCGTGGTCGGTGCCATCATCGACCTGCTGCTCGGTATTGCCAAGATCGGCTTTGGTATCACCGCTCACTCACAGGCACTCATCGCCGACGGCATTCACTCCCTATCAGATCTCGCCACGGATGGCCTGGTCCTGTATGCCGCCAAGCACGGCAGCCGCGAGGCTGATGCGGAACACCCCTACGGTCATGGGCGCATCGAGACCCTGGCCACCGTTGCCCTCGGTATCGCCCTGATAGTGACGGCGATCGGCATCTCCTGGGATGCGGTGCGCCGATTGTTCAGGCCCGAATTGTTGCTGAGCCCAGGTGTTTGGGCACTCGTTATCGCCACATTGTCCATCGTGTTCAAAGAAGCCATCTACCACTACACGATGCACGCGGCCAGGCGCTATCGCTCAAGCATGCTTCGCGCCAATGCCTGGCACAGCCGCAGCGACGCGTTTTCATCGGTGATCGTGGTGGTGGGCGTGGCCGGCACCATGGCGGGGCTGACCTACCTGGATGCGATCGCCGCCGTTGGCGTTGCCCTGATGATTGCCAAGATCGGCTGGGATCTAGGCTCGCAGGGCGCGCGCGAGCTGGTCGACACGGCGCTCGAGCCGCAGCGCGTCGAGACTATCCGGCGCACCATCACCAGTGTTGACGGTGTACAGGCGTTACACATGTTGCGCAGCCGTCGCATGGGGGGCGATGCCCTGGTCGATGTGCATATCCAGGTCGATCCTACGCTGAGCGTGTCCGAGGGCCACCAGATCAGTGAAACCGTGCGTGCGCGCCTGATAGACGAGATCGAAGAGGTCAGCGACGTCATGGTTCATATCGATCCCGAAGACGACGAGGCCGCTGTCTCGACGGCCAGCTTGCCGTTGCGTGATACGGTACGGCGGCGGCTGGATGAATGCTTTGCCGGTATCGAGGCGGCCAAGCGTATCGACCGAATGACGCTGCATTATTACGGAGGCAAGTTGCATGTCGAGTTGCTCCTGCCGCTCGATGTGCTCCGGGATTCGGCGACGGCCCGTGCGCTCAGCAAACGCTTCAACGATGCCGTCAAAAACGACCCTCAAATCGCCGGCGTCGAGTTGCGCTTCCACTGACGCACTACAATAGTGCATAATAGCAGCCCGCCCTGCACTCAACTGGTGCATGTACGCGGCCGGTCACAAAGAAAAGAAAAGGAAATCATACAGATATGGATTTGTTGGAGTTGGTACAGATTGTGCCAATAACGGAATCTCGGCGCTGTGCGATGTGGCAGCGCCCCTTACTGGTATTGCCTAGGAGAACCAAAGATGGCTGTCGCTAATGTTTTGAAACTGATGAAAGACAAAAAGGTAAAGTTCGTCGATTTGCGATTTACCGATACCAAGGGCAAAGAACAGCACGTGTCGATGCCGGCGCACGTGGTCGACGAGGGCATTTTCGAGAACGGCAAGATGTTCGACGGCTCGAGTATCGCCGGCTGGAAGGGCATCCACGAGTCCGACATGACCCTGATGCCGGATCCCGACACGGCGGTCATGGATCCGTTTATGGAAGAGCCCACGCTGGTCCTGCGTTGTGACATCGTCGAACCGACAACCCTCGAAGGCTATGGCCGCGATCCGCGCACCATCGCCAAGCGCGCCGAGGCTTATCTGAAGAGCACCGGCATCGCCGACACGGCCTATTTCGGCCCGGAACCCGAGTTCTTCGTCTTCGACGATGTCCGCTGGGGCGCCGACATGAGCGGCAGCTTCGTCAAGATCGACTCCGAGGAAGCCGACTGGAACTCGGAAAAGGTCTACGAAGGCGGCAACATCGGTCACCGTCCGTCGGTCAAGGGCGGCTACTTTCCGGTACCGCCGGTAGACAGCCTACAAGACATACGCTCGGCCATGTCCTTGGCGATGACCGAGATGGGCTTGACGGTAGAGATGCACCACCACGAGGTTGCGACGGCCGGTCAAAACGAGATCGGAACCAAGTTTAGCTCACTCGTGCGCAAGGCCGACGAGCTGCAGATCCTGAAGTACTG
>JABAOD010043507.1_pt2 | contig 10481 bp, 14 predicted proteins | sample 7062151 | NCBI WGS metagenome assembly JABAOD01 (sample SAMN14538626, study PRJNA623070) | marine sediment metagenome | biome: marine biome [ENVO:00000428]; feature: marine pelagic biome [ENVO:01000023]; material: deep marine sediment [ENVO:00002113] | place: India: Gulf of Khambhat ...
GCGCCTACAGGCAGGCCAAAGCGGCCGCGATGTCCGCTGCAACCCTTGCGTTGTTGATCATGAGCTGCATGTTCGCCGCGAGACTGCGGCCGCCCGTCTGCTTCGCAACACGGTCGAGCAGGAAGGGCGTGGTCTCCCTGCCCGTGATGCCCCGACGCCGCATCTCGATCAACGCATCGTTGATTACGCCTTCGATGTCGTCGTGATCGAGCGCATGTTCGTCGGGGATTGGCACCGCGACGACCATACCGCCCGCCAGGTTCATATCCCGTTTTGCGGCCATCGCTGCCGCGACTTCGGCCGCCGAGTCGACCCGGTAATCCACCGGGTATCCGCTGCTCTGTGCGTAGAAAGCGGGCATGGCGTCGGTCTTAAAGCCGATCACAGGCACACCTTTCGTCTCGAGGTACTCGAGCGTACGACCGATATCAAGTACCGACTTTATGCCGGCGCACACGACGGCGACGTTGCTGCGGGCGAGCTCTTCGAGATCGGCGGAGATATCCAGCGTTTCCTCGACGCCCCGATGGACGCCGCCGATGCCGCCGGTCGCAAAGACACGGATGCCTGCCATCGCCGCAATGATCATCGTGGCCGCGACGGTTGTCGCCCCGTCTTCATTGCGCGCGCTGAGGAACGGCAGGTCGCGGCGGCTGCATTTGACGATGTCCGTACCGCGCTCGCCGAGGTGCCGGATCTCATCGCCGGTCAGGCCAACCCTGAGTCTTCCACCGAGGATGGCGATCGTGGCGGGAATGGCACCGCAGTCCCGTACCGCAGCCTCGGCCGCGGCCGCGGTCTCGACGTTTTGCGGGTGTGGCATACCGTGGCTGATGATCGTGGACTCGAGTGCGACCACGGGCCGGCCGACAGCCAAAGCCTCGGCGATCTCCGGCGCGATGTCGAGTTTCTTGCTGATCATGTCGGCCGGCACATCAGGTCTCGATGAGGCGATTGATCGCGGTCAGCGACAGGGCAGGGCTGCTCGACGCCGGATGCGAGAGCGTGATGGCTGCGGCCGCGAGGGCAAACTCGAGTGAGGCGTCCAGGGCCATGTCTTCGAGCCAGGCGTAGGCGAGACCTGCGAGGAACGCATCGCCCGCGCCGCCCGCATTGCGCACACTGTGTTTCGCACGTTTGTGTTTCTTGATGCCCTGACTCCTGCCCGTGCTCCAGAAAACGCCTTCATCACCGCGCGTGACGAAGATGCGCTCGACACCTTCGCCGTGCAGGTAACCGGCAACCCTTCGCAGTTGCGTCGAGGTCCGCGCCTCCATGTCCGTCAGCGCTGCGACCTCGATCGCGCTGGCTTTCAGCGTATGAATCGCAGCAAGGTACGGCGCAAGACGCGGCGCTTTGCTCGCTGAAACGGTGTCGGCGAAGATCGGTTTGGCAACGAAGCTACCGNNGATTGGTGTCCAGGATGATCAGCGACGATTGCTGCAGCATGCCCTGCTGCGATCGTAATCGCTCTGCGCTCAGGTGATCGATGATGCCCATGTCGGAGATGGCGACCTGCATATCGCCGGAGTCGTCGAGAACCGACAGATAAATCGAGGTCGGTACTCCGGGGATCTCGTGCACGTGCTGCATGTCGATGCCGGCGTCGCGCGACAGTCGCATGAGCATCTCGCCGTTGTGGTCGCCGCCAACGGCCGAGATCAGCCGGCAGTCGACACCGAGCCGCGCCAGGTTTTCTGCAACGTTCCGGGCCACGCCACCGGCCGATGTAATTAGTGTGCCCGGGTTCGAATCCTTACGTCGCAGCGGCTTCGACGACTTGCCGTGAATATCGATGTTAGCGCCACCGACGACGGCCACGAACGGTGTGTCGCTCAGGACGTAACCACGACCCTTGANNTGTTCGTCAGGTTCATGATATGGCCGGCGACTGCCGAGCGACTGATGCCCAGGTGCGTCGCAATCGCGCGCTGCGAGACCATGGGGTTTTCGCGAATCAGGGCGAGGATTTCCTGTTCACGGCCGGTCACCATGAACAAAGGTTAGATTGACAAACAATTGTTTGCAATGTGACCGGGTATCAATATCGGTTGGCTGCGTCTCCAGTTCCCTGGAAAAGAGAGCGATTGTCTGTTAAATCAGCCACATATACGTTTCAATTTCCACTATACTTGAACTCAAGGGACGAATTTTCGCCCCGTCCCTGCTCGGCGACGGTGGCCATCAACCCGGGCCCGTGCGAGTTAGGGACTGACAATAACAAGACAGTCGACAGAACAATAAGAACAAGGGCCGCGGATGGCCAGGCAGCTGCTGAAACTGACCGCAACGCTGGTTGCGGTATTTCTCGCGACAACCGCTCGTGCGGATACGTGGATTGACGCAATCGGTTTTATCGGTGCCGATGCGACGAAGAAATTCAGCGGCATGCGACAGGCCGGGATGCTGCTCAGCCATCCGATGGCGAACGTGTCGAACAGTTTCTGGGTGCCGAGCGAGCTGGAATTCTCGGCCGGTATGCTGGAACGTGGCCGCGATTCGGCGGGATACGTGAGCTTCGGCCCGACGTATCGGATACCGATTGGGAAGGGCGATCGCGACAGATGGTTCGTGGGCTTCGGGATGCATCCGACTTATGTCAGCGAGTCGGACTTCGAGGGGGAGGACCTCGGGGGTCATTTCTTCTTCACGAGTTTTCTGGGCGTTGGCGCCTACGTCGATCGACGGCGTGCGATCGGCGTCATGCTTCGCTACCTGCACACGTCGAATGCCGGGCTGGACGACAAGAATCCGGGCGTCGATATGCTCGGGCTGACCTTCAGGTACAGGTTCGGCCACACCAGAGACAGCTCGTGGGCCGATGCGGCTCGACGCTAGTTCGTGGCCGCCACACCGACTTCACCCAGCTCGCTTTTGATCAGTGCCATGCACTCGTTAGCGTAGATTGTGTCCAGATTCGCCCAGGCACGTGTGAACCCGCACTCGAGCGCGGTCTTTTCGCCGCCCCCTGCCATATAAATCAGTCCGAGATTTTCGAGCGCCCCGCTGTGGCATTATCGAACTTTGTCCCACGGGTGCGTTCATGCGGGTTGCGATCCTCGACGACTTCCAGCAGGCCTGGCAACAAACAGACGGCGTGCGCCGTATGCGGGAACGCGCGGACGTCACGATCTTCACCGAACGCTTCGGCGATGCCGCTGCCCTCAAGGGGTTCGACGTGCTCGTCGCAAACCGCGAACGCACCCCGTTCGATCGAAAGCTTCTCGAAGCACTCGACGACGTCCGGCTCATTATTCAGACAGGCAAGCACAATCCACACATTGACTTCACTGCAGCCAGCGATTGCGGTATCGAAATCGTCACCGCATCCGGCGGTTATTCGATCGGTGCCGCGGAATTGACAATCGCACTCGCGCTCGCCGTCACGCGCCGGATTCCGTTGCTCGACGCCGCCGTTCGGCGCGGCGAATGGCGGCCCCCCATGACACCCGTTCTGCACGGCAAGACTTTCGGCGCGATAGGGCTCGGCCGGGTCGGCAGCCACGCGGCGCGCATCGCGAGGAGTTTCGGCATGAAGGTCATCGCGTGGAGTCGCCGCCTGGATGCAGAAAGGGCCGCCGCAACCGGGGTGGAATATCGTGATCTCGATGATGTGATGAGGGAAGCCGACATCGTCTCGATTCACGTGTCTCTGAACGACGAGACGCGTGGGCTTATCGATGCGCGTCGGATAGCGCTAATGCGACCGAGTGCCTATCTCGTCAATACGGCACGCGGTCCGGTCGTCGACGAGGCCGCACTCGTTGCGGCGTTGACCGAGGGCCGCATCGCGGGTGCGGGGCTTGACGTCTTCGGCACCGAGCCGCTGCCGCCCGATCACCCGCTCACGCAATGTCCGAACGTCGTATTGACGCCGCACATCGGCTTTCCGACCGACCACGGTTACGAGCAGTTCGCGAGCGCCGCCTGCGATGCGCTCTTCGCGTACCTGGAACGTTGCGGACGTAGCGGGTTCTAAAAGCCGGTCGTCTCGAACACGGATCGCCGTGACTCGAAGTGCGTGTTCTCCCCGTAGCCTTTCCTGCGATACGAGAAATAGGCTACGTGACGCGTGCTGTCGGATCGATTCGCGAGCCCGCGGTGCAAGAGCCGATCGTCGAAAACGATCCCGGATCCCACTTGCAGCTCAATGGCGCAACTCTCGGGCGCCGGTTTCTGCGTGTCCTTTACCAACGACTCCGGCGATGTGCTTGCGTGCTGGTAGATCAGTTCGTCCCGCACGAGCGACGGGTTACGCAGATGATTGCTGAGAAAGTGCGAGCCGCGCGCAAACTCGGTGGGGCCCATGTCCATTGGAATATCTTGCAGGGCCACGAGCACGTTGAGCGCGTGCGCCGCCCGGTGCTCTGCGGCGACGTGTGGCGAGTCGATATGCCAGCACTGCGCCGGACTGCCTGGATCGGAAAAGACGACGCCGCTGAAGGAATGTTCAGCGTCTCTGCCCAACACGGCCGCGACCAGCGGCCACCAGGGTAGTTGTTGAACGTCGAGTCCGAATTGTTGCGGCGTAATCGGGACGTCCCATCGACCCGGAGAACGCTGCACGATCTCCTCGAAACCTGCAGCGCTGCCGATGCCAATGGCTCGTTGCCCCAGCGCTTCCCGGACTTGACGGACCCTGCGCCGCGACACACCCAGCACCTGCGCGACGAACTCAGCGTCGCATAGTTCATGGAAGACAACGAGACCGTCTTGCGCCAACTCATCGACTGGTCTGCAAAGCGCACTTTGTTTGTCCAAATGTCGACTCCGCGCAATACTCGCAGAAAATTCTATCGTGCCGGTGCCTGTGGAGGCACGAAAAACCGGCCTTGATACCGCAGCCGGCGCAGGTGTTTACTCAAACGTAAAGCCCTTGGCCTCTGCGAGCGTACGCAGGCCGTTCAGCATCACCTCGTCCAGGCCGCGACCATCGGCCTGTGCCTGCGAAGAAGGTGCCTTTTCGATATAGGCACGACGCTCGCGGTCCAGCGTAGTGATCCGAGCCTGAATTTCCTGCCGTTTCTTCGATTGTTCCCTCACGAATGCTTCGCGTTCGTCTGCACTCATCGACCGCATTGCCTCCGGAAGGTCCTCGGTAGCCACTTCCTCGAGAGGCTTACCGGCCTTTACCGCGTCGACCAGGTCCCACTCGGAACTGTCGTACAGCCGACCTGCTTTGGTTACAACCCGACTCGCGAGCGCGGCACCACTCATAGCTTCCGCATTCCCATCCTGCTCGAGCTGGTTCTGGCGAAACCGTGAGCCGGCAGCGCCGTAGGCCAGATACGTGTCGTTGAGCTCCTGATTCAGACGGGTGAGCTCGTCGTCCATCGGTGTCGCTATGTTCGCGGCTGCTGCAGAGTTCTGATCGATGCTCGAGTACAGGCCATTCGTCAATGCTGCGAACTCGCGCCAGCCCGCGGCGATGCTGTCGTTGTCGCTGCCGCAATAAATCGTATTCACGATGATTCCTGCATGGGCCGCCAATCGACCCGCGTGTTCCAGCGTGATTTGCGGGTCCTGGGTCGCCGCTTCGTTGCCCGCAACGAACAGAATCCGCAGCGCCTCCGGATCGCTGTTCCAGGCCAGATCGTTGACAGAGGTATTGACGACGCGGGCGACGTATTCGTCGCCGCCATCGGTGCCGAAGCCGAACAAGGTCTCATTGACGGCATCGAGATCGTGGGTAAATGGCAGGTCGATCCTGACATAGCCGGTCTGCTCGCCGTAGGAGGGCTTGCCGTAGGTCAGGATGGCAAGACGCAGTTCCGGTTGTGGCCGGGCGCGACCGAGTTCGTTGACGATATCCCAGAGTCGTTGTTTGGCGGACTCGATCAGGCCGGACATCGAGCCGCTCACATCGAGCGCAATCACGACGTCGACGGGTCGGGTCATCGTTTCAGACGGCTGATAACTCCGGGCGTTGGCCGTTTCGGAGTAACCGACTGTGAGCATGGCGCAGATGGCTGCTGGTCCAATGATCCTAAAGATGAGTCTTGGCATGGCTTGTCTCCTCGCGTCATTCCTCAAATCGTGAGAAGACAGTGTGCGGCCTTCAATGCGTAGCGAACCAGGCTCATCGGTGTAAACTGTGCCGACCCTGTTTTACCTTATCTTTACAATCGCGTTATCCGATTGTCACGGCGCGGTGCCGAGACATAGACGGAAGTGGCGCATAGACTTTGNNTGCCGCCGAGTTTTTATTTGCAGAACGATGTTCTGGAGGTGAGTCGGGCGCTGCTCGGAAAGGTCCTCTGTTCGAATCAGTACGGGCAAACCGCAAAGGCGATCATTACCGAGACCGAGGCGTATGCCGGCATCAATGACAAAGCCAGTCACGCCTATGGCGATCGACGCACGGCCCGGACGGAGCCGATGTACGGGCACGGCGGTCTCGCCTATATCTATTTGTGTTACGGCCTTCATCATCTTTTCAATGTCGTCGTCGGCGGCGCGGGCAAGCCGCTGGCGATATTGATCCGGGCGGGCGAACCACTGGAAGGTATCGATATCATGCGCCGGCGGCGCAACCTTGCAGCCGATGAAGCTGTTCGCCTCGAGGGGCCCGGAGTCCTGTCGCAGGCGCTGGGGATTACGACCGCGCTGACCGGCGTTTGCCTACTCGATGATCGGATCTGGATCGAAGATCATCAGATCACGATCGAAGCGCAGGATATTGTCGTAGGACCCCGGATCGGGATCGATTACGCAGGCGCAGATGCGGCGCGACCTTACCGGTTCAGATGGGTTACCCCGGCCGCAGCGTGACAACCCTGGCATTGTTCGGCGATGCGTTCGGCTGCGACACGTGCGGCGCCAAGGTCCGCCGCGGCTTCGACGGCGCGGGCGGCCTCACGCATGCCGTTGACGTACGGCTGCCAGTCTGACGGGACGCCGCTCACCTCGTCGTGCCTCGACAACCAGTAGGCCGGCGTCATGGCCGCTTCGAGATCGTCATCCGCGAGGGCGTAGTTGAGATCATCGAGGTGTTCCGCATGTGCGTGCATGTGGTCCAGAAATGCTTGGTCTGGCGAAAACTCAGGTACAGTGGTCGGCGCTTCGACTGCCGTGGATTCGGCAGCGATGTCGGTTATCTGTGTGTCATCCCCCTGCTCAGCGGCAGGCTGTTCCTTCTCGGCGCATCCAGTTACGCTCAAAGCGAACGCGATGATAAAAAAGGCGTGCAGTTGCATGAGGTCTCCCAGTCCCGTCACAGCTCAGACAAGCCGTGAATCCAGTGCAGCTGCCACGATAAAGCCCACCAAGCACCGCAGTCAATACTGGCAAATGACGATTCGCCCATTCCCGTTCCGGACAGGCCTGCGATNNATTCCGGTTCCGGACAGGCCTGTGATAGTAAGCCTCTGAAAAACAGGCTTAAACTGAGGTCAGTTTGTCCTGGTGCCAAAGTGATGGGATCCTTCTCCGAGGACGATGCCGCACATGATGCAGATGACAGAGATCGAGGCGAAGTTTCTTATCAAACGGCCGGAACAGTTCGATCGGCTATTGGAGGAACTCGGGAAGCTCGGTTACGAGGTCTCGGAGCGAGCGACTGAAACCTACGTCGATCACTACTTCGATGCAGCGGACTGGGCCATCCTGCGATCCGGCTGGGCCTATCGCTGCCGGGAGTGTCGCGGGCAGCAAACACTGAACCTGAAATCGCTTGGATCGAAAGAGGGCGCCGTCTTCATTCGCGACGAGATCGAGCAACCAGTGACCGAACGGCCATCCCCCGATACCGGCGACATACCTGCAGGGCCTGTGCAGGAACATCTCACACAGGTCCTGGGGGATACGCCGGTGAGGAAACTTTTCCAGGTTCAGAGCAACCGTACGGTGTTTGTGATCACGCCGCCCGATGACGGCAAGAATTACATCGAACTGGATCTCGACAGGACGAGAATCGATGCGACCAAGGTCGACGAAGACGCACCTGGCCGGCTGGACTTCACGGAGCTCGAGTTCGAGGTGGAGCCGGATTCGGCCGAAGAACTCGAGTCACTCCTCCAGAAACTCGGTGATCGGTTCGGTCTCATCCCGGCAAAGCTCGGCAAATTCGATCGCGGCATACAGGCTGCCGGCTTGTCCACCGTGGCCGAAGAAGATAGCGAAAGGGAACCGTGGCCCGGGGAGCAGGACCCCGTTCCGAATCTCGTTCATCGCTACACTCTACACCAGGTTCATCGGATGACACTGTATGAACCGCGTGCCTTCGAAGGTCTGGAACCGGAGGGCGTGCACAAGATGCGTGTCGCGGTCCGGCGCACGCGTTCCGTCCTCCGGGCGTTTCGAAACATGGTTCCGGAGGACGTCTGGGACCAGCTCAATGACGAGCAACGCTGGTTGGCCCGGCGACTCGGCCGGGCCCGCGATGCGGATATTTTCAGCGCAGCGATCTCGCGGCACGAGGAAGTCCTCGATGGTGCGGCCACAATCGACGTCGAGCCGTTTATCACGCACATCAGGACCACACGAGACAACGCCTATGCCGCTCTCCGTGACGCGCTTGCGAGTGACCGTTACCGCGCGTTGATTGAAAGCCTCGAAAGCTTCGCCGTGCACGGCCCGAACGATAGCGTCAGGCAGCGCTGCGGCGAGCTGCGGATTGCGGATTACGCGAACGAAGTCGTACATCGGGCACTTTCCGAGGTCGTGAGTCAGGGCAGGAGCATTGCGGACGACTCGACCGCTCGGCAGTTACACAAGCTGCGCATTGCAGCGAAACGTCTGCGCTACCTGCTCGACTGTTTTACGCGGACCGGTTTGACGCAATGGCTCGGTCTGATCGAAGCGACACATGAGCTTCAGGATCTCCTCGGAGAGCATCAGGACGCCGTTATGGTGCGCGAGAGGCTCACGACCTACGCCAAGTCATCGGACCCGGCAATGAATGCGCCGGAATTGCACCAGGTGATCGGAAAGTTGATCGAGAAAGAGGACGACCGTGCGATGGCGTGCCGACAAAACTTTCCTGCGTGCTGGTCTCGGTTCGAAGACAGTATCGGCTGATGTCGTGCGGGGTCTGTGATGTACACCGCGTCGTTCGCGGGCATGCGCGCGCAGGTCTACAATCAAAGTGACTGTTAGGGAAGCCAGTTTCGCCGATACGTAACGCGCCGACGCGTCAGGCAGGTTTCGCGACTAGGAGAAGACAAAGTGAATCTCAGGATCGGACTGTTGGGAGGTGGCTCGTGGGGAACCACCGTCGGTGCCCTGGTTGCGCGGAATACGAAGGTCGTGCTCTGGGCACGGGACACAGCCACCGTCGAGGAAATCAATCGACATCACACCAACGAAAAATACCTGCCGGAAGCCAGGCTCCCCGAGGACCTCAAAGCGACCACGGACATAGAGGACGCGGTGGCCGGGGCCGACGTCGTCGTCATGGGTATTCCCTCGCAATCGTTTCGGGGCGTGCTCGAAGACGTGAGCCGCTGTATCCGGCCCTGGGTTCCCGTCGTCAGCCTGTCCAAGGGGCTCGAGCTCGACACGCGGATGCGCATGACCGAGGTCATCGAGGACGTACTGCCCGGCCATCCGGCCGGCGTCCTGACCGGACCCAACCTGGCACGCGAGATCATGGCCGGCTATGCGGCAGCGAGCGTGATTGCGATGGCTGACGAGATCATCGTCAAGGAATTACAGAAGGTATTCCACAGCGGCCTGTTTCGCGTCTATACCAATCATGACGTGATCGGCTGCGAGCTGGGGGGCGTGCTGAAGAACATCATCGCGATCGCTGCCGGCATGGGGGACGGCCAGGGGGCCGGGGAGAACACCCGGTCTGCGGTCATCACGCGGGGCCTCGCGGAAATCACGCGGCTCGGCGTCGCAATGGGGGGAGAGCCGCAGACGTTCGCGGGCCTGACGGGCATGGGCGACCTGGTCGCCACCTGCACGAGCGCGCAGAGCCGTAATCGCACGGTGGGCTTCGAGTTGGGCAAGGGCAGGTCGATACAGGAGATCGTCGACGGGATGTTCATGGTCGCCGAGGGTGTCAAGAGCGCACCGACCGTCATCGCACTCGCCGATCAGTATGGCGTGGACATGCCCATCGCAACCGAGGTGTACGACGTCATCCAGGGCAAGCGCACCGCGCGGCAGGCGTTTCGCGGCCTGTTGAAGTCCTCGGCGGGCGCCGAGTCGGAGCCCGGTTAGGGGCTGATTGCCCGGCGCGTGCGGCAGCGGGTCGGTCGAACAGGCACACCATCACACACGGCCGAATGACCCGTTAAGTATCTGATTTATAGGTCTTCGGCAAATCCGGATGGCCGCCGCAACCGAATTTTGTCAGACTTTCGCTGAAGCTTCCGGAGAGAGGTGAGAGGTATGAGAGCGGATACCAGACACGCCGTCGCCGAGCGTGATTTCGATCGCAGCCTGATACGCTGGATCATGAAACTCGTCGGCAATCCGAATATTTCGGTCCGGCTCTGGAACGGCGACGAGTTTCCGATAACCGACGCACAGCC
>JABAOD010001165.1_pt5 | contig 10476 bp, 16 predicted proteins | sample 7062151 | NCBI WGS metagenome assembly JABAOD01 (sample SAMN14538626, study PRJNA623070) | marine sediment metagenome | biome: marine biome [ENVO:00000428]; feature: marine pelagic biome [ENVO:01000023]; material: deep marine sediment [ENVO:00002113] | place: India: Gulf of Khambhat ...
CACTGCGCCCTGAACGCAGCGCGTCTACCAGTTCCACCACTTCGGCAGGAACTTCCGTATTGGGCCCGGAATATAGAAGGCGGTGGCAAAGCCGGTCAACCGCGCCGCTTGACCGGCCGGAAATGGTTTTCTATGTTGGACTTAGCTCGTGTCGCCTACTGCTGATTCGAAAGCCGAATCCGGGACCGTCGTGGCCCGCAACAAGAAGGCCAGGCACGACTACCACATTCTGGATACGTGGGAGGCCGGTCTCGCGCTCACCGGCAGTGAGATCAAGTCGGTGCGAGCCGGAAAAGTGAGCCTCAAGGGCGCGTACGGCGTCCTTCGGNNGTACGGGCCGGAAAGGTGAGCCTCAAGGGCGCGTACGGCGTCCTTCGGTCGGGCGAGGTCTGGCTGGAGGGAATGAACATCGCTGCGTATGACTCGGCTGGGTACGTCAATCACGATCCCCTGCGATCGCGCAAACTGCTCATGCATCGCCATCAACTGCGCCGGCTCATCGGCGCGGTCGAGCAAAAGGGTCTCACGTTGGTGCCCCTCGATCTGCATCTGACCCGCGGCTGGGCCAAGGTGACCATGGCGCTCGCCCGGGGGAAGAAGCTCCACGACAAGCGCGAAGATCTCAAACGGCGTGCGGCCCAACGCGACGCCGAGCGGGAGCGGGGACGCCGGCGATGACGCTGCTGCTTCTTGCGGCGCTCGTCGTCACCTCCGCGCCCACGCACGCGATCGCGCCACGTGCGGTCGTGGTCGCGACTGCTCTTGGGGAGACCACGATTCCCATTAGTGTGCACAAGGGCCATGCGGCACTGCCTGTACCACGGCTGAGCGGGGTATTGCCCGTCACCAGCGAAGTGATCGGAGAGTGGGCCTTGGTGGCGTTTGCCGGCGTGCCGTTCCGGTTCCTGCTCGGCGCACCGCTCTTCGTGCATGAAGGGCGTGTCGTACCGGTGGCTGGCGGCGCGTACGTGGTATCTGACACGCTGTTCGTCCCGCTCCAGTGGCTCGCGGAGTTCGTGCCGCGAACCTTCAGTGAGGGTTACCGGTACGACCCCCGGTCCGCACGGTTCGAGGAGTCACGGCTCGCCTCGCGACCACCGTCGCTGAGCCCCGTGCCGGGGCGTCGCGGATCCGACGCCGCGCGCCGCAACGGTTTGCAGCTCGCACATCAGGTCGTCGTGGACCCCGGGCACGGTGGGGTGGACCCCGGCAACCCTGGGCGTCACCTGCCCGGACTCATGAGGGAGAAGCACGTGAACCTCGCGATCGCTCTGCTGCTCCGCGACGAGCTGCGGCGGCGGGGGGTGGACGTCGTCATGACACGGACGACGGACACGCTCATCGCGCTGGGCGAACGAGCCCTGATGTGCCGAGACGAGTGCGCCCTCTTTGTGAGCCTCCATGTGAACAGCCTTCCAACCCGGCGAGGGTACGAGTTGGTGAACGGGGTCGAGACCTACTTCCTGGGTGAGGCGTTGACGGCCGAGGCGCGCAGGGTCGCGGCGATGGAGAACGACGCGCTCCGATACGAAACCGGGGGTGGGAATCTCGGAGGGGATCTCGGATTCATCTTCAAGGACCTGCAGACGAACGAGTTCCTGCGGGAGTCGGCTCTTCTGGCCGACATCGTGCAGCACCACACCGCAGCCACGCACCCTGGCCAGAACCGCGGCGTCGCACAGGCGCCGTATGTCGTGCTCAAGACGGCTACGCGCCCGGCCATTCTGGTCGAAACCGGGTTCGCCACCAACCGGCGCGACGGGGAGTTCCTCGCCTCGAAATCGGGTCAGCAGGCGGTCGCCAGGTCCATCGCTGAAGGAATCGTCGAGTACCTGAAGCGATACGAGGCGAAGGTCCTGGTCGGGACGCAACCGTGAGTCGTCCCCGCTGGCGCGCCGCCTTCCTGGTCGGCGCGGCCGGCATCGGGTGCGCCTACTTCAACGGCCTCTACAACGCCAACCAGCTCGCCGGAGACGCGGTGCGCGCCGAGCGGGAGGGGCGTCCCGGCGAGGCACGCTCTCTCTGGGCTCAAGTGGCGGTCAAGGCGGAGTCCGTTGCGACGAGGTATCCCGGGAGCAGGTACCGCGACGATGCCCTGTTGCTCTGGGGCAGGGGTCTTTTCGAGATCGGTGACTGCGGTCGGGCCGTCGGGCCACTGTCGCTCGCCGCCACGTCGTCACCCGATCCCGCTGTGCAGCGCCGGTCGCGCCTCGTGCTGGCGCAGTGCGAGCTTGCCCTCGATCGACCGGCGGATGCCATCGCCACGCTCGATGCCGCACTGGAGGGCGCCGATTCGGCAACGGCCACGTACNNGATTCGGCAACGGCCACGCACACCTTCCTGCTGCGGGGACGAGCGGAGTTGGCTCGGGGCGATCCGACAGGTGCCGTGCGCGACCTCCATCGGGCACCGGCCGACCTGGCTGCCTTCGACCTCGCTCGAGCGTTCCTGAGGCTGGACGACGTTGCGTCAGCGAGGGCGACGCTCGAGGCGCACCTCTCGCTCCCGTACCGCGAAGGGCCTTGGCTCGCAGTGCTCGACTCCCTGGCGCTGCGTGACCGAGAGGGTACGGCCGTGCTCGTCGGGCGGCTCGCCGAACGCAGAGACATCACGCCGGGGCAGCGGACCCGCCTGCTCAATGCCGATGGGGTGCGGTGGGAGAGAGCGGGGGACCTGAGGCGAGCCCGTGACCGATTCCGCGGAGCTGCGGCCGCGGCTCCGGACTCAGCGGATGCCGATCTGGCTCGGGCGTTCGACGGCGTCGCCGAGTTCAAGCTGGTGGAAGATCTTGCGGCCCTCGAGGACGTTCGCCGAGCGCTGGATCGTCCCATGCGCGTGGGCGGACGACCGGCGCAGGTCGCCGGCGCCACGGTGGGTGTGCTCGACATGGCCATTCATGTGGTCGGGAGTCGCGAGATTCCAAACCGTGACGTGAAGCTCTTCGTGCTTGGCGAGCTGGTGCGTGACTCCCTCACTGCACCCGTGCCGGCATTGGCCTTCTTCCTCCTGGTCCAGCGGGAGCACCCGGAGAGTCCCGTCGCCCCGAAGGCCCTGCTGGCAGCAGCCACCTTGCGCCCGGACCTGGCCGATTCCATGTCCGCGATGCTAGACAACGAGTACCCCGAGTCGCCTTATCGACTCGCCCTGCGGGGGGAGGCCTCGGAACGGTTTGCGTCGCTCGAGGACTCGCTCCTGGCAGTGTTCGCGGCGGAGCGGCAGCGCCTGCGAGACTCCCAGAGGGCTCCGGATAACCGGGAGGGGATCCCGGACCGGTGACCACGACGACGACTCGCCACCCCGATCTGACGGTCTTCGGGACCACGTTCCAGAACCCCATCCTTCTGGCGGCGGGGACCGCCGGCTTCGGGCGGGAGCTGGCCCGCGTGGTCGATCTGGATCGATTGGGCGGCCTCATCACCAAAGCCGTGAGTCCGGAGCCCAGATCCGGTAATGCGGCGCCGCGCGTAGCGGAGTTCCGGGGCGGCATGCTCAACGCGATCGGCCTGGCCAACCCGGGGTTGGACCATGTGGCGGAGGTGGAGTTGCCATGGCTCGCCGCCCATCTGCATAGGGCTCGAGTGCTCGTCAACGTCGTGGGCTCGGCGATCGACGACTACGTCATCGTTGTCCGGCGACTCGATGCCGACGCCATCGTCACGGCATTCGAGCTGAACGTCTCCTGTCCCAACACGGAACGCGGTGGTNNGTTGTACCGGCTCTCGAGGTCGGGCGGGGACGAGGTCGCGCCTCGGCTCGGGTATGGCCGGGGGGGCGTGAGCGGGCCGGCCCTGCTCCCGATCGGTGTTCTGGCGACTCGGCTCGTGAGAGAACGGACAGGGAAGCCGGTCATAGGTATGGGTGGGATCCGCACGTTCGACGACGTGGAGCAGTACCTCCTCGCCGGGGCATCGCTCGTGGCCGTGGGAACCGCGGCCCTGGCACATCCACGGGTTCCGGAACGGTTGGTCTCGGCCTGGAGGCAGCGTGGCTGAGCTGATCCTGGCGCTGGACGTCCCGGGACGGGAGGAGGCCGAACGGCTCCTGGACCGGCTGCCGGGCCTGCGGTGGGTGAAGGTGGGGCCGGTGCTGTTTCTCCGCAGTGGGCCAGACCTCGTGCGGGCGCTCAAGGCGCGCGGTCTTCGGGTGTTCCTCGATCTCAAGTGGCACGACATCCCGAACACGGTGGCGGCGGCGGTCGACGGGGCGCGGGAGCTGGGCGTCGATCTGGCGACCGTCCACGCGCTGGGGGGACGCGAGATGCTCCGGGCGGCGGTCGAGGCGAGCGGTGGCCTGCGTCTCGCTGCGGTGTCGGTCCTCACGTCGCACGGCGCCGAGGATTACTGGGGTGTGCTGGGACGAGCCCCGACTGGGGATGGCCTAGCGGCCGAGGTGGGCCGCCTCGCCGGGATGGCGGTCGAGTGCGGCGTTCAGGCGGTGGTCGCTTCCCCGCAGGAGATCAGGGTCGTGCGGCGGGTGGCGGGGGCGGCGGGGGACGTCTGGATCGTGACGCCAGGAATCCGGCCGGCCGGCTCCGGGGCCGACGACCAACGCCGGACGGCCGACCCGGCCACCGCCATCCGGGCCGGCGCTACTCACCTCGTCGTGGGGCGCCCGATCACGCGGGCCATCGATCCGCTTGCGGTGTATGAGGGCATATGCCAAGTCCTTTCGTTGTCGTCGGGACCTGCCACGCCCGGGCGAGGGTCTACGTGAGGCGCTCGCTCCTGGCGGCTGGCCTCATGCTGGTCGCGCTGCTCCCGCCGCTGGCGGGGCAAGAGGACCTTGACCGGGCCGTGGCACGCGCCCGGGAGGCGCTGTTCGAGCACCAGGTCGGCGCGCTCCTCGCCACCAGCGACACCGTGCGGCTCAACATCCCGGGGACGGTCAAATCGGCGTCGATGAAGCCCGGCCAGGCAGCCCGGGTTCTCGAGAAGTACCTCCATTCGGCCCAGGAGCGGGAGCTGACCCTCGTGAGACTGCGGAGCCTCGCCGAGGACCACGCCTACGCCGAGCTGGATCGGTCGTATGTGGTCCGAGGGACCTCGGAGGAACGGCGGGAGCGGGTCCTGTTGGGGTTCCGTCGAGTGGACGGGACCTGGCGGCTCCGGGAGGTCCGCGTCACCCCATAACCTCCGCTTGCATCGGTATTAACGCGTCTCTATATTGCAAGGCTCGATTCCTGGAATTCCGTGGGGAGCAGGCCTTGAAAGTTCGTTCAAGCGTCAAGCCGATTTGCGAGCATTGCAAGGTGGTCCGCCGCCGAGGCGTCACGCGGGTCATCTGCAAGCGCAATCCCAAGCACAAGCAACGGCAGGGGTAGGCCATGGCACGCATCGCAGGTGTCGACCTGCCTCGTGAGAAGCGCGTCGAGGTGGCGTTGACCTACATCTATGGCGTCGGTCGCGCGACGGCGGGGCGGGTGCTCGACACGACGGCCGTCAGCCCCGACACGCGGGTCCGCGACCTGTCCGACGCCGAAGTGGCTCGGCTCCGCCAGGCGATCGAGCGGGAGGTGAAGGTCGAAGGTGCGCTGCGCACCGAAGTGGCCATGAACATCAAGCGCCTGATGGATATCGGGAGCTACCGCGGCACGCGACATCGCCGTGGCCTCCCGGTGCGCGGGCAGCGAACCCACACGAACGCACGCACCAAAAAGGGCCCACGACGCGCCATCGCGGGCAAGAAGAAAGCGACGAAGAAGTAAGGTATGGCTCAAGCTCCCGGCACCAAGCGATCGAAGAAGACGGTCGAGGCGGAGGGCGTTGCCCACATCACCGCCACCTTCAACAACACACTAGTGACCATCACGGACATGCAGGGGAACGCCATCGTCTGGGGTTCCGCCGGCAAGTCCGGGTTCAAAGGCTCGAAGAAGTCGACTTCGTTCGCCGCCACAGTGGCCGCCGAGCAGTGCGCCCGCGAGGCGCTGAATCTCGGTGTTCGGCGGGTCCATGTCAGAGTGCAGGGTCCCGGATCGGGCCGCGAGTCGGCGATCCAGGCGCTCGCCTCGGCGGGTCTCGAGGTCAAGTCCATTCGCGACGTGACGCCGATCCCGCACAACGGGTGTCGGCCTCCGAAGAAGCGGCGGGTGTAATCGATGGCACGCTACACGGGTCCCGTCTGCAAGCTGTGCCGTCGCGAGGGCACGAAGCTGTTTCTCAAGGGCACGCGCTGTCTCACCGAGAAGTGCGCGATCGAGCGGCGCGCCTACCCGCCGGGCCAGCACGATCGAGCGGCGCGCCTACCCGCCGGGGCAGCACGGACCGGCGGCGGGTCGCCGGCGCAAGACGTCCGAGTACCAGCGTCAGCTGCGGGAAAAGCAGAAGGTCAAGCGGCTCTACGGCCTCACCGAAGGGCAGTTCCGCCGCACCTTCGAGAGCGTCCGGTCGCTTCCGGGCGTCACCGGCGAAAACCTGCTGGTGCGGTTGGAGACGCGCCTCGACAGCATCGTGCACCGGATGGGCTTCGCACCCAGCCGCCGGGCCGCCCGCCAGCTGGTGCGACATCGCCACGTTCAGGTGAACGGGCGTGGGGTGAACATTCCGTCTTACCAGGTGCGCCCGAACGACGAGGTCCGTGTCGCGCCGAAGAGCCGGGACCTGACGGCGCTACGTGCCTCGATCGAGGCCTTGTCTCGCGCGGCGCCCGTCACCTGGCTCTCCGTGGATGCCGACAAGGCCGTTGGCAAGTTGCTCGAGCTCCCGACGCGGGACCAGATCCCGGTCACCGCGCAGGAGCAGATGATCGTTGAGCTCTATTCCAAGTAGACTATGACAGTCGATCTTTCCGGATTGGTTCGTCCCCACGTCGTCGAAATGACCAAGCGGGACGATGTGCCGTTCGCGGCGGAGTTCAGGCTCCAGCCGCTCGAACGGGGGTACGGGTACACGCTTGGCAACGCCCTGCGGCGCATGCTGCTCTCCTCGCTGCCCGGCACGGCCGTGTGGGCGTTTCGGCTCGAGGGCGTGGTGCACGAGCACCAGACGGTGCCGGCCGTCGTCGAGGACATCCACCAGATCATCCAGCGGCTCAAGTCGCTGACGCTGGTGATGCAGGGCGATCACACGGAGGCCATTCTGCAGCTCAAGGCTTCCAAGGCCGGCCCGGTGACGGCTCGCAGCATCCAGCCGCATCCCGCCGTCGAGATCGTGTACCCCGATCACATCCTGTTCACCCTCCAGGAAGACCGGCAAGTGACCGGCGAGCTGTACGTGCGCAAGGGTCGTGGGTATGTCGAGGCGGCCCAACACGAGGTGGACCGCTCCTTGCCCGTCGATCTCGTGCGCATCGACGCCCTCTACAATCCGGTGCGTCGAGCCAACTTCACGGTGCACGAGACGCGGGTCGGCCAGCGCACGGACTTCGACAGCTTGACGCTCGCCGTCGAGACCAATGGGGCCATTGCACCCGAGGATTCGGTGGCATACGCCGCCGCACTGCTGCAGGAGCATGTCCGCCATTTCATCGACTTCGGTGAGGTTCCGACGGCCCCGAATGTGGACGTCCATGCTGGTGGCGAGGCGGGAACGTCCCTCCGCGAGCAGCTCTCCAAGCCCATCGACGACTGCGGCCTGTCGGTGCGTTCCATCAACTCGCTCAAGAATTCGAGTATCAGCACCTTGGGCGATCTGGTGACGTACACCGAGGACGATCTGCTGAAGGTCAAGAATGTCGGCGAGAAGGCGCTCGGTGAAATTGCAGAGATGCTCCGGCGCGAGGGCCTCAACTTCGGTATGCAGTTCGAAGAGCGGAACGGCGAGTTGATCGTGGTCGACGAGGGCACTGCGCCCGCGACGTTCGGCGGCGATGTCGAGCCGATCGGCCAGGAGCCGGTGGAGGGCTAGTCCGATGCGGCACCAACACAAGGGACGCCAACTCGGTCGGACGGTCGCTCACCGGCGTGCGCTGCTTCGCAACATGGCGTCGTCGCTGTTCCAGCACGAGCAAGTGGTGACGACGACGGCCAAGGCCAAGGAGCTGCGGCCCTTCGCGGAGCGGCTCATCACGCTGGCACGTCGCGGTGATCTGCACGCGAGGAGACAGGTGGAGCGCCACATCCGGGACCGCAAGGTCTCGGGCCGGCTGTTCCAGGAGATCGGGCCGCGGTTCGCGGGTCGGCCCGGCGGCTACACCCGGATTCTCAAGCTGGGTCACCGCCGCGGGGACGGTGCGGAGCTGGCGAGGATCGAGCTGCTGAGCGAGTGACGGCGTGCTCGATGTTGGGAACGACGACGGGGACCCAGGGTCCCCGTTTTTGTTGGCTCGGCGGTTGCAGGAACGAGGTTAGGACGCGGACAGCGAGGCGGGACGGCGTGGCGCCTTGGTCACCTTGTTGGACTTGATGCACTGAGCACAGACCCGCAGCCGCTTGACTTCGCCGTTGACGAGCGCGCGCACCTTCTGGAGGTTGGGATACCAGCGACGATTGGTCTTGTTGTTGGCGTGGCTCACGTTGTGACCGAATGTCGGTCCCTTGCCACAGACGTCGCAGATNNTGATCGATCGCCCTAAGTTCTTGGGATGTGTGTGACTTACACAACCAACAAATATAACTTCCGAGTCGGCTCCGTACAACTGAGCTCCGGCTCTTCAATCCGGTTCCCCACGACACGTCAGGCGTAGATGCCAACAGCCCTCATTACCGGAGTCACCGGCCAGGACGGCTCCTATCTGGCCGAGTTCCTGCTCGAGAAGGGGTACGACGTGATCGGCATCGTCCGGCGCACGTCGCACGACTCGTACGAGCGGATCGGGCATCTCCTGGAGAGCATTCGCATCGTTCCGGCGGATCTGCTCGATCAGCACTCGCTCACCTCTGTGATACGAGATGTCAAGCCCGACGAGATCTACAACCTGGCGGCACAGAGTTTCGTGCCGACGAGCTGGAATCAGCCTGTGCTCACGGGGGAATTCACTGCCCTGGGCGTGACCCGCATCCTGGAGGCCGTCCGCCTCGCCCATCCGGCGGCCCGCTTCTATCAGGCGAGTTCCTCGGAGATGTTCGGAAAGGTCCAGGAAAGCCCGCAGTCGGAGTCCACGCCGTTCTATCCCCGGTCCCCCTACGGTGTGGCCAAGGTGTACGGCCACTGGATCACGGTCAATTACAGAGAGTCCTACAACCTCTACACGGTGAGCGGGATCCTGTTCAATCACGAGTCACCGCGGCGCGGTCTGGAGTTCGTCACCCGGAAGGTCACGGACGCGGTGGCTCGCATCAAGCGCGGCTTGGCCAAGGAGCTCCGGCTCGGCAACCTGGACGCCCGCCGTGATTGGGGCTACGCCGGTGACTACGTCGACGCCATGTGGCGGATGCTGCAGCAACGGGAGCCGGACGACTACGTCGTCGGAACCGGTGTGATGCACTCGGTGCGGGACCTCGTGGAGATCGCGTTTGAACATGCGGGCCTCGACTGGCAGGACTTCGTGAAGGTCGATCCCAGCCTGGTGCGGCCGGCCGAGGTCGAGCACCTGCAGGCCGACCGCGGAAAAGCGGAGAAGGTCCTCGGTTGGAAGCCCACGGTGTCGTTCGAGGAGCTGGTGCGCATGATGGTCGATGCGGACGTCGCGAGGCTCGAGGCGACGCGGTGAGGGTCCTCGTCACCGGGGCCGACGGCTTCGCGGGGACGTGGTTGGTTCGTCGCCTCTGCAATGACGGCCACGAGGTCGTCGCGGCGGTGCGGCCGGACAGGCCCCTGTGGGTGGGCGGGCCGGCTCCGTGGGATCACAACGTCCATACCGTCCCGTTCGAGCTGTTGGACGGCGCGTCCGTCCGCGGCATTCTCTCGATCGGCCTTGACGCAGTCATGCACCTCGCGGCCGTGGCGTCGGGCGGTGACGCGCGTCAAGATCCGACGCGCGCGTGGGAGATCAATGCGGTGGGGACCGCCAGACTCGCCGAGGAACTCGCTCGTCGGAAGGGGGCACAGGGCGAGAATCCGGTGCTGCTGGTGGTATCGACGGCGGAGGTGTACGGTGTTGGCNNCAACCGAGAACTGAAGAGGATCCGGTGGCCCCTTGCTCACCCTACGCCGCGTCCAAACTCGCGGCTGAAAACGCCGCGCTCGAAGTGTACCGCCGTACGGGTCTCCGGGTCGTCATCAGCCGGAGTTTTCCGCACACCGGCAAGGGCCAGGACGAGCGGTTTGTGATTCCGGCCTTCACTCGTCGACTGATCGCCGCCAAACGAGACGGGACGCGGGCGGTTAAGGTCGGGAATCTGACTCCGGTGCGGGAATTCATGCATGTCTCGGACGTGGTGTCCGCTTACGTTCAGCTGCTGCATCATGGTGAACCCGGACAGGTCTACAACGTCGGTGGCGGGGAGGCCGTATCGCTCGAGGAGTTGTTTGTACGCCTCGCGCAGATTGTTGGCGTCGAGGCGCAGCCCTCGCCCGACCCCGACCTTGTACGCCCGGCCGACATCCCGCACCTCGTGGGCGACGCGAGCAAGCTCTCCGCGCTGACCGGTTGGGCGCC
>JABAOD010004534.1_pt1 | contig 10473 bp, 9 predicted proteins | sample 7062151 | NCBI WGS metagenome assembly JABAOD01 (sample SAMN14538626, study PRJNA623070) | marine sediment metagenome | biome: marine biome [ENVO:00000428]; feature: marine pelagic biome [ENVO:01000023]; material: deep marine sediment [ENVO:00002113] | place: India: Gulf of Khambhat ...
CCAGGCTGGCGATATCCCGGCGCACGACCTCGCCGACGGCATTACGATGTCTGCCGATCCCAGCTCTCGACCTGGCTGGGTTTCATCCAGCACGCGTGAAATCCGGGGGGAACCCGCTGGGGCAATGTCACGCGTGCAATCGGACCCGTGCCGACGTTACGCGCATCAAATACCTGGAGCTGCTGTACGCGCGTTTCATCGTTCCAGCAAAACACGACGACGTAGCCATGGTCTTCGGCGGTCGGATTGTCGGCCGGCGCGAACCACGGTTCGCTGTACCAGCAATGTTCGTGACTGTCGGACCATTCGCCGACGGTCTCGCCGGAATCGGTGTTCATCTTCCGAATACCCGTCCAGCGGAGAATCTCGGGGTCATGGTCAACGAGATAGGCCCACTTCGTATAGCGGCCGGTGAAAGCACTGTTGAACCCGNNGAACCCGGGGAATTCCACATTATGTTCGGCGTCCAGGCACTCCTCGATGGTTTCACCGGTCTTCAGGTTCATGCGATAGCGCCACAGGCGGGCGTCCATGACAAGGTGGGCTATCATCTTCGCGGTGCGGTGGTCGTCGTAGCTGCCGTCCGGGTGCCGGGCCGGCATGTAACGGCAGGCGATCATGACAACCTCGTCGCCGTCCTCCCAGCAATTGACAACGTGGTAGAGGAAGCAGGGTGAAAACTCGAACCACCGGATGCTTTCGGATGCGCCGTATCGGGGTATTACGCCGAAACGCGCTGGAATCTCCGAATTGAACACGATCTTGTGACGCCCGGCCTGCAGCGCACCCTCGTCATGGTAGACCGGCAAGTCATGCAGAATCGAGTAGTTTTCGGTGATCCCCATGTCGTGCGGCAAGCGGTCCCCCGGCAGTTCGATCGGGACGTGATGAATCAACTTTCCTTCCGCATCGACGACGCCGTAGCTCATGTGTGGGTGCTCGGTAAAATAGTCGAAGAACAGGAGCTCGCCGGTATACTCGTCCACTTTCTGGTGCGCGGACATGCCCTGGCCAGGCCCACTGACGTATTCTCTCGCAGCCCGTTTTGTCTCGAGCGTTATCGGATCGACAACGTACGGGATACCCGCCAGGTACCAGGTCGCTACTGCATTTCCCCCGTGACCGATCACATCGGTATTGGCGGCATCGTTCATCGGTTTCTCAGGGCGGCCTTTGACGGAGTTCATTACGCCCCAGTAGCTTTCCGCGCCGATCTCATCGTTCTTGAGCCAGCCCTCCGTACGAACCCACTTGTTGCGATACGTAATCGTGCCGTCGCGAAACTCCGCCGCATGCAGCATGCCGTCACCGTCGAAGATGTGGAACCTGCCTTTCGGCTCGAATCGCTGGTTCGGCCCATTGCGGAGATAGACGCCGTTCAGGTCCGCCGGGATCTGGCCCTCGACCGGCAGGCCATCGAGTTCCTGCTCATCGAAAATGGGCGCATATTCGCCGGTGAGCATCGGCCCATGTTCCTCGCCGAACGGGGCATCCTGAAATTTCAAAACACTGCTCATCGCTGTCTCCTGTGTCACTGTCTCGTTAGACAGTTCATTTATGCAAGTTATTTAAGCCCAGGCCGGCCTCGCTTTCAAGATCGGCCCGTCAGATCACGCCGGAATCCTTAAGGTTCGCAATGTCTGCCGGTGTGTAGCCGAGTTCGGCCAGGATTTCGCCCGTGTGCTCACCGAGCGTCGGCGCGCGCCGGAATTCGCCGACCGGCGTCTTCGAATAGCGGACGGGATGATCGGCAACCGGCGCCGGCACCGGTATCCCCGGATACTCGACGGACCGGAACATTCCCGCCTCGACAACGTGTTCATCCTCCAGGGTCGCGCCCGGGCTCAGTAATTCACCGACGGGAATACCGGCCTCTGTAAGTTCAGACACCGCATCAGCGCTGCTGCGTTCGGCGCACCAGCGCGCCATGCGTTCACCGATGATGTCACCGTGATCGCCACGCGCCTGGTCGCTTGCGAAACGCGGATCCTCGAGCCACTGCGGTTCGTCGATCAGGTCGACCCACCGTTTGAAAAGCCCGCCGCCGACGATTTGCACGGTCACCCAGCCGTCACGGGTACGAAAGGAGTCGGTCGGCGCATTGTATTGCCCGCGCGTGCCGCTGCCCTGCCGCCCCAGGCCCAGCACGGCTTCCTCCATGAGTGCGGCATTGTTGAAAGCAAGCGCCGTGCCGAGCAGCGTTCCCTCGACAACCTGGCCTTCTCCCGTCTTCATCCTGTGGATGATGGCTGCGAGCGTGCCGAAGGCACCAAGCGCCGCCGTCCCGAAATCGCAATAGGGTGCGAAGGACTTCGCCGGCACGCCGGGCACGCCGCTGAGATACATGCCGCCGGACATCGCCTGGGCCACCGTGTCGAAGCCGCCCCGGGCTACATACGGCCCCGTCGACCCGAAAGCCGAGCCCGTCGTCAGGATGATATCGGGCTTGATCTCGCAAAGCGTGTCGTAGTCGAGCCCCAGCTTCTTCAACGCGGGAAACGGCAGGTTGACGATGACGACGTCGGCGGTCGCAACGAGCCGGCGCACGACCTCACGCCCCTCCTCGGACATGGGGTTCAGCGTCATGCCACGCTTGTTACGCGCGATCTGCACATAATAGGCGCCCTCGCCGCCGTCGCTGATCGGCACGGTATAGCGGTCCTCGCCGCCCGCGGGTCGCTCGACGCGGATCACGTCTGCACCGAGATCGGCCAGCAGGGTTCCGCAGTAAGGACCGGCGATGTATCGACCGAAGTCGATGACGCGAATACCGTGGAGGATTTCGCTCATGCCGGGCCCTCCAGAATCGTGACCGCCGTTACGCCCTCCTCGACGCCGAGGAAACCGCCGCCATTCTCGGCAATTGCCAGCCGCGCTCCGTCAACCTGCCGGCTTCCCGCCTCGCCTCGTAGCTGGCTTGTCAGCTCGTATAGCTGGGCGATGCCTGTTGCGCCCACGGGATGACCCCTGGCCAGCAGCCCACCGGAGGGATTGACCGGCGCTCGTCCGCCGATGCGGAAATCTCCGCGTCTCAGGTGGGATCCGACCTCCCCGGGTTCGCAGAGACCGAGGTTCTCGATCTGCTGGACGGCCGCGTAAGCCGTCGCGTCATGCACCTCAACGACATCGATCTCGTCCGGACCGACACCCGCTTCCTCGTACGCCGCGTTCGCGGCGCGGCGCCCGATGTGGTTCGCGTAGTCGTCCTTCTGTCTTGCCATAGTGCTGACAAGCGCGCAGGCGCGCACTCGCACCGCGCGCCCCGCACCGTTTCGACGCAAGGCTTTGTCGCTGCACAGCACGACGGCTGAAGCGCCGTCACTCACCGGTGCGCACATCGCGCGCGTAAACGGATAGACGATCGGCTTGTCCGCCAATACCTCTTCGACGGTGAACGGTGTGCGGTACTGGGCCTTCTCGTTTTCAGCACCGTGGCAATGTGTGTTCGATGCGATCCGGGCAAAGTCTTCCTGCGTCGTCCCGAAGCGCTCCATGTGCACACATGCCTGTGCCGCGTACAGGTCCATGAACAGACTGCGATCCGGTCCCGGCTTTTGACCGCCGATAGACTCGATGTAGTCGAGGACGCCGTCGTAATCATGAACGTCCGTTCCACCCGTAAAGGCCGCGGCGACTTTCTCGGGTCGATCCGGATAGACCATTTTCTCGGTACCGACGACTAACGCGACTTCGACCATCTCGGCACGGATCGCCGCCATCGCCTGCAAGACCGCAGTGGATCCTGAAGCGCATGCGTTTTCTATGTTGACAATAGGGATCGCTGTAATACCGGCGGAGCGCAGCGCAATCTGTCCCCGAATCGTGTTCTGCCCTTCGAGCATCGGTTGTCGAGTATTCGAAAACCAGGCGGCCTCGATATCCCCGGTCTCAATCCCGGCGTCCTCGAGCGCATCGGCAACCGCTTCCGACGTAAGCGACTTGACCGTCTCGTCAAGGCGCTTGCCGAAATGGGTCATCGAAATGCCGGCAATATAGACCTCACGTGTCATGCAGCTTCATGAACCGGTCGTCGCCTCTGCGCGATACGAAAACGCGAGGCCACGAATGACAGGTCCGTCAGACAGGCATTCCCGGCCGGATTGAGACCCGTCACGTGATAGTCGCTGTAGGCAGCTGCAAAGTTAATCCACATCGCGCCCGTAAGGTTGATCGTCAGATTGGCCCCGACGCGTGCGTATTCGTCCACCCAGCGATCCACAAAGCGCTCATTCATGGAGTAGAGATAACAGGAGATCGTGCCGCGCGTGCGGGCAAGCTCAGTCGCTTCGGCGGCCGCGGCATCCGCATCCTCCGTGGCGACGATAAAAAGTACCGGACCGAATCGTTCTTCCGCATACAGCTCGAGGTGTTCCGGTGTCGCTGCGATGACGAGCGGCGTTCGCGTCCGCGCTTGCGGATAATCCGGATGCTCATAGGGTTCTGACTGCCGCAGGACAGTCATTCCTTCACGTTGCGCCGCGGCAGTGACGTCCGTCACGACATCGAGGCTGACGTCGCCCTGTATGGCACCCATGATCCCTGCCGCCATCTTCGGGTTGACCGCGATCGCATCGATCTCATCGACAATTTTCCGTGCGACGTGGTCAAAACTCGCTGCGCCGTCGGAGGTGGCAATCCCGTTTCCAGGCACATAGACCACTTGCGGGCTCGTGCACATCTGGGCGGAGAACAGGCAGGTTGCCCGGGCAATGGCGCGCGCGGATTCCGTCAGATTGTCCACCGACTCGACGACAACGCTGTTGACACCGGCCGTTTCCGTGTAGAGCAGTTTTCCCGTGACGGTCCGTTCGAGATGGCCCCCGTAGCGAGGACTGCCTGTAAAGTCGACAATCTGTACTGCAGGATGATCAACAAACTTGCCGGCAACGGGTTCGGCCAGGGTGTCAACGGCGAGCGTGACGATATTCGGATCGAAACCGTACTCCGCAAGTACGTCACGGCAGGTCTCGACGACGATCGCCATTGGCAATATTGCGATCGGATGTGGTTTCACGATAACCGGGTTGCCCGTCGCCAGGCTGGCAAACATCGCCGGGTACGCGTTCCACGTAGGAAACGACGCGCAACAGATCACGAGTCCGACGCCTCGCGGTACCAGTGTGTAGGTCTTCTCGAGCGCGACGTCATCGCCGGCAAACTTGCGGTGGTAGGTCGCCGTCGTTGCGACATTGCGCATGGCGATAGCGGCGTAGGCAAGCGCTTCGATTCCGCGATCGAGTGCGTTCGGACCCGACCCGCTGAACGCCTGCGTGTAGCTCTGCCCGGCCACGTGCATGATGGCGTGCGCCATTTCGNNAGCGCGATTCTGAGTTCCGGGTCGGCTTTCGCCCAGTCCGGCATGCCTGTGCGGACGGCCTGAACCAGGACTTCAGGATCGCAGAGCGGATAACTGATCCCGAGCGGCTCGAGCGTATAGGGCGAGACCTCTTCTCCAACCCACGCTGTGACCCCCGGCAGATCGAGCTCGTACTGCCGGTTGAGGCGCGCCTCAAAGGCGGCTTTGCCGGCCGGCGGCTTTTCCTTGCCGTGAATCCTGGTGGACGGAGAATCCTTGTAGGGACTCCAGCTCATGCGCGTTTCAACCGCCCTGATCGCCTGCTCAATAACACTGCGGTGTTTTTCGACCAGCGCCGCGCATGTGTCCGAATTCGGTCCCATGTTTACCCTCCGAGTCTTTCAACGATCATCGCGGTACCGACGCCGGCGGCGCCCGCCAGTGCCACGAGCCCGTACCTTCCCTGCGCCTCGTCCAGTGCGTCGAGCAGCGATGACAGCAATATTGCGCCGCTCGCACCCATCGGGTGCCCTTTCGCGAGGCTCCCCCCGCCGACGTTTACCTTGTCCGGATCGGGTTTTCGCTCGCGCATGAACTTCACGATAGAGACCGCGAAGGCTTCCATGTATTCGATACGATCCATGTCGTCCAGCGTCATTCCAGATTGAGCGAGGACGCTATCGATCGCTGTGAGTCCGGCCGTCAGGGACGCAGCCGGATCACCGCCAGCCTCCGCGTACGCGACGATGCGCGCACGCGGTGCAGCGCCAGCCAGTCCTTCTTCACCGATCAGCGCAAGCGCCGCACCGTCACATATGGGGGGAGCATGGGCGACGGTGTGGCGGTGATCCACTTCACGACCGAGCACCTCCTTGTAGTGCTCGGCGAGCGATGCGAATGCCGGTTCGAGGCTTGCCAGTGATTCAAGGGTGGTCGCACGCGCGCATTCATCGTGTTCGAGGCCGTTGACGGCTATGCGAGATGCGACCAGTGCCGTGCCCTCTGCAGCCGCTGTCCGCCGTTGCGATAGCAGTGCCGCTTGATCCATCTCCTCGCGGGACACGCCGATATCTTCCGCGAGTCGGTCCGCGGCAAGGACGACCGGCAGGTAGCGCGCGTGCGAGGGTAGCGTGGTCTTGGTGTAGTAATCTGCCTGGTCACCCATAAACGGGACTCTCGACATCATCTCTACGCCGCCTGCAAGCGCGTTCCGGCAATAGCCGGCTGACACCATGCCGGCGGCCTGTCCGATGGCAGTCAGGCCGGATGTGCAGTAATTATTGAGACAAAATGCGGCGGTCCCATCCGGCAAGCCTGCGCGGAACTTGGATACCAGCGCGATATTCCCGCCCTGTGCGCCGATCTGACCCACAGCGCCGAGGATCAGCACATCCGCCTGCGGGCTCGTGTTCATCCGGTCACCCGTTGCAGCAACTACGGCGGCGACCAGGTCCTCCGGGCTCAGTGCCGCCAGGCCGCCGTCCGGTCTTGCCTTGCCACGCACGGTGCGTACCGCGTCATAAATAAATACGCTCATGAAAAAGGTGCTCGCTCACGTGTTCGGAGAAGTGCCGCATTCGCTCCAGGCCAGTCGGCTGCGGCAAGTCCGTATTGAAATTTACCGCCCCAAGGATTCGCCTGAATGATGCGGACGAGGGATGCGCAGTGGTAACTTGTATAATTAGACTTACGCACGATATCATGTGAAATCGAACGTTCGCAAGCGAAGAGGCGTGAACGACGATGTTGACCGATCTAGTCAGGCTACAGGCCGATATGCTCGCTGCGCGCGGCGAATTCGCGGCGAGTATCGGCAGCAGCTGGTTGCTGAATAAGGTGGCGCCGAACGGCGGCGGCAACCGGCCGGTAATCACCCTGCCGGGATTCATGGCAACCGGCCGCACCCTGCTGCGGCTGAACCGATTTCTGAGCAAGCACGGTTTCGAAGCCCAGAGCTGGGGACTCGGGAGAAATCTCGGGGCGCAGGGAGGAAACTGGGGGCATAAACTGGATGAGCTGGGGCGCGTGCTGGGCATAACGATTCGCGAACTGGCCGACAAACACGCGGCGCCCGTTGCTTTGATCGGGCAGAGCCTGGGCGGCGTGTACGCGCGTGAGCTCGCACTTCGAATGCCTGACGAAGTCGACCGGGTCATCATGCTCGGCTCGCCGACCTTCCATCCTTATCTCAGGGGGCACCACAACCGGATCGTCAGCCAGTTCGGGTACTGGATGAGTCGCCAAACGCACGCAGAGATTGCAGGTCGCGCCGGACTCCTCCACTGGGAGGCCGATCAGCCGCCGCTGCCCTGCGTTGCCGTACACAGCCCGGCAGACGGCGTCGTCGATGAGGCGTCCTCCGTTATTCCCCAGTACATTGTCGATCAAAGCGATCGCGCGGCGCCGCGAGAAAACCTGCGGGTGCTGTCTTCGCATATCGGCATGTCCGTCAGCCCCACGGTCCTGCTGGCTATCGCCGATCGCCTTGTACAGGACCGCGGCAACTGGGAGCCGTTCGACCCTTATCGGTATTTCCCGGCCCCGCTGCACTGGGCCGTCTCGATACTCTATCCACGCGGAACCGGCGACACCGCCGCGCCCGACATTGCGGCCCTTGCGGAGTCCGGATGATGGCAACGCCCATGGTGAAACTTCCCAGCGCGGTGGTTACGCTGCAGGACGAACATCGCTACATGAATCTGCTGCTCGGGACGATCGAAGAGCAGCTGGAGACATCCGACCTGGCCGTGCCCGAGGATTACTTCCTCATGCAGGACGTCGTGCGTTACCTGCACGACTACCCGGACGAGGTACACCACCCGACCGAGGATCTGCTGTTCGATAAACTTGTTCTGCGCAAGCCGGACACGAGTAAAGACGTCGCCCGGCTGCGACGCGACCACGACAAGCTGCGAGCAAACACGGCGGAACTACTGCAAGCGCTGGAGAACGCGGCGGCTCGGCACACACCGGAATCGGCGGACAGCGTTGGCGCCGAACTTCGCCAGTACATCCGCCGGCTGCGGCGTCACATGCGCTTCGAAGAGACCCATCTGTTCCCGGTTGCCGTTCGATGCCTGGCACACAGGGACTGGCAGGCAATCGAAACCCGCCTTAGTGCGGTGGAAGACCCGTTGTTCGGGCGAGCTGTCGCGAGCGACTATCGACTGTTGTATGAGTACTTTGCAAATCGGGCGAGCGCGCTGTCACGGGGAGCGACGCGAGTCGGCCTGCTCCAGCTCGATAGCATGATCGCCAGCGCCGACGCCATAGAGACGGGTGTATCGGAGTGCCTGGAAATGCTGCAAAGACGTTCCGAGTCGCTGGTGCAGGAATCTCGGAAAACGCTTCGAGCGCTGTTCGACATTCGTCGCCCCGGTGCCGCCCTTGCCGCGCCGCTGCGATTTGCCGGATTCGTCGGCAAAACGGGCATCGGTGTCGCCTGTGATACCGCAGGGATCTCCATCAAGACCATAAGGAATGCCGTCGAGCCGCTGTGGACCGACTCGTCGTGAGTCGATTTCCGCACGTGACCGCGGCTGTCGATCGTTCCAGGAGAGGGCGGACGACCGCGGCTTTCTTTGACTTCGACGGCACCCTGATCGCGGGATTCTCGGTCGCGTCTTTCTTGGCCCGCAAGCTTCTAACCGGCAGGATGGGCCCGCAAGAGGCGCTGGAGCAGCTGCTCACGATCGGCGATTACGGTCTCGGGCGAACCGATTTTGCGGGCCTGCTGGAGCGCGCCGCCGAGGGTCTCCACGGCACGCCCGACAGCGTCCTCAGGGACTTCGCGACGGAGGTGTTCGAAAAAGACCTGTCGGCCGACCTGTACCCGGAATCCCGCGCGCTGGTCGAAGCGCACATGCGCAAGGGGCATACGGTCGTGATCGTGTCGTCTGCAACCCAGTACCAGGTCGAGCCTGCCGCTGCAGAACTCGGCATCGAGCATGTCCTGTGCACCCGGCTGGAAGTCGAGGACGGCGTGCTGACCGGCGAACTTGCCGGACCCATGTGTTATGGCGTCGGCAAGCTGGATGCCGCTCGTCGCTTCGCCAGGGACGAGCGCATCAGTCTCGCGAAAAGCTACTTTTATACGGATGGCAGTGAGGATATCCCGCTGCTGGAGGCCGTCGGCTTTCCCCGACCGCTGAATCCCGACGGCACGTTGCGGCGGAAGGCGCGCCGAGAGGGTTGGCCGGTGCAACGTTTCGAAAGCCGGGGCCTGCCCAGCGCGACCGACGTAACGAGAACCAGCCTTGTCTACGGTGCACTCGTCGGCTCATTCCTGGTCGGCGTGCCGGCGTGGCTCCTCAACCGCTCCTGGAAAGACCTTACCNNAACCGCTCCTGGAAAGACCTTACCCGGGTCGCGATACCCACCTGGGGTGATTTTGGCAGCGCCGTTGCCGGACTCGACATCAACACTACTGGCGAAGAGCACCTGTGGTCGCATCGGCCAGCTGTCTTTATCTTCAATCACCAGAGTGCGGCGGATGCGCTGATCCTGTCGCGATTGCTGCGCCAGGATTTCACGGGCATTGCCAAGAAAGAGATGAAGTCGAACCCGCTTCTCGGCACGGTCCTGGGTGCGGTTGGCACCATCTTCATCGATCGCAGCAACAAGGAAAAAGCGATCGAGGCCCTGCAACCCGCAGTCGACAGCCTGAAGAATGGCATGTCGTTTGCCATAGCGCCCGAGGGACGACGCAGCGTCGGCTACAAGCTTGGCGCCTTCAAAAAGGGAGCGTTTCACATCGCCATGCAAGCCGGCGTGCCCGTCGTGCCGATCGTGATCGCCAACTCGTCGGACTCGATGCCGAAAAGCGGCATGTTCATTCGCCCGGCGCCGATCGACGTCACGGTGCTACCGCCGGTGAGCACCCGCAGCTGGACGGTGGATACGATCGATGAGCATATCGACGATGTCCGACAGATGTTTCTGGAGAAACTCGGACAGGCGCGCCCGCCGGACCGGAAACTGCAGCGCGTCAAGTAACCTCGATGGTACGTGCATGCCGGAGCTGTTAGAAAACCAGGCCTTTTTGGAGGAACTGCAGTCGATCGCCGAAGACGCCGGGCGTCCACTCGCGGCAATAGAAACCGAGGCCGTCGCCGATCTCGAGGAGATGCGCGGCGACAGAAACCGGTTCATCGTCTGGCTGTTCGCCCGCCTCAGCC
>JABAOD010039187.1_pt3 | contig 10473 bp, 11 predicted proteins | sample 7062151 | NCBI WGS metagenome assembly JABAOD01 (sample SAMN14538626, study PRJNA623070) | marine sediment metagenome | biome: marine biome [ENVO:00000428]; feature: marine pelagic biome [ENVO:01000023]; material: deep marine sediment [ENVO:00002113] | place: India: Gulf of Khambhat ...
CCAGCGCGGTCGGCGTCACGATTATCGAAGTCGGCGTCGCGATGTCATCACAGTTTCAGCTGTTCGGCGGCCCCATTGCCGCCGGAATCAGTTTCAAGGCGCTGGAAGTCGAGACCTTCGAGGACAGCCAGCGGATCGTCGACGATCGTATCCGGGTCAGCCAAAACAATGAGACGGAGACCCATGTCAATGCCGATGTTGGTGTGGTAAAGGAACTGGGCGATCGCTGGCGTATCGGACTGGCCGTCAAGGATATTGTTCCTCACAACTACAAGACGTCGTTGGGAACCGTTGTGCGCCTCCGCCCCCGGGCGAGAATCGGCGTCTCTTACCAGGCGGGTTCCCTGCAGATCGCCGCCGACTTCGACGTAGTTCGAAGCGAGCCGCTTGGCGCGGAACAACCCACGCAGGACGCGGCGCTGGGTGCCGAATGGGTATTCGGCCCGGTGCTAAAGCTGCGCGCGGGCTACCGGGCCGACGTGCTCGGCCATCGGGATGGCGTCGCATCGATCGGCCTGGGCACACGATGGAAGCGACTCGTGGCAGACGTCGCCTACGCCCAGAGCGGCGATGCGAAAGCCGCCGCGCTGCAGTTCGGGATCGCCTTCTGAGATTACAACGTCCTGCCGCGCGGAGGCTCAGCGCAGGGCGCTAATCGCCCTGCTGTCCCGTCCGTACAGGTCGGGATGGAAATACAGCCTGCCCGCGTCATCGACTTGCGCTGTCCAGTAAAGCACATGGACCGGCAATGGTTCGGACAGGGTCAGGGATCGGCTCGCCCCGGACTCTATCTGTGAATCGATTCGTTGTCTCGTCCAGCCTTCGGCATCGAGAATCACCTCGGCGAGGGCGCGTGGTTCCTGCACCCGGATGCAGCCGTGGCTGAAGGCGCGTGCAGCTTCTTCGAAAGAGCGCCTTTGCCGGCGTATCGTGCATGCAAACGGCGTATTCGTTGGGAAACAAGAACTTGATTTGTCCCAGCTGGTTTTTTGGTCCCGGACGCTGCACCAGGGTGAAGGGAAAATCGCCACCGGAGACCCTGCGCCACTCGACCCCCGCCGGATCGACGCGTTTGCCTTGCTGGTCGTACAGCTCATATCCACCCTTACTGAAGAAACCGGGGTCACGCTTTATCTTCGGCAGCATTTCTTCAGTGGCTATGCTGTGAGGTATCGACCAGGTCGGGTTGAATACCACGTATTTCATTTCCGAACGAAACTCGGGCGTCGCGTCTTCCGTTCCTCCGACGATGACCTTGGTGGTATAGACAATCCTGCCGTCACGAATCACATAAGCTTCGAATGCGGCAATATTCACGACGAGAAGACGGTCCATCGGCTCGTCGAGAAAGCGACGCATGCGCTCGATATTCACGCGGAGCTGATCGATCCGCCTTTCGATCGATACGTTAAGCGCACGTAAGGTCGCGGGTCCGACCAGTCCGTCGACTTCCAGTCCGTGACGTTCCTGGAAGCGCCGCACGGCAGCTTCCAGGAGCTGGTCGTACTCCGACGTCGGAACCGGCCGGATGTCCCCGGGCAGATCGCCGGAAATCGAGAGCCGCCGGGCGAGAATAGCCAGTCGCGGATCAGCGGCACCCGGTCGAAGGGTCGGCCCGTCCGGGACCCGGGGCCAGCCGCCCGCAGCGGCCAATGCGCGGTGTCGCTCGAGCTCGACCTCGAGTCTTTGCGGCTGGCTGCGAAACGTGTCCGGCAGGAGCGGAGAATCGGTCTCCACCGCCGCCTGCCAGGCCCCGGCGGCCGCGGGAATGGCCGGGCAAAGCCCCAGAATCAGGGCTGTAACAACTGTCGCGGATGGCCTGAGCAACGAAAACTACCTTGAAATTCCCGCAAAACCCGTCATATTAGGCGGTCTTGTGCGTATCTCCCGTAAATTCATGAATGAGCGGCGAATCAGCTTGTCCGTCGGGCCCGTCATTTTGGCGTTCGTAATTGCCTGTGTCGCGAGCGCGAGCCAGATCAAGCTCGAGGATAACGCGCGGCAGCTTTCTTTCTATCACACGCATACCGGCAAGCACCTGGACATCACCTACTCCCGCAATGGTGTATACATTCCGTCGGCGCTCGAAGAAATCAACCGTTTCTTGTACGATTTTCGCACCGGCGACAATGCCGAGATGGATCCCGAGCTGCTCGACCTCATTTATGATGTTCGCGCGGCGCTCGATAGTGACGGTACCTACCAGGTCGTATCCGCGTATCGCTCCCCGAAGACCAACGAGATGCTGCGGGGCCGAAGCCCGAATTCGGGCGTGGCGAAGAACAGCCAGCATCTCCTCGGCAAAGCCATCGACGTTCGCCTCGAGGGCGTCAAGACCGCCGCTTTGCGTGACACGGCACTCGCCATGAATCGTGGCGGCGTCGGATTCTACGAGGAATCGGATTTCGTGCACCTCGACACCGGCCGCCCTCGCAGCTGGTAACAACCGAACCCTGATCGCACCAGGTTCGTGATACCTTGGGACCGGGAAACCGGTCCCCAACCCTAGCCGATGAGAATCACAAAGTACGTCGTCATCGCCGCGAGTATCGTCGCCGTGCTCGCTGCGGTCGCCTGGGTCCTCCGCGATTACCTGATTGAACGCATCTCGAATCCGCTGCTCGAGAAATACGGGATTACCATAACCGACGTGTCGCTCGATGCGCTCGCTTCCGACGACGCATCCATCAGCTACCTCGAGCTCGTGCATGAAAAAGGCACGACGATTGCCATCGAAGAGCTGACGCTGCCCATTGGCGCAAAGTTCGGCACGAAGACCTATATGGCAAACAGGGTCTCGGTAATAACGGCAACCCGATCGGATGAAGCGCCGCTCGAGCTGGCGGCGCTCATCGGGCAGTTTCTGTCGCTGTCCGATACGCTCGCCGACAGCACGATCCGCGTCGCCGAATTCAGTATGCCTCCCTATCCGACGCTCCGTGATATCGAATGGGAGATACGTGCTGACGAGCAGNNGCACCGTCGAAACCGTACCCGTATCCCTGCTGCTTACGCGCAAGGACTCAAGCAGCTACACGGTGACCCTCTCGGTCGTGCCGGGAGCTCCGCCCGCCCCCGGAAACGCCGTTATCGCTACGTTGCGGCAGGGCGAACAGGGCGTCTCAATCGCTGGCGCGTCCCCAATCGATCTGCCGCAATGGTCGCCGCTCGCGAGGCTGGCGGGCATCGTTCCCTCCGACGTCGAACTGATATCCGGCACGGCGGCCCTGGAATTCGATGCCGATATCCCGATCGATACGACACGGACACCGAGCCTCGGCGCCAGCCTGGTGCCTGCATCTCCCCTGCAGCTGGCTTTTGCGGACGGCTCCGGCGCTACGGCAACAATCATTGTGGAATCGGCCGAGGCTCTGACGGTCGCGGCAACCTTTCCGCAGATTGACTGGTCGCTTCAGCTCGAGGCAGTTTCTCTTCTCGTCAGCTACGGTGACTGGCGCAAGATCCCGCTGTCCTTGAGCCGTGTCTCCTGCGGAAGGGAGCCGGCCTGCTCGATGACGGCGAATGTCGTCATGGAAAATGCCGGGCTGCCGGTCGGACAGGTCAGTCGATTGAGGCTTGCCTCGACGGCGGCGGTCAGCTTTGCGGCGACCGGCCCGCGTATCGACGTGCAGCCTGGCGCGACGCTCGGCGTCTCCGGGCTCAGCACCGCGGCGCGCAGCGTGAAGCGGATCGAGGCCAAACTCGCGGCCACTGCAACGCTGGCTCTCGAGGAGGCCGGCTGGCGTTTCGCCAGCGAATCGCTCGACGCAATAATCGAGACGATGGCCCTGTCGGATGAAATCGCCGTCTCGATGCCGCTGTACCTGGAAAGCATCGTTGCCAGCGAACTCGATGGCGCGCTGACTTTCAATGCGGGCGCCTATGCGCCAGCGATGCAGGTGTCCATTGGCGGGCGACGACTCGCGCTGCCCGGAATCAAAGGCGAAGCCTCGCTAAAGGACAACAAACTCGGGCTGGATCTGAGCACTGTGGGCCTGCATCGGCAAGGCACGATTTCGGCGGCGCACGACCTCGACTCCCGGACCGGAAACGTCAAGGTCGGGAACGCTGTCGTTTCCTTCGCCTCGACGAAGCTCTCCGATCGTGTCTCGCCGTGGCCCGCCAAATCGGACCTGGTTTCCGGCACCGCCGCTTTGGCGTTCGGCGCTCGTTGGAAACACGGACCCTCGGACGTCGCAATCGAAGCCGAGGCGGCCATCGATGCCGTCGACCTGGCGGGCTTTTACGAGGACACCGCGTTTACCGGATTATCGACACGTATCAGGGCGAGCTACCACGACGCCGCGGGGTTTGTGGCACAGCGCTCGTCTATCTCNNCTATCTCGGTCGCACTGGTGGAGACGGGGCTGCCCGTAACGAACATCGGCGCCGACTATCTGCTCGACCTCGATGCGATGAGCGTTGACGTGGAAAATCTCAGGATGTCGGCGGTGGGCGGCGTCATCACCGCCGACCCGTTCAGCTTCCGTACACACGGGGCGAGTAATACTCTGACACTGAGGGCCGAATCGATCGACCTGGCGGAGCTGTTATCCCTTCAGGATCTGGAAGCGATCGAGGTCAGCGGCAGTATCGATGCGACGCTGCCGGTGACGATAGAAGAAGGGACGGTAACGGTCGTCAACGGAAACTTGACGGGAGACCCGGCCGGCGGCGTTATCCGCTATATACCGAGGACCCCGCCGGATCTGTCGGATACATCGAGTATCGGCTTTGCCACGCGAGTGCTGAGTAATTTCGAGTTCGACACGCTGACATCGGACGTGAACCTCACCAGGGACGGTGATTTGAATCTGAAACTCAAACTGACGGGGAGGAACCCGGACCTGGACGAAAAAAGGCCTGTGGTGCTGAACCTGGGGGTTGAAAACAACGTACCCCAGATGCTCCGCAGCCTGCGCGCGGCCCGGGCNNGGCTGGGCAAGTAGCCCAATGTCCCCGGGATCTTTGAGGTAAGCTTGTCCGAGTGAAGTGCGAAGAATATTCGGTGCATTTATGAAACTGACATTGCCACTGATCGTCTTGCTCCCCTTTATCGCCGGCTGCAATCCGACCGTAAAAGTAGAGGCGCCCGAGAAGCCGATAGAGATCAATCTCAACGTCAAGATCGAACATCATATTCGGCTCCAGGTTGACGAGGATCTCGAGGAGCTGTTTTCCGAAGAGAGCGGCGTTTTTTGAGGATGATGACGATGAAGCAAATTTTCGCAGCCATCGGCCTGCTGCTGTTACTGCAGAACGCATGGGCCATCGACATACGCGATGCCAAGGAGCAGGGTTTGATTGGCGAAGCCAACACGGGTTTCATCGCGGCAGTCCGGTCGCCCGCAAGTGCCGAGGTTCGGGCATTGATCGCCGATGTGAACGCCAAGCGAAAGGCCCAGTTCAACCAGACGGCTCAAAAGACGGGCGCGACGCCGGCGCAAGTCGCCTACCGTTTCTACGAGCTTGCCGTGCAGAGAACCGCCCCCGGCCATTATTACCAGGACGCCAGCGGGCAGTGGCAGAAGAAGTAGGCCGCAAAAAAGCCAATATCGCCTCACTTTGCAGCCCTGCGCCTGTATAGTTACGGGTTCACAGGAGAATCCTCATGTTGCCCCACCAGGATGTCGTTGCCGAGGTCTTGCAGTTGCCCGACGGGCCCCAGATCGGCGCGTTCTTTGATTTCGACGGCACCGTAATTTCGGGCTACTCGGCTTTCGCCTTCCTCCAGGAGCAGATCAAGCGCGGCCACCTGTCGCCGCGTGAAGTCGTCGAACTGGTCGGCGCAATGGGCAGTTTCGGGCTGGGCCGAATGGGCTTTTCCGCGATGCTGCTGGCGGCCAGCCAGTTCCTTCGCGGTATTCGCGAGGACAGCTACGCCGCGTTCGGTCGCGAGCTGTTCGAGTCGCACATCGCGCGCCTGATCTACCCGGAGTCGCGCGCGCTCGTCGAGGCCCACTTAAGAAAAGGCCACACCGTCGCAATCATTTCATCGGCTACCCCGTACCAGGTTCAGCCGGCCGCCGAGGATCTCAACATCGAACACGTGCTTTGCACACGCCTCGAAGTCGAAAAAGGCATGTTCACCGGCAAAGTATTGCGCCCCACCTGCTTCGGACCCGGCAAGGTCACTGCGGCAGAATCCCTGGTCGAGGATTACGGCGTCGATCTCGAACAGAGCTTCTTCTATTCGGACAGCGATGACGATATTCAGCTGCTCGAACGGGTCGGAAATCCGCGACCCCTGAACCCGAACAAGAAGTTGCTTGCCATCGCCGAAAGGCGCGGCTGGCCGGTGCGGCGATTCGCCAGCCGGGGACAAACCCATGTGACTGACTGGGTGCGCTCGCTGCTCGTACCGTTCAGCCTTGTCGGTTCNNGATGCTGCCGGCCAGCCTGGTGGGCTCCTTCTTTGCCGGCCTGCCGATCTGGGCGCTGACCGGGTCGAAGCGCGACGCGCTGAACTTCTCCGTCTCGGTATTCGCGGATACGGCAAGCGCGCTCATCGGCCTCAACCTCAGGATCAAAGGCGAGCATCACCTCTGGTCGCACCGGCCTGCCGTTTTCATATTCAATCACCAGAGCAATGTCGACATGGTGATTATCGCGCGACTCCTGCGTCGCGATATCACCGGTGTCGGCAAACGCGAGATCCGCGATATGCCGGTGATTGGGCGTATCATGGAGGGCGCGGGCGTCGTACTCATTGACCGCAAGAATTCGGCCAGCGCGATCGAGGCGATGACGCCGCTGGTGGATGCGATGCGTGTTGAAGGCAAGTCCGTGTGCCTCTCCCCGGAGGGCACGCGCGCGCCGACGATCAAGCTCTCGAGCTTCAAGAAAGGCGCCTTCCATCTTGCGATGCAGGCAGGCGTTCCCATCGTGCCGATCGTGATTCAAAACTCGGGCGACGTGCAGCCTAAAGGCGACATGCTCTACCACCCCGGGACAGTCGAGGTGGAAGTCCTGCCACCGGTCGATACCAGCGAGTGGTCCGCAGAAACCATCAACCAGCACGTTGCCGATGTTCGAGCCATGTATTTGCGCGCACTCGAGCAAGACGAGGAGTCGAGACGGCGCAAGCCCTCACCGGTCGTGCTCACTGATGTTTCGGCACGTGGGGCGCGTGAGTGACTGTCAGCCCCTGGCCGGCCGAAGACACAGACAGCGTCCTCATCGTACTTGATGCAGCGCATCGCATAGAGCAGCAGCACCTCGAGTCGTGGCTTGAACGCGAACGCGGCAAGCGTGGCTTCGAGGGCAACGTCGAGCAGGTTGTCGTGCCCATTGNNCCGGAGGGTCTTCATGCCGATGATCTGCGCCCGGCGATGGATCTGCCCGACGAGACCCTGGTGGTCCCCGTGCGGGTCGTCTGGCTGAAGGGGCTGGACGTAAAGAGCACGACACCCCGATTCAGGGACTTGCTCTTCGGCAACGTGCGGCGCCCGGGACCCAGTCGTGCCCGGCGCATTCTCAAGATGCATCCGATGCGAGCGCAATGCGTCACCGGCGCGCCCGCGACAATCAAGGAGATGCGGGAGCGCTTGACGCATCGGCTCGGGATGACGCCGGACCAGGAGCAGCTTGCCGAGTTCGTTGCCGGCCAGGCAAGCATCGCCCTCGACATCGCGGAGCGGCNNGCCGCTACAAGGTGCCGCGGCGGGTCGCCGATAATCTGCGCTCGAGCCGCGCTTTTGTCACCGCGCTGCGTGAACTCAGCGCCGATACCGGTCGCTCGATCAGCGATCTTCAGTCTGAAGCCAGCACAATTTTCAAAGAGCTGATTTCGGTGCCGCAGGCTTTCTGGCTCGACATGAGCTATTTACTGAACAAGACGATTGCGACCCTTGGTTACGAATCCGAGATCGTCGTGGACGAGGCCAGCCTGAATCGGGTGCGGCAGATCTGCAAGAAGCATCCGGCCGCAATTCTTTGCACACACAAGACTCACGTCGATTTCCCGGCGCTGAACAAAGTGTTGTTCGACCACGATTTTCCGGCGCTGCACACGATGGGCGGCGTCAATATGGCTTTCGCCGGACTGGGCTTCCTGGCGCGCAGGGCCGGCGTCATTTTTATCCGCCGGAGTTTCCAGGACAACCCGCTGTACAAGCTGATCCTGCGTCAGTACATCGCCTACCTGATGGAAAAGAATTTCCCCCTGAGCTGGGCGTTCGAAGGCACCCGCTCTCGCGTCGGCAAACTGATGCCGCCGAAGTACGGCATATTGAAATATGTCATCGAAGCAGGTCACGCAAACGATCAACGCATGCTGCACATTATTCCCGTCGCCATGAATTATGACCTGATCGGTGACGTACGCGACTACGCGAAAGAGCAGTCGGGCATCAAGAAACGCCCGGAGAGCTTGAGCTGGTTCATCGGGTATATGCGCAGCCTGCGGCGACCGATGGGCAAGATCTACATGGACTTCGGCGAGCCCGTGGTTCTGGACGAAGTCCCGCCCGGCGAAGACAAGCTGGCACTGTCGAAGCTCGCGCTGCAGGTGGGCGTCGAGGCGAACCGCGTAACCCCGATCACGCTGGCTTCGCTGGCAACCATGGTGCTGCTTGGCAGCGCGCCCAGAGCCTTGACCCGGAATGAGTTAACCCGGGAGATCAGCAGGGTGGTTCGCTGGGCGCAGGCACGGGACATCAATATAACCCGGCATTTCGAGATAGAGAATGAGGCAGAGCTGGAGGCACTGGCACAGGTGTTGATCCAGAATCGCCTGGTCTCCCGCTACGACGACGGCCCCGAGGACGTCTACGGTATTTCGCCCAGGCAGGAGGCCGTAGCGAGTTATTATCGGAATACGACGATTCATTATTTTGTCACCAAGGCCATTGCAGAATTGGCGTTGACCGGTATCGCCGCACAGGAACCGGCGCCGCGGGAGACGTTCTGGCAGGAGGTCGATCGTCTCAGGGACCTGTTCAAGTTCGAGTTCTTCTACGCGCCCAGGGAAGAGTTCCGGGAGCAGGTCGACGAGGAGCTGCGACGTTACGCGGCCGACTGGGAGAGCGAGCTCGCCAAAGACGCCGATTACGGCCGCGCCTTGCTGAGAAGCTTCCGGCCGCTGGTCGCCCATGCGACACTGAGGCAGTTCGTTGAGGCGTACTACGTTGTCGCGAGCGTTGCGGCGGTGACGCCCCACGACACGGCGCTTGATGCAACTGATTGTTTACGAAAGTGTTTTTCCTACGGCAGACAGGCTTACCGGCAGCGGCGTATCAGCAGTGAAGCGTCAATCGGCAAATTATTGTTTCAAAACGGCTATAAATGGATGGAGAATCGAGGGCTCACAGCGGCCGGCGGCGAAGAGCTGGCGGAGCAGCGNNCAGGGCCTTCGCGAATTAACGCATCGCCTTCAGCAGATTCAGGCACGCGCGTTACCCGTATAAAACCGGAGTAGATCTCATGGATCAATTGAGTCCCCAAGACGCCCAGTTCCTGTACATGGAATCGGAAGACAATCTGACGCACGTCACCTCGATAGTGATCTTCGACCAGACGACCGTGCCTGGGGGCGACGTTGTGCGCTTTAAGGATATCCTCGCGCACGTCGAGGGACGACTGCACATGAGTCCGCTTTTCAAGCGGCGACTTGTGCGCGTGCCGCTGGAGCTCGACTTCCCGTACTGGGTCGACGACNNGCGCGCTACCACTCGCGGCCGCTGGACATGAACCGTCCGCTCTGGGAGATGTACGTCGTGGAGGGCCTGGACAATATCGACTGGCTGCCCAAGGGCAGCTACGCATTGGCGACGAAGATCCATCATGCCGCCGTCGACGGCACGGCGATCATCGACTTCTTCGGCGCGATGGCGGACATCGACAACAAGGGCACGCCGGCAATTCCGCTGAACATGGCCAAGCTGCGACGCAGCCCGAAACCGAGCCTGCTGGATATGGCCGTTCGCGCGGCCTGGCACACGATTCGTTCACCCATCGGAATGACCGATGCGGTGATGCGATCCGCGCCGAACATCTACAGGCTGGCGCAGAACGCGCTGTCATCGCAAAAGAAAGAAAAGCAGCCCGTGCCGGACACGCGCTTCAACAGCCATGTTTCTCCGCAGAAGATGTTTGATGCCAAAGTATTCCCGCTGGACGACCTGAAGGCTATTCGCAACGCGGTGCCAGGCAGCACGATCAACGATGTCGTGCTGGCGATATGCGGCGGCGGGCTGCGCCGCTACCTGCAGCATCATGACGAACTGCCGGACAATTCGCTCATTGCCTGGGTGCCAATAAACGCTCGCCAGGGATCGGGTTCGGACGCTGATTCCCCCGGCAACAACATCTCGTCGATGACCGCGCCGATCTTCACGGATGTCGAGGATCCCATCGAACGCCTGCACTGCATCAAGGAGGCGACGGAACGGAGCAAAGCGGCCAAGGCCGGCGTATCGGCGCGCGTGATGGTCGATCTCAGCAAGCACGTACCGGCCTCGACCCAGGTCATCG
>JABAOD010019646.1_pt2 | contig 10472 bp, 9 predicted proteins | sample 7062151 | NCBI WGS metagenome assembly JABAOD01 (sample SAMN14538626, study PRJNA623070) | marine sediment metagenome | biome: marine biome [ENVO:00000428]; feature: marine pelagic biome [ENVO:01000023]; material: deep marine sediment [ENVO:00002113] | place: India: Gulf of Khambhat ...
CAGCCCGAGTCCTGGACCCACGGCTCGGCCCAGCAGCGCACCGAGTGGCTGCAGCAAGGCCTGCGCACGGGCGACCCCGACGCCTGCGACACCTTCGCCGGCTGAGGCGACGTTGGCCATGCCGGAGCCGCTCCCCCTGCCACGGACCGGCGGCGAGCTGACGATCGAGGGCGTGACCCTCGGCCACGGATCCGACCTCGAGGGAATGACCGGGGTCACGGTCGTTCTCTGCCCGGCCGGCGCCACCGCCGCCGCCGAGGTGCGCGGCACCGCCACCTCGACGCGCCAGTTCGACGCCCTGGTGCGCAGCCACCATCTGGGCTCGAAGGCGCACGCCGTGGTGCTGGCGGGCGGCAGCGGCTACGGACTGGGCTGCGCCGACGCCGTGGCAGCCTGGCTGGAGCGCGGCGGCCACGGTCTCGACACCGGCCCGCGCCGCCTGCCGATCGTGCCCACCGCGATCCTCTTCGATCTCGCCTTCGGCGATCCGCAGGCGGTGCCGTCGCGCGAGCTGGCGGCGGCCGCGGTCGAGGCGGCGGCGGCCGGGCCGGTGGCCTGCGGCAGCGTCGGCGCCGGCACCGGCGCCACGGTGGGCAAGGCGCTGGGCCGTGAGCGGGCGATGAAGGGCGGCTTCGGCTTCGCCGGCCTCGAGGCGCCGGGCGGCGTCAGGGTGGCGGCGGCGGTGGCGGTCAACGCGTTCGGCGACGTGCGCGATCCCGAGACCGGGCGGATCGTCGCCGGCTGCCGGCTGCAGGGCGAGCTTCCCGGAGCCGACCGGGTCCTGGCCTCCTTGCCGCCGGGCTACGAGCATCCCTGGCAGGGCAACACCACTCTGGCGGTGGTTCTCACCGACGCCGCGCTGTCCAAGAACGAGGCCCGCAAGGTCTGCGAGATGGCCTTCGGCGGCCTCTACCGCACCCTGGTGCCGGCGGTGTCGCTCTACGACGGCGACCTGGTGGTGACCCTGGCCACCGGCCGGGTGCCGGCCCACGTCCACGCCGTCGGCGTGCTTGCCGCCCGCGCCGTCGAGCACGCCATCCTGCGCGCCGTTCGCGAAGCCGACGGCTTCGGTCTGCTGCCGGCGGTCAGGGACCTGGCGGGCGCGGGCTGAGCGTCGCGGGAGGGCCGGCGGCAGCATGGTGGCGCGCACGACCATGAGACCGATGAGCCGCCGCTGGAAGCTGGCGCTGTCGATCGTCCTGGCGCTCAGCGGCTGCGGCCGGGATCCGGGCCGGCCGGGGCTGGCGCCGCTGGCCCGGCCGGAGATCGTCGAGACGCTGCGGCAGGACCTGGCGGCGGTGCGCCACCCGGCCGACGGCGGCGGCCGGGCCTGGCTCGAAGCAGACCCGGAGGGGCACGACCTGGTGGCGGCGGGTGACGTCGGCCGCTGGACGATCGTCTACGAGGCCGGGCCGCTGGGGATCGACGAGAACGGCTGGCTGTTTCTCCAGGTGGGGCCGTACTGGGGCTGGAGCGATCCCCAGGTCGTGGCCGAGCGGGCGCCCGGCTACACCGAGGTCATGACCGCGGCCGCCGGAGTCGAGCTGCAGCCGGTGACCCTCGGCGCCGGCCTGCTCGGCATCCGCATCAGCGGCCGGGCGCTGGTGGCTGGCGAGCGCGTAAGGATCGTCTACGGCGCCGGCCCGGCCGGCGCCCGCGCCGACCGCTTCGCCGAGCGCGAGTCGCGCTTCTGGATCGGCGTCGACGGCGACGGCGACGGCGTTCGCGCTCTGCTCGCGGAGGTGCCAGCGGTGGAGGTGGCGGCCGGCCCGCCGGCCCGCCTGGAGCTCAACCTGCCGACGGTAGCGCGGCCGGGCGATACCGTGCGGCTGCACCTGGCGGTGCTGGACGCGCTGGGCAACGCCGGTGTCGAGATCGCCGCCGAGATCGAGCTGTCGGGGCCGGGGAGCGCGCTCGGCCACCCCGAGTCCGTGCGGCTGCGACGCGAGGACCGCGGCTTGCGGACCGTGCCGGTGACCGTCCGCGGGGCAGGGGTCTGGACGATCGAGGCCGCCGGGCCGCACGGGCTCGAGGGCGAGAGCAACCCGCTCGTCGTCGACGCCGGGGCGCGCCGGGTCCTGTGGGCCGACCTGCACGGCCACTCCAACCTCTCCGACGGCACCGGCACGCCGGAGGACTACTTCCGCTACGCCCGCGACGTCGCCGGCCTCGACGTCGTGGCGCTCACCGATCACGACCACTGGGGGATGCGCGCCCTGTCGCAGCACCCCGCGCTGTGGCGGCGGATCCGCCGCCTCACGGGGCGCTTTCACGAGCCCGGCCGCTTCGTCACCCTGCTGGGCTACGAGTGGACGAGCTGGCTCCACGGCCACCGGCACGTCCTGTATTTCGACGACCGCGGCGAGGTGCTGAGCGCGGTCGACCCGGCGTACGAGACGCCGGCCCTGCTCTGGGCCGCGCTGCGCGGGCAGACGGCCCTCACCTTCGCCCACCATTCGGCGGGCGGGCCGATCGCGACCAACTGGGAGATCCCGCCCGACCCCGAGCTCGAGCCGGTGACCGAGATCGTCTCGGTGCACGGCTCGAGCGAGGCGCCCGACACGCCGGGCCTGATCTACAGCCCGGTGCCCGGCAACTTCGTGCGCGACGCTCTCGACCGCGGTTACCGCCTGGGCCTGATCGGCAGCGGCGACAGCCACGACGGTCATCCGGGTCTGGCGCATCTGGCGACGCCGGCCGGCGGGCTGGCGGCGATCCTGGCCGACGAGCTGACCCGCGAGGCGGTGCTCGAGGCGCTGCGCGCGCGCCGCGTCTACGCCACCAACGGACCGCGGATCTACCTCGAAACGGCGCTGGCCGGCCAGCCGCCGGGCTCGGTGACCGCGGCCGGCGAGCTCGGCGAGGGCCCGCTGCTCGAGGTGCGTGTCGTGGCGCCGGGGCCGCTCGAGGCCATCGACCTGGTGCGCTCGGGCCGGCTCGTCGAGACCGCTCCCTGCAACGGCCGCTTCGACTGCGCCGTCGAGCGCCGGCCGGCCGGTCTCGCCGCCGGCGAGTACCTGTACGTGCGCGCCCGCCAGCTCGACGGCGGCACCGCCTGGTCGAGCCCGTTCTTCGTCGACTAGAGGGCGTCGCCGCCCGCGTCCGGACCCTGCTCCGACCGCGAGCGCCGGCGGGCCGTGACGGCCGGCCGCCGGCCGAGCCCATGTTGACCTCGCGGCCCGCGTCCTCTACGGTTGGCAGCGAGCCGACCAGGAAGTCCGCATGGGTGGACCGATCGAGGCGACCGAGCGGCGCGCCAGCCCGCGGCTGGAGCAGGTCCAGCTCGTCCAGGTGGCGGAGCCGGGCTCGGTCAGCCATCTGGCCACCGGCAGGACGCTCGACATCTCCCAGGGCGGCGTTCGCCTGGAGATGCGCGCGCCCCTGCCGCTGCGCGCCCGCGTGCGCCTGTCGCTGGCGGTCGGCGACGAGTTCGTCTCCCTGTTCGGCACCGTCGTCTACCTGGAGGCCCTCGATCGCGGCCGCTGCTGCATGGGGGTCCAGTTCGGCGAGCTCGACCCCGTCAGCCGCCGCCGGCTGGACGACTACCTGACGCTGTGCGAGAACCGCGCCTCGCGGGTGTGGGTCTAGCACCGCGTGGCTGGAGGTGCGGGTGGCTGTGCCGGGAATCGTTCCGGGACGATACTTGTTATAACAAATATCTTCGGAAAGGAGCCTCGTGAGCGACTCGATCCTCGGCATCCACCACGTCACCGCCATCGCCACCGATCCGCGGCGCAACCTCGACTTCTACACCGGCGTCCTCGGGCTGCGGCTGGTCAAGCGGACCGTCAACTTCGACGATCCGGGCACCTATCACCTCTACTACGGCGACGAGCTGGGGCGGCCGGGCACCATCCTGACCTTCTTTCCCTGGCCGCTGGCGCGGCGCGGCGAGCGCGGCGCCGGGCAGGCGACGACCACCGCCTTCTCGGTGCCCGAGGGCTCCCTCGGTGCCTGGCGCCAGCGGCTGGAGCGGTTCGGTGCCGCCACCGAGAGGCCCCGCCGTCGCTTCGACGAGGAGGCCCTGGCTTTCCTGGATCCCGATGGCCTGCGCCTGGAGCTGGTGGCCGAGCCCGCTGCCGAGGAGCGACCGTTCTGGAGCGGCGGTCCGATCCCGCGGCGGCAGGCGATCCGCGGGTTCCATTCCGTGGCGCTCACGGTCGCCGACGCGGCGCCGACGGCCGAGCTGCTGGCGGACGTGATGGCCTTGCGCTCCACCGGCGAGCTGCCGGATCGGATCCGGTTCGAGGCCGCAGGCGAGGTCTCCACCGGCCGCCGCGTCGACCTGCTGCCGCGCCCCGGCCTGGCGCCCGGCCGGGTGGCGGCGGGCAGCGTCCATCACGTCGCCTGGAGGGTCACCGGTGGCCGCCAGCAGGAAAGTTGGCGCCAGCGGCTGGCAGACCGCGGCCTGGCGGTCACCGGGGCCCTCGACCGCAGCTACTTCCGCTCGATCTACTTCCGCGAGCCCGGCGGGGTGCTGTTCGAGATCGCCACCGACGCGCCCGGCTTCACCGCCGACGAGCGGCCCGCGGAGCTGGGCTCGGCGCTCAAGCTGCCGGCCTGGCTGGAGCCGCATCGCGCCCGCATCGAAGCCTCCCTGCCGACCCTCGAGCCGGCCGTGCGGACGGCCGCGCGAGAGGGCGACGGAACACCATGACGGCGGCCGCCGGACCGCACGCCGGACAGCCGGTGCTGACGGCGGGGCCGCCGCCCGACGGCGCCCGGGCGGCGGCCGTCCTGGTCCACGGCCGCGGCGCCTCGGCGCACGACATCCTCGGCCTGGCGGCTGAGATCGATCTCACGGACGTCGCCTGGCTGGCGCCGCAGGCGGCCGGCGGCAGCTGGTATCCGCTCAGCTTCCTGGCACCCCTCGAGGACAACCAGCCGGGCCTGGACTCGGGGCTGGCGGCTCTCGACCGCCTCGTCGGGGAGCTGGCCGGCGCCGGGCTCGGCGCCGAGCGTCTGGCCCTCATCGGCTTCTCGCAGGGCGCCTGCCTGACGGCGGAGTACGCCGCCCGCCGCCCGCGGCGTTACGGCGCCGTCGCTGCCCTCACCGGCGGCCTCGTCGGGCCTCCGGGAACGCCACGGGAGTACGGCGGCTCGCTCGCCGGGACCCCGGTCTTCCTGGGCGCAGCGGATCCGGACCCGCACGTGCCGTGGCCGCGGGTCGTGGAGACCGCGCGGGTGCTCGCGGGCATGGGCGCGGTCGTCGAGCTGCGCCGCTACCCGGGTCTGCCGCATGCGATCAACGAGGACCAGATCGGCGCGGTCCGGCGACTGCTGGCCGGCCTCGGCAGAGAGCCCGCAGGGCCGGGAGTTTAGGGAATGGCGCGCGGTCTGGGCGGCGAGATCCGGCAGCGGCGGCCGTTCACGAGCCCGGCCGTCGAAGCCTTTCTCAACCTGCAGCGCACCGCCCACCTGCTGGGCCGCGAGCACGCGCGCTTCTTCAGGCCGTACGGCATCACGCCCACCCAGTACAACGCCCTGCGCATCCTGCGCGGCTCCCACCCCGAGCCGCTGGCGTGCGGTGAGGTGGGGGCGCGGATGGTGACGCCAGTTCCCGACGTCACCCGCCTGCTCGGCCGTCTCGAGCTGCGCGGGCTGGTCCGCCGCCGCCGCGACGGGCCCGACCGCCGGGTCGTTGCCGTCGGTATCACGGCGCCGGGCCTCGAGTTGCTGGGCAAGCTCGACGGGCCGGTGGCCTCGTGGATGGAGGCGCGTCTGGGGAGGGTCGAGGACCGCCGACTGCGTGAGCTCAGCCGTCTGCTGGCGGCTCTGCGCCGGGGACCCGATCCGGGGCGATCACCAGGCTGAGCCGGAACGGAAAGCGCCTCCTCAGCTCGACCACCGGCAGACCGTCGCCGAAGCGCTCGATCTCCCTGGCGGTCCAGGCCTGACGCAGCGACACCTGCCCGTCGTAGTAGGCCACGGGGCCGATCCGGAGCAGGGCCGCCAGCAGCTCGAACAGCGCNNCCTGCCCGTCGTAGTAGGCCACGGGACCGAGTCGCAGCAGCAGCGCCAGCAGCTCGAACAGCGCGATCGCCGGTCGCGAGCGCCGCAGATCGATGACCACCGCCCCGCGCCTCGCGACCCGTCGCATCTCGGCCAGGACGCGGCGATTGCCGCCGGCGTCGAAGTGATGCAGCAGCAGGGTCGAAAGCGACCAGTCGAAGCTGCGGTCTGCGAACGGCAGCGCTTCGGCGGCCGCCACGACGCGCAGCTGGCGATGGCCGCGGCGGCGGCCGAACGCCAGGTGGGAGAGCTTGCGGTCGCAGCCGGTGCAGCGGAGCTCAACGCCGCGGCGCGCGGCCGCGGCGGCGATCGCCGCCGGCACCTGGCCGCTGCCGGTGCCGAGGTCGAGCAGCCTCTGGCGGCGGGGCCCGGCGGCGATCCGCGGCAGCAGCGTGCGCAGGACCGGCAGCAGGCCGCCGGACCAGCGGGTCACGCGCTCGAGGTCCCACAGCGCCCGCCGCGTGGCGTCCGGCTCCAGGTCTGGCCGGTCCATGAGCTCCTCGCGCAGAGGACGTTGGCTGGCGCTCGTCGGCATGGGGCGGTCAGACCTCGAGAGCAGCGCAGCGTCGCGGCACGGCGCCGCTGCAGCCGGGTCGGTCTCCACTCGTTGCGGCGGGCTCCATTGCGACGGGTCAGCCGGGGGGAATAGCATCGCCGGACTGGATGCACGAACCCTACACGCTGCGGGGAGTCGCCGTCATCGCCGGGCCGGTCCTGGCCATGTCCCTGCTCCTGATGCTGGCGCCGTGGTGGGGCGCCGGCGGGGCGGTCTCGACGCCGCCGGCGGTCTGGGTCCTGGCGCTTCTGGCTCTGACCGGCGCCGGGGCCGGGACCTACCTTCCCTACGGCGCCGGCAGCCTCGGCCTGGGCGCCGCGGTGCTGCCGCCGGCGCTGCTGCATTTGCCGCCGCTGACCGCCGGGCTGTTCGCCGGCGCGGTGCTGCTGCTGCGCGAAGGCGGGCGCCGCCTGCTGCTCCCCGGTGAGCTGCCGCGCCTGCAGCGCACCAGCGCGACGCGGATGGCCGCCGCCGCCGGCCGGCTGGCGCTGGCCGGTCTCGCCGCCGGCCTCGTCGCCGGCAGCGCGGGTCTGACTCCGGGAACGCCGCTCTGGCACCTCGCCGCCGGCGGCACCTACCTGGCCTGCCTGGCGGGGCTCATCGCCAGCGCCGCGGTCTGGGGACCGCCGCCGCCCCGCCCGCTGGCCGTCCTCGTCCCGCGTCTGGCGCTGGACGGCACCGGCTGGCTGCTGGGCGCCGCCGCCGCCGCGGCGGCCGCCGCGGTCGGCTGGTTTGCCGGCCTGCTACCGTTGGTCGGGGTTGCGGTGCTGGCCGCGGAGCTGAGCCGCAACGCCCACCGGCGGCGGCTGGCAGTAGCGCGCATCCGCGATCTGCACGAGGTTTCGCTGGCCGGCCAGCGGATCGGCGAAGGCAGCGGCGATCTCAAGGCGGTGGCCGGTCAGGTGTTCGCCGAATGCCGGCGGGTGCTGCCGTTCGGCTGGTTCCAGTTCGAGCTCCACGACGAGGACGGCCAGGTGCGGAGCTGGCGCGCCATGGAGCAGGGCGGCATCGAGGAGGGCGAGCCCGAGCCCGAAGGGGCGCCGCCGGCGCTGCCCGGGATCCACCGCCGTACCGGCTGGCGGCTTCTCGTGCGCGAGCTCGCCGACGAGAGCCGGCTCATCGCCCGGCTCAGGTTCTGGTGCGACCCGCGCCGGCTGGAGCCGACCTCGGTCGAGCTGCTCGACGCCCTGCTGCCGCAGATCGCCATCTCGGTGCGCCAGGCGCTGACCGAGCGGGAGGCGAAGCGCGACCAGCTCACCGGGCTGCCGGATCGCCGCGTGCTGGAGGCGCGGCTCGAGGATGCCTACCGGCGCTGCCGCGCCGAGGGCTCCTCGATGGCGGTGGTGATGTGCGACATCGACCGCTTCAAGCGGATCAACGACCGCCACGGCCACGCCGCCGGCGACGGCGCCCTGCTCCAGGTGGCCGAGGTGCTCGAGAGCTGCCGCCGCGACACCGATCTGTGCGCCCGCTACGGCGGCGAGGAGTTCGCCGTGGTGCTGGAGCGCGGCGACGGCGACACCGCCCTGGCCGTGGCCGAGCGGATCCGTCAGGCCGTGGGCACCACCGTCTTCCTGCACGAGAGACGGCGCATCGCGCTGCGCGTGAGCGCCGGGGTGGCGGCCTATCCGGCGCTCTACGTCAGCTCGGGCAAGGAGCTGCTGCTGCTGGCCGACGAGGCGCTCTACGAGGCCAAGCGCCGCGGCCGCGACCGCTGTCTGCTGCACCTGGGCCACGAGCGCTTCCGCCTCCCCGGCGGCAAGGTGGTCGGCGAGGACGAGCCGCCGTCAGAGCCCGAAGCGCCGACCCTGTTCGCCTAGTGCCCGCTACCCGGGGCGGCGCCACGGCTCGTCGGACCCGCTCTCAGTCGAAGGGGTGGAGGGCGGCGAGCTCCCAGGAGCCCGGAGCGGCCGCGGCCGGCGCTCCGGCGGCGAGGCGGTCGGCGGGCGCGGGGCGGCCCTGCAGGGCCAGGTATTCGCGCCGGTTGGCCGCGACGGCGGCCGCGAGCCAGGCGGGGCGGCCCTCGGCTGTGAGGTCCTCGGCGACGTCGAGCGGCAGGAAGAAGGCGTCCGCCGGGTCGTCGAGAACGCCGCGCCGCGCCGCCTCTTCCGCCAGCCGGCGGTAGGCGGGCGTGAGAACGTCGAGGACGGCGCGGTACAGCTCCCGGAAGCGGCCGCGCAGGCGGTGTCGCGCCGGCAGGGGCCGGCCGGCCTCCGCCGCGCGGGCCGTCTCGGCCAGCTCCGGCCGGCTGGCCCACGACGGCAGCATCGGCTCCGGCGGTCCCAGGCAGTCGAGGCGCGCCGGCCGGCCGGCCCGCAGAAGCCAGGCCTCGCGGCCCAGACAGGGCGACGGTGAACGACCGCCGGCACGGGCGCGGCGCCGGGCGAGCGAGGCCAGGAGCTCGGCCAGGAGGGCATCGTTGAGCGGCGGCAGCAGCGCGGAGAGGCCGTCGCGGAAGCGGCGCCAGGGCGGCTCGCCGCCGCCCCTCGCCACGGCCGGTCGGGACGGGCACGGCTGGAACGCCAGGCGCAGGCGGTGCAGCGATGCGGCGCCGGCCAGCCGGGCACCGGCCGGGGAGGGCACGGCGACGCCGCCTGGGTCGACGAGCGCGGCGACGGCCTCTGCGGCTCCCGGCGCCTCGCCCAGGGCTTCTTCCAGGGCCGTGGCGTCGAGGTAGAGGCGGAGATCGACGATGCGTACCGGCGCGCCCCGGATCAGCGGCAGTCCGAGCCGGTGGAGGGCCGAGCGCAGGCCGGTGAGGACGACGTGGCGGAGCAGGGTCACTCCGAAGTGGGTGTGCGGCGCCAGCGGCCCCGGCAGCAGGAGGGCGCGGCTCAGGCGGGGCGGGCCGGCGCTTGCCGACCCGATCTCCTGCCGGCCTCGCCCCGGCGTCATGGCCATGGCCTCGATGCTACGGCAGCTGGCCGGGGTGCCGGAGCGCGCCGGGCGGCGCCCTTCGGCCGGGCGCGACGATGCGCGAGCTTTCCCCCGGCCGCTGACGCTGCGACAATCAGCGCCGCTGGAGGGCGAGGTTGCCGTCGCCTCGAAGCTGCGGGGGCCGACCGCGGACAGGCGGAAGATGCGGTGGACGCCCGCTCAGGCTCGCGCAGAGATCTGTCGAGAGGGACGAGAGGCGGCCGCGGTCCGTGACAGGGACAGGCATGAGACGAGCTGGTCGATCCACCGCGCTGGCCATGCTGCTGGCGGCTCCCTGTGGGTTCCCCGGCGGCGCCGCCGAGCCGCCGGCGGTCATCCCCGGGGTCGAGGTGGAGGTGCGCGAGGACCCTGGCGCCGACGCCTGGGAGGTGACCTATCGCTTCCCCTCACCGGTCGCCGGGATCGCTTTTCAGCGCCGCCGGGAGGCGCCGCGGAGCGAGGACTGGACGGTCCTCTCGGCGGGCGTCTCGTGGGCGGTGCGCGACGGGCGGGAGGCGCTGCTGGCGGCGCAGCCGGTGACCGCGATCTCGCTGCGCTTCGCCTCCGACTTCGAGCCACGGACCAAGGACTACGAGCTGAACCTCTCGTTCACCGATGGCGGCCGCCTGCTCTACACCGGGCATCTGAGCGTCGTGGCGCTGAGCTCGGCGGCCGGCGACTCCCTCATCGCGGCCGGGATCCCCGACCATCTGTGGCGGTTCGGTACCGTCGCCCGGCGCTGGATCGCGGTCCTCGGCGACAGCGCCGCCGGCCGCCTCGACTGGCGCGAGCCGGCCGCCGGTGCCGCCGACGGCACCTACGCCTACTTCGGCCCGCGGCCACCGGTGCGGGCGCCGCGGATGAGCTTCGTTCTCGACCCGGGGCTGCCGGACTGGATGCGGCGGCGGGCCGAATGGGTCCTGCCGCGGCTGACGGAGCTCTACGCTGCCGAGACCGGCGTCGAGCTGTCGTTCCGGCCGCTGGTGCT
>JABAOD010008631.1_pt2 | contig 10470 bp, 12 predicted proteins | sample 7062151 | NCBI WGS metagenome assembly JABAOD01 (sample SAMN14538626, study PRJNA623070) | marine sediment metagenome | biome: marine biome [ENVO:00000428]; feature: marine pelagic biome [ENVO:01000023]; material: deep marine sediment [ENVO:00002113] | place: India: Gulf of Khambhat ...
CAACGCTCCCAATTGAAAGCCGCCGACCGGATCTCTTTCGCCGTTGAAAGGCGATCGGGCCCTTTCAGAAAGGGGGCCAACAAGCACTGCTCATAATATTCTTATGGTGTTGTGGTATCTTCCTCCTAGACGGCACTCGATTGCGAATGCCAGGAGTAGGTAAATGTCTTCACGTGCGTTGAAGGTTGTCGTCGGAATCCTGCTCGGCACTTTCCTGGTCGGTGGGATCTTCGGGGCGGGCCTAACGGTGGGCGCTGCCTTCCCTGAGGTTGACGGGATCAGGCTGCCGCTAATCGGGACCTCCCGAGATCTCCTCCCCTCTCTAGGCGACGACACGCCGGTTGCGGAGGATTCATCCGATCCCACGCCGCCGAAGACACGCGCGGAGCTTATCGAACCGTTTTGGGAGGCGTGGGACATCGTTCAGGAGCAGTTCGTCGAACCCGTTGATGATGAAGTGCTGATTCAGGGAGCGATCGAAGGGATGCTCGGATCCCTGGATGATCCGCACTCTTCATATATGGATCCCTTTGAATATGAGCAGGCCTCCAAGGCTCTGGATGGAACCTACGAGGGCATCGGCGCGTGGGTGGATGCCGACGCTGAGTTCCTCACCATCATCTCTCCGATGCCGGATTCCCCAGCTGAGCGAGCGGGTCTCCGCGCCGGCGACCAGGTCATACGGATTGATGGCGAGGACATGGAAGGACTGGACCCCAACCTGGTCATCCGGAAAGTGCTGGGGCCGGCCGGGACGACGGTGGTCCTGACAATACGCAGGGGAGAAAACCTCGAGTCCTTTGACGTAGAACTCGTGCGCGAGGAGATCACGATCCCATCCGTCGAGAGCGAGATGATCGACGGCAATATCGCCTACATCCAGCTCTTCAGTTTTGGACGCAACAGCACGCCGGACCTGCGCGCCGAGCTCACCGATCTGCTGTCCATGGATCCAAGTGGCCTGATCTTTGATTTGCGGGGCAACGGCGGCGGCTTCCTGGATGTCGCCGTAGAGGTGGCTTCCGAGTTCATCTCCGAAGGGACCGTGCTCGTCGAGCGGTTCGGTGATGGACGGGAAGAGGTCTACACTGCGCGTAGAGGCGGCCGGGCGACTGAGATTCCCCTGATAGTACTGATCGATTCTGGAAGCGCCTCCGCATCCGAGATCGTAGCTGGAGCCATTCAGGATCACGAACGCGGTCTGCTGGTTGGAGAACCATCCTTCGGCAAGGGTTCGGTCCAGAACTGGGTGCCGCTGAGCGGGGACAACGGCGCGGTTCGAATTACGATCGCCCGCTGGTTCACGCCGGACGGTCGGCAGATTGCACAAATTGGACTTGAACCCGATGTATTGGTAGAAGTTTCGCAGGAAGACCTTGCGGCCGGGTTGGATCCTCAGCTGGAGGCCGCCGCAGACCTGATGCGAGAGATGGTGAACTAGGAAAGCATTCGGCTCCAACGCGGAGCCCAGGAGGAAACGGTGTTCTTCTCGATGGACTACCTGCTTTTCATGCTGCCGGCATTTGTCGTCACGCTGCTGGCGCAGTGGTGGGTGAATTCAACCTATCGGCGGTGGTCAAAAGTTCGGAATTCCGGAGACATCACCGGTGCCGAAGCCGCGAAACGATTGCTCGACTACGCCGGCCTGCGGGATTTGAGGTTGGAAGGGGTTCGGGGAAATCTGAGCGACCATTATGACCCGCGCGATCGGACCCTAAGACTTTCCGCGGACGTCGCCACCCGACCCTCAGTCGCCTCGATGGCGATTGCGGCGCATGAAATCGGCCACGCAGTCCAGGATCAGCAAGGCTACACGCCGATGCGATTCCGCGCTGCCCTGGTGCCCGCCGTCAACATTGGGTCAAGATTGGGCTGGATCTTGATTCTGGCCGGTCTCTTTCTCCAAGGCGCGCTTGGGACCCAATTGGCGGCCCAAATCGCCTGGATCGGCGTTGCGCTGTTTGGCTCGAGCGCGGTATTTGCCCTGGCGACCCTCCCGGTCGAACTGAACGCCTCGGCTCGGGCCCGCGGCCTGCTCCAGAAGGCTGGACTCATCAGCTCGCAAGAAGAGGCGCGCGGCGTGGGAGCCGTCTTGAACGCTGCTGCATTCACCTACGTCGCCGGCCTAGCCACGGCCATCCTCCAGCTCCTCTACTACGTGTCCCTCGTGGCGGGTCTGGGCGGTAGGCGGCGCTAAGACCTCCACAGATTGTCCCCTGCTCCACTCCGCATGGCTCTGGCCTTAGGTCTTCGCTTCCGGAGTCGTCCCGCGTCGATTTCTTGCGACTGAAGCCTCCAACTTTGACTCGCCAACCTTGGGATGCTAGAATCCTCCACCTAGCGTAGGGCGGTCAGGCACTTCTCTTCCTCGGCCGCATTGGCAACGAGCAGCTGGTGCTCCTCACGCTCCGGCCCTTCTGAATGGGCCAATGCCGGAACGGATCACTCAATCTCCCCTAGCGACGGATAGGCCAATGGCGGTTACAGATCAAGGCACTCCTAACGAAGAGGCAGAACTTCAGGTCTCCGAAGAACGGATCAGGACTGCGCTCGCCTCCGATCAGGTGAATGAAGCGATCCAAATCCTGGTCGGCCTGCATCCGGCCGACCGCGCGCTGGCATTCCGGCATCTGGATGAGAGCGAGCAGGCCTCACTTCTCACAGCTCTCGACATTCCCGCCACCGCCGATCTTCTCGAGGAGTTGGCCGACGAGACCGCCGCGGACCTCGCGGAATCTCTCACCACGGAGAGACTGGCAGATGTACTGGACGAAATGGAGCCGGATGAGGCCGCGGATCTACTCGGAGATATCCCACCGGCACGCGCTGCCGAGGCGCTGGCCGAAATGGAGGATGCTGAAGAAGTCATCCCGCTGCTAGGTCACCCCGACGAGACAGCCGGCGGCCTGATGACGACTGCGTATATTGCCCTGCGGCGAAGAACCAAGGCCGGCCAGGCAATTGATTTCCTGCGCCAGGTCCGCCCCGATATTGAAACCCCCTACTACCTCAATGTCGTTGATCGAGGCGGCCGCCTCATAGGCATCGTCGGGATTGCGGGATTTGGTCGTTGCGGATCCGGAGGCGCCGGTTGAAGACTTCATGGACCATGAAGTGATCTATGCCACCGCGGGCGAGGATCAGGAGGATGTCGCTCGTTTGATGGCGCGCTATGACCTTACTGCGGTGCCTGTGGTTGACCAGGATCAGGTGCTCCTGGGCGTGATTACCCACGATGACTTGGTGGATGTGCTGGAAGAAGAGGCGACGGAAGATATCTATCGCCTGGCAAATGTCTCCGATCGAGAACTGAGCTTCGACAGTCCGATCGGGCTGACCATTCGACGTCGGCTTCCCTGGCTTTATGTCAGCGCGCTGACCGCCCTTTTTGCGTCTTGGGTCATCTCCCAATTCGAGGCCATCATCGCCCAGGTGGCCCTTCTGGCGGCCTTCCAGTCGGTCGTTGCGGGCTTGGGGGGCAACACCGGCACGCAGAGCCTGGCCATTATCGTCCGAGCGCTGGCGCTCGGAGAAATCGACCTGCAGGACTCCGTCCAGATCATCATCAAGGAGGCGATCACCGGGCTGCTGCAGGGCGCCGCGGTCGGAATCGCTGCCGGCCTCAGCGTCTATCTCTGGACCGACAACCTATTCCTCGGAACCGTTTTGGGAGCGGCCTTGCTCGGCAATATGGTGATGGCCGGGATCTCAGGCGCCCTCGTACCGCTTCTACTCAAGGCCCTCAAACTGGACCCCGCTCTCGCCTCTTCCGTGCTTGTCACCACCATCACGGATAGCTTCGGTTTCGCACTCTTTCTCGGACTGGCGGCGCTGTTCCTCCCCAGATTGCTGTAGGCCGACGATGGGCCCCCTCCGCACTCATTCTGAAGGAAGCGCGCCCTCAGAGTCAGGACACCCACTGCGGTTCTCGCCCAGCCTCAGGCTACATACTCCGCGGCGTGGGAAGCGGCAATCCAGCGCCCGCCCGTTCCCCGCAACGGCGGCGGGCGCTCGCGGCTTTGTGGGCAAGATGCAGCCGGGAGTTGCGATTCCCGATGGCCGCACGAGGCCAAGCGATGGGTGTGGCTATGCGAAGTTGACGATCGTCCCAATGATCATTCCGCTGCTTCCCTGCAGACTTGACCGATGATGAACCTGCGCGGCGCCGTGCTCCGCACCTTCTTCAGATACCTTTACACCTCCTTCGCGGGGGCCTATGATTTCGTCGCCTGGGCCGTCTCCATCGGGCAGTGGAGGTCCTGGCAGTCCTCGATCCTACCCATGGTGCCTCCCGGGCCCACGCTGGAACTCGGTCACGGGCCGGGGCACCTCCTGCTGACTCTGGCAAAAAGAGGCCACCAGACCATCGGCGTCGATATCTCCGGCCCGATGGTCCGCCTCGCCGCCCGAAGGCTCAGGGAGAGCGGCTTCGAATCCCGCGTGGTCCAGGCGGATTCAGGCTCGCTGCCCTTTCCGCGAGAGGCCTTCCGTTCAGTCATCTCGACTTTCCCCAGCGACTACATCCTGGAGATTGAGACCCTGGGAGAGGCCTGGCGAGTTCTGATCGAGGACGGCCTGCTCCTCGTGATCCCCGGCGCCCAAATCACGGGCGCTTCGTGGCCTGATCGATTCGCGGCCTGGCTGTTCCGGACCTTGGGCCAGACAGGCGAACCGGGAGAGGAGTGGGAGGCGCCTTTCCGCCAGGCGGGATTCTCTCCAAAGCTGGAAGAGGTCCAGCACCCCAGAGCGNNGATGAACATTAAGGGCTACCATCTCGCCGCACCAAAAGACCTTGCGATGCTCGTGGCCGAAGGACGCAAGAAGTTCATCTTCAGGCTGGCGGCAGACGCCGAGCTGCAGACGCACCAGGGCATCTTCCAGCACAACGACCTCCTTGGCCGGCCCTGGGGTTCTGTCGTCAGATCACACCTCGGAGTCCCTTTCTATCTCCTTGAGCCAACGCTGCGCGACGTGCTGCTGCAAATCCGGCGCAAGTCACAGATTGTCTTTCCGAAGGACATCGGATACATCCTGCTGCGGCTATCGCTGGGTACCGGCAAGACGGTTATCGAGGCCGGAGCGGGATCGGGTGCGCTGACATGCGCCCTGGCCTGGTCCGTCGGTCCGGAAGGAAGAGTCTATTCTTACGAACGGCGCGAAGACATGCTTGATCTGGCTCGGGCAAATCTAACCCTCCTAGGGCTCGAAGACCGGGTGGTATTCCACCATATTGACATCCGGGATGGATTCGAAGGTAGGGTCTCGGAGGCCGCCTTCCTGGATGTGCCCGCGCCGCAAGACTACCTTGTACAGGTCCGTCAGGCGCTCCGCAATGGGGGGACTTTGGGCGCAATACTTCCCACGACGAATCAGGTTTCGAATCTCATTTCGGAATTGAAGCGGCACAGGTTTGTCTTGCTCGAGGTTTGCGAGATCATGCTCCGCTTCTACAAACCCACTCCAGCCCGCTTGCGGCCCATGGATCGAATGGTCGCTCACACCGGGTATCTTGTCTTTGCGAGGCCTGTGCTTTCGAGGCTGGAGGAACCCGAAGCCGGCGCCTGAAACTCACGGTGTGCTCTGGGATGCTGTGCCTCCGGGCACGACACCGTCCTGAGCCCCAAGACGAGGAGTCCAGCACGAGGGGATTCAACCGGAGGTCACGGCGCAGGGGTCCACGAAGGCCCTTCAGGCGTCTCGCCAGGCGTCTGGCGGGCGATGTTGCGCTGGAGCGCCTCCGGCAGGCGCACCGGCTGATGAACGCGGGAGATACGATTAGAGCGAGTGCAATCTTCGATGAGCTAGCACGGATGGCTGAAGCGCGTAGGCTTCCTCAAGCCGGCCAGCTGTACATCCAGGCCGGGCGTGGGCTGATCCTTGCCAAGCAAGTCGAGAACGGCACGGCGCTTCTGCGACGCGGGCTGGCGCTCATTTCCGCCCGCGGGGAACCTGAGCGGGCATCGATGATCGTCTCGGCTCTTCTTGATGAACTCGAGGAGCGAGGGCTTCAGGCATCCGCCCTCGAAGACTTCAGGGCAGGCGTCCCAAAAGGCCACCAGCCAGCCCCGGCTGAAGAGGCCGCGACGGGACGGATGCGAGATCTCCCTGCGACCTGCGAATCCTGCGGGGCTCTCGTGCGACCCGATGCGATCGAGTGGATTGATGCCCGGCAGGCGGTATGCAGCTATTGTGGAAGAATGCTCCGTGCGGAAGATTAGCACTCCAGTCAGGCAATGGATGACTTGCGGGAAATCCTGAGGGAAAGGCTGGCGGGGCGGAAGCCCAAAACTCGAGTCGAGTGGGAAGCTCGGCCGGCCGCGGTCCTCGTTCCGCTCTACCGAGAGGGCGACCAATGGCACGTGCTTTACACACGGCGCACGGATCACCTTCCCGATCACCGGGGGCAGGTCTCGTTCCCGGGTGGGCGTATGGAAGACTTGGAGGAGCCGGAGGAGGCTGCCCTGAGAGAAGCGGCGGAGGAGATCGGACTCCCAGACCAGGATGTCGAGATCCTTGGCCGCCTGGACGACCTTTTCACAGTAACCCAATTCATCATATCTCCCGTGGTGGCGCGAATTCCCTGGCCCTATCCGGTCCGGCTGAATGCGAACGAAGTCGACAGCATCTTCGGCATCCCGCTCGATTGGCTTTCAAACCCTGCAAATCTCGAAGCCCGGAGGCGAAGGCCGCTGCCCTACGGCCCGAGCACAATGGTGTATCACTTCCGCCCTTTTGATGGCCATGTGGTCTGGGGGGCCACCGCGCGGATCACGTTGAGCCTTCTCGAACTGTTGGGCGCTCCAGCGAACGTAAAAGCGGAGCGCCGCTGAGGCGCTCCGCCCAAATACCGCGAATCCGCAGGACGAGTCTAGTCCTCTTCCTCCTCGGTAGCTTCATCCCCCTCTTCCTCTCGCTCACCGCGTCCGACCAGCTCCGGCTCCTCTTCGAGGGCAAGGAAGGTCTCGACCTCTTCCTCTTCTTCGACGATCTCCTCCTCCTGGAAGATGACTCTGGCGATGAGCTCGTCAGGATCGGTCAGAACCTCCACACCTTCCGATAGGGGCAGGTCAGCCACCGTGATGCTCGCATCGATCTCTTCCAGGACCTCAAGCCGGACCTCAAACTTCTCCGGAAGATCCTGCGGCAGCGCTTCAACTTCGACTTCACTTAGGCCGCTGACCAGCACGCCTTCCTTCTCCTTCGCAGCGNNTCTTCCAGGACCTCAAGCTGGACCTCAAACTTCTCCGGGAGATCCTGCGGCAGTGCTTCAACTTCAACTTCACTTAGGCCGCTGACCAGTACGCCTTCCTTCTCCTTCGCAGCGGGCGCCTCGCCTACGAGTTCCACGGGCACCACCGCTCGGATTGCGGTGTCCAGGGCGACCTTCATCAAGTCAATATGGAGGATCTCTCTTCGAATGACATCAAGCTGGACGTCACGCAGAAGGACCTTATGAGTCTCCCCGTCCAACTCAAGATCCAGCAGAGTCGAGCCGCTGACGCCGGAAAGCACCTTGTTCGTCGAGTGAGAATCAAGCTCAATTGGAACGGGGCTGGTTCCAGCTCCGTACAGCACTCCAGGGAGAACACCCGCCCTACGCAGCCGCTTGACCTTCTTGCCAATCAGCCCGCGTGGCTTTGCCTCAAGGACCAGTTCACTCATATCTCACGCTCCCAACTTCACTTTCGCTGATCGACTCGCCGGCCTTCCAGAGCCGGCGAGCGGATGCAGTTGGCTGCCTCGGCCGGTTCCTACCTGCGCCCTCTGAGCAGCCGTGTCACGAACATGACCAGACCCAGGGCGATACCACCGGTGAGCCCCGCAAGCAAGGACCCGCGAGTGTCGAATACGGTCGACACAGGGCCCTCGACTTTCCCGGCAAGGAGAAAGACGGCGCTGCTGTCTGTCATCTTTGTTCGTCCGGCAACAGAGAGCCCAACTCTGGAGGACTTGAGGTCAATCTCCTTTGCCTGGAGCCCCACGATTGCGGACCTATCGGCCTGGACACTCTCTCCCTGTGCAGCCAGGACACTCGACAATTGCATCGCGACCGCATTGCCAGAAACCAGGGCCGCTGCGCTCTGATCGATCTCTACCTGACGAGCCGCGATCTCCCGCGCCGCCCCTTGATGGACATGCGCGAAGTCGGCCTCGATTCTCCCCACCTGGCCGCCCCGCAGGTGGGCAACTTCCACTTCCGATTCGGTCTCTATTGACGCAGGAGGTTTTTCGGCCATTTTCGCCTCAACAGTTCACAAAATAAGGCTCTCACCCGTTGATGGTGAGGCCTCAAAATGCGTATCCATAGCCGTTCCCGCATGCATTCTAACCGTTGACCGGGCCTACGTCAATCAGTCGTTGACCTGTGTCGGGACGGCATGTTAAACTGATCTGTTGCCTAACGCGAAAGCCCGAATCCGATCTTGTCGCCTTGAACGCAATGAACTTGTTATGGGTCCTTGGCTGGCTGCTGAACTTGTCGCTCCTGCGAACCGGCCCGATGCAGCAGGTTGGCGCAGCCGACATCTCTCACCCACGAGCAGGCGAGGCTGTCTCCGGGGTCGTACCGATTGACGGGACCGCCGACCACCCATCCTTCGCATCCTACGAACTGCTCTTTTCGTACAGCCCAAATCCGACTGGGACGTGGTTTCCACTCAGCGGACCGGTCGAGGAGCCGGTATTTCGTGGACGCCTTGCCATCTGGGACACCTCACTGATAAGCGATGGAACCTACAATATCCAGCTGCTGGTCACGCTGGAAGATGGCACAGTCGCCTCGGCGCTCGTTGAGGGTGTTCGGGTCCGCAACCGGATGCCGATTGAAACCGATACGCCTCCGCCGCCGGCTTCAACATCCATTCCAACCGCTTCCCCGCAGGCGGCGACGCCTTCGCCAACACCCCTCACTCTGGCTCGAGATTCCGCCTCAGGATCGGTTGCCCGGGCCTTCTTGGCGGGGTCCGCCTTTTCGCTGGCGGCCATCGCTCTGCTCGGCGTGTATTCGATTGCACGCAGATCCGCACGCGCCCGGATGGGCTCTCTCCGCATGCGGCATCTCTACTGGCAATCCGATCGTCGACGGCGCAGGCAAAGGAAGACATGAGTGAAATCGCGGACGACATCTACCTTCTGGCCGGATTGGGCAACCCCGGAAGGATTTATCGGCATAACCGGCACAATCTTGGATTCATGCTGGTTGGCTATCTCGCAGAGAGGCTGGAGATCCACTTCTCGCGTCGAGAGTGCGAAGCTCTGACCGCTCATTACTCGCAGCAGGCGAAACAGATTTTGCTGGCGAAGCCTCAGACGATGATGAACCGCTCGGGACTGTCGGTGAGGTCCCTGATCAGAGCCTATAGGGTTCCACTGAGCCATGTGCTGGTGATCTTCGATGACCTTGATCTTCCACTGGGCGTACTTCGGATCCGAGAGAGGGGCGGATCCGGAGGCCACAAGGGACTGCAGTCTGTGATTGATGAAGTCGGTTCTGATGAACTGGCCCGCTTGCGAATCGGGATCGGGAGACCGCCGGGCGGCACGGATCCCGTCGAATATGTGCTCCAGGATTTCTCCGACCAGGAATTGGAGGCGCTTGGCCCTTCACTCGCTCAGGCGGCCGACTGCGTCGATCTCTTCCTGACTGGCGGGATTGAAGTGGCTATGAACCGCTGCAACCCCATCCGGCAGGAGCCATGAATCTTTCACCCCTACTGAGGGAGCTTCGCACGCTTCCCGGATACCGGGAATTCACAGCCTCCCTGCAGTCCAGCAGGGCCACAGCCTGCGCGCTCCCAATCATGCGATCTGCACGAACGACTCTCGCCGCTGCGCTGGCACAAGACCTTGAACCACCCATTGTCGTGATCTCCCCGCGCGTGGACCGGCTGCTCACTTACACGGAGGAGCTCACCGCCTGGTCTCCAGAACTGGAACTGTATACCTTCCCCGACCCTAACCCACTTTTCTATGAACGCTCGCCATGGGGGCCCAGATCCCTTCAGGAACGCGCCCGCACGCTGGCCTACCTCACCTCGGTTCGCCACCCTCAATTCAAAACTTCGGATCGCCGCAGGCCTTCCCTGATCCTGGCCGCAGCCAAGGGATTGATCACGCGCACTCTCGCCCCAAAGACCTTTGACGAGCACACTCAAGCGCTGACCACCGGAGATCGTGCGGGCTTGCAGGCTCTGGCGAGACTCCTCACAGGGGCAGGCTATGACCACCAGTCCGTGGTCACCCAGCCGGGAGAGTTCAGCCGGCGTGGCGGAATCCTCGATATCTGGCCTCCCATCGGCCGCCACCCCGTGCGTATCGAGTTCTTTGGCGATGAAATCGAGTCCATCCGAACTTTCGATCCGCAGAGCCAGAGGTCTATCCAACGAATAGAGAACACGCTGATCACACCTGCACGAGAAGGCCTACCCAGCCTGCTCGACCCTAGCTGGGAGGCCCTGACCCCGGATGGCG
>JABAOD010020918.1_pt1 | contig 10469 bp, 9 predicted proteins | sample 7062151 | NCBI WGS metagenome assembly JABAOD01 (sample SAMN14538626, study PRJNA623070) | marine sediment metagenome | biome: marine biome [ENVO:00000428]; feature: marine pelagic biome [ENVO:01000023]; material: deep marine sediment [ENVO:00002113] | place: India: Gulf of Khambhat ...
TCCTCGCCGCCGAGTATCCGGACGGGCTCCGTGGGCGCGAGGTTCAGCTTGTCGGCGGGGCGAGCGACGGCTCTCCGAAGTCCGACCTTGTCGTCGATTCCCGCGGCCGCGTTGCGCCTCTGCATGCCGTCCATGCGGATCACGCCCCGGTTCGCGTCCTCGGGGTAGCCTCCGCGCATGATCGCGGCCGTCAGCTTGCCGCCTTCGACGAGGACCACGTCCCCCTCGTCGATGTCCAGAATCTTGAGCACCTCGGGGTCGACTCGAACGATGCCACGGCCCGCGTCCGCTGGCCGGGCCTCCGCGACCCGCAGGAACTTCTCATGTCCTCGCATGGCCGTCACCTCCTTCTCAGCTTCGAACGGGGCAGTATTGTGTCATCTCCATCCCGTAGCGGGCTCATGAAGGCTCCGCCCACCTGGGCCGTCGGTCGCAAAAAAGCGAAAGGGGTCTGGATCAGCTCACCCGGACCTTCACGGGCTCGCGCTTCGGGGTGGGCTCCTTCTTCGGAACTCGTACCTCGAGCACCCCGTCTTTCAAGATCGCCTCCGCCCGGTCGGGCAGAGTTTCCGCGGGGAACGGAAGGGTCCGGTGGAAGGCCCGGTACTTCCTCTCCCGGAAGAAGTAGTCCTTCTCCTTCTCCTCCGTTACTTGTCGGCTCTCCGCGCGCACCTCGATGGACTCGGGGGTCACCTGGATGTCCACGTCGTCCTTTGTGACGCCGGGGAGTTCGGCAGTCACGACGAACTCAGGACCCGCATCGACGAGATCGACGAGGGGCGCCCTCAACCGAGTCTCTCCCTCCGGAGCGAGGGGAGCCCAGAACCGGTCCTCGAACTCCCGACGGAATTCGTCGAACCAGCGGTCCATCTCCTCAAACCATCCGAAGGGGCCTCGCGCTTCGCCAGCCCGACGGAGGCTTCGTTCCTCTCTCTTAGGCGTGAGGTCCGTTCCTTTCGATTTGCGCAACACAGTCTTACCCTCCTCGGATTTGACGTCCAATATGTGTTTGCGGTTCTATATAAATGTTATCCAATCAGTCGCAAAGAAGCGCCCACAAGGGCGCTTTGTCCCGGCTTGGCATGGGTGGTGAAGCCGCTGAGGATTCCGAAGGTGGGCGCTCAGATTTCTCGCTTTACCGTAATCGGGATGGCACCGCTGTTGAATTCGAGCCACGCAATCTCGATTGGATCGACAACTCCGGCGGGGACGTCCATTAGGATAGGGGAGCCCATGCTAATCTGGAGGGCGCGCGCTCCGATGATTCGGGCTTTCTCGAAACGGGTGTAGCGCATGCTCGCTATCCTCTGACAGCGTGAGCCTGTCGGAATAAGGTCAGGGGCGGTCTCGGGCGGACGTAGCGGCCGGTAGCGGGTGCCCCTACTTCAACCTTGCTCACTTTTCCCTGGCCGCGTCGCGCTGACCCGGACCCGGCCGGCCACGGCCCCCCGCATCCGGAGGTTTCGACGACAGACCGGCCTTCGTTTCCGACCAAGATAATCTCCGATGAAAATTGGGCCCGACCCTTGATAACCGCCTTCATCTACGTAGGATAGAGTACGCCCGACCCAGGTCTACGGCCCGTAGAGGTTCTCCGATTTCCATGAACCAGCGATCCTTCCACCAAGCGGTCCTCCTCCTGTCGGGGGACTACGCCCTCGCGATCCTCCAGTCCATGCGCGACGGCGACTGGCACCTGTCGAGTGAGATCGCGAGGAACCTCGAGATCCACGTCACCACAGCCTCGAAGTTCCTGCAGAGGATGGCGGACCTCGGCCTCCTGGACCGGCGGCCCCGGGACCAGCGAACGGTCGAGTACCGGCTCCCGTCCCCGAGGCTCCTCCTCGAGGTCGACCTCACGGACAATGCGGGTCCCCTCCGGGAGGCGGTCGACTTCTACGTGACCTACTTCCAGACCCTCTTCGACCGGATCCGTCGGCTCGGCTGGTCCCGCGTCGAGGTCGAGATGCAGCACCGCCTCACGGCGGACCACCAGGAGCTCCGGAGCGCGATCTTCCAGGAGATGATCGCGGGACAGGAAGGCGGCATCGACCGGCTGAGAGACCTCGTGGCGAGCCTCCACCGGGACCTGTGGTCCGTCTGCTCCCAGACCCTCGGCAAGTCCACGGCGGAACGGGTCTTCCAGACCGCCCTCCAGGCAGCCGTGGACTCCCATCCCGATCTCGCCGTCCGGTGCGGCCTCACGAAACCCCTGGAGGCCTGAGGATGGCGGACCGCGTGCCCACGGGCATCAAAGGCTTCGACCGCCTCGTGGGCGGCGGCTTCCCCCGGGGGACCGTGAACCTCCTCGCCGGTCCGGCAGGTAGTGGCAAGTCCCTGTTCGGACTGCACTTCATCTACAACGGCGCGACCCAGCACAAGGAACCCGGGCTGTACCTCGCCCTCGAGGAGACGCGCACCGGCATCCTCCGCGCCCTGTCCGCGTACGGCCTGGAGTCGAGTGCTCTCGAAGAATCGGGGCAGATGCTCCTTGTGGACATGGGCGCGATCCGGGCGGACGAGGCAGACGGAGGCATCGTCGGCTTCGAGCACCTCCGGGACTTCCTCACGGCCGCCTTGCCGACGACCCGCGCGAAGCGCCTCGTAATCGACTCCCTCTCCGCGGTCGGCCTCTACTACGCATCCCCCGAGAAGCTGCGGATGCAGCTCTTCGCCTTCGCCCGCTTCCTACGATCCCGCGATGTGACGGCCCTGCTCATCACAGAGAGCATCGAGGGCGCCGGCCTCACTCGGTTCGGCGTGGAGCAGTTCGTGGCCGATTCCTTCGTCCATCTGGGCCTCGAGGAGATCAAGGGAGACCTGCGCCGCACCCTCACGGTGCGGAAGATGCGCTTCGCCCGCCACGACGCCTCGAAGCACCCCGTCCACATCACGCCCTCCGGACTCGTCGTCATGGACGAGGAGAAGGTGGTCTGAGATGCGTCTCTCCACGGGCATCAAAGGCTTCGACGACATGATCCAGGGCGGCCTGCCCGCCGGATCGAGCGTCGTCGTCCAGGGTCCCCCGGGGCAGGAGAAGCTCATCCTCGCCCTGACGTTCCTCGCGGAGGGCCTCAAGGCGGGGGCGAGCGGCCTCGTCGTCGTCTCGTCCCACTCGCCGAATTCGATCCTCGCCCAGCTCCGGAACCTCGGCGTCGACCTGGACGCCTGCGTGAACGAGAACCGCCTGCGCATCGTGGACTGGTGCTCCCAGCGCGAGGAACCGGTCCACGACGTCGAGGAGAAGGGGATCGTCCTCCGGTCCTCCATCGACCTCACGAACGTGGGCGTCGCCCTGAGTCGGGCGATCGCCGCCCTCGGCGGAGACCAGCCCCGGCGGGCCGTCGTCGAACTCCTCTCCCCCGCTATGCGGGTGTACGAGGTGGGCCAGGTGTACGCCTTCGCCCAGAGCTCGAAGGGCAAGTTCACCCGGTTCAACTACACGGCCCTCTTCCTGCTCGAGAAGGAGATGCACGCCCCGCCCGAGCGGTCGACCCTCCACCAGCCCTTCGACGGCGTGGTCGAGATCGAGCGGGTGCGGGTGGGCGACCGCATCGTGCGGAAGATCGGCGTGCTCCATCTCAAGGACACGACGCCGGATTCCGCGTTCCGCGTCCTGGAGACGGTGGAAGGCGGATTGCAGGTCGTGTGGGAGGGCGCGGGTCCGGCTCCTCAGGCCGAGGCCGTCGGCCAGGACCAAGCGTCGAAGCAGCAAGAGCCCGCCCGCGCGAACCTGATCGTCCAGATCGCCCGGGAGAGGCTCAAGCTCAACCCGGAGGATCCGGATGCCCTCTTCGCGATGGCGGCCGCCCAAGCCTCCCTCGGCGATCCCAAGGGAGCCCTCGACGCCCTCGATCGGCTTTCGACGATCAACGACCGCTACCCCGGCCTCTGGGTCCTCAAGACGAAGCTCCACGCCCAGCTCGGCCAGATCGACCAGGCGCGGCAGAGTCGGACGATGGCGGAGCGCGTCGGCGCGAGTGCGGAGGAACTCGCCTCCGTGTCCGTCCCCTGTCCGATCTGCGAGACGCCCGTGTCGGAGGAGGCCACGCGCTGCCTGAAGTGCGGTGTACGGTTCCTCCAAGACAAGGACATTCNNCCAAAGGGGGAGCCCAAGGGTCCCAGGCCAGGTCCCAAACCCGCACCGCCGGCCAAGAAGCCCGACACCTCCGCAGGCCGGAAAGGGTACACGAACGGGCTCGTACGGCGGCGCATCGTGAAAGGCTCCATAGGAATGACGAACGGATTGCGAGGCCGCACAAACGGCTTGACGAACGGCCTCCGCGGACGTACAAACGGCTTGACGAACGGCCTCCGAGGCCGGACGAACGGGCTGACGAACGGCCTCCGGGGGCGCACGAATGGCCTGACGAACGGGTTGGGCCGGACGAACGGGCTGACGAACGGCCTTACGAATGGCCTCGTGTCCCTGCGGCGCGGCCTCACGAACGGCCTCACGAATGGCAATGGCTTCACGAACGGCCTCGGCTCTCCCCGATTTCAACGGGAGATACGGCTGAACCGGTGGAAGCTTTATGTGATTCCCCTTGTGGCGATCTCCCTCATCCTAGTCCCGATGTTTGTCCCCCCTGAATTCGACGACCGGTCGGGTCCGATCCGCATCGACGGGACCTTCGCGGATTGGCCCGCCTCGACCCTCCTCGCCCAGGCGCGGACCCCGGGCCTCAATCCGAATGTGGACATCGCGAAGTTCGGCGTCTTGGACAACGGCAAGGCGCTCGCCTTCTATGTCGAGGTGGGAGGTCAGGCCCTCGCGGGGGGCGGGATCCCCTCTCGATACGACACCCTGCGACTGTTCCTTGACACGGATCGAGACGAAACGAGCGGCTACCACGTCGCCGGGATCGGCGCGGACCGCCTGATTCGGATCTCGGGATGGGGGAACGGGGTCAACGTCACAACCCTCCTCGAATGGGACACGAACCGGCAGCCCACGGACTGGAACGGGTGGATCAAGGCGACGCCGATCCCTAGCGCGGTCCTTGGGCCGCGTCTCGAACTCGAGGTCGACTGGAACTCCCTCGTGTCGCCAAAGAGTCCCGTGTTCGTGCATGCTCACTTCCAGTCCTACGATTCCACCTTCGACGAGGCCGATCACCTCCTAAGTACCCAGGGAGGGACCCTCATCGTCGACGTCCTCCCGACGCCCGCGGAGGTACTCGCTGGCTCGGACGTCGACCTGCTGCAACTGGACCTGACTCCTCGTATCGCGCCGACGGTCTATTCGTCCTTCACCTTCACTCTCACAGGCACCGCCACGCCGGCTGCGGTGAGTTCCCTCCGGCTCGTTGACAGCTGGGGAAACCTCGTCCAGGAGCGGATACCGGGAGGCCGATCCGTGAGGTTTCAGTTCGCCGAAAGGACCCTCGCGCCGGGCCAGACGGAGACGCTGTATGTGTATGCGGACGTCGCAGGCAGCACGGGGGAGACCCTGGGCCTCACCATCGCGAGGCCCTCGGATGTGGCCGTGACCGATGGCGTCGTCACCATCCGGCACAGCCCCTCCGTCCGCGACGTGGGCTACATGGGCTTCGTGCCACCCACGCCCCGAGTGGACGGAGGATTCGCGGAATGGACGTCGACGATGCTCGACCCGGAGGACAATGCCGGCAACGCAAACGTCGATCTGAGAGAATATGGGTTCTACCTGGACCCGGTTTCTGTCTCCCTGTTCCTGCGGGTCGACGGCCGCGTGCTGGCCGGCGCGGTCGTCCCGGCGGAAAACCCTGTCGCGCCCGCGATCCCTCCGGGAAGCTTACCCGCCGATTCCGACAGAGACACGGTTCCCGACTCCCTGGACCCCATGCCCTTCGATTTCACCAACAATGGCGTGAACGACGTGGACACAGGCTTCGACTACGACGAAGACGGCATCCAGGACTATCCCGTGGGGACCGATTGGTACCTTAACACCACGATTCCGGCGAGCTTCCCGGTCCCCTACGCGAACCGACCCGTGAGCCGATACATTGGCCCCGCGAACCGACCGCCCCTCTTCGGGGAGGATGTGGCCCGGGTGTTCCTCGACGCTGACAACGACACGTCCACGGGCTTCCGCGTGAGCGTGCTCGGCGCCGATTACATGGTGGAGATCCGGGGCCGGGACGGGTCGCCCACATACCAGACGCTGAGCGCCTTCTCGGGTTCGGCGCCCCATGCGTGGTCCTGGACTGCCCTCCAGACGATTGCCGTCGCGACGGATTACGCGAGGATTGAGGCCTCTTTTGCGGCCGTCGGCCTCGGCTTCACGAACGGCTCCTCCGCCTACTTCGAGATTATGGACTGGACCCGGACGTCGGATCGGTCCGTGGATCCGGTCTTCCAAGTGGCCCCCCTCGGGGCTCCGGCGAACCCGCCCTTGTATAGCCCACCCGGGGAGCTCGGGACGCGCTCCATCAATGGGCCCGAGACGATGGCCGTTTCCTATGAGACTTGGTTCTTCACGAGTTCCTCGACGACGGGAACGGCTTGCACATCGAACTACGCCGCCAGCAAGACCGCGGGAAGCTCCGCGACGAGCACGACGATTTCGACGGTCGGGAACAACATATGCTGGTTCACGCCATTGAACCAACCGGATGTGACCGCCGCTGGGGTCTGGGAGATCATCTTGGACATCACAGGGGTCGACGCCACGATGAGCGATATTCCCAAGTCAGCGGGGACCTACAACGACTGGTCGCCCAGCGGATGCGCCGCGGGCAAAGAATACTGGTGCGTTGACGAGGACCCGAACGATGGCGACACGACCTACCTCGTTTCAACGAGCGACCAAGCGTTGAAGTCAAGCTTCAACTTTCAGGACTGGAACTCACCGAGCCCTCTGACGATCACGAACGTTCGGATTTCGATCTGGTGCAAAGCAGCCAGCGATCCCGCGGGCTCTGCAGCCACGTTCCTGAAGCACAGCACGTCGGAGAACACGGGCACGGCCACTGCATGCAGCACCTCGGGATATTCGGAAATCTACACCGACTACGCGAACGATCCCCTGGATTCGTCGCCCTGGACTGACGCGGATATCGATGCGCTGGAAATCGGTGTCGCGGACGCGGATAGCACAACCCAGGAAATCCGCGTGACGGAAATCAAGATCACGGTCACCTATGATCCCGTGTATTCACTTGAGATTGTCAAATGCAACAACGAGACTTGCACCACCTCTACCACCCTCGATGGTCCGACCAACTACAACTCCTTCGGCGACGACGTGACCATCAACACGGGCACGATCGCCGCCGAATCGTTCTCAGGCGGGAAGAGGGCTCGTTTCAAGGTTGAGCTGGAGGACGGTCCATCGATCACCGTGAAGTACAACGGCCCCAACCCCGGCACGGACGATTCGCGGGGGTTAATTCCGGTGCCCGAGTTCGAGGAAGTCCTCGTTCCGGTAGTAGGTGCCTTCCTCTTGGTCATCGTGGCGCATCGCTGCCGTACTGGGCGACTGCACCGTACATACGGGAAGCCCGAGCCTACAGCTCGGTGAGGGTTGTCCCCCGGCAGTAACAGCGCGTGTCATGGCCAAGCGCTGCTCCCTCGACGCCCTGACCCTTGCCGGGGGATTGTTGGAAGCCGCGTTGTCCCCCTGTCACGCTACGCCTCGATCGCGAGGCTATCGAGGAGGGACCCATGCGGTATCCCCTCCAGGCTTGCATCGCGCCTCACGGTTCCGCGCGATCTCACGCTGGAGCAGGGATGCATGCCCGCGGCGGTCGATAAACGTTCGCCTCGCGGGCCGGTCTCTTTATTAGCCCGCCCCCCTTCGCCTCCACCGCTCTTCTATGGCGACAGACGATCTCCGCAGGGCGATTGCCTTTCTGTTCAAGCGTAGAGGCCGCGACGAGCTGAGCGAGAAGGAATTCGTTCTCTCCGCGTCCATGGACCTCCGATGGTTCCCTCCCAAGGACGCCCAGCGACTCCTCCAAGCCGGGCTTGAGACGAAGCTCCTGGACGCCGAGGCAGGCATGATTCGTCCGACCTTCGACCCCGCCTCCGTCGAGGTACCCCGTAGCTTCTCACCGACAACGAACATGCTCGAAGTTCCTCGTGCGACTCCCGAAGATGTGTTCCTGAAGGTTGTCGAGGCCATCACCGTCCACACGAAATCCGATCGACGCACCGTTATCGCTTCGATCAACGCCATTCAGGAGAGGATGGATCTGGACGTCGAGATTGCGGCCCTCTTCGCCGCGCGCAAAGCGGGCTTGGACGTCGCCCCGTTTCTCCCCGCCGTCCGGACGCGCCTGGGGCTCGAGTGATCAGCGCGTCTTCTCGCGCATCTTGATGAGATCACCCAAAGTGAGCCCGCCGCCCGCGCTCCCCTTCTTCATCGGAACGGGCTCGACGCGCTCCTTCAGCTTGATGCCGAGTTCCCTCTCGAGTTTCTTCACCAGGGCGTCCCCCGGCGTCATTGCGCCCGACTCCAGCTTCGCGATCACGCTTGCCTTCTCGTTGATCTTCGCCCCGAGGTCCGCCTGCTTCCACCTGCGGGCCTCGCGCGCCTGCCGGATCCTCGTCGCGAAGTCCTCTGCGAGTTCCTCCTCACCCGAACGATCGTACACGTCCCGGGGCGTCATCCGTCGCTTGCGGGCTTCGAGTCGCTGCGCGATGAGAGGAGGCATGGATCCTTTTCGGACGATGGGCGCGTTCACCTCGTCCCCGAACTTCGCGCAACTCGCGCAGACGAGCAACACGGTGCCCTCAATCGCAGCATTTTTCGTGTGAGGCACGTCGGATCCACATAATTCGCAGATCAAAGCATCAAGCCCGCAAAGGCTAAATAAATCGTGCCGGGTATATAGGCTTCGCCAGACCGCCAGTGCCACCGTCGATCCCATGAACGAGGACCAGATTCGCGAGTTCTCCGAAAAGATGTCAGGGCGCATCGCCTCTCTCGAGGAGCGCAACGACAAGCTTCTCGAAGTCGCGCGACGCGTGGAGGGCGAGAAGCGATACGTGGAGGCGGAGCTCCTCCGTCTTCAGAAGGAGATCAAGCGGCTGAAGCAGGAACTCGATCGGCTCAAGAGCCCGCCCCTGATCATCGGAAACGTCCGTGACATCCTGACGGACAACCGTGTTGTCGTCAAGTCCTCGACGGGTCCGGACTTCATCGTGAATGCGGCGGACTACATCGCCAAGGAGAAGCTCGTCGTCGGCGCGCGGGTCGCGCTGAACAAGCAGACCCTCGCCGTGATGGGCGTCCTCCCGCCGTCCCTGGATCCCATCGTCACGGGTGCCGAGATCATCGAGAAGCCGGAGGTCACGTACGAGGACATCGGCGGCCTTGAGTCGCAGATGCTCGAGCTCCGGGAGGCCGTGGAGGATCCACTCCTCAAGCCGAAACTCTACCGGAAGGTCGGCATCGAGCCGCCCAAGGGTGTCCTCCTCGTCGGCCCGCCGGGGACGGGCAAGACGCTCCTCGCGAAAGCCGTGGCCCACAAGACCCGCGCTGCCTTCATCCGGTTCGTCGGCTCGGAGCTCGTGCAGAAGTACATCGGCGAGGGCGCGCGCCTCGTCCGGGAGCTGTTCCAGCTCGCTCGCGAAAAAGCGCCATCCATCGTGTTCATCGACGAACTCGACTCCGTGGGCGCCAAGCGGCTCGAAGTCGCCACCTCGGGGGATCGGGAGGTTCAGCGGACCCTCATGCAGCTGCTCGCCGAGCTGGACGGGTTCAATTCTCTCGGGGAGGTCAAGATCATCGGTGCGACGAACCGCCCCGACATCCTAGACGACGCCTTGCTCCGGCCCGGCAGGTTCGACCGAATCATCAGCATTCCCATCCCGAATCACGAGGCTCGGCACTCGATTTTCCGCATCCACACCCAGAAGATGAACGTCGGCAAGGAGGTCGACTATGAACTCCTCGCCCAGCGCTGTGAGGGTGCTACCGGCGCGGACATCAAGGCGATGTGCACGGAAGCCGGCATGTTCGCGATCCGTGAGGACCGTGACGTGGCGAGCATGGCGGACTTTGAGAAGGCCGTGGACAAAGTCCTCGGCGAGACACTCACGCGTCATGAGTCGTCGAGCGCGATGTACGCCTGATCGCGGGATCGGGTCGGGTAATTCTTAATAGGGTCATCGCCGTTGAGAACCGCAACGGCGCGGCCTGGGGTGTATCTTGGCCAAGACGGAGCGGTGTCCCATTTGCGACGTCTCCGTGAAGCCGGAAAACCTCCTGCGCCACCTGGACGGTAACCATCCGAACCATCCCGAGGCGCAGGCGATTCGGCGGCGAATTCGCGAGGAGGCCCGCCATGCGCCTCGGACGCGCCCGCCCGCACGCCTCCGAATCCGGAAGGTCCATGTCGCGGTCGTGGCGGGTGTGGTCCTGATCGGCGCCGGACTGGTTTTGGCCGCGCCTCTCTTCGATCCCTATCGGAACTTCTCGATTCATTCGTGTATCTCCGAGCAGACCCCGTACCACATCCACGTGACCCTCACGATTG
>JABAOD010009557.1_pt1 | contig 10468 bp, 9 predicted proteins | sample 7062151 | NCBI WGS metagenome assembly JABAOD01 (sample SAMN14538626, study PRJNA623070) | marine sediment metagenome | biome: marine biome [ENVO:00000428]; feature: marine pelagic biome [ENVO:01000023]; material: deep marine sediment [ENVO:00002113] | place: India: Gulf of Khambhat ...
GCTACCATCGCCGAGGAGCTCCTGGCGGACATCGAGCAGGATACAGTCGACTTCGAGGACAACTTTGACGGTACGACCCGCGAACCTTTGGTGCTTCCGGGCCGACTCCCCAATCTGCTCCTGAACGGTGCGTCGGGGATCGCGGTGGGAATGGCCACCAACATTCCCCCCCACAACCTGGTGGAGATCTGCGACGGCCTGACCCACCTCATCGATCACTATGACCAGATCGACGAGGTGAGCCCGGCGGATCTCATGAAGCACATCCGTGGCCCCGACTTCCCGACGGGCGGGATCATCGTGGGAGGTGAAGGCATCGCTCAGGCTTACGGGACCGGGAAGGGGAAGTTGACGGTGCGGGCCAAGGCCCACATCGAGGATATGCCGGGAAAGCGGCACCGCATCGTGGTGACCGAGCTCCCGTATCAAGTGAACAAGAGCAGCCTGATCGAGAGGATCGCGGAGCTGGCCCGCGCGAAGCGGATCGATGCCATCAGCGACCTGCGGGACGAGAGCGACCGCCGTGGCATGAGCATCATCATCGAACTGAAGCGAGGATCCCAGCCCCAAACCGTTCTCCTGCAGCTCTTCAAGTACACCCAGCTTCAGACCACCTTTGGGGTCAACATGCTTGCCCTGGTCGACGGCGAGCCGCGCATCCTGACGCTCCGGCAGGCCCTGCTCCAGTACGTGGAGCACCGCAAGGAGGTGGTGCGAAGGCGCAGCGCCTTTGAGCTGGAACGCGCTCGGGAGCGGGCGCACATCCTGGAGGGATACCTGATCGCCCTGGCTGACATCGATGCCGTGATCGAGACGATCCGGCGAAGCCGCACGGCGGAGACGGCGCGGAAGAACTTGGAGCGTCGTTTCAAGCTGACCAAGATCCAGGCGACGGCCATCCTGGAGATGCCGCTGCGCCGGCTGGCCACCCTGGAGCGGAAGAAGATCAGAGATGAGCACCGAGATCTCCTGCGACGCATCGGAGAGCTGGAGGGGATCTTGGCCGCGCCGAAGAAGATCTTGACGCTCATCCGGCAGGATCTGGCCGGGATCAAGAAGGCGTATGCAGACGAGAGGCGAACCCTGCTGATCCGGGCTGAGGAAGAGATCAGTGAGGAGGACCTCGTCCCCGAGGAGAACGTCCTTGTGGTGGTGACTCACCGGGGTTACATCAAGCGCGTGACGACGGCCGCCTACCGGCGCCAGCTGCGCGGTGGGGTCGGAGTCCGAGGGATGACCATGCAGCGGGAAGAGGACGCCGTCCAGCACCTAATGGCCGCGAATACCCTGGACAGGATCCTCTTCTTCACCAACCGAGGCCGGGTCTTCCAGGAGCGCGTCTACCAGATCCCTGAAGCTGGTCGCCAGGGGAGGGGTCTCCCTCTTAGCAACATCCTGGCCTTGCAGCCCCAGGAGCGGGTCACGGCGGCCTGCGCAGTCCCGTCGGAGGAGAAGGGGGCCTACCTGGTGATGGCCACCCGTTTGGGCAAGGTGAAACGGACCGCCCTCCGCGAGTTCTCGACGGTGAGGGTAGCAGGGCTGATGGCCATCACCCTGGACGAGTGGGACGAGCTTGGCTGGGTGCGGCTGACCGGAGGCAAGGACGAGATCGTGCTAGTCAGCCAAGAGGGTCAGGCCATTCGCTTCCCGGAGGCAGAGATTCGTCCGGTGGGTCGGCAGGCGGGTGGGGTGATGGGCATCAAGCTCGGGATCGGCGATCGGGTCGCAGCCATGGATGTGGTCGAGCCCAAAGGGTATCTGCTGGTCGTGACCGAGCAGGGATTCGGCAAGAAGACCAGATTGGGCTCGGCGCGCGAGAAGAACACCTCCAAGATCTACCCCCGCCAGCGCCGCTACGGCCTGGGGGTGCGCACGCTCAGCCGCAGCGCGATGAAGGCCACGGGCAAGATCGTGACCGCTCGAGTCGTCCAGGACAAGGATGAGGTCACGCTGGTTTCAGCAGACGGAATGGTGATCCGGACATCGGTGGCCGAGATCTCCGAGATGAGCCGTGACACGAAGGGTGTGCTCGTGATGAACCTTCGTGCCGGTGATACTGTGGCGTCTCTCGCCAGGGTGGGTAGCGAGCGAACCTGAGCAGCGTCCGAACCGGGACCTTTGAGGGGGCTCCGGCCCCCTCACTTGCTAGAGGGGAAGGATCGTCTCTTCAGACCAGCGGACGCCGCGGACCGCGCCCGAACGCTGGGCCAGCCGTTTCTGGAAGTCTGCGAAGGTCGCCTCGTCCCCCGATGTGAAGAAGGTCGCCTCCCCGGGATCGGCGGAACCGTTCAGGAGGCCCCGCTCGGAAAGGACCCGGCCCACCTGTCGAGCCACGGCCGGGGCGGGATCGACGAGCTGAACATCCTCTCCCACCGCCCTCTCGAACGCCCGCCGCAGGAAGGGATAGTGGGTGCATCCCAGGACCAAGGTGTCCATGTTCTGCGTCAGGAGGGGCGCAACGTAGCTCCTGACCAGTGCCTCGGTATCGGGATCGTCCCACTGACCTGCCTCAACCCTCTCCACGAGCCCCGGGCAGGGCTGAGTCAGAACTGTCGCCTGCCTGTCGAATCGATCCACCAAGCTCGCGAAAAGCACTCCCTGAAACGTAGCGCTGGTGGCGACGACCCCCACCACTCCCGTCTTGGTCCCCTCCACGGCCGGCTTGAGGGCTGGCTCCATCCCGACGAATGGCACCTCTGGGAACTGCTCGCGAAGCGGGTGGAGCGCGCCCGCGGATAGTGTGTTGGAGGCGATCACGATGATCTTGGCGTGTTCAGAGAGGAGGAAACGTACGATGCCCTCGGTCAGCCGCCGCACCTCCACCAGCGATCGATCGCCGTAGGGACAGTGCAGTGTGTCCGCGAAGTAGAGCAGGTTCTCTTGGGGGAGCTGCTCTGAGACCTCCCGGAACACAGAAAGACCTCCCAGCCCGGAGTCGAGGATCCCCACTGGGTGGTGGGGCTGCGGCTCGTAGAGGGGTCTGGTCACCGGGGCTGCTGCGCGAGGCCCTCTGTGGAGAAACGGGCGCCGCTAGGCGGGTCGACCCTCGGGGCTCTCCCCGGCCCACACAGCACGGCCCGAGTCTCCGCCTCAGGGCAGCTCAACGGTCGCGCTATTGCTGAGGACGGAGCCCCAGCGTCACCGGGAGCTGCATTTCTTGGCCGTCTCGATACACCGAAAGGGTCACCGTCTCTCCCACGTCGAACCGCATCAGCACGGTGATGAGGGGATTCTCCTCGCCGATGGGTTGACCGCCTATTGTCGTGATGATGTCTCTGGGCTGGATTCCAGCCCGGGCGGCAGGGGTGTTGGGAACCACCTGCTCCACGAAGACACCATGCTCGGCGGGGAGGTCGAAGCGGACGGCGTCGCTGCGGGTGATGGTGACGGACTGAATCCCGAGGTAGGGGCGAGTTACGAACCCTTGGGCGATCAGCTGGTCCGCCACCAGCCGGACGATGCTGGAGGGGATGGAGAACCCCAGTCCCTCGGCACCGGTGGGTGCCACCCGGATCGCGGTGTTGATTCCGACGACTTGGCCCAGGATGTTCACCAACGGTCCTCCGGAGTTGCCAGGGTTGATGGCAGCGTCGGTCTGGATCAACCCCTCCATCAGAGTGCCCTGCTCTGTGGAGACGCTCCGATCTAGCGCGCTCACCACGCCCACGGTCACGGTGCCGCGGAGGTCTCCCAGAGGGCTCCCGATGGCGATCACCGGCTCGCCGGGCTTCAGGGCCTCAGAGTCTCCCCATTCCGCTACGGCGGGAACTGCTGGACTGACCCGTAGAACAGCGAGATCTGTGAATGGAAAGTCGTCCCCGACGGGGCTGGCCTCCGTGGAGGTTCCATCGGAGAAGATGACCTCGAACCGATCCCCGCCCCGCACCACGTGCTCATTGGTTACGACATACCCCTGATTGGAGATGATCACTCCCGATCCCGACGCCTCCTGCTCGATCCGTCTCCCCAGAAAGTCCTGGCCAGGAATCGAGGCGACAACGGTCACGACGGCCGGCTTGATCTCCTCGACTGCCTCGACGATGGCAGAGTCCTGGCTGAGGGTGACCTGTACGATCTCGGAAGGACCGGCCGCCTCAGGAGATGCAGTGGCCGAGAGGGGCAGAGGGGTGGGCACCGGCTGGGACCCGGCGACTCGCGTGCCCACCACCGCTCCGGTGATCCCGCCGGCAACGGTGGCAAGGAGGATCGCCGCCACCACGGTCAGGACCAAAGCGCCGGAACCCGGTGGCTGTCGGATCGACATCAGAACAAGAAGGCAGGAGGCGGGTCCGCCGGGAGCGAATCCTCGATACGGGAGTGGCCGAACATCGAGACCGGCCGGAATCGGACGCCCAGCCAGGAGACTTCATTGCCGTCAGCGTCCTCGGTTCTGCCCAGGGTGACCTCCACGCGTCGCTCCCTCTCCGGTCCCGCCACGGTGAGTACCACACTGTCTCCTGGATCGTGGCTGTGGATCAGCGCGGGGAGGGAGTGCGGACGAGCCACGGAGGTGCCGTCCACAGCCGTGATCAGGTTTCCCGGCCGGATGCCGGAGCTGTCGGCGGGGCCGTCGGGCACCACTTCGAGAATCAAGGCCCCCCCACCCCCGAGTATTCGACGCAGGAACGGAAGGTCATTGGGCAGCCGGGAGGGAGCCTGGGGGGTGCGATCGAGTCTCTCCAGGAGTTGGAGCCGCTGCTCCACNNGCCACGGCGAGGACAATGAGGATGGTGCGGGCCTGATCAGACATGGACGCTCCACCCCCAATTATAAGCGAGCCGGTCGACCTGGCTAGAGATGGGCCCGTCTTCTAAGCAGCCAGAAAGCGATGGCTCCAATGGGAATGGGGAGCCAGAAGGAGATGAGCCGGAACACCAGCACCGCCGTCGCGGCCGCGGCTGGGGGAACCGCCAGGCTGGCGTAGGCCCCGGCGAGGGAGGCCTCGGTAACGACGAGCCCGTCGGGCAGGAAGGCCAGGTTGGAGAGGTAGTTGGAGATGGCGTAGCCTACGGTGAGGATACCGGGGTGGATGGCGGTTCCGAGAGCGCGAAAGACAAGGTAGAGGGCAAGGATGTCGGCCAGAAGGGCCGACGCCGCGAAGCCGAAGGCCAGGAGCAGGGCCCGTCGGTTGTGGCGGGCCACGGCGACGCCCCGGTAGAGGCGTCGCAGGGCATTCTTCAGGCCCTCTTCATCATAGAGATCTATGCGCGTCAACCGTCCCAGCCATCCGGCGACGGTTCCGGCGACATTGAGGAGCAGTGCCTGGGCCCGTCTCGGTCGAGGGTAGAGCCGGGCGGTGGCCGCCAAGACGGCGATCACTCCGAGCGCCACCGCTCCGGAAACTGCCATCTCTTCCGCCGTCAATCCCCTCAGGGCCGCCAAGGCGAGGAGCCCGACGAGGAAGGTGGCGAGCAAGATCACCGCAGTGACCAGGGTCTGAATGAGCAGCATGGAGGAGATCGCTCTCAGGGGCACCTTCCGCAGATCGAGGTATCGGTAGCGCAGATACAGTCCGCCGGCGCCGCCTGCGACGATCAGCCGGTTCAGAGCAGCCCCGGCCAGGATGACCGCTACCGTGGGCCATAGGGCAATGCGGTGCCCAACGAACCCGAGGACTTGACGCATGAGCAACCCGGTCCCGACGTAGCGCAGGGATTCGGCGGCCAGGGCGCCCACCACCAATTCCCCCCGGGCATGTTCCAGCAGGGAGATAGCCTCGTCGGCTCCTCCCCAGCGAAGGAGGAGCAACAGGGTGGCTGCCCCGAGGAGGGGCAAGAGGAGGGCCCGCCGCCCGGCAGCGGGCGGGGCCAAGTCCGCCAGCCGGGATGGGCCTTCTGTCAGAGCCACCCCCGCCGTCGGAAGAACAGCAGCATCGCTCCTACCACCCCCACGATGGTGGCGAGGATGAGGGCGAAGGAGAGGGGGTGATCCGCCAGCGGGAGCATGGTCAAGTTCATGCCGTAGATGCCGGCGATTGCCTCCACCGAGCCTAGCGTTAGGGCGATGATGGCCAGGAACTTCATGACTTCGCTCAGGCTGTGCGAGGACAGCGAGTCGATGGTGTCCGCCAGCCCCTCGATGACCTCCGTCTGATCCTGGAGCCTCTCCCAGATGCGAGCCAGGTGGTCTGAGACATCCCCCCAGTAGACCTCGAGGTCTCCCTTCAGGAAGTCCCATTCCTTGTGCTCGAGGAGCAGAACCACCCCCATCATCGGCTTGACGATTCGCCGGTAGTTGATGAGGTTGCGGCGCACGATGGAAATCTCGCGCAGCATCCGCCTAGGGTCGGCTTCGAAGATCTGCTCCTCTATGTTCTCGATGTTGGCGCTCTCCTTGGTCAGTATTGGGAAGCAGTAGTCGACCAGGCTGTCCACCACCTCGTAGAGGAGGTAATTGGAGCCCCGCCCCATGAACCGCTGGCGGGCCTCATCATCATTCAGGCAGGACTCGAAATCCCGTGTCAGAGGCTTCAGATCGTGGTCCGTGATGGTGATGAGGAAATCGTGCCCCACGAACGAATCGACCTCGGCCCGTCCCAGCCGTCGACGGACTTTGTCGAACAGGGGAAAGTGCATCACAAGGAATAGGTAGGTCTCGTATTCGTCGACCTTTGGTCGCTGGATGGTGCTCATCACGTCGTCGAGGTCCAGGGGGTGGAAGAAGGGGTAGCGCTCCTGAAGGAAGCTCAGGTCTTCGGGTGCAGGACCCTGTATGTGGGTCCAGGTCAAGCCTTGATGGGAGATGGTCTGAACAGTCAAGGTTCCGCTCGCAGGGACGCGATTATAGCCACCGGTCGACGGGCCCGCAAAGGAGTGGTGATTCTCGAGCTCTCCGGTTGACTTGGCCGTTTGTCGGCCGGTATAATGGTTGATTTGAAACGGCAAGGAGGTCTCCCTTGCGAAGCCGCTATCTTCGGGACGGCTCGGCCCTCAAATGGCTCCTCCCCGGCATGCACGTCAAGCGCTGGTTGGCCCTTCTCCTCCTGGGGGTCACCGTCCTGGCGTTGGGAGCTGGTTACATCTTGGTCGAGGTGTATCGTACCTGGGTCTTCCCCGACATCGTCTACTACCTGACGCTCCAGTTCATCCCTCGGGCCGCCCGGGGGTTTCTCTTCGGGGTTGTGGGCACGGCCGCAGTCGTCGTGGCCGTGATCCAGCTGAACCGGTCCCTGCTTTCTGCCTTCCGATCTCCCGGCGAGAGCTCTCTGGTCGACGTGGTCTACCGGCACCGCCGGCGCGGCCGCGGGCCCAGGGTCGTGGCTATCGGAGGGGGCCACGGGCTTTCCACGGTGCTGCGTGGGCTAAAGGAGCACACCACCAACCTGACCGCGATTGTGACCGTCGCGGATGATGGGGGAAGCTCCGGTCGGCTGCGCCGCGAACTCGGACTCCTCCCACCAGGGGATTTTCGCAATTGCATCGCGGCTCTGGCCGACGCAGAGTCGGTCACCACTCAGTTGTTTCAGTATCGCTTCAGCGAGGGGATGGGGCTCAATGGCCACTCCCTGGGAAACCTGTTCATCGCCGCCATGGCGGATGTCACCGGAAGCTTCGAGCGTGCCATCCTGGAATCGGGCCGTGTTCTGGCAATTCAGGGTCAGATCTTCCCCTCCACCCTGGAGGACGTGACCCTGTGCGCGGAGCTACACGAGGAAGGTGAGACTGAGGGGCACGTGGAGCGCGTGGCTGGTGAATCCCAGATCCCCAAGACGGGACGCCCCATACACCGCGTGTACCTAGAGCCCAGTTCGGTTTCGGCCTATCCGGGAGCGGTAGAAGCGATCCGGCATGCTGATCTGGTGGTGGCCGGCCCGGGAAGCCTTTTCACCAGCGTCCTCCCCAATCTCCTGGTGCCGGGGATACGCGAGGCGCTGCAAGCGTCGGACGCCCTCAAGGTGTATGTCTGCAACGTCGCTACCCAGTGGGGAGAGACCGATGGGTTCACCGCAGGCGACCACCTGCGCGCAATTGAGGAGCACCTCGGCGAATCGGTGTTCCGGCACGTCTTGGTGAACCACAACCTGAAGACGGCGCTCCCCGATGGAGCTCGTGCCACCCTGGTGGCACCTGTCTTCGATACCGATGGGGATCTCCAAGTGATCGATGAGGATCTCGTCGACAGGGAGAACCCCTGGCGACACGATCCCCAGCGCTTGGCCTCCACCCTTCTCTCGGTCCTCGAGCGCACGGTCAACGGCCGATAGCCGGCGATGCCCTGCCGGGATCCTCTCCTCAAGAGCGGAGTATGAGAACAGTCCAGGACGTTATGACCCATGATGTGGCAACCATCCACCAGGACGCCACGGTTGGTGAGGCCATGGAGCGGATGCGCGAGCGAGGCGTGACGAGCCTCTTGGTGGAGCGTCGCACCCCCGAGGATGCCTACGGTTTTATGAGCCAGGCTGACATTATCAAGAAGGTCGTCGCCCGGGGACAGGACGTCTCGGAACTCCAGGTCAAGGACATCATGACCAAACCGATCATCGGCGTTCCCCTCGAGTGCACACTCCAGGACTGCGCGCTGTTGATGGACCGGGCTGGAATTCGACGCGTGCTGGTGACCAAGGACGGAGAGGTTGTCGGGATCGTGAGCTCCACCGATATCTTCCATGTAACCTGAGGCAGCAGAGCGAGAAGGGCAGAACGATGGCGACGAGGATAGCGATAAACGGGTTCGGCCGAATCGGGCGGCAGGTTCTACGCATCGTGCGAGAGCGGTACCCTGACGAGTTGCAGGTCGTAGCCGTTAACGATCTCATGGACATGCAGGCGCTGGCGTATCTTTTGCGCTATGACTCGGTCTACGGTCGCTTCCCCGGCGACGTTGCTCTGGAGAACGGTGCCTTGATGGTCGGCGGTGAAGAGATCAAGGTGTACAGCCACTTTGACCCCAGCCAGCTTCCCTGGAGGGGGCTGGGGGTCGATCTGGTTGTGGAGGCCACAGGGGTTCTCCGAGATCGCGAGAAGGCGGTTCACCATCTCACCGCAGGTGCAAAGAAGGTGATCATCACCGCGCCCTCGAAGGACCCGGACCTGATGGTATGCCTGGGGGTCAATCAGGAGGAGTACGATCCGGAGGCGCACCAGATCATCTCCAACGCCTCCTGTACGACGAATTGTGCCGCTCCCGTGGCCAAGGTCCTCCACGAAAGGTTCGGAATCCGACGGGGGCTCCTGACCACGGTCCACTCCTACACCAACTCGCAGAGGCTGGTGGACTACCCGCACAAGGATCTGCGTCGCGGCCGTGCGGCGGCTATCAACATCGTTCCCACTACCACGGGGGCGGCGAGGGCTGTCGCCCGGGTGATCCCGGATCTGGAGGGTCGGATCGATGGGTTCGCTATGCGGGTGCCAACGCCAACCGTGTCCATCGTCGATTTCGTGGCGGAGCTGGACGAGGCTGTCACCGAGGATCAGGTCAAGGGAGCTTTCCAGGAGGCAGAGGAGATCCCCGAGATGAAGGGCATCCTCTCGTACACAGAGGACCCGCTGGTGTCCTCCGACTTCGTGGGGGATCCGCACTCCGCGATTGTGGACGGGCCATCGACCATGGTGATCCAGGAGAGCCTGGTAAAGGTGGTGGCCTGGTACGACAACGAATGGGGCTATGCGACACGAGTGGCAGATCTGGCCCACTATCTGGCTCAGCGCGGCCTCCCGAGCGCCGCAGTCGAGGCGGCCGGGCAGGCGGTCGCTGGGTGATCCTGCTCTGGACCGGAGCACCTCTCCATCGCGGGTACTGACATGCCGGTAAGGGTGGCCCTGAACGGGTTCGGCCGAATCGGCCGCAACACCTTGAAGGTGCTGTGGGAGAGGTACCCGCAGCTGGAGGTCGCGGCCATCAGCGTGACTGATCCCCACGTTACGGAGACGCGCGCACTGCTCCTAAAGTACGACTCGACCCACGGCGTGTTCCCTCCCGCGGTGGAGGCTCGGGTCGAGGGAAGGTTCAGTTCGTTGATCGTGGACGGACGGCGAATCCCTGTCATCGCGCGGGGTGGGCTCGGGAAGCTCCCGTGGCACCAGATGGGGATCGACATCGTTGTCGAGGCCACCGGCTACTACCGGGACGGGAGGGTCGCCGCAGGCCACCTACGCGCAGGGGCGCGGAAGGTGATCCTAACGGCACCGCCCAAGCCGCTCGATTCGGCCGACTTGGTGGTGGTCATGGGAGTCAACGAATCCTCCTACGATCACGACCGGCACCACATCGTTTCCAACACTTCCTGCACCACCAACTGTCTCGCCCCCGTGGCCAAGGTGCTGCACGAGGAGTTCGGGATTGTGGAAGGTCTGATGACCACCATTCACTCCTACACCTCCAGCCAGCGGCTCACCGACAAGACTCACAGGGATCCGAGGCGCGCTCGGGCGGCGGGTCTCTCCATCATCCCCACCAGCACCGGCGCGGCGCACATGGTCGGCGTGGTGATGCCGGAGCTGGAGGGTCGGTTCGACGGTACCGC
>JABAOD010001665.1_pt8 | contig 10463 bp, 12 predicted proteins | sample 7062151 | NCBI WGS metagenome assembly JABAOD01 (sample SAMN14538626, study PRJNA623070) | marine sediment metagenome | biome: marine biome [ENVO:00000428]; feature: marine pelagic biome [ENVO:01000023]; material: deep marine sediment [ENVO:00002113] | place: India: Gulf of Khambhat ...
GCCGGTCTGCCGTACCGCGGGCGACGGGTGGATATCGAGATCGAGGGCGACTCGGTGCGGGTGTGGGTGGGTGGAACGCTGCGGGCCGAGACGCGAATCGGTGAACCCCGGCATCTAGAACTGTGATGGAACGTCGCAGCCGGCTCGGCGCACGGCGCGCACCCCCAGATTCCAGTCCGAGTTTGAGTCGTGAGCTCCGGTGACCTGATCAAGTTTCTGGGGACGGCGGGTGCCCGCTACGTGGTGGCTAAACAGCTGCGGTACTCGGCCGGTACCCTGATCCGCCTGGACGGCCAGAACATCGTGCTCGACCCCGGGCCGGGAACCCTGGTCAGGCTCGCGAAATCGAAGCCCGCCATCGATGTCACGGCCCTCGATGCGATCATCATGTCACATGGCCACATCGATCACAGCAACGACGTGAACGTGCTGATCGATGGGATGACGGAGGGTGGGTTCAAGCGGCGTGGCCGGCTCTTCGCTCCAGGCGATTGCCTGAAGGGAGAGAACTCGGTGGTCTTCAACTACCTGCGGGGATTTCTGGATGAGATCGTGACGCTGGAGGCGGAGAGCGAGTACCGGCAGGGTGACGTCAGGTTCTCGACCTCAGTTCCTCACGACCATGGCACCGAGACCTACGGTATCAGCTTCGATCACCGCGGCAGCAAGATCTCCTTCATGGTGGACACGCGGTTCTTTCCCGAGCTACTGGGCAGCTACGCGGGCTCGGACGTCCTGGTGATCAACCTGGTGCGTCACAGGCGGCACGAGAGCGGGGACGTGCGTCATCTGTCTGTGGACGACGCCCGCGAGATCCTCGAGGCGATCCGACCACGCAAGACCGTGCTGACCCACTTCGGTATGACGATGATCCGGGCCAAGCCCTGGGTCGTGGCCCAGCAGCTCTCCGACGAGCTGGGACTGGATGTGACCGCCGCCAGCGACGGTACGACCATCGCGCTGGCTTGAGGCCACATTCCCTGGCTATGATCCTCAGCCTATTGGGTGTAGTAAAGCTTGAGGGCGCTGAAGAACCCGAGGCCCAGGCCCAGCAGGCCGAGGAGGAGGGCGATCGGCGTCGCGCCCGCCAGCTCGGCCAGCAGACCCAGAACCAGCAGCAGCAGGCCGCCAGCGGCCGCGAGCACCCAGGGCTGGCTGGACTGGCTGAGGCTGGCGAGCGCCGCATCCCATGCCGCACCCCATATCGCCTTCCTCTGTTCTGGGGCGGGAGGACGCGGCAGCGTGCGGTGCCACTCTTCTGCGATCACCCTCCCCTCGTCGTCGGTCGTGGTCTTGACCACGTAGGTGGCGTGGCGGAGCGGAACGATNNCTCCTGATCTTCAGCGGCCTCAGTCCCCGCTCCTGCCGGGTTGGGACCGACGAGCCGTTCCATCGCACGCCGGATCTCGTCGTCCAGATCACGGTTGTTGCGGAAGAACTCGTAGGCCTCAGCGAAGCCCTCCCCGTTGCTGACCTTCGAGTAGTCGGTGGGGAACTTATCGACGTTGCGCCTCCAGAATTCCTGCCAGGCGCGGCGCTGTTCGGCGGTCAGCTTGTGATGAAAGACGTGATGGCCCACCTCGTGCTTGATCGTGCCGACGCCGGGCGGATACCAGTCGTGAATGACCTTCTTCTCTCTGGTGTACGAGCCGGCTGGCTTGATCTCACGCGTTTCGCCCGTCCGCTCGTCGGTGACGGTCGAGGGCCCACTGGCCGGTGCGCCTCGGAGCTGGACCCAATCGAGGCCGCTCTTGTCCTCGGGCGGGATCTTGTCCCGTAAGACCTCCTCCACCTCTTTCTGCTCGAACGGATCGACCTGGGGCTCGACTCGCATCCGCAGGCCGCCGCCGAGATCGACGACCAGTACTTGATCGCCACACTTTTCGCGCACCACATCTTCCGCGGCCTTGCGGGCGTCGGTCGCCGCGATCGACGCTTCGAGAGCGCGGCTGTAGCTGGCCGTGCCAAAACGGTCGACGACCCGCTGAAAGTCCGCTTCCGCCCGACGCTCACGCTCGCGGGCACGAGCCAGCTCTTCCCGGGCGCGCTGGCAGTCATGGTCGAATTGTGGGGGCATGGACGTCTCCGCCATGAGTGGTACCGGCCGGGGCGCTGCGGGCGCCGAGCGCTGGCTGGCTCGCGCCGCACGATAGGCAAGATAAGTACATGCCGGGCCGCGGCCAGAATTCGGTTAAGTGGGGCGGGGCGGGGGTAGAACGTTATCCGATCTTAGTCGAACAGCCGCAATTGCGCACCGTTCACCAGACGGCGAAAGGCGCGCGTAGAGAGGGGGCGTGGATCGGCGTTCAAGCCCAATCGGCGGCAGGTGACCTGGAACATCTGCTTGATCTGTTCAGCGTGCCGACCGACGCCGCGCCCGCGAACGCCGAAACGCGAGTCGTACAGCTTTCCGCCGCGCATCTCGCGGATTCGATTGAGCACCTTGTCTTTGCGCTCGGGGAATCGCTGCTCGAGCCAGCGCTCGAACAAGGGGGCCACGCCGTGTGGCAGGCGCAACGCGATGTAGGCGGCTCGCGTCGCACCCGCCTCGGCGGCCGCCTCGAGTATCCCCGGCAGCTCGTGGTCGGTGAGCCCCGGGATCACCGGCGCCACGTTCACGCCCGCCGGAACGCCCGCCGCCGCCAGGCGCGCGATCGCGTCCAAACGACGGGCGGGCGTGGATGCGCGTGGCTCGAGGGCGCGGGCGACGCGATCGTCGAGCGTGGTGATCGAGAGCGTCACCACCGCGGCCTGATGGCTGGCCAGCTGGCGGAGCAGATCGATGTCACGAGTGACCAGATGGCTCTTGGTCGTAATGGCCACCGGATTCCGGTACTCGGCCAGCACCTCCAGGCAGCGGCGCGTAATGCCGAGGCGCCGCTCGGCCGGCTGGTAGGGGTCGGTGACGCCGCTCAGCAGGATCGTCTGGGGCGTCCAACGCGGCGACGCCAACTCGGCCCTTAGAAGCTCGGGCGCGTCCTCCTTCACCAGGATCTTGGTCTCGAAATCGAGGCCGGCGGAAAAGCCCAGGTACTCGTGGAAGGGCCGGGCGTAACAGTAAGTGCAGCCGTGCTCGCAGCCCCGGTAGGGGTTGACGCTGGTCTCGAATCCCACGTCCGGGCTCTCGTTGCGGGCGATGATCGAGCGCGAGCAGTCCTTCAGCAGCTGGGTGGCGGGCGCGGGGTCGTCGGGATCGCGCCAGGCATCTCGGACGACGGCCAGCGACTGGAAGCGGTTCGGCGGATTGTGGGCGGCGCCGCGGCCGCGGAATAGCGGAGAGTCCATTGGGCTTAGGCGTTAGCCTATCTCGAGCTTCGCACCGGTCACCAGGGCGCTGGAAGCTCAAAGCTAAATATTCGGGTTTTCTTCGGCAAGCCGGGTCGCTGGTGCCTGAACGGGGCTGGGGCTTCCGACGGTGGCCCCAAGCACCTTGTGGTTCAGGGTAACATCCGATCAGGCCATAGCGGTTCCGGGACAGGTATACAGGTTCGACCTGCTTGGAACCAGCGAAAACAGTCAGTGCAGCACGACGCTGTCGGTGAGGATCTTTCAAGGTTGACGGTGCAGCTAAGTCGACGCTGACCAAGAGTCTACCTGGCGCCGCCCTGTGACCCGCAGGGCGGCGCGACTCTTTCGGAACATAAGGTTCGGCTGGGTGATACTAATCCTTGAGCCATTAAGGACCTTGAGGGTGGGGGCTACGCCGGGTCTTCCGCAGCTGGCGGTTGCGGTTGCCGACTGGCTTGCCTGCGCAGACTCCGCCGGGTCGGCTCCGGGTTGCCCGATCGGGCTCAGTGACCGAGATTGGCAGCTTTCGCCCGTAGGTCAGCACCGGAATACAGCTAGAGAACTGCGGACATCAACCAGGTTGGAACATGCAAAATAGCTGGAAAGGAATTGCGTCGGCCGGCGCCCTGGTCGGCATCGGCGTCATCGCCGGGGTTGTGGCGGTGAACGTGCGCTCGCAGGGACAGGAGGCTGAGGGAGCGGCGGCCGTCGCGCAGACGCGGGCGCTCGCGGCGGGCACCGAGATCACGGTCTACAAGACCCCCACTTGAGGCTGCTGTGGAGCGTGGGTGGTTCACCTGCGCGACAACGGCTTCAAGGTCAACCCCGTCGAGGTCGACAGCGACGCCGAGCTGATGGCGGTGAAGAGCCGGAACGGCGTCACGCCCGCCCTCGCCAGCTGCCACACGGCGCTGGTTGACGGTTACGTGATTGAAGGGCATGTCCCGGCGGATGTGATCGTCAAGCTCCTCCAGGAGCGACCGGACGTGAAGGGGCTTGCCGTCCCCGGCATGCCAGCCGGCTCGCCGGGCATGGAAGATCCCAGCGGGCGGCGCGACCCCTACGACGTTCTCGCCTTCGACGAGACGGGCAAGACCTCGGTCTACGCCTCGCGTCGCTGAGGCGGCGCGTTGTAGCTCCCCAGCACGTTCGGCGGAATAGCGGCGGGGTCTCTGACTCGGGCCCGAGCCACAGAATAGCGGCCACACCCAAACCTTTGGGGGTGGCCGCTATCTTACGGCACCCTGGGGTCCGCGAAGTGCGACTCGATCAGTGGCGCGACCCCACGCGATAAGCCCGACGAGCGTTTCGTTCGAACTCGCGTTCAAGCTTGCGCGCCCGCTTGATCGCTCTCTTCTCAGCTTTGCGATGATCCCGCTCAAACTCTAGATGATGCTCGAGGACCAGGCGGTGCGCCCTCTGGTGGCGCTTGAACACCTGGCGCTGCCTTTTGCGTTCCAGCTTCGCCAGCCGCTGGTGATACTTGCGGTGCCGCTTGAGTTGCTTCTTCGTCAGCGGTGCGGGTCGGTAGATCACCGCGGGCGCGACGTGCGCATGTTGGCCTACTTCGAGCACGAAGAAGACCTGCACGTCGGAATCGCGAGAAAACGGCGCGGCGTACAAACCGAATTCCAACCACGAAGGCCCGGGTGCCAGAACGTAGGCGCCGGCACGTTGCGCCATCGCGGACGTGCCGGTCCCGACGAGCGCGGCTATCGCCAACAGACAGACGATGAAGTATCTCATGAACCCCTCCCTCTCCTTGCTGAATCGCTGGCCGATTCGTCTCGACCTCCGCAGAAGGGTGGCAACGCGCATGCCGGGCAAAGATGCCCGAAAAGGCGGGAGCCTGGTGGGGGAGGGTGTGCCCGATCGCCGCCGGGACCGTGTCCGTGTGACACGTTTTACTTCCCGGCCCGGTGGGGTCAAGATCGGGGGGCGTCGGTCAGCCCCAACCCGTCGGTTGATCGAGGAGAGCAGTCCATGAGGATTCGCGAACGGACGGTTGACGGTCGGCGCATCTGGCGCGGTGAGCTTCTCCGCGTCCTGAAGGCGGCCTCCTTTTTCGTCGTCGCCCTTCCAGCGGCGAGCCATGCCCAGAGCGACACGTTGACGGTGGGTCGTGCGCGCGAGGCCGCCCGCACGACCATGGAGGCAGCGCGATACTGTTTCCTGGTCACGCTCGATGAAGCGGGCCATCCTCAGGCGCGACTCATGGACCCGTTTCCACCCGAAGCGAACATGACCGTATGGATGGCGACCAGCTCGGCGACGAGGAAGGTTGTTCAGCTTCAGCACGACCCGAGAGCGACGCTGGCTTACCACGACTCGGAGCGCCAGGGCTACGTGACTTTAATCGGCGAGGCTCGGTTGGTGACCGAATTGGAGGAGCGACGGCGCCGCTGGAAGCCGGAGTGGCAGAGCTTCTATCCGGCGGGCCCCACGGCTCCGGACTACGTTCTCATCCAGTTCACGCCATCGCGCATCGAGGTCATGAGCCTGGCGCTCGACGTTGGGGTTGGCGCGTTCACTCCCACCGTTCTGACTCGGGAGGGGGCCGAGTGGGTGCTCGCCGGGAAATAGGGAATCGGCCGGCACGGAGTCCGCGGTCGGGAACCTCGGTCGCTCAACCGCCATGACCGACCTCGCACGCGTCTACTTCGTCCAGCCTGACGACGCCGTCACGGAGGAGAATGCCGCAGCCTGGGAGTGGCTGCGCGCCGAGCCGGGCTTCGACGCTCGCACGACGACTCTCGCCGACCTGGCCGGCGCGCTGCCGGAACGCCCCGCGACCGTCTGGCTCCATTGGGAACTCGCACCCCAACTGCCTGCCCCGGCGCGACATGCCCTAGACGCCCACGTCCGCGGCGGCGGCGGCCTGCTCGCCACGCTGGCGGCGGCGGCACTGCCGGCGGGGCTGGGCTGGGAGGAGGTGCCCCCGAATGAAGCCAGCATCGGCGCCTGGTCGGATGAGCCCGACGACCTGGCCTTCGCCCAAAGCTTCGCCGTGCTGCCGCGGGTGCGCGGGCTCCAGAGCTTTCGCGGCCACCCGCTGTTCGACGGTCTGGGGAGCGGCGGCTACACCTGGGATCCGGAGGAAGGGGAGCGCTTCGTCCGCTGTGCGTACACGGGAGAGTGCTGGCCGAAGCAGGGTCGGGTGATCGCGGTGCAGAGGTCGTACATCGCGATGAACGCCGGACGCCGTCTGGCCTGGGAGTATATGATCGGTGATGGCTGGGCGTTGTGCATCGGCGGATACCTCTACTTCGCCGCGTGCGGAAAACTCCACCGGCAGCATCTGGAGTGGCTCACCCGAAACGCGTTGCGGCGTGTGGCGCCGAACGGCGACCGTGCGCGGCTGCTGGGCGGCGAGTGGAAGCGCCAGGAGCTGGGCGTCAGGCTCGATCGAAAGGTGCCGCTGCCGGCGGAGCTTCCCGAAGACGCGGGCGCGGCCTTCGAGCTCGGCGACGATCTTCAGCTGGAGCGCGAGCCGCAAGACGAGGACTACACTCTGGCCGGCACGCGTGCCCTGCTGGCCGGGCGCGAGCGCGCCGGGCACGAGGAGATCTGGTTCCACCCGGTGCGGGCGGTGAGCCGCTGGGAGCTGGGCGCCGCTGATTCGGGGCCCGCGGCTGCCGCTCACAGCTACCAGATCACTCCCGGCCTGATCGAGCGGAAGCTACGAGTCAACGATCGTGTGATCGCAGAGCGTACGACCGTGGCGCCGGACGAGCCCGCGGTCCTGGTCGAACTCGTGCCCGCTGCGACGGGCGCGGTTCACCTGATCTGGACGCTGGAGAGCGATCTGCGTCTGATGTGGCCTTATCCGGCTAACACGCCAGGCCGTCTCTCGTACAGCGTGGAAGCCGGTGCTGTGGGGTTGCAGAGCGAGAGCGGCGAATGGTTGGGATTGCGAATCGAGCCGGCTCCCGCGGTGCTGACCGTGGCCAACGCCTCGGACAAGGATCGCTCCCGGGTGCGGGTTCGGGCCGAGCTACAGCTTGCCGGCCCGACACGGATTCTGCTGGTGGGCGCGCTGCGCGATGAGCGACGGCCGGTGCGGGTCGATCCGGCCGGCTGGGCCCGGCGGCGATGCGCGGAGCGAGCGGTCCAGCGCGAGGCGCAGCCCAGGCTCGCGGGCGGCGGGGGCGGCGTCGGCGACCCCGAGCTGGCGGAGGCGATCGAATGGGCGAAGTGGCGGCTCTCCACCTATCGCGTCCAGCTGCCCGAACTTGGCACTTCACTCGTCGCCGGTTACGCGCGCTCGAGGCGCGGGCCGTTCTTTGATGGTCGACCCGGTTTCGCCTGGTTCTTCGGCCGGGACGTGTGGACGGCGCTGGCCTGCCTGGCGATCGGCCAGTTCGACGCCGCCCGCGAGGTCCTGGAGTTTCTGGGTCGTCATCAGGACATCACCGGCAAGATCCTCCATGAGTGCACGACCAGCGGCGTGGTCCATTACGACGCCGCCGACTCGACCCCCCTCTACCTGCTGCTGGCGGCGCGCTATTTGGCGGCCACGGGCGACGCCGAGACGCTGCGACGCGAGTGGCCACGCATACGGAAGGCGTACGAGTTTTGCCTCTCGACCGACAGCGACGGCGACGGGCTGATCGAGAACACCGGCGTGGGTCACGGTTGGGTCGAGTTCGGGCCCTTCGGCGGGCACCACGTCTCGCTTTACCTGGCCGGCGTCTGGGTCGGCGCGCTTCAAGAGCTGGAAGGCGCCGCCCGCGCCCTCGACGACGCGGAATTCGCCGACGAGCTCGGCTACCGTTCCGCGGCGGCGCGCGCCAGCCTCGAGCTTTCGTCTTATGATCCGATCCAGGGCCGCTACGCCAACGGTCGTCGCCCCGATGGAAGTCTCGACATGTCGGAGACCGTGATGACCGCCATGCCGTTGCTACTGGGAGCCGTGCGGCGCGAGCGCTGCGAGCGTTGGCTCGATCGCGTAGCGAGTGATGACTTCACGGCGCCCTGGGGGGTAAGGATGGTGCCGCGGTCCGAGCCCGAGTACCGGCCTGAGGGTTACCACACCGGCTCGGTCTGGCCACTCTACAGCGGCTGGGCGAGCCTGGCCGAGGCACGGGCCGGACGCGAGGCGGCGGCGCGGCGGCACTGGCAGCAAACCGCGCGACTATATCGGGCCCACGCGCTGGGTGCCTGGCCGGAGGTGTTGCACGGAGAGGAGCCGCGGCGCATCGGCATAACGGCGGATCAAGCGTGGTCCACCGCGATGGCCCTGCTACCCTGGGCCGCCGCCCTATTTCAGGGCACGCGGCTCGATGGTTGAGATGTAGCCGCTGTCGCCACGTGCCGCCCGACGGCGACGTAGTGCGTCACGCGACCCGCCGCGTTCATGACCGGGGTAATCGTCGTGTCGATCTCGAACAGCGTCCCATCCTTCCGCCGGTTGAGGAAGCGCGATTCCCACACCGCACCGCCGCGCAACCGCGCCCACATCTCCTGGTAGAACTCCTTGGCCTGCAACCCGCTTTTAAGGATCCGCGGGTTCTTTCCCAAGACCTCTTCGCGCGAGTAGCCCGTCATGCGCTCGAAGGCGGGATTGACATACTGGATGGTGCCGCGAAGGTCTGTGATCAGGATCGACACAGCCTGCTGGCTTGCGACTTCCTCGGTGAGCATGCGCTCCGCCTCGATCTGACGCCGCTTCGTGGTGTCGGTGACCAGCGCCAAGACCGACTTCTCTCCCTCCAGTGTCATGGGACTCAGGCTGAGCTCCATCGGGAACTCCGAGCCGTCGCGCCGTCGCGCCACCAGCTCGCGCCCGATGCCGAGGGGCACCGGGTCCGGGTCGGACGTGTAACGCTGTCGGTGCCCCACGTGTGCCTCCCGAAAGCGCTCCGGCACCAGGATCTCCACCGGTTGGTTGATCAGCTCCGTTCGATCGTAGCGGAACAGCTCCTCGGCTTTGCTGTTGACGTCCCGGATGCGCCCATCCGCATCCACGATCACCGCCCCCTCCACCACCGCGTCCATCAGCGCCCGAAACCTCGATTTACCCGCCCGTTCGGCCGTCGCCTGCAAAGCCCGCCGTGCCGCGTCTCTGACCACCCACACATAGAGGAGCGGAACGCAGATCGCCGACACCACCACAGCGGTCAGGATCGCATCCGCGAACCCACCGTTCCCGCGAATCAGGTTCAATCCGATTCGGACCGCGAACGTGACGCCGGCGACGGCGACCAGGGTACGGGCTATACTATTGCTCAGTCTCATACGCGGCTGCTGGCGGTAGGTCGGCGAAACGGAAATGTCCCCCACAACACACAAGATGGGCACAAATGGCGTCTCTGTGAACCTTTTCGTTGACCAGGCTACGCGGGCCCCCCGGCCGGAAGGTGACATTCGGGGCGGATCGCTGTCCTAGATTCCAAACAACGAGCCGTCACGCAGCATCTTCATTCTCAGTGACTTGAAACGGAGGACGAGCATGTCCGTAGCCCGCATCACCGAGATCAAGGCAGCTTCGAAGAAGAGCTTTGACGATGCCGTGCGTTCCGGGATCGAACGCGCCAATCAGACGCTGGAGAACGTCAAAGGCGCCTGGATCGCNNCCGAGTTCCGGGTGCTGATGAAGGTCACCTTCATCCTCAAGGGCTGACGGCGAGAACGACTTTACCCAGGTTGCGGCGCGCGTGAAGGTGTGCGTGCGCCGCGATCGCACCTTCGCGATCGAGGCCGAACACGCGGTCGACGACCGGTTGCAGCTCGTCGTTCACCACGGCGTCGAATATCTCGGCGAGGGCCGGCCGCAGCATCTCCTCCTTGGCGCCAAGGTGGAGGAGGTGAACGCCGAACAGGCCGACGTTCGGCTCCACTAGCGAGAGCGGGTGGAAGCGGGGCGTGCGTAGCCAGGCTCGCGCCGCGCGCAGCCAGCTTCGCCGGCGTTTCGGCAACGCTTCGCTCAAACCGTAGAAGACCAGCCGACCCAGAGGCGCGAGCAGGCGGCGGCACGCCCGCGTCGCCTGGCCGCCTACCGGGTCGAGGGCGATGTCGATGCCCCGATCGCCCACCAGCTTGCGCACCTCCGGCTCCCAGTCACCCCGTGAGTCGAAGCAGGCCGCGGCACCCAGACGCTCGGTCACGAACTCGCGCTTACGCGGGCTGCCGGCGGTGCCGATGACCCGCAGCCCGCGCCGCACGCCCAGCTGTAC
>JABAOD010024430.1_pt4 | contig 10457 bp, 9 predicted proteins | sample 7062151 | NCBI WGS metagenome assembly JABAOD01 (sample SAMN14538626, study PRJNA623070) | marine sediment metagenome | biome: marine biome [ENVO:00000428]; feature: marine pelagic biome [ENVO:01000023]; material: deep marine sediment [ENVO:00002113] | place: India: Gulf of Khambhat ...
CGCTCGCCGACCGAGGTCGCCCAGCGGTCCGCACGGATGTCTTCGAGCTGTTGTCCCAGATGCAGGCCCGGCGCATTCGGCAGGCCCGGTTCGCCTTTCGATGCTCGCCGAAGCTCCTCATCCCGCACCGCTGGGTCGGCGAACGCCAGCAACAGCTTGCCCGCAGCGCCGACCCGCAGCGGTAGCCGACGGCCCAGCTGGATGAAGGGCCGCAGCGCGTGCCTGGCCTCCACCGCGGCAATGCAGATTCGGGCATCGCCGTCCCGGATGTACAGGTGCACGCTCTCCCCGACCTCGTCTCTGAGGCGCCGCATGGGCCCTTCGGCGAGGCCCCGCAGATCGAACGTGTCCGCAGCGGCCTCGCCCCAGTAGAGCAGGCGCGGACCGAGCGAGTAGCGGCCGTCACTCGCTCGCCGAACGATGCCCAGCCGGGCGAGTTCACCGAGGAGCCGATGCACCGACGACTTCGGCATGCCCAGGGCCGAACGAACGTAGCCGAGGGGCACCGGCTCGCCGGCGCGACCCAAGCAGTCGATCACGTCACTCGCCTTTTCGAGAACGGACACCAGGGCTCTCCATCAGAAACCGATTGCTTCCGGCAGCCACAGCGTCAGGGCCGGCACGTAGGTGATGAGCAGGAGAACCACGACCATCGCCGGCAGGTAGAACGCCGCGCCCTTGAACGCGCGTTCGAGCGGGATCCCGGTCACGGAGCTGAGCACGAAGATCACCCCTCCCATCGGTGGCGTCATCAGTCCGATCATCAGGTTGAAGATGATGATCGCCCCGAGGTGCAGCGGGTCGATGCCGAACTCGACAGCCACCGGCAGCAGAATGGGTGTGGTCACGATGAGCGCCGACGTCGGCTCGAGCAACATGCCGAGGAAGATCAGCAGCACGTTGACGATGAGCAAGAAGACCACGGGGTTGTCGGTGAGACCGACGAGCGCCTCGGCGACCCGTTGCGGAACCTGCTCGCGCGCGAGGATCCAGCTGAGCAGTGTCGACGCGCCGATGATCAGCATGATCTGGCCGCTGATGACCGCGGTGTCGCGGAAGATGATGGCCACATCTCGGAGGCTCACCGTCCGGTAGGAGAATGCCAGCAGGAGCATGTAGAGCGCACCCACCCCGGCGGCTTCGGTGGGCGTGAAATAGCCGCCGAGGATGCCGCCCAGGATGATGACGGGCGCACCGAGCGGCGGCAGCGCACGCACTGCCGCGCGACGCACCTCACCCCAGTTGTACGGCTCGCCGACGAGTTCGGGGCGCCGCCGCGCCCACAGAAACACCAGCACCACCAACGCCATCGTCATGACGAACGCCGGTAGCACTGCGGCGGCGAAGAGCGCTCCGGTGGACACGGCGGCAACGGATGCGTACACGACGGCGGGGATGCTGGGCGGCATGATCGGACTGATGAGGGCGGAGCTGGCGCTCAGTCCGAGCGAGAACCCGGCCGGGTAGCCCTTCTTCCGCATGTGGTTGACCTCGATCGAACCGAGCCCTGCGGCATCGGCCAGCGACGCGCCGCTCATCCAGGAGAAGCCGAGGCTGACGGCGATGTTCACGTAGGCCAGGCCGGCGCGCAGCGGTCCGAGGAACAGCATGGCGGCGTCGTAGAGCCGATCGGCGATCTCCGTTCGCGTCGCCACGATGCCGACGAGGATGAACAGCGGCACCGCGAGGAGCGGCCAGCTGTTGATCCCCTGCGTGACGAGCCGGATGGACAGGTGCCCCGTGTAGCCCTCGAAGAGGAAGTAGAGGACAGAGGGGCCGAGGATCGCAAAGGCCATGGGAACGCGCAGCAGGAACAGAGCCAACATCGCAATGAGCAGAAGGGTCAGGCTCATGCTGGGTCTCCCGCACCGTCTCCGTTGCGGCCCAAGAGAGCCGGCACATCACGGACCACGATCCCCAGGATGGTTCGCAGGACGACCAGGACGAGCCCGGCGAGCGGCACCATGTTGACGTAGCGCAGAGGCATCTGCCCTGCCGGTGTGACCTGCCCGATGTCGGTGGCGATCAGTCGGTAGTTGCCGTAGATCATGATGACTCCGGTGACCAGGACGGTCACGTTGACGANNGCCACGTAGTCGACGACGTGGATGGCGATGTGGTGGGGGGCGTACGCGATGAGGTATCCGGCCATGAGAAACGTGGCCCACACCAGCGAGTAGCGGGCAAGCTCGCCCGTCCACGGCCACGATCCCGCTATGTAGCGCTGGGCAACCTGAGCCAGGACGAGACAGAGAATCAGCAACAGGAGCAGGCCGCCGATGACCTGTTCGATGAAGCCGACGAATCGGAAGATGCCCCGCGCCGGCTCCCGCGCCGGCAGAAGCGGTTCCTCCGCCGCGATCGGCCCGTCGACGAACTCTTCGTACTCCAGGGGTGACTCGTCTGCAGGGCTCTCGCGGGGAGGGCCGGTATCTCTCGTGGGCGGGTCATCGTGGTCGGCCATCAGACCTTGTGCTCCTTCTCCGGGCGGTCGCCGCGCGGCGATCCCGCGCGGCCTGGTGAGTAGCCGGCCGGTGCCCGGGCGTTTGCCCGGGCACCGGCTGGCCTCATCAGCCTCCCACTACGGAGCGGATGGCTTCCAGGACTTCGATCTGCTCGGGGGAGAAGTTCTCCCTCAGATGGGGTTCGGCCAACTGGCGGAAGGCGTCACGGTCCACGTCTTCGATGATCTCGAGCGCGCCGCTTTCGCGCCATTCGGCCAGGATCTGCTCCTCGGCCTCGGCGACGCATTCCGGCTCGCGCAGCATCGCTTCGTTGACCCCGTCCATGAGCGCCTGCTGCTGCTCGGCGCTGAGCTCGTCCCACACACCGCCGATGATGATCACGTTCGAGCTGAGCTGGTGACTCGACAGGCTGACGTAGTCCTGGACCTCGTCCAGGTTGATGGCATCGATGTTGACGATCGGGTTCTCCTGACCGTCGACCGTACCCTGCTGGAGGGCCAGGTACAGCTCCTCGAAGGCCACCTCGACCGCTTCGGCGCCCATCGCGGCGGCGTTCAGCAGGAACGTCGGAGAGGGTGGGAACCGCATCCGCAGCCCCCTGAGATCATCGGGCGTGCGGATCGGCACGTTGGCCGTGAATTGCCGAGCGCCGGTGTTCCAGCCACCGAGGATCCGAACGCCGGTCGCCTCGAAGAACCCGTCCTTGAGCGCATCGGAGGCATCGCCGCTGAAGAAGCGGTACATGTGATCGCTGTCGTCGAACACGAAGGCGCCGTCCACGGCGCTCATCGGTTCGTAGACGGCGGCGAGAGCCGACGCGCCCTGGAGGTCGATGTCGATGTCACCGGAGATGACCGACTGGATCCGGTCGGCGTCACCGCCCAGGGAACTTGCGCCGAAGATCTCGATGCTGAGTCCAACACCGGCCTCCTCGGCGATGTCGCGGATCACATTCGCACCACAGGCCACCTGCGGCTGTGCATCTTGGTAGCTGTGGGCGAGCACGAGCTCGACCTCTTGCGGGTCGGCCGTGGCCGCTGTCGTCGCGGTGGCCTGCGTCGTGTCGGACGCTACGGTCGTGTCGGAAGTTCCGTTGTCGTCGCCGCACGCTGCCAGCACCAGAAGTGTCGCCAGAGTGAGCGCAACGATACGCACTCGCCTTCTCATCGTCTCCCTCTCCTCACGTTGTCACCGGGGAACCGCAGTTCCACATAGTTGGACGCTGATCGATAGTACGGAACAGCGTACGATCATCGCAAATAGCTCAGGCGTTAGCCGGCAACGCGGATCCAGGTCTTGCCGCACGCCGATCCACTCCGCTCGAAAGCCAGCTGTGCCGCTTCCAGGGGGTACTCGTCGGTGACGATCCGGCCTGGCGCGAGTCGACCTTCGGCGATCAGGGCTATGGTCGCCTCGAAGTCGGCTGGATGGTCGTAGGTCAGGGAACCTCGCAGGGTCAGCTGGTGGCGGACCACGGTCTGCGCGTCGAGATCCAGCGGCCGGTTGTCGAGTCCCAGGCAGAGCAATGTGCCGCCGACCTCGACCCGGTCGAGCGCAACGGCCATCGATGACGGTGACCCCACCGTGTCGACGACGAAGTGGAAACGCCGGATGTTGCTGCTCGTCATCGGAACGGCGCCGAGGTCGGCCATCAAGGCAACCCGCCCCTGGTTGATGTCGTGTGCATGCACCGCGATTCCCCGCTCCAGCAGAGCGAGCGACATCACCATGCCTTGTGCGCCGAGTCCCACCACGAGGGCGGGGTCGGGCAGCGGCGCTCCCAGGCGTCGAAGTGCCGCCTGGGCCACGGTCGCCGGCTCCACACACACGCGATCGGTGATGGGCATCTCTGGAATCGACCAGGCAAACCGGCTCGGCAGAACGAGTCGCTCGGCGAGGGCGCCGGCGCGGTTCATGCCGACCGATTGACGTCGAACGCACGCTGAGGTCCAGCCGCGGCCGCATTGATCGCAAGCGAAGCACACCACGTTCGGTTCGACCACGACGATCTGGCCGATGCGCTCGACGGGCACCTCCGGTCCCACGGACTCGATGGTGCCGAAGGCCTCGTGTCCCATGATCCAGGGGTAGGCGGGCGCTTCCCAGCGCCCACTGAAGACACTCGTGTCCGAGCCGCACAAGCCGACCCCGCGCACCGCGATCCTCACCTCGTGCGGCCCCGGCTCCGGCTCGGGGACGTCGTCGACCACCACCTTCCCCGGCTCGACGAGCAGTGCCGCCCTCATGCCGCCCTCTCCAATAGGCGTCGGGGGTTGACGACCATCATCTGCGTGATCTCATCCGACGACACGCCGGCATCACGGAGCATGGGGAGGACCCGCCGGCAGATCGTGTCCATCCGCCAGCGCGGCGCCGCCGTGGCACGCCAGGACGGCGGCGTGATGTGGCTGTAGAAAGCCGCATCCTGGGAGAGGACCATCTGGCGAGCGTAACCAAGCTCGAGGAGCGCCGCGACGGTCCGCACTCGCCGTTCGTCGGACAGTACGTGCTCCATACCGAAGCGGTCCATGCCGATCGTCGAACCGTTGTCCATCAGCTTTCGCAAGTAGTCGAGGTCTTCGGTGTCGCCTGAGTGACCGATGATGATGCGCTCTGCGGCCACGCCCTTCTTCAACAGGAATGCCTGCTGCTGCAGTCCGCTCTGTGCTGCAGGATCGGAGTGGGTGGTGATCGTGACCCCGGTTTCCTGATGGGCGACGGCTGCGGCCGACATGATGCGGGCGGCGTCCGGCGTGATTCCCTCCGGGGCGGTCATCACCTTGAGCATGCCGGCTCGCACTGCGCCACCGGCGATGCCGTCGCGAATGTCGCGGACGAACAGCTCGATGAGTGGGTCGACACGATCGATCGGCCGCCCGGGTCCGTGAAACCGGAAGTAGTGCGGCAGCACGTCCGGCGTATACCAGCCGGTGGCGGCCACGAGGTTGATCGGGACTTGCTCCGCGACGCGAGCCACCAGCCGTACGTCGCGGCCCAGGCCCGGGACCGTGAGGTCGACCACCGTACGTATCCCCTGCGTGTAGAGCGCGGTGAGGCCCGCCACGGCGGTCTGGACGGCGACGGAGGGGTCCCATTCGCCGTCCGGCAGGTTCACCTCGAGCTCAGGGTTGCGGACGAAGATGTGCTCGTGGATCAGCGTGACGCCCAGTTCGGAGGAGCCGACCGGACCGCGAAACGTCTCGACGAATCTCACCGCGACCCACCTAGCGTTCCGGTTGTCCGCCTCCGCGGCGCTCGACGCGGTCCCGCACCTCGTCCGTGGCCGCCCCCAGCTCCTGCGCAAGCGGTGGCACCACGCCCGGTGTGCGTGACAGCCTCGGCACGACCCCCGGGACCAGCAACGGTTTCTCCAGCCGGTGGTCCTCCACCTCGACGAAAGCGCCTCGCGCCTGAAACTGGGGGTCCGAGACGATGTCCGCAATGCTGTTGATGCGGCTGACGGGAACGCCGTGGTCGCGAAGGACCGCAACGATCTCGTCGGCGGTCCGGGTCTTCGTCCAGGCGGCGATCGCCTCGTCGAGCTCGGCACTGCGCGCCACCCGTCCCTCGTTGGTCGCCAGCGATGGGTCGGCGGCGTAGTCNNTCGTCCAAGCAGCAATCGAATCATCGAGCTCGGCACGCCGCAAGACCCGCCCCTCGTTGGTTGCCAGCGAGGGGTCGGTGGCGTAGTCGTCCCTGCCCAGGATTTCGCACAGCGTCCGGAAGAGCCCGGTGGTGTTCGCGGCGATGCACACCATTGATCCGTCGGCAGCGGGATATGCGTTGGTGGGCGCCGAATTGTGCGCGATGTTCCCTGTCCTCCGACGCACGGCTCCGTGGTAGGAGTACTCGGGCAGCACTCCCTCCAACATCGCGAAGATCGACTCGGTCAGGGCGACGTCAACGATCTGGCCGCGGCCTGACGACTGGCGCTCGTGAAGCGCCACGAGCGCGCCGATGACGGCGTGCAGCGAAGCGATGGAGTCGCCGAGGCTGAGCCCTGCCCGCGCGGGCGGCCGATCGGGCTCCCCGGTGAGGAACCTCAGGCCGCCGGCGGCTTCCGCGACGGTGCCGAACGCCGGCTGATGGCTCAACGGACCTGTCTGACCGAACCCGGAGATCCGGACCACGATGAGACCGGGATTGGCCTCCATCAAGTCGTCCGGCTTCAGATTCCAGCTCTCCAGCCGGCCGGGCCGGAGGTTCTCGATGAGGACGTCACTCTCGACGGCCAGCTGCCTGAAGAATGCCTGATCCACGGGATCGTTCAGGTCGGCCGTCACGGAGAGCTTGCCGCGCGATTGGATGAGGTGCCAGAGCGAATCGGTGCCATTCCAGGTCATCCCCCAGCTGCGAAGGGGATCACCACTGTCCGGCTGCTCGACCTTGATGACCTCGGCGCCGAAGTCCGCGAACATGCGAGCTGCAAAGGGCCCCGCGATCAACGTCCCGAGTTCGAGAACCCGCAGGTCCGACAGCGGCCCTGCGCGCGTTCCCCCGTCGGCGCGGTGTTCCGTATTGTTGGACATCGGCCCAGATTATTGGACGTGGTTCGGCCCGGTCAATCGCGGCAGAGTCGACCGGGGTGATGCTTGGCCGGCGTACCGCGCCTCCCCCTCACGCCGAGTCTTGTTGGGCTTCGCGGCGCGCGGCGTCCAGCGCTTGTCATCGACGCTCGGCGGGAACCACGTCGAGAGGCGAACGTACAATGCCCCGCCTTCCGGGAGCAGACCATCGACGTCACGCCTGCCTTCGTCCTCGCCACCTGGGCGGCCGGCCTCTCCGCCGGCGCCGCACTCGTGGTGCTGTGGCGGATCGTCGGGCCGGGCTTCACCTGGCTGGCAGGTGGCGTGACGTTGCTGGCCGGGATCGTGGCGGTGGCCGCCGGCGCCGGGCGGCTCGCGGTCGCCGGGACGCTGTTGGCGCTGGGCGGGACCGTGGCGGCTCGCCGTCCCCGGCTGGCGGCGGCGGGGCTGGCGCTCGGGGCGGCCGCCTACGCGGTGGCTGCGGTGAGCGAGGGCGAGGCGCTGCTGGCGGTGACCGGGGCGGTGGCGCTGGGTGCCATCAGCACCGAGATGCTCCTCGGCCACTGGTACCTCGTGGACCCGCGCCTGCCCCGCTGGGCGCTGCACCGCCTCGACGAAGCCGCCGCTACCGGGCTCGCCCTGGATGTGGCGGCGCTGGTGGTGCTCGGAGTGCTCACCTGGCCGGCGGGCGACGACGTGATCGGATGGGCGTTCGTCGCGTTGGCCGCAATGAGCGCGCTGCTGATCGTGGCGGTCTGGTTCGCGCTGCGGGAGCCCCGGTACTCCGGGGTGATGGCGGCCACCGGCCTGTCCTACCTGGCGACGTTGACGGCGGTGGGTGCGGCCGTCATCGGGCGCCTGGTNNTGGCGGCCACCGGCCTGTCTTACCTCGCGGTGCTGACCGTGTTCGGGGCGAGCGTCACCGGCCGCATCCTGGTGGCGTAGGCGCCGTTCCTAGAGTGGCCGTCGGCATGAGGATCTACACCCGCAAGGGAGACGACGGTACCACCGGCCTCTTCTACGGCGGCCGGGTGCGCAAGGACGCCGCAGGGCCCGAGGCCTACGGCACCGTCGACGAGGCGGTCTCGGCGCTGGGCGTCGCCAGGTCCCTCGCCGGCGGGGAGATGGCGGAGCGGCTGCTGGCCTGCCAGCGGGACCTGTTCGTGCTCGGCGCCGAGCTGGCGACGGCGCCGGAGAACCGTGCCAAGCTCGTTGCGGGCCAGAGCCTCGCCACCCGCGCCATGGTCGACCGGCTCGAGCATTGGATCGACGAAGCCGTGGCCGACCGGGGCCTCCCCACCGAGTTCGTCGTTCCGGGCGGCACGCGGCTGGCGGCTGCGCTCGATCTCGCCCGGACGGTCGTCCGGCGCGCCGAGCGGCGAGCCGTGACGTTCTTCGCCGGGGCCGGGCTGGGCGACTCGCTGGTGGTGCCTTACCTGAACCGGCTGGCCGACTACGCCTACGTGCTGGCCAGGTCCGCGGAACACGACTGGGAGCCGTCTCGTTCCGGCGACGGCCCCGCCGAATCAGAGGAGTGAGCATGGAGATCACAGCGGGCGGCCCGCTCGCAGAGGCCGCGGCCGATGGGCTCGTGGTGCCCGTGACGAGCGAGCGCGGCTGGGGTCCCGGGGCCGTCTGGGCGGTGGAGCAGCTGGGCGGCTGGCTGGAGGGCTGGCTCGACCAGAGCGAGTTCACCGGCAAGGCCGGCCAGGTGGCCGCGGTGCCGGGTGGCAACGACCTCGATTTCACCACCGTGTTCTTCGTGGGCCTCGGCGACGACCCCGACGCCGAGACCGTTCGCAAAGCAGCGGGATCGGTAGGGCGGGCGGCTCGGCAGTTGGGGTCGCTCGTCACGACCGTCCACCTGGTAGCCGACCATGCTGCCGGGGCGTTCGCCATGGGCCTGGTGCTCGGTCAATACCGCTTCGACAAGCACCGCAGCGAACCGAAACCGGTACTCACCGAGCGCCTGATCCTGGCCGAGGCCACCGACGACCATCTGGCTGCCGCCCGCCGGGGGTGGACGGTTGCCGAGGGCGTCCGCATCGCCCGCGACCTCGTGAACGAGCCGTCGGGCCACAAGCCCGCCACCGAGATCGCCCGCATCGCCACCGAGCTGGGGGACGCCGCCGGGGTCCGGGTGGAGGTCCGCGACGAGGAGTACTTGGCCGCGGGCGGATTCGGGGGAGTGCTGGCCGTCGCCGCCGGCGCCGACAACCCGCCGCGCCTCGTCGAGATGTGGTACGAGCCTGAGGGCGCCGAGGCGTTCCTGGCGCTGGTCGGCAAAGGCATCGTGTTCGACTCGGGCGGCCTCTCGATCAAGCCTGCCAAGAGCATGGAGAACATGAAGACGGACATGTCCGGTGCGGCTGCGGTCATCGCCGCAGTGCGCACGATCGCCGAGATGCGCCTCCCGGTGAAGGTGCTCGGCGTGGCCCCGCTCGCCGAGAACATGACCGGTGGAGGCGCCCAGCGCCCCGGCGACGTCCTCACGGCCCGCAACGGCAAGACGATCGAGGTGCTCAACACCGACGCCGAGGGCCGGCTGGTGCTGGCCGACGGCCTGTCGCTGGCCGCCGAGCACGAGCCCGACCTGATCGTCGACCTGGCCACGCTCACCGGGGCGTGCCATGTGGCGCTCGGCGATGCGTACGCCGGTCTGTTCGCCAACGACGACGATGCTGCGGCCAAGGTGCAGGCTGCCGCCGCGCGGGCCGGGGAGCGGGTCTGGCCGATGCCCCTGCCCGACGATTACCGCCCACAGATCGACTCTGACGTCGCGGACATGAAGAACACCGGTGACCGCTACGGCGGCGCGATCACCGCCGCGCTGCTGCTGAAGGAGTTCGTCGCGGGCCATCCGTGGGTGCATCTCGACATCGCCGGACCCGCCCGGGCCTCCAAGGACGACGGCTACGTCACCACCGGCGGCACCGGCTACGGCGTGCGCACGCTGGTGGCGCTGGCGGAGGTGCTGGCAGAGGGGGGCTGAGCGTGGCCGTCAGCCGGTGACGCGGGCAACGTTCCCGGCCGGCAGGCACAGCTCGTCGTACTCCACGAGCGCCGGCGGCCGGTCCTCGTCGGCACAGGCGGGGCAGTCGGCGTGGCGACGCAGCTTGAGGGTACGGAACTCCTCGCTGAGGGCGTCGTAGGTGAGCAGCCTGCCGACCAGGGGATCGCCGACGTCGAGCAGCAGCTTGATCGCCTCCATGGCCTGGAGCGAGCCGATGATGCCGGGCAGCACGCCCAGCACGCCGGCCTCGGCGCACGACGGCGCCAGCTCCGGCGGCGGCGGCTCGGGGAACAGGCAGCGGTAGCAGGGGCCTTCGTAGGGGGAGAAGACGCTGACCTGGCCCTCGAACCGGAAGATCGACCCGTGCACCACCGGGACCCGCAGGTGGAGCGAGGCGTCGTTCACGAGGTACCGGGTCGGGAAGTTGTCGGCGCCGTCGACGACCACGTCGTA
>JABAOD010012042.1_pt1 | contig 10440 bp, 8 predicted proteins | sample 7062151 | NCBI WGS metagenome assembly JABAOD01 (sample SAMN14538626, study PRJNA623070) | marine sediment metagenome | biome: marine biome [ENVO:00000428]; feature: marine pelagic biome [ENVO:01000023]; material: deep marine sediment [ENVO:00002113] | place: India: Gulf of Khambhat ...
GGCCGACATGAGCGCCCCAAGCTCCGCCGCCAGCAAATCCTCATCCCAGCCGGCATTCAAGGCCAGCTTGTTGTCAGCCAACACGTAAGCACGCTTCTCATCATCGCTCATGTAGTCCAGCCGCAAGCACGGCACCTCGGTCATGCCGAGAAGCTTCGCCCCTTCCACCCGACCATGCCCCGCCAAAATGGTTCTTCGTTCGTCAATCAACACTGGGTTGGTAAACCCGAAGGTCTCGATACTGTCCGCAATCTGGCGGACCTGTTTCTTTGAATGGGTCCGGGCATTCCGGGACCAGGGCTTGAGATCGCTGATCGCTATTTGCTCGATTTTAGTTTCTGCCATCGTCGTCTTACCTTTCTTCCTACACACTTGATTATACGGCCGGCTGCGCCGACCGCCCGGCGGACCATCCGCCGGAAAACAAAAAGGACGGCCGTGCGAGCACAGTCGTCCTTTCTGCGGGTTGGAATCACCCAATTGGGAACATATCATGAACATTCAGTTTGTACAACTGACGTCTATTCGATAGCGATCATGAGCAAATACGTGGATTGTTCGACAGCCAGCCACCGTATGAAAACCGGGACGATCGACCGTTTCCCAGAAACGCCCATAACCTTCCCTGTTCAAAGCCAAAAATTCCCTGAACCTGGCCTGCAAATTCCCTGTTAATCAAAGAACAGGGAATTAGGGGCTAACGCACTGTAATCGCCCCAAATAATAGGCCCTTAAACCGCGCATCGGGTCAAAATCACGCCAAAACCAGCGAATTTCCCTGTAAATTCCCTGTAAACAGGGATTTTGGGGCCGAGACCAGTTCGACAGTGACTGCGACCACCACCAATTTCCTTCATATGAAATACTTGACTGACCGCAGCGATGCTGTGTGAAACGTCTGGCCTTTACCTGCGAGGATCGCAGGTAAAGTCGCGACATTTCCACAGATTCTCGGTGAATTTTCGTCAGAAGGGCCAGATCACCGTACCAAGACCAAAGCTCATGGCGATGACCCATGCTGCGGCGCGCCGGATACGGAATTCAGCAGGTCGCCTGTCCGGAATGTTGGCAACTTCCGGTTCGGGATCGGGCTCTACCGAAATCGGAGGAAGAACATCTTTTTTCTTCTTCCGAGCCACGCGCGCTTCGATCATCCGCAGGGATTCAGATTGAGTTGTAGGCTTGTCCTCTTCGACAGCGGTTTTAACCACTGGCCCTCGCTTGGCGGTGGCACCCTCGGCCGACTCCTCCAGGGAAAGTCGCACCGGTTTGTCCTTCATGTCCTCTGGGTTGGTGTCCAACCAGGTCATCAGCGAGGCAATCGCAGCTTCCGCCCCTTCCGAGCTGATCTTTCCCTCGGTCGCAGCCAGCCATTCATCGGCGGATTGGAAACGATCGCGTGGAAGCACCCTCAGCGCTTTGTCGATCGCGCGCAGGAAGTGGTCGGGGTACCCGTCAACACGACCAACCAAGGATTCATACGGATCTGGCTGGCCTTCGGCGATCTTCAGAAGGCGCGAGTTTCCGTCCGGTGGCACGTCCCCGGCGATCACGTGATAGAAGGTGGCGGCGAGCGCGTAGATGTCAATCGTCGGCGCGTGGTCGGATCCCTTGATATAGAGCTCTTGCGGAGAGTAGCCGTCTTTGACGATCTGCAANNACCGGATCACCATTGTCGTTCAGCAGAATATTGTCCGGCGAGATGTCGCGGTGAAGCAGGCCGAGCCCATGGATATAGGACAACGCGCCTAAAAGCTGGGTCAGCATGTCCATCACACGTTCAGGCGTGAGTTCATCCGCGCCCTCGTCGATCAGGTCCAGAAGGTCCGGCCCGCTGATCAGATCCATCGCCATGTAGGCAGTGTCATTCTCATCGAAGACATCGTGCACTTTGACGACATTCTTATGCGAAATCCGGGAAAGCGCACGGACCTCAAGCTTAAAGCAATTGACCACCTTCGCCAGCTCGCCAAGCGAATTTCGCGACCGTACGACGACCGAGCGGTTATTCCGCGCGCAGATCGCGCCCGGAAAACATTCCTTGATGACCATGTAACGGCCAAGAGAGTTATGGGCGATGTAGGTAATGCCAAAGCCGCCGCTCTTCAGAAAGCGGTCAATCGTATAGACCCCGCCTAAAAGCTGGGTTCCCGGGGCCAAGGCATCTTCGCTGCCCGACACCTCCGGAAGTTCTGTGCCTGCTTCTGACATCTACACCTCCAACCGGAGAACACTGGCGAATTCTGTGCGGGAAAAGACAGACAGCGATGCGTTTTCACGCAGCCCCTCAATACCTAGTTCCTTCCAGCCTGCCATGCTCGCCTCTCCGGTACGCACTCATATTTCTGGGTCACCACACGACCCATGTCGTTACTCAAATTCGGCCTAACGCTACTTTTTCGTCGCGGAACCCTTCGAATGGACGTACCAGCCGGGCCTGCCCCACAATTTTTCGACGGCCTTTGTAGATTTCCTACTGAGCGACTGTGGCAAAACTTTATCCATTTAGGGACCAATGGTGGCGCGCAGGGGGTAATTTGCAGCGTTTATAGGGGGTTAAATTGGGGAATACCGCCACATTCACAGCTTCGGCGTGTGTACGGCCCATGAGGCCTATCCGAAAAATAGATATACTTTAGTCGTATGTTTTGTCAGGGAATCGTCTCCCAATGTCAAAAAACCACGCCACCTAAGCGCTCGTGGATTGCCGCCCTAATGCAATTGACCTACCGTCCCCGCAATTGATTAAGGGAGGACATAATGTCGGACAATCCATCTTACGGCTTTGACACACTGCAAATTCACGCAGGGGCCGCGCCCGACCCCGCTACTGGCGCGCGCCAGACGCCGATCTACCAAAGCACTGCCTTTGTTTTCCGCGACGCCGATCACGCGGCTGCTTTGTTCAACCTGCAGGAGGTTGGCTATATCTATTCGCGCCTGACCAATCCGACCGTCGCGGTACTGGGCGAACGGATTACCACTCTTGAAGGCGGCGCGGGCGGCGTTTGCTGTTCGTCGGGCCACGCTGCACAGATCATGGCGCTGTTCCCGCTGATGGGCCCCGGCAAGAACGTGGTTGCCTCGACCCGCCTGTATGGCGGGACTGTCACTCAATTCAGCCAAACCATCAAACGCTTCGGCTGGTCTGCGAAATTCGTGGACTTCGATGACGCCGAGGCATTGAAGGCGGCAATCGACGACGACACCCGCGCTGTCTTCTGCGAGTCCATCGCCAACCCGGGCGGCTATATCACCGACATGGCGACCGCCGCCTCGATCGCGGACGAAGCGGGCGTTCCGCTGATTGTCGACAACACGTCGGCCACACCTTACCTATGTCGCCCGATCGAGCATGGCGCGACCATCGTTGTCCATTCGACCACCAAATACCTGACCGGCAACGGTACCGTCACCGGCGGTTGCATCGTGGATTCCGGCAAGTTTGACTGGTCGGCCTCGGACAAGTTCCCCTCGCTCAGCGCCCCCGAACCTGCCTATCACGGGTTGAAGTTCCACGAAGCGCTTGGCCCGATGGCCTTTACCTTCCACAGCATCGCCGTTGGTCTTCGCGACCTTGGCATGACGATGAACCCGCAAGGCGCACATTACACTTTGATGGGAATTGAAACCCTCAGTTTGCGGATGCAGCGCCACGTGGAAAATGCTGTAAAAGTAGCCACTTGGCTGGAAAACGACGACCGGGTGGAGATGGTGACCTATGCCGGCCTGCCCTCCTCGCCTTATCACGGACGCATGGCACAGTTCTGCCCGAAAGGCGCGGGTGCGTTGTTCACCGTTGCCCTGAAGGGTGGCTATGACTCCTGCGTGAAACTGGTCGACAACGTGAACCTGTTCAGCCATGTCGCGAACCTTGGCGACGCGCGTTCGCTGATCATCCACTCGGCCTCGACCACGCACCGCCAGCTGACGCCGGAACAGCAAGAAGCGGCCGGAGCGCAGCCAAACGTTGTACGTCTGTCAATCGGTATCGAGGACGCGAATGACCTGATCGCTGATCTGGATCAGGCCTTGGCCGCAGCGACCGCCTAAGTAGCTAAAGACCTGCAATTTATGGGCCACCCGCAATCATGTGGGTGGCCTTTCTTATTTCTGTGTTGGTTGTAGCGCGAAGACCATGGTGACTTGCGCCCGTGTCGACACCTCGCCGGACGCAATCGGAACTGCGGCCATCGAGGCCTCTGCCATACGCATTGCAACCGGGGCAACAGAGCCCTGACTTTCGGAAATCGACAGGACATTTCCCAATTCAACACCCGCGGCCTGCGCATAAAGCGCGGCCTTACGCTGTGCATCGGATACCGCCTCGATACGCGCGGCATCCGCTACGGGAACCGGATGGATCCTGAAGGCCGAATTGCAACCCACGGAAAGTATTTGCCCCGCTTTCCACGACCTGATCCAGAATGTCGCCCAGTCGATCCAGATCACGCACCCGGACCACCACCGTATTACTTGAGTTGAACCCAACGACCTTTGGTGGGCGGTTATCCTCATAACGCCGGTTGTCCCAAATCGGATTCAACGACAAATCGCGGGTCTGGATATCGGTCTCGGCAATGTCTGTGGATTTCAAGACCTTTAAAATCTCTGCGGTCGCNNNNTCCTGTGCGGTCTTGCCTTGCGACTGTGCCCCGAGTGTCAATGTTGCCATGTCCGGAACGGCCGCAACCTCACCTCGCCCCTGGACCGTCAGGGTCGGTGGCCCCTCTTGCGCCATGACGGGCGAGGCCAAACCCAGCATCATCACAGCAAGAATCTTCAGTCTGGTCATCGATCTCTCCTGTCTTTGCCCCTAGGCTCTGCCTCTTTGACGCGGGTGCCAAGGATTTCCTTGGCAAATCACCTGCGTATGGGCAAAAAACTGCTACTGGCCGCTGCGGTGCCCTCGTACCTGCGTGCGGGGCTGATATGATGGATCCTGATGACAACGCGGTATAATATCTTGCTTTCGCCGGACGGGATTGCGCTGGCCAACAGTGCTGCTCCCGATGAGGCTTTATTCCGCGCGGAATTCGATGCTGAGCGCCTGCCCGAGCTAATGGCAGAGCTACGAGAGATTGCGGACAACAACGCACCCGAAGGATGGGACTCGGTCCTTATCCTGCCCGAAGACCAGATCCTCTACACCCGTCTCTCTATTGCCGAAGGCCCGGATGAACACGATTTGATCCGTGCGAGTCTGGACGGGCTGACGCCATATGACCTTGCCGACCTTCGGATCGACTGGGAGAGAGAGGATCCAGAAACCGTACAGGTTGCAGCAGTTGCAACCGAGACCCTGACCGAGGCCGGGGAGTTCGCTGCCGCCTATGGTCTGACCCCAGTCGGATTTACGTCATCCCCCAAAGCCAACCGCTTTCCACGCACCCCTTGGTTTGGGTCGACACGGTTAGTGCTAGAGACCGCGTCCCCAATGCCGGATCCAACACAAGTTCCAGAGTCGGACGAGGAAGCTGAAATCGTCTTTAGACAGGAACGGGCGGACATTTCCGACCAAGCGAAAGGGCAAGAGGCGCTCTCTGAGTTGGCTGCAATCACAGAGGCTGCACCGCTTGGGAAACTAACCAAACTCGACAGCGCCGATTCTGCGGGTGAGGATGCAGGCGGCAAAACCAGCATCGCGCCGAAATCGGAGACGTTTTCGGACGAGGACCTCGAGGACGCTGAAATCGTCTTTCGGCAGGACACCGCGAGAACCTCTTACGAAGAAAAAGAGCAGGCAACTCCAGATGAGCTAGCCGCGCAAGCAGCCGCTGCGCCGCGTGGGAAGATAACCAAGCTTGAGAGCACCGATCCCGCGGGCGGGGTTGCCGAAGAACTCCCCCCCACTAACCTTTCTCTAAAGCCAGATCGGGCATGGGGGCAGCTTGCGGCTGCGTGCGCCGGCGTTCTGGTTCTAACCGGGGGGTTATGGTGGATGCTCAGCCAGTCGAGCACGCCAATCGCACCGGAAAAACCCACCGCGCAACAGCCAATCCCCGCCCCGCACATTGCCGAATCTGAGGCACCTGATGCGTCCCCGTCACTACCAGAACCTGCTATCGAGTTGGCAGAGCCGTCTTCGCCTGACCTGCCCCAACCCGAGGTGACGACCGAGGAGGTTTTAGCACCGCGACCGCTGACCTCACTACCCGCGCCTCAAAACACGGCTGAGGCAGGGGAAGCCCTCCGTACGCCGCCGCTCTTGTCTCTTCCTCCGCTACCCCCAGAATCGGCTCAACTGTCGCTACCTGCAATGAACACGACCCCTCCGGTTCCGACACCGACGCAAGAAGAGGAGGTTGCAACGCTGGAAGAACCGGTCGAGGTTGAAGCGCCAAATTCCGCTGAACCAACCGGATCGGATGCAGTCGAAGACCAGGCTGAGGAAGTGGTGCCCGGACAGGAGATCGCGGAAGAGCTCGACAGTTCAACCACGTTGCAAATGGACACCGCGCAACTTCCCCTTCTGACACCGGAAGAATTGGCGGAAATCGAGGCTGCCGAGCTGGAAGATGAGCCAACCCAGTTGGCTGTTTCGGATCAGGAACCGCAGGCTGACGGCGGCGCTGCGACAGTTGAACTTGAGGACGTCGAAGAGCATTTTGACATTGCAGTGATCGAAGGTTCCCCTCCAGAGCCCCCCAAGATCAGACCCGTTCCCGACCCTGAACCATCTGCAGATCGTGCTTTGTCGGACTATCGACCACTGGCCCGACCCGACAGTATTCTGTCGCGCCCAGAGCTGAAAGTGATCATCGCAACCGAAGATACTCCAGGTTATCGCCCCGCCTTGCGGCCTGCGGCTCTTTCGGTTCCCCGCCCCAAAGTATTCATCGCGGTGGCCCCGCCAATCCGCCCTACGGCCCGTCCGCGTCAAGCGCCAACCGGAACCAACAGCAGCAGCATCGAGGCCGCCGTGCGCGAAGCCAGCACCGAGCCCCAACCTTCTGCCGCTCCCCGGTTACCCACCTCGGCCTCGATCGCCGATCGTGCAACGGACGAGAACGCCATGCGTCTGCGCCAAATCAATCTTATTGGCGTCTTCGGATCGAAATCTGACCGGCAGGCCCTGGTGCGTCTGTCTTCGGGCCGCATTCTGAAGCTGAAGGTCGGTGACAGGCTGGACGGGGGCCGGGTCTCGGCAATTTCAGAGAGCAGACTCACCTATGTGAAGCGGGGCAAGAACGTGGTTCTCGAAATGCCAGGCGGCTAGAACGGTTTATCCCGGAAATATCCGACCTCGCCATTTGTGCGCCTGCAGAAATCCCCTTAGACTGAAATCGAGGGCCGCTTCGGCCCGAAATGAAACGCGCGCTATCGGAACCCATTATGGACGGCTTTCTTTTACAGGCCCTGATCTATCTGACCGCAGCTGTCGTCGCAGTACCGCTGGCTGTCCGGCTCGGGCTTGGCTCGGTGCTGGGCTATATCGCGGCGGGGATACTAATTGGCCCTGTGTTGGGTGTCGTAGGCGCCGAAACAACCGACCTTCAGCATTTCGCCGAGTTCGGCGTGGTGATGATGCTGTTCCTGATCGGTCTGGAGCTAGACCCCAAAACACTGTGGGAGATGCGGCATCGATTGTTGGGACTTGGTGGCCTGCAAATCACCCTCACCACCGGTGCGGTGATGGCCGCCGCTATGGCCTATGGGCTCGTTTGGCAAACCGCGCTGGCCGTGGGCATGGTTCTTGCACTGTCCTCGACCGCGATCGTGCTACAGACCCTGAACGAAAAAGGGCTGATGACAACCGTTGGCGGACGCAGCAGTTTTTCCGTGCTGCTTATGCAGGATATCGCTGTGATCCCGATGCTGGCCTTCTTACCGCTTCTCGCGTTGCCATCCGTGGCTGTCTTGGGGCCGGACGGGTCCGTGCAGCGCCCCGAGCTCGATGCGCACGCAGCTGAGCATGGTATGTCATTGGTCGAAGGTCTGCCGGCTTGGGGCGTGACCCTCGCGACGCTGGCTGCCGTAGGTGTCACGGTTCTGGCCGGTCACTTCCTAACCCGCCCCCTCTTCCGCGTCATCCACGCAACCCACCTGCGCGAGATGTACACCGCCTTCGCATTGCTGTTCGTAGTGGGCATTGCAATTCTGATGATCGTTGTGGGCGTATCACCAGCGCTTGGAACCTTCCTTGCAGGCGTGGTCCTGGCGAACTCTGAATTCCGGCATGAGTTGGAAAGCAGCATCGAACCCTTCAAAGGCCTGTTGCTGGGCCTATTCTTCATGACAGTCGGAACCGGGATCAACTTTGAACTCTTGCTCGACGACCCGGTGACGATCGTCGCCATGGCGCTGGCCCTGATGTTCATCAAAGGCATGATCCTTCTGGGACTGACCTTTGCCTTCAAACTGCGTCACAAGAGCCGTTGGTTGTTCACCCTTTCACTCGCCCAGGCAGGGGAATTTGGATTCGTTCTTGTCAGTTTCTCGCTGCAGACACACGTGCTGACCGCCGACATTGGCCAGCGATTGCTTCTAATTATCGCCCTGTCGATGCTGTTGACTCCCCTTGCCTTCATCATCAACGACCAACTTTCCCACCGCCTGAAAGATGCGGATAGCACTCAAGAGGCCGACGAAATCGATGAGATTCAGCCGATCATCATCGCTGGTGTCGGTCGGTTCGGTCAGGTGGTGAACCGGATGCTTCAAATGTCCGGCGTGCGCGCCACTATTCTGGATCACGATCTGCAAATGATCGAAACCATGCGCCGTTTTGGGTACAAGGGTTTCTTCGGCGACCCAACCCGCCCAGAGTTGCTCCACGCTGCGGGTTTAGCCAATGCACGCGTACTGGTCGCCGCACTGGACGACAAGGAAGCCACGATCCGACTGGTTAAATTTGCCCGTCGCGAAAGGCCCGACCTGCATATCGTCGCCCGGGCTAGGGATCGTGTTCACGTCTACGAGCTTTATCGTGCCGGTGCCAATGACATCGTCCGAGAGATGTTCGACAGCAGCTTGAGGGCCGGACGCTATGTCCTTGAAAATATGGGGCTGTCGGAGTTTGAAGCCCATGAGCGTGAGGTGGCATTCTACAAGCACGACCGGCAAAGCTTGCGAGAACTGGCGGCGCTTTGGGAGCCCGGTGTTCCATTGACCGAGAACAAGGAATACCTCAAGCGCGCGCAGGAACTAAACAAGGAACTCGAGACGGTGGTTGCAGCCGACGAAGACAATATCCGCCCGCTTGTGCCGCCTCAGGACGTCGATGAGGACCTTCCTCAGACGCGCCCGGTCGACAAGCCGTCGGAAGAGCAAAAAACCCCCGCCCAATAGAAAAAGCCACGGGTTTCCCCGTGGCTTTCAACTTTCATTTGGGTCAGTTCAGGCCGCGCGCGACAGCAGGACTTCGTCGACCTTTTTCTGGGCGTTTCCTTCATCCAGTCCACCGACCGCCGCAACTTCGCGAGTCAGACGCTCCAGCGCAGCTTCGTACAGCTGACGTTCGGAATAGCTCTGCTCGCGCTGGTCATCGGCGCGGTGCAGGTCGCGGACCACTTCAGCGATCGCGATCAGATCGCCAGAGTTGATCTTCTGTTCATATTCCTGAGCACGGCGCGACCACATCGCCCGCTTAACCTTGGCTTTCCCTTTCAGGGTGGTCATCGCCTGGTCAACAACATCCGGCGAGGACAGCGAACGCATGCCTACATCGGTTGCCTTGTTCGTCGGAACGCGAAGCGTCATCTTGTCCTTTTCGAACGAGATCACGAACAGTTCCAGCTCGATGCCGGCGATTTCCTGTTCCTCGATCGACACGATCTGCCCCACACCATGGGCGGGATAGACAACGTAGTCGTTCGGGCGGAATTCCATTTTTTTGGTCTTGCTCATTCAGCACTTTCCTTGCAGCCCACCCCGTTGGCGACGAACGAACCACGCCGAATGCGGTGGCATTCGGACAATGGTCCTATCAGAGCCAAAAAAAACCGCCGCTCGGGCGCAATCCCGCAGGCGGTGACAGGGTCTATTTCATTTTTACCCTGCCAATATAACAAAAAAATCACTGTTTTTAAAGCGCTGCAGCGCGGAACTGCTGCGTAGCCGTTATTTTTAAAGAGAAAATTGACCTAGAATCTCTCTAAAACGGCACGAAAACGCCACCCTAATGCGAATCGAGCTTAGCCACCCTCGCCCGGCTTCTCAGAGAAGTATTTCTCTAGCTTGCCGCTTTCGCCGTCACGCTCTTCCGCTTCGGGAAGTTGGTCTTTCTTGGTGATAATAACCGGCCACATCTCAGAATATTTCCGGTTGAATTCGACCCATTTCTCCATGTCCGGCTCGGTGTCCGGGCGGATGGCGTCGGCTGGGCATTCGGGTTCACACACGCCACAGTCGATACACTCATCGGGGTGAATGACCAGCATGTTCTCGCCTTCATAGAAGCAATCCACCGGGCAGACTTCGACGCAGTCGGTGTATTTG